>Ga0233380_1000707_pt1 | contig 16613 bp, 15 predicted proteins | sample ElkDunMinimDraft_9_FD_191541 | JGI IMG/M metagenome (GOLD analysis project Ga0233380, IMG submission 191541) | Fecal eukaryotic communites from dung pellets of Tule Elk in California, USA - Elk Dung F36 | ecosystem: Host-associated > Mammals > Digestive system > Large intestine > Fecal | place... | reverse complement strand
AAACTATGTAAATAACGTATTACACGGAAAGCAAATTTACAATGCACCAACCGGTAAACTTACATATGAAGCGGATTATTTTGCAGGTAAACGTCACGGTTTATCTAAAAAATATGATCATTTAGGCAATCCTATCAACAGTTTGCAGTTTGAATGGGGTAAAGAAAATTTTGTAAGAACAGTGTTTATTCCAGGAATAAATAAAAAATCTACCGAAGTAAATTATATTAACGACCAACGCCACGGAACCAACACCATTTTTGGAACAAACGGCGAAACACTTGCCATTATTCATTATTATTATGATACACCAACAAGCTACCAAACAGTAGATAAAAATGGCGAATTATCAAGCAAAATACCTTTTACAAAAGAAGTCAATAAGATAGAATCCTATTATAAAAACGGAAAAAAAGCATTAGAAATTAACTTTAAAAACTTTCTGTATAATGGTGATTACAAGTTAAACTTCGAAGACGGATCTTTAGCCTATTATGCACAATATAATTCGGGTTGGTTAAACGGCAATCAGCATATTAATTACGAAAACGGTCAGCGTTATATGCAAACATCTTTTATTAATGGTAAACAAGAAGGAAACACCATTTACTTTGATACAAACGGTAATAAATTGATTGAAACAGAATATTCTGAAGATGAACTTCACGGAAACTATAAAATTTATGAAAACAATAAAATTAAACATAACTACACCTATGATTCAGATATTTTGGTTGCGATTTAGCTTAATAGTTTTACTGTTTTCAGGCGTGCTTGGGAATGCACAACCTATTGTAAATCCGCAGCAAAAATATCCGGGACAATCAGAAATTGTAACAGATTATGTAGAACATTATCATATAAACGTTAACAAAAACAATCAGTTGGTTATCTCGCAAGATAATCACGAAGAATCTATGATTATTAGTGATAAAGGTGGATTTAGCGCCGTAGAAAGCATTGTTTTTTCTGATCTTTCACCTATAAAATCATACGAAGCATACACACTAAACACTATAAACGGTAGACAAAAAAAAACCGATGTTGCACATATTGCAGACAAAAAACTAGATCGCCAAAGTGTTTTTGATAGCGATGTAAAACTTAAAACCTTTAATTATGCCAACCTTACCAGCGGTAGTAAAAAAGTTTTAAAGTATAAAATTGAATTTGCCGATCCGTTTTTACTACACAGATTCATGTTTGCAACAGGTTACATAAACGAAAAAAGAACCTTAAAAATAAGTCACCCAGAAACAGTAAAAATAGATTACAGGTTGTTTAATATTGATAAAAATGCGATAGATATTACTACCGAATCTAAAAAAGGTGTTACCACTACAACATTTAAAAAAGAAAATATACCTGCTATGAAAAACGATGGAGGTGCTGCCGGTAATATGTACGAAACGCCACATCTTCACTTTTGGATTTCTGAATACAAAACCAAAGAACAACTTGTGCCCGTTTTAGGATCTGTTGATAAACTATATGCGTATTATCACAACTTCATATCAAAAATAAACCTAAAAGAAAGTGCCGATTTAAAAACTTTTACGGTAGATCTAACTAAAAACTGCACCACCGACGACGAAAAAATGAAAACCATTTTTAAGTGGGTTCAAAAAAACATTAAATATGTTGCGTTTGAAAGTGGTTACGAAGGTTTTATTCCTAGAGAAGCAGATAAAGTGTTTGAACGCAAATTTGGTGATTGTAAAGACATGACGAGTATAATTACCGAAATGGCTAAATATGTAAATGTACCAAATGTTAATTTCACTTGGATTGGCACACGTGAATTACCTTACACCTATCAGCAACTTCCCACTCCTGCAGTAGATAATCACATGATTGCAACATATATTAAAGATGGAAAAAATATATATCTTGACGCTACAGATGCGAATGTGCCTTTTGGTATGCCTTCCAGCTTTATTCAAGGTAAAGAGGCGCTTATTGCCCAAGGCAGTTTGTACATTATAGCAACAGTACCAGAAGTTGACGCACAATTGAACAACATTACCGATGTTGTAGATATTACTTTGGCAGAACAAAAAATTATTGGAAAAGGTGTTTACACCGCAAATGGTTTGGCCGCAACACAATATCGTAACATAATTGGTGATAATGCACGTCATAGAAAAGAATATGTTTTTTCTTTGTTAGAAAAAGGAAATAACAAGTTTAAGCTTTCTGATTTTACCGAAAAAGATTTCGACAATAACGAGCAACCTTACACAATTACTTATGATTTTGAATTAGATAATTACGTGGTAAGTTCTGGGGATGAAATGTATATAAACCTTACCTTAGATAAACCTTTTCAAAACGATTCTTTTGAGCCTACTCGTTCACAAACATACGATCACGATTTTTTAAGCAATCAATCTTATAGGGTTACACTAAACATTCCGCAAGGAACCAAAGTAACACATTTACCAGAAAACGCTTCTTTTTCAAACGATTTAATAGCTTTTAACTTTAGCTATTCCAAAAAAGATACCGCAGTAGAATTAAATTACAATATACAATTAAAGCAAACATTAATCGCACCTCAACAATTTACGTTGTGGAACGAATCATTAAAAAAACTAAAAGAAAACTATCTAGAAACCATTATAATCAAAAAAAATGATAAAAATTAAAAGTGTACTACTAACCCTTTTCATTTCCGTTAGCGTATGGAATGTGAAAGCACAGAAATTTGAGTTTAAAAACTACGAATTTTCATCGGCAGAATATAAAATAGATCCAAAATTTCAAAAAGAAGAAGAAATTATTTTAGAACGCCACATTAAATCTGAATTTGTTTTTGAAAATGATACGGCATCAGAATACCGTCTTATTCATGAAAAAAAACTAATAAATTCTGACAATGCTATTGAACGTAACAACAAAGTGTACATTCCGGCAGGTATGAACGATAATCTTATTGCCAATAAATTACGTGTTATACTTAAAAACGGCAAAATTATAGAGCTGAAACAATCTGATATTAAAGAAGAAATAGACGAACAAAGACAAACAAAGTATAATTATTTTGCAGTAAACGGATTAGAAAAAGGAGCAATTATAGAAAAATTTCATATTATAAAAAAAGAACCTGAAATTTCTGGTAGCACCTTAAAATTACAAAGCAATGCGCCTGTTTTAAAAACTACTGTAGAACTTATTTACCCAGAGCGTTTGTTGTTTAGTTCGGCATCGTACAACGGATTTCCAAAGGCAGAAAGCAAACTAAAAAGCTACAAAGAAAAAAACTCACTTTATGTAGAAGCTTTAAATATTCCGTCGGTTCCAGATAACGAACGTCAAAGCAATATGCTTAAAAATAGTCAACGTTTTAGTTATAAGTTAGACGAAAACCTTTCAACAAACACTAAAAACATATACAATCACTCCGATTATGCTAAAAGCTTATACGAAGCTTATCACCGTGAACTTTCTAAAGCAGAAGAAAAAGCATTAGAAAATTTTGTAAAGAAATTCCAAAAAACATCCGATCCGCTTGCACAAATTCAGAATATCGAAAAAAACATCAAAGAAAATATACAGTATAATCGTTATTTTTCGGCAAATGAAAATTTAGCAGATATTATTAACAACAAACAAGGAAATTTGTTTGATCTTTTAAAACTATATGCCAATGCGTATAAAAAAATGAATGTTCCTTACGAAATTGTTTTTACCACAGACCGTTTTCAGAATGTTTTTGATCCAAATTTTGAATCGTACCTTAACTTTAAAGAAGTACTTTTTTACTTTCCAACAGCCGATGTTTATGTAGAACCAGGAGCACCAGCCTACAGAACACCAATGTTTGATGACCAATTCGCCGGAAATCATGGTTTATTTGTAAAGGCTAAAACCTTTGGTGGAATCCAAGTTCCGGTTTCAGAAGTAAAAACAATTGATTTCCCTAAAAATCAAAGTATGTCTGTAATGGATATTCATGTTGATTTTTCTAACAGTGTTACCGATCCTGCTTTAACATCAAAAATTAAATTCAATGGGTACGAATCATTAAATTTTCAACCTGCAAAAGATTTTTCTGATCCTACAGAATATCAAGAGATGTTAAATTTTATAGCAAAAAACTATACATTTGAATCTGAAATTGCATCGGTAGAAGCTAAAAATGAAGGTTTAGAATTTGTAGGTAAAGAACATTTTGTGATAGATGTTAAAGCCAATGCAAAAGATTTAATTACCAAAGCTGGAAACAATTATATTTTTAAAGTGGGCGAAGTAATTGGCAAGCAAATGGAAATGTACGAAGAAAAAGAACGTGTTTTCCCGATAGAAATAGACAATCCACATTCGTATGATAGAACTATTACATTAACGCTTCCGGCAGATTATAAGATTAAAAATCCAGAAGTTTTTAATATGAATCAATCGTTAACGTATCAAGGAAAAGTAGTTGCCGATTTTATATCATCGTACGAAATTAAAGGCAACCAACTAATTGTAAAAAACACCGAACATTACGAATTTGTAGAACTACCTGCAAGCGTGTATCCGCAATATCAAAAAATTATAAACGCAGCTGCAGATTTCAACAAACTGTCTGTGATATTAGAAAAGAAATAATACTAAAAAACCAACCTTTAACGGTTGGTTTTTTTTTGCAATCAATATAAATCTATTTCCTATTCAAATTTCTACCTAAAGCAAAACAACTTATTATAAATGTTAGTATTGCAGGTAGTACCCATTCTAGATTAAAACGTGCCAAAGGCAACATGTTCAGTAATTGCGTAAAGAAATCTTCTGACGGAAACCAATTAGCTACCAATCTAATCAACGATACAACCATTGTTACAATTAATGTTATAAAATAAGGTTTCTGGTTATGAATAATTTTTCCAAACAGTAATACTGAAAGTATTAACACTAAAGTTACTGGGTAAATAAAGTTTAAGGTTGCAGCAGCATAATCAATAATTCCATCTACCCCAATAATTGCTAAAAGAGTTGATACTAATGTAATTGATATTACTCCTTCAATATATCCTAACTTTCCTTTGGTTAATCGTTCAAAAAAGTTTGCCGACCCAGCTGTTAATGCAATTGCAGTAGTTAAACACGCCAAAATCATTAATATTGATATTAAATAAATACCGCTATTGCCAAAATGTTGTGTGGCAATTTGAACCAATAAAGACGATCGTGTGGTATTGGAAACATTCACTGTAGCGTGCGCACCAAGGTAAAACAAACCGCCATAAACCAGTATCATACAAAAAGCACTTAAAAGTGCGGCTTTAACCACAACTTCTACCCTTTCGTTTATATGTGTATAGCTTTTACGATTGGCTCCGGCAATTAACAGCACGGCAAAAATCAATCCCGCTAAAACATCCATTGTTTGGTAACCCTCATTAAATCCTACATAAAAACGATCTTCAATAACTGTTGGCGGAATATTAACTTCCGACCCAACAAAAAAGCCAGGTATAATTAAAATAGCAAGAAAAATTAATAAAATAGGTGCAAATATTTTACCTAAAATGGCGGTAATGCGGTTTAAAGAAAGTGATGCCGCCATTACTGCACCAAAAAACAAAACACAAACCCAAACTGGTTGCGCATGTGGTATAATTGGCTGGATAGCAACTTCGAAAACCGATGCTCCTGCGCGTGGTAATGCAATTAAAGGACCAATACACAAAACATTAACTGTAGCTAAAACATAGGCTAATTTAACATTTGCACGTGCACCCAAATCGGTAAAATAGTTACCTGAGACGGCTACTGCAAAAATTGCTAAAACAGGTGCTAAAATAGCTGTTAACGAAAAACCTGCAAATGTTGCCGTCCAATCTGTGCGGGTTTGCAAGCCTAAATAAGCGGGTAGTAATAAATTTCCTGCTCCAAAAAACATCGCAAATAGTGCCATTCCCAAAAAAAGAATGGTTCTACGTTTTCTTGCTTCCATGTAGTTTAATATATTTTTGATTTACTTCAAACATAAGGTTTTTTTTTAACAAAAGCTTAAATAAATAATTACAAATTATGTTTAATTTATAAAAATTACGGTTTTGTAGATTTATATTAAAAAATCTATCAATAGGTTCATCATTCATTCCTTATTCGCACTACTAAAATAAAAACCACTAATAATTTCATTATAAATTAAGACAAAACAGTACCTTTGCGCAAACTATTTTTTTTAGAAAAATGTACAGAAGTCATAATTGCGGCGAATTACGTATTGCCGATGTAAATAAAGAAGTTACTCTTGCGGGATGGGTTCAAAAATCACGTGATAAAGGTTTTATGATTTGGGTTGATTTACGTGACCGTTACGGAATTACTCAGTTAATTTTTGATGAATCGCGTACCGAAGAATCGGTAATGCAGTTAGCAAAATCATTGGGTCGCGAATTTGTGATACAAGTTAAGGGAACCGTTATAGAACGTGAATCTAAAAATGCAAATATCCCAACAGGTGAACTAGAAGTTTTGGTAAAGGAATTAACTGTTTTAAACGAATCGCAATTACCACCTTTTACTATTGAAGATGAAACTGACGGTGGTGAGGATATTCGTATGAAATATCGTTATTTAGACATTCGTCGTAACCCAGTTAAAAACAGCTTGTTATTTCGCCATAAAGTAACGCAAGAAGTTCGCAATTATTTATCGAATTTAGATTTCTGTGAGGTAGAAACGCCTTATTTGATTAAATCTACACCAGAAGGCGCACGCGATTTTGTAGTGCCTTCACGTATGAATCCGGGTCAGTTTTACGCTTTGCCACAATCGCCACAAACATTCAAGCAATTATTGATGGTTGGTGGAATGGATAAATATTTCCAAATTGTGAAATGTTTCCGTGACGAAGATTTACGTGCCGATCGTCAACCAGAATTTACTCAAATCGACTGTGAAATGTCGTTCATTGAACAAGAAGATATTTTAAATGTTTTCGAAGGATTAACGCGTCATTTACTTAAGAACATCCACAACATAGAAATTGAGAAATTTCCACGTATGACTTTTGATGAAGCCATGAAAACGTACGGGAACGACAAACCAGATATCCGTTTCGGAATGAAGTTTGGCGAACTGAACGCTGTTGCACAGCACAAAGAATTCCCTGTTTTCAATTCGGCAGAATTAGTAGTTGGAATTGCCGTTCCGGGAGCTGCATCGTACACTCGTAAGGAAATCGATGCTTTGATTGACTGGGTTAAGCGTCCGCAGGTTGGTGCATTAGGAATGGTGTATGTAAAATGCGAAGCAAACAATCAGTACAAATCATCGGTAGATAAATTTTACGATCAGGACGATTTAGCGAAATGGGCATTAGCAACCGAAGCTAAAGAAGGAGATTTGATTTTGGTTTTATCGGGTTCTGCAAACAAAACGCGCAGCCAGTTATCGGCATTGCGTATGGAATTAGGAAACCGTATGGGCTTGCGTAAATCAAACGAATTTGCACCTTTATGGGTTGTCGATTTTCCGTTGTTGGAATGGGACGAAGATTCGGAACGTTTTCATGCAATGCACCATCCGTTTACATCGCCAAAACCAGAAGATATGCACCTGTTAGATACCGATCCGGGTAAAGTTCGTGCAAACGCTTACGATTTGGTATTAAATGGTAACGAAATTGGTGGTGGATCGATTCGTATTCACGACAAAGACATGCAGGCTTTAATGTTTAAACATTTAGGTTTTACTACAGAACAAGCACAAGAGCAATTTGGCTTTTTAATGAATGCTTTCCAGTTTGGCGCACCACCACATGGCGGTTTGGCTTTTGGATTGGATCGTTTAACAGCTATTTTAGGCGGACAAGAAACCATTCGCGATTTTATTGCATTCCCTAAAAACAATTCGGGCAGAGATGTAATGATTGATGCACCTGCAACTATTGATAACGCTCAATTAGATGAATTGTCAATTATGCTGAATGTAAAGGCGTAAATTTTTAAGATATAAAAAGCAAAAACCCAACCTAAAGGTTGGGTTTTTTGTTTAAATTATTTTCATATAAAACAAAAAGGTTAAGATTTAATCTCATGACAAATAAAACATAATGATTAGCATCATAACAATTTATCAATCTACATGAAGTTTTTTTTAGAGGTACGTGCTTTTTGATTAATAAATTGCTTGGAAAACTGCCTGTTTAATTCAGTTTAAAATTGTACCCAACGCCTATTGTTACCGGTATTAAACTAGATTCTAAAAATACTCTAGGATCATTTTTCATTGCATCATAGTTATCCATAAATTTTTCTGATCTTACGGGCACAAAAATTCCTGCGCTTAACTTATTGCCCTGTTTTCCCATTTTTATATCAACATTCGCTCCAAATGTTACTCCGTACGATGTCATATCATAATTAGGCGCTCCCGAAACTTTAGATACCGCATTGTATCCGTAAAAAACCATAGGATTGATAGAAACTTTTTTATCGGGCATAATTTTGTAAGTAGCACCTACATTCCAGCCAACCGACAATAAGTTAAATCCCAATCCCGCGAAAACGCCTACATTTTTTATAGGAAGATATTCTACTTTAGCACCTACGCCGCCGTAATCCAATCCCATTCCCAATCCTAAATAAACCTGATTATTCTCTTGGGCATACGCAGATCCCATACCTACCAACATAGAAAGGAGGCAGACTTTTTTTAAAAGTTTTTTCATTTAATAAATTTGTTTTCTTTGATTATAGGCATCACTAATATTAAATAAACACAGTGACGACCTTTTAACGCCGGCAAATATAAGCATTATGCCTTTATTGTACAGACTCAATTTAAAGAATTAAGAACGACACATTTTTAACTTTATTGCGTTTTATAAATTGATAATTTTGTAAAATGTATGCTTTAGTAGATAGTAATAATTTTTATGTAAGTTGCGAACGGATTTTTAACCCAACCTTACGCCACCAACCAATTGTTGTTTTAAGTAATAACGATGGATGTGTTATTTCGCGATCTAACGAAGCTAAAAAACTGGGCATTCCTATGGCTGCGGCTGCCTTTGAATACAAAAACAAGTTTAAGGAATTAGGCGTTCAAATATTTTCATCGAATTACGCTTTGTATGGCGATATGAGTAACCGGGTGTATCGCATCCTTAAAAATTACACGCCCGAAGTTGAAGTATATTCTATTGACGAGTGTTTTCTGCATTTCAATAATTTTTCTACACAGCCACTTGATGAATGTGGCAAACAAATACGCCGGGAAATTCTACAAAAAACACTTCTTCCAACCTGTGTAGGCATCGCTTCAACTAAGGCATTAGCAAAAGCGGCAAATCATATCGCAAAGAAATTTCCGCAGTTAGAAGGCGTTTATTTGATCGATACTGACGAGAAACGCTTAAAAGCACTGCAATGGTTAAACATTGAAGATGTTTGGGGAATTGGCAGACGCATGTCTAAAAAACTAAAAAACAAAGGTGTTCACAAAGCCATACAGTTCACGGAACTTCCCGATGAATATGTAAGAAGGCAGTTTTCGGTAGTAGGACTTCGATTAAAGAAAGAATTAGAAGGGATTTCGGTTTTAGAGCTGGAAGAATTACAATCGAAAAAACATATTGCCACCACCCGATCTTTTGACACTACTTACACCGATAAGGAATATCTTGCTGAACGCATTACCACTTTTGCCGTAACATGTGCTGCTAAACTGCGTAAACAGAAGTCAACATGCCAGCTGGTTACCGTTTTTGTTTACACCAACCGGTTTAACGAGCAACAGGAACAGTATTCAAGATCGGTCAATGTGAGTATTCCCTACCCGACGAATTCTGATATTGAAATCGCCAAATACGCCAAAAAAGGTTTGGACATTATTTTTAAAGCCGGTTTCCATTACAAAAAAGCCGGTGTTATTGTAGGAGGAATTGCTCCGGAAAATGAAAAACAGTTTAATTTGTTCGAAGAAGAACCCTTTAAACATCGTGAAATAATGCAGACGATAGATAAACTGAACTCTAAATACGGAACACAGAAATTAAAACTGGGTTCGCAGGCATTAGATAAAACTTGGAAAATGCGTCAGGATCATTTAAGTGCGAACTACACCACAAAATGGAACGATATTTTAGAAGTACAATGATACAGTTTATAAAATTTGACAGCGAATTAGAATATTTACCCATTAATACCAATGGCAAAAAGCATTACGTTCAATTACGTGAAGGTGTGAATGCGGGATTCCCTTCGCCTGCAGAAGATTTTTTGAACGACCGCATAAGTCTAGACGAGCTGTATCTTTCTAAAATAGAATCTACTTTTATAAACCGAGTAAAAGGCTTGTCGATGTATCCGGATTATCTGGAAAACGATATTTTGATTTTACGATCTGATTACGAACCTCAACACGGCGATGATGTAGTGGTATCAATCAATTCATCTGAATATACTTTAAAACGATACGATAAAATAAATTCTAAACTGGTAGCACTAAACCCGGAATATACCAATTCTGTACAAATCAATGAAAATGACGAAGTAGTTATTTTAGGAGTTGTAGATGCTTTGGTGAGAGATATTAAAAAACGGAGGTAACTTTATCTAATTCTATTTTGAAAAGTATATCCTAAAAAGGCAAATTTTTATTAAGCTGCGCATTTCTAGCATTTATTTTAAAACTACCTAGCGAAGATTGGCGTTAAGGTATCATGGAATTATATTCCGAATTATCACTTACTATTCTCGGTTTGAGCAGATTTAACCTATCTTTTTTTTAGCCTATTAGATTTCTATTTTACGAATAACTATTTGCATCCCTTTTCTGGATAAGTTCAATAGCTTCTAACATTTTAAAGAAATTAACCATCGATATACTGCAACTGTAGTCTTTACCAAAATCTGTTTCGCTCATAGCAGACATGACCAAATCAAAAATTGATTTACATACGCGATCGAGACTAAAGCAATCAAAAACGGTTTCGAAAACCAAATAGGGATTCTTAAATTCTTCTTCATTTAAATATTCCAGTTCCATCAGTTCCTGACGCGTTACGTCGCTTACCATGAGATTCATTTTTTTAAATTCTGACGGATTCAGATAGATTCTGTAAGCCGCTTTGAACAAAGACTGCAGCACAACCATATCATACAATACATCGGAAACACTTTCTTTATCGTACATTGTATGACTTAAAGTATAGCAGCAGTAATAACGCAACTGTTTCCGGTAATACGAAACACTGGCAAGATGCTTAAGCAGCCAGATTAACTGATAAGGACATTCGACATCATCTTGTGTCCAATAATGTGAGTCTAAAGAAAATTTATGCGTCTTCATAATCGTTTTCCCTTTTATAGATTAGCCAGCAAGCATCCAACAACCGATGTATATTAATAAAAGAAATACTTATATCGTCTGACGGGTTGTCTACAGATTTTGATAATGCATGTTCTACGATATCAAACAAATCAAATTCTATTTGTTCAAAAGACTGCTTCTTAAAAACATTCTTGAATGTTACGAGCGGATCTGCATATTCTTCGGATGTGAGATTGCCTATAAACAAATGATATTCACTGGAGTCAGCCGCACATGTCGTTTTCTTACGCAGTTTTTTCTTAGGGTAAGCATACAAACTATAACTCACCCGAATAATTGACCGCAGGATATTAAATGTGAGTAAAGAAGTAGAGGAACTTTCATTCTTTCGTATTTTTCCATTAAAGGAATACTTCATCATCTCGTTTAACTCTGTTTTCAATTCCGCGGGATGAATGTACCGAAAAACAGCTTTTAACAATTCGGACGGTTTTTTGATTACCTGTATGTTCCAGATATGGGCATCGAAGGAAATTTTTACCTTTTTCATAATTTTATTTATTTAAAAGTTGATTATTCTGTATTTCGCTGTACAGCTTTTCACAAAGGCACAATGCCTTTACAAAGACCTGTTGCGTACAAGGCAGTGGTGCTGTTTCGTGTTGCGGGAAAAATTCTACCGGTGTGTTCACCAGGTTCAATACTTCGGTTATATCTTCACTGGCAATACATTTTTGGCAGACATCGGGTGCAAACGCCTGAAACAAGTGCATGAGGTACCTGCAGCTGTATATGGAGGGTACGTAGTGCATGTGCTGGTATAAGAGCGCAAGCACCAAATGCTGAAAAATGTTCTTAAGAAGCAATATGTGTCCGTGCCTGTACACAAGATCCCGCTGCTGAAACGCTACAAACAGCGGTTCAATATAATTTAAGCGCTGCTGCCAATAGGTCTGGAGTTGCGTTGTATTTTCAAACAGTTGTAAGGTATCATTGCACACAAGGCTGTTTTTAAGATACACCCTGCTTTCGGGCACCATATATTTAACGATAAACCCTTGTAACTGTTTCTGATGTTTTTGCAGCCAATGGGTTGAATGTATCAAACAGCACAGCTGTACCCTGCCTTTAAAATGGCTTGAAACATTCCGAACAACGGCATCGTGCTGTTGAATGTTCAACTTATCACTCAGCAACAGCAGATTGAAACTGTAGCGATTATTATTGTTGTTTTTAGTTTTTCCCAATACATACACCGCATCCAGCTTGTAATGGGTGGTTAAGAACGAAATCAACTGTTGTGTAACCAGTGGTTCTGAAATAACCTGATCGAGATAATTATGGTAAAAAGCATTTAATTCTGTCACACCGTTGTTCAAACAGCGTAGTACTTTATTTATCTTTTTTTGAAAACCATGCTGCTGCGATTCGCCAATTACATATTCGGTATGCTCTTGGAAGGGCATTGCCTTTATTTTTAAAATGCTATTCAGGGTTTTAGTGAACTGCGGATAGTATTTTTCTATAAACAGTTGGAATTGTGGGGCAGTAAAATTTTGATGTACCGATTTAGGGAGTAACACGTTCATTAGCAGTTCCAAATAGTAGGTAAAAACTTCGTGTAGCGCTACATTTGCTGCCTGATACATTTTGCGGTTCATCAAAGGTTTTACAAAACTGTTTACGGCATGATCTGCTTTTTGGATTACTGTAGCTGAATGGTTCACAAAAAACTGTTTTGACTTGTTTTTATCTGTACCATAAAAATTTTGAAACAGACCATTCCAACGTTTAGTGTTATCGGCATAAAGCACAAAGCACGGTTGCAAGTACAATTGCAGAAAACTAAAATGAAAGTGCGAAAAGTACGGTGCCACCGTATGGTAGTTTATGCTTATCAAAGTATCATGTTGTGCTAAGGCATCCAACATACTAATGTGGCTGTGCAAAAGAGCAAAGGTTTCGCCGTTAGTATCTTTAGCAACCACCAATGTCAACATTTTCAGTTTGCTGTTTGTAACAAGAGTATAAAAAATGAGCTGTACCTGTGAAAGCCGTTTGCATTCGCTGATGAAGATGTTTAAAGAATCGGGAATTTCTGCGGGGATTGTATATTGGTCTTGACTTTTCATATTAAGATTTTTAAAGTTGAATAAGTCAAAGTTGCGCAACCGTTTGTATGTAAAGCACCATAAAGTTATGTATCGTACCACGGATGCGCAGTTAAATACCGACAGGATATTTTCTGTGTTTTTTTACCACAGATGGTTAATACTTTGGATACATTATTTGTTTATCTCTATTATATGTACTTTTTAGACAAAAAGTACCAAAAGTCTTTCGTTGCGGTGCTTTTTTAATCGGTCGAAATGCACTTTTGAAGCTACTACATCGAAACCATCGCTCCGCTCGCCGATGTACTTTCGCTTCATGCAGTGTATCGACACTCGATAAAAAATGCATACCGCTAGGTTCATACACTTCTTCTGTTTTGTTATCAAAAAAATCAGTATATTTGAATTTATCAAAAAACGGAGGCCTTATGGAGACGATTCAAAAAAAGCATTTAGGACGCAACATTTGCCGCATACGCGAAATGAAGGGAATGAAACAGGAAACACTTGCCGAACTGTTAGGTATCAGCCAACAGAAGATGTCGGTAATAGAGAATACAGAAGAATTAGATGATGCGAAGCTAAACGAAATTGCCAACGCATTAGAAGTACCTGCAAACGCAATTAAAGAATATTCGGACGAAAGAATGATTAATTATGTAAATAATTTCTACGACAATAGTTTATCGAATAGTCAGGGAGCATTTTCAGCTTCTAATTGCACGTTCAATCCTTTAGACAAACTGGTAGAAGCGTACGATGAAAACAAGAAATTATACGAACGCCTTTTACAGGCAGAAAAAGAGAAAACGAGCTATCTGGAACAACTGCTAAAAAAGTAGGTTTCAGGTGTAAAATATTTCATTATACAAAAAGTGAAAAATTCGGCTATTTTAAAGAAAGATAGTCGAATTTTCTATTTATACACATTTTTACCGAAAATGTGTTTCATGCACTATCCATGCTTTATCCATACAGTATCTACTTAGTATCCTCGCTGTTGCCAAACCGAAAAATTTTCGGTGACCCGTCCTAAAATAACTACACCTATTTTTAATTAAATTCTGTCTTAAAAGGAACGTTTCTAAATTGAATGAAGGAAGTAAAAATCACCAACATTATTCCTAGTTTTGTGGTAAACTAATAACCTATACAACTATGCCAACAACAAAACTTACCATTAATGACAATGGGTCGGTAAAAATAGAAGGAGATTTCGAAATAGTAGATAAAAACGGAAATGCTTACGGATTGCAAGGCAGAACAGTACTTTCGATCTGTCGTTGCGGTTTGTCTAAAAACAAACCTTTTTGCGATGGCGCACATAAAGGACATTTTGAACACAATGCCGTTGCCTTTGACCTTCCACCTAAAAAAGTATAATTACAAACAAAGCCTTACATTTCTGTAAGGCTTTGTGTATTTTGCTCCCCCTTTCCGATAGTGATCGGGACAAGCATTGGGCTCTCACTCAAGTCCCGAGTTCCTTTATTCATAAGGGTTTTCATATATCAGATATTCGTTAGAAACCGAATTTTACGCCTTTCATACAAATATAGATCATTTTGAAGTAAGGTTGTCAACTTTTTTTGCAAGTTTTATTAGCAATATACATTACCCCAAACAATACGAAATCTTATTTATTACATGCCGTATTTATGCCATTATTCACCTTTATCTTTTTTGTACCAAAATACAAATTGTCGTAAAGAATTACTTTCTGTTTGACCTTCATCCATATCAAAAAATACGGCTTCTTCTTTCTCAATTTCTTCTTTGTATTTAGATATTACTTTTTCATAAAATGCATCAATATCGAAGAAGTTTTTAATCATTTCAAAAGTCTCATTTTTGAAATCCATTTTATATGGTAAAGGGCTTGTAGACACATACATAGTTGATGTTAGTGAATATATGATTGTTTTAGTGAATTCTGAATTATTTTCAATTAAGTTTTTTACATAATCTTTTAATTGAATAGAGTCCATTTCATACCAATAGTTTAGTAAGCTGAAAATGTTTTTTTCATATTTTTCAAAAATTGTTATTTGATTACTTTCACAATCTGAAATTGCCCTTTCTAAAATGATTTCATTAAAAGTTTTATATGTTAAGCTGTCAAATAGTTTTTCATCTTCAGTTTTTCCTACCTTTAGCCATCTTAATAGTTCATTTGCAAAACTAAATGAGACTTTACCACTAAGTAATTCTTTCACAATTTCAATCTGACTTTCACTACTCTTTATTTGTTTTAATAACCTGTAAATGGTTATAGCTGCTTGCTTACTAGGGCTTGGCGCACCAAATGTGAAGGTTTCAATTATTTCAGGGAAATTATTATGATTTAATGAAATTAACTCAATTAATTTAGAAGCTTGTTCTTCACCCAAATTTTCTTCGAAGAAACTTAATTTGTTTAGAAATTCTAAGGGGTCAATTTGTTTAACAATTTCCAAAAATTCAATTGATAAATCGTTTATAGTTTTTATTGTTATGGAATTGATGAAATCTTCAAAATAAACATCAGATATTTGATTGTCTGGCAGGCTATACAAGAAATATCTATTAAAATATTTTGCAGAACCAATTTTCTTTTCTTTTGACCATAATTTTTCTCCCTCGTGTACAAAAGAATTATGTAATGCTTCGTTTATTCTTGGAAATAATTCTATTAAAACATTATGAATTGCTTTAATTTCAATTTTAGATAATCCATTATTAATTGAATCTAAATCATTCTTAAAATCTTGAACTTTTGATGCATTCGTATTTCCTCCAAAGGATGTATAAGATTCTAAAAAGTATTGTGAACTATTTTTAATAAAATCATAATGCTTAGGGTAAAATATCTTTACAGCCTCGAATAAAATTAAATCACAGTGATTGACTTCTCCTTTTAATAGAGGAAGAAGAAATGATAATGAATTAGCATATCTAACTGCTAGTCTAGGAGTGGTAATTTTTGGTAATATATTTTGTGATATTAAATATCCTATATGTTGTCCTTCATTTTCAGTTAAAATAATATTATTTTCTTTTATAACATCATTTATTAATTCAAATGTATAATTCAGAAGTGAGGTTGATAGTGCCTTGGGTATTCTTAACGGAACTTGAATAATTTTTTCTAAGAAATTGTGACCAGAAGCTTTATCTCCATTAGCATAACGCTCTCCAATTGCTGAAGCAACCATTTCATCATCAAAAGATAATAGATAGTAG
>Ga0233380_1000705_pt1 | contig 16655 bp, 9 predicted proteins | sample ElkDunMinimDraft_9_FD_191541 | JGI IMG/M metagenome (GOLD analysis project Ga0233380, IMG submission 191541) | Fecal eukaryotic communites from dung pellets of Tule Elk in California, USA - Elk Dung F36 | ecosystem: Host-associated > Mammals > Digestive system > Large intestine > Fecal | place... | reverse complement strand
CATAAGCTTACTGCTTTAAATGCTGTTGCGAACAAAATTGTATTACGAATATTTGCCGTCGCGAAAAGAAATGAACCTTTTGTAAAATTAATTGATTGATTACTTGTTTTTATCTTAGAATGCTCAGCAACCGTGAACTCAGCAACCACCTCAGGCACCGCTCGAGAATATTTCAATACTTCGACGGGCTCACTAACCGCAAGCTCACTAACCGCAAGCTCACTAACCGCAAGCTCAGTGACCGGTTCAGAGTGACAGTTGCTTTATTCTAGGTACTTTTTTACTGTATATAGTGTATTACTGTATAATGAAGTGTATTCGATGATCCCGATAGCTATTGGGACAAGTTATGTTGAATTGATAATTTGTTAAACGAAGTATATGGGTAAAATAGTTAAAGCTGATGAAATGGCCGAATAAGGTCGTAATTAAATCGACTTGGATATTCGTTGAATTGTGTCTTATAATGGGAGAACTGTTACAATCTATGTGACGTGAGGTTGTGTAAGGAAGAATATCTGAAATTGAATACGCTGTGATTGGATATTGAAGGTAAAGCATCCCATTTTACATATTTGTAATTGTTAGCGTAAGTTTAGCAGATATTCACCGTAACCACTTTTCTTTAGCGGTTGGGCTGCCTGTATTAATTGTTCTTTGTTTATGTATCCCATACGGTAGGCAACTTCTTCTATTGCGCCGATCTTCATTCCCTGACGTTCTTCGATGACCTGCACGAACTGACCTGCCTGCATTAGAGAAGCAAAAGTACCAGTGTCTAACCACGCAGTGCCACGATCAAAAACACCTACACGCAGTTTGCCCTGCTTTAAATACTCTTTATTAACATCGGTAATTTCATATTCGCCACGATTTGAAGGCTGAATATTTTTGGCAATCTGGACGACCGAATTATCGTAAAAATACAAGCCGGGCACCGCGTAATTAGATTTTGGCTGTGCCGGTTTTTCTTCAATAGACAACACCTTGTTTTCATTATCGAACTCCACTACCCCATAACGTTCCGGATCGTTAACCGGGTATGCAAATACTACACCCCCTTCTTCTTTGGTGCAATCCTGCAACAGCTTACTCATGCCGCTGCCATAGAAAATATTATCGCCCAAAACCAACGCCACCTTATCGGTACCGATGAACTCTTCACCTATTACAAATGCCTGCGCCAAACCGTTTGGTTCGGGTTGTTCGGCATACTGAAAATGGCAACCTATTTGCGAACCATCTCCTAATAATTTTTTAAAATGAGGTAAGTCGTGCGGGGTTGAAATAATCAATATGTCGTTAATACCCGCCAACATTAAAGTTGATAAGGGATAGTAAATCATAGGTTTATCATACACCGGCATTAACTGTTTACTAACCGCTAATGTTAGCGGATGTAACCTAGTACCTGAACCGCCTGCTAAAATTATTCCCTTCATGTTTATTTTGTTTATTCGCTTATTCAACTATTTAGAATTTTTAAGAATTAAGGCAGTTGCTGTTAGCAGCAACGATACTACCGTTATATAAATTGAGACATTGGCACCTACCCCTGATGAGTTTACTTTAGTACTGTTTGGTTCTACATAAACCACATCGTTCTGCTTTAAATAGTAAAAATCAGAATTAATGAAATCGGCCTTTGTTAAGTCTACCCTATGTGTATTTATTTTACCATTTTCTTCGCGCGTTATTATGATATTGTTTCTTTTACCATAGGTTGTTAAGTCACCAGATAAAGAAAGTGCTTCGGGCAGGGTTATTCTTTCTGAATTAATTTTATGAACACCCGGTTTGCGAACCTCGCCCAAAACAGTGACCTTAAAATTCATAATGCGAAGGTTTATAACCGGGTCTAAAATACCTTTTGAAACTTCTGTGTAAAGCAGCGCCGAGACTTCTTCTTTGGTTTTACCGCCCATTTTGATTCTGCCGATTACCGGAAAATCTATATAGCCATCGCCATCTACCAGATACAGCTGCTGCTGTCTGCGGCCTGTACCCGCCTGTTGATCTGTGCGAACCGAAAGATCGGTCAATAAATTATATGGTGCTGCCGCTAACGGATCTTGAGCAGAAACAATGATCATCAACAGATCGTCGGGCTGTATGGTCGTCGCAAACTGTTTTGTATTTATAGTATTATTTTTCTCGATATTTTGATAATACACAATTTTTTCACGAGATACACAAGAGGATAGCAACGCAACTACCACAAACAGGAAAGGGATAAGTGTCTTCTTCATCGTATAACTAGGTACCGAAGTACGATAGGGTATAAAATTAGCAATCATTTAACAAGGTGCTAATTTACTGTTTTTTTTAACAACACAAAACAAAACCATGTACAACATATAAAGCTGTAGAGGTGAAAAACTTGAAAAAAAACCCCACCCGCAACTTAAATGTTAAAAAACAAAAACATCTGAAAAATAATTTAATAAATATTTGGAAATAACGAACTATACAATACATTTTTAAGGTTGGAGGTTGGAAGCGAAATGGTTGAAGCTGTAATAAAAAAAAACACCCATCGAATGGACAACGGGTGTAATTTCTTAGGTGATTAGGGTTTAACTTAACTATATAAAAGTAAACCTAATATCTGGTTCTGGCAATAGGTGAAATACCTATTTTTAGTTTTTGAAAACAACAATGAATCAACGATCTGTTAATATATTGTGGTTGCAGTCACGAGTACTGTGCAATGAGCGGTTATCTTTTTGGGAATAGGCTAAAGTTTTAATGATGCTTCTCCATACAGCCTAAAAAGAAGCTTTGGGTTTATGGTAGATCACACTGCTAGAAGCCAGCTTATTACCTGCTTTTTTTTAAAATTAAAATACAAATATGTTTTAAAATTTTGGTAAATTTACAATATAATAAAGCACATAAACCCATGTATATAACTGCGTAGCCTAGCAAGCTCCCCCATAAAAATTTATGATGAAAGTCACCATAAGTTAATATTACTATTATCGTTTTTTTGTAATACACCGTGCTGGTTGTTGGATGAGGGATATTTTTACTGTACAGCTTATTACTGTATATTGTAGTGTGGAATAGTTGATGTGTTTATATGATGAGACGTTTTATTGTGAAATGGCGAAATGGGTATATGGGGAAAGGTTGTTGGATGTTGGATGTTAGATGCTGGGCGTGAATTTAAGTCAGTAGACTAGTTCGTTTGAGTCCAGCTGATCTGTGGTGGACTGATGTTGAATGGTTAATTTGGTAGAAAGGTATATGAGTAAATGGTTATAAGGTGAGTTTGATGTTGGATGTTGGATGTTAAATGCTGGGCGTGAATTTAAGTCAGTAGACTAATTCGTTTGAGTCCAGCTAATCTGTGGTGGACTGATGTTGAATTGTTGCACTTCGATACTTCGATACTTCGGCAACACTTCGATACTTCGATACTTCGACAGGGCTCAGCAACCACATGCTCAGTAACCGCAAGCTCAGCGACCGTTGGTGATCCCGATGGCTCGGGACAAGTTCTGATTAATCGTTTAATCGTGGAGTTAATAGTCAGATTCTGTTTTGATTGATGTTGAATGGTTATAAGGTGATTTTTATTATTACACCTGCCTATTGTCGTAAATAGTTCTCGATACAACATTTTTTCTCGCTGCTCCAAAATGTCACTCGAACTGACCTATACACCTCCCTACCCTCCTCAAGGAGGGAATTTTTGGAGGTATTATTTTTTAACCACGGATGCACGGATTATAAAGGATTTATGAATGTTATTTTGATGGCGTATAAAATGTACACGGATGGCCTAACTGATACTAATAATTCAACATTATATATTTACATTCTTTTCTGTATTCATTTGCTCTTATGAAGAGTAATAAAACTAAGTGTAAAACGATATAGTAATTTAAAAACCTTACTGATTAATGCTCCGCAATATTTTAAATATCGAATAAAGCGTTTTCGGCAAATTCATTTGAACTTGCTGAAAACGCTTTAAATAGAAACTTATTTCCTGATAGGTTGAAGAAAACATTTTTTATTCCTTTTTATCTCGATAGGCGTAATAAAAAACAGTAGGTAAAACTGTAAAGGACAGAACTAAACAAATCATCAATCCACCAACAATCATAATGGCTAATGGTTTCTGAATTTCGGATCCCATTCCCGTTGATAAAGCCGCAGGTAATAATCCTAAAGATCCCATCAACGCAATCATTAAAATTGAACGAATACGGCTTTTCACACCTAATGTAATGGCTTGTATCAATGGATATTCTTTTAGATTATCTTTCATTACAGCGATTAAGATAATTCCGTTGATGGTATTCACACCAAACAAAATAATCAATCCAATTCCTGCTGAAATTCCGAAAATGGTATTCGTAATCCACAAGGATAAAAATCCGCCAATAAAGGCAAATGGGATCGTAATCGCAGCTAAAGCAGTGTCTTTCGTATTCCCAAAATTGCTATATAATAACAACAGAATTAAGATTAAAGAAATCGGAATCACCGTCATTAATTGTTTCGAAGCACGCTCTTTACTCTCAAATTCTCCTGCCCATTCCATATAATTGTCTTTGGGCAATTTTACTTCTATAGCGACTACTTTTTTAGCTTCGGCAATTGTAGAACCCAAATCACGTCCTTCAATACTAAAACCAACGCCAATGTATCGGCTATTTCCTTCACGGTAAATAAAAGCAGGACCTGTTTTATATTCAATCGTTGCAATTTCTTGTAGCGGTACATTTTGGCCATTGCTTGTTGGAATTAAAATGTTCCCAATTTTTTCAGGCGAATCGCGATAGGTTTCAGCAAAACGTAAGATGACATCAAATTGTCGATCGTTTTCATAAAATTTAGTCGCGGCTTGTCCACCAATGGTCATTTCAATTACGGCTTGAACATCGGCCGTATTGATGCCGTAACGTGCCATTTTGTTATCGTGCAATTGAATTTTCAATTCGGGTAACCCAATGTTTTTGTACACATTGATATCGGCAATTCCTTCTACTTTCCCAATGGATGTAGCTACTTTATTAGCATAACGTTCTAAATTATACAAATCATCTCCAAAAATTTTAATCACCAACGAACTTTTTACGCCGGCCACATATTCTTCTACATTATCCTGGATGGGTTGTGAAAAACCAAAAGTAATTCCTGGATAATTCGCTAATTTATTTCGCATTTCTTGAATGATCTCCTCCTTCGAAATTTTACGTGTCCAATCGGATTCGTCTTTTAATTGAATATTAAACTCAATATTAAAGAATCCTGTTGGATCGGTCCCGTCATTCGGTCTTCCCGTTTGCGTTAAAATAAAGTCGATTTCGTCTGCGCCTTGCAACAATAATGTTTTCATGTCTTTGGTTAATCGCGTTGATTCTTGTAGATTGATACTATTTGGCAAAGTAGCGCGTACATAAATAGAACCTTCGTTTAATTGCGGTAAAAATTCGGAACCGTAATTCATAAATTTCACAGTACAAATCGCCAATAATCCAATAAATACAGCAATTGTTATCGCTTTTGCTTTGAATGAAAGATGGAATAATTTATAAATTAAATTGATACAAAAACGTGAAATGAAATTCTCTTTTTCCTCGATATTTTTCGTGAACAACAATTTACACATGGCCGGAACGTAGGTTAAACTCAAGATTAATGAACCTAATAAAGCGTAACCTAACGTAAAGGCTAAAGGTGTGAACATTTTTCCTTCTACTTTTTGGAACGAGAAAATCGGCAACAAAGCCACGATTAAAATAATTAAAGCAAAGAAAATATAAGAAGCCACACTTCCCGCACTTTTCTTTATCACGCCCATTTTACTCATTTTCGCAAAACGTTCCGCGCCGACCTTGTGCTGCATCGTTGCTAAAGCAACAAAAACGGTTTCCACAATAACCAAAGTTCCTTCGAGTAATAATCCAAAATCTAAAGCTCCCATCGAAATTAAATTGGCGGGCAATCCTTGAATTTTCAACATAATAATGGCAAACAAGAACGCTAGAGGTATTACGGAAGCAACAATAAAGGTAGATTTCCAATTGTACAAGAAAATAAATACGATTAGCGAAACCAATAAAACCCCTTCGACGATATTTTTAGCCACTGTTTTTACGGTGTTATCCACTAATTTGGTACGATCTACTACGGTTTCAATTTTTACATTCTCGGGTAAAGTACGCTCATTTAATTCTTCGATTTTTAGCTTTAAATTGCCAATCACTTCTGATGGATTTTCACCACGAAGCATAATTACAATTCCCTCTACCAAATCATCGTGTTCATTGTAGCCTACTTGCCCTAATCGTGGTTTATTAGAAACTACAACTTCAGCCACATTCTTAATCAAAATGGGTGTAGAACCGTTCAATTTTACCGTGATATTTCCGATGTCCTCAATTTTATCCAATAAACCAACACCCCTCACGACATACGCTTGATCTCCTTGCTGAATGACATCTCCACCGACATTGATGTTGGATTTTGAAACGGCTTCATAGATATCCAAAGGCGATAAATCGTAGTTCTTTAGTTCGGTAGGATTGATTTTAATTTCGTATGTTTTTTCTTCCCCACCAAAACTCACCACATCGGCTACGCCAGGAACAGAAAGCAATTCACGCTCGATCACCCAATCCTGAATGGCTGTCACTTCCTTAATCGGTAAATCAGATTTAATCACATAACGGAAAATTTCTCCCGTAGCACCTGAAGGTGGCTCAATAGAAGCGTCTGCGCCTTGTGGTAAAGCGACACCATTCAATTTATTAGACACATATTGTTGGGCATAAAAATCATCTACACCATCTTCAAACTGAACCGTCACCACCGACAATCCAAATAAGGAAATGGAACGAATATTGGATTTGTGCGGAATACTGTTCATTACTTTAGAAATGGGCAAAGTGACCAATTTTTCCATTTCTTCTGCACTACGCCCTGGCCATTGTGTAATGACACGTGCTCTGGTATTGGTTACATCCGGAAAAGCTTCTATTGGTGTATGTTTTAAGGCGTAAATTCCACCAAAAAGCAAGGCAAAAGTTACAAAAAGGACAAATGTGGTATTGCGTAACGAGAAGGTTACGACGGCTTGTACTAACTTCTGCATAGGACTATTTGTTTAATTCTTCGACTAAAAGCAAAGCGTTTGAACTGATGATCTTTTCGTTCTTTGCAAATTTTTCTTTCACGTAGGTAAATTCGGCATTGGTTGCTATTGGCGTAATTTTTCGTACTTCCATTGTGCAATCGTCTTTGTAAACCACCACATATTCTTTGTTATTTTCGAATACTTTAGCTGAATTTGGAATCGCAAAGGCTGTCCCAATCACATTTTCCTTATCGATAATAATGTCAGCACTTAAACCAGGCATTAAATTCAAATCTTGATTTTCTAGAACCACGCGTGCTTTAATCACGTGTTCATTGTCGTCGAACACATTGTATATTTTATCAATTTTTCCTGCATACATTCGATCAGGGTAAGCGACCGTTTTAACTTTCACCTGATCGCCTTTTTTGACATATTTTAAGTTACTTGCATAAATATTCACCATGACCCAAACCTGTTTCAGGTTCGAAATAGAAAATAAAGCTTCGTCTGCATCATTGGAAATAGATTGACCCGAACTGATATTTTTCTGAACGATATATCCATTTTTAGGCGCTAAAATTTGGAATTGACCATCGCCAACAGCACGATACATATTTAAAGTGGCATTGATTTTATCCGTTTCAATTTGTGCTGCCTGCAATTCGTGTTCTAAAGCCAAAACTTCTGGTTGTGCTGCCATTCCGTCTTTTACTAATTCTTTTTTAGATTGAATTTGTTTGCGTAACAAGTCGATTTGGTTTTGATAATAACGACGCTGTTGAGCCATTTCTTGTACCTCTGTCGATTTTACAAGTGCTAAAACTTGTCCTTGACGCACATAATCGCCTAACTCAAATTGGACTTTATTTACCACACCTTGCAACAAACTTTTGTAAGCCACCAAATCATTTTCGTTGTATTCCACCTTTCCTGAAAGTGTTAATTGTTCGTGGATGGGCTGTTCAGAAATGGTCGCAATTGTGGTTGTTTTCTTTAATTGATCGTTCAAACAAAAGGTTTCTTTTGTGTCAGATTCGTTTGTTTTTTCTTCTTTAGATCCGCAACTATTCAACATAAAAAGTATTGCGGTGATGATGTATATCGATTTGTTCATACGTTTAAAAATCTTGTCCTACGATGTATTGTAATTCTTCGAAAGTGTTTTGATAGGTTTGTTGCAATTGGTAATACGCTTGATTGGCTTCACGATAAGCTTGCGTAAAATCAATAAACTCCAATAAAGTCACTTGTTTGTTTTGCAAATGCTTTTTGTAATTCTCCAACATTTGTTTTTGATTTTCAAGTTGTGCAACAGGCCAATTATGAAGTGATTGTTCCATTCTTACCAACTGTTTTTGTAATTGTTGAATGGTTTGTGCAACATTGTTTTCCAACGTTAGTTGATTGGATTGCTGCTGTAAAACACCAATTTCAGCTGATTTGATATTACCTTTATTTCTATTGAAAATCGGCAGTTCGAAACTTACACCCACGCCAATAAAATCACGCATAATATTTCCTCCACGATCGTAATTCATTTGAATAGCCAAATCGGGCATTTTTTGCGCTTTTTCGATCATCAATTGCTGTTGCGTTTTTGCTTGTTCGTTTTCTTGACGTTTTAAACCAATATTCTGTTGTTTAGCAATATCAAGGAGATTAATCGGTAATTTTTGGGATTGGTTAGTTGTGGTTTGATGAAATGTGATTTGCGTTATCTCTAAGTTGGAATTATGCGTGAGAATTCGAAGTTTGTTCAATGCCTCGAATTGTTCATTTTCCAATTCGATTTGCTGTTTTTGCAAACCAATTAATTCTGTCTGAATGCGGTAAAAGTCTGCGGTCGAAATATTTTTGAGTTCAGATTGACGTTGATAGTGCACATTCATTTGCGTGTACAATTCAACAATTTCATTCACCTGTTTTACTTCCTGCTGAATGCGATGTACATCATAAAAAGTTAAGCGTAACTCTTTGCGTAATTCGCGCAATAATTCTTCATAATCAAAAGTTGCCGATTTTTGTTCCAATTGTTTTAGCACCACACGTTTTTTACGTTTTCCTGCTGTTTCGATCAACTGTTCCAACTCCATAGAAATCTGTTGATTTTCGCCATAGTTCCCAAGTAAATTCGGTTGTTGCTCAATATTATAGGTTTTCCAAAGATTGACTTCGGAAATGGAAAGCGTAGGATTTGCCCACAATTTTTCCTGAATGATTTCGGCTTGCGCTTTATCAATATTAAATTTTGACGCAAGCAGTTGCGAATTGTTCTGAATAAATTGATTTTCGAGATCGGTTAATGTGACGGATTGTGCCTGTATTGCAGGCGCTGTACAGATTAACGCGAAAGGAAATAAAAGATGTTTCATTTCTAGAAATTTGAAAGTTCAAAACTAGAATTCAAACATTAAGGTGATTTTTAAGTTAGATTAGAATTAGATTAGAATTGCTTAAAATGATAATCGCATAATGGTTCCCTTGGGTTGATTGGCTAAAATTTCTAATTCGATATGATGAATTTTGAAAATAATATCTGCCATAGATAAGCCAATTCCTTTGCCTTGATAAGCCGATGTATTTTTGCCACGGTAGAAATTTTGACGAATTTGAGGTAATTCGTCAGCATCAATACCAATTCCTGAATCGATAATTTGAAGAATTAAACGATTATTTAAAGTTGAAAATTGAATCTGAATTTGCTGATTATCCGAATATTTAATCGCATTAGAAATAAGATTTCCGATGGCTACATTCAGCAATTGATTGTTGCCGTTAATGGTTAATAATTGATCGTTTTCAACATCCAAATCAATTTTTATATCCGCTTGATGATACACGATTTGGTTTTCGACCAGTTCCCAAATCACTTCATCAATACGAATAGGTGACAATTCAAAATTGGTTTTAGCGCCCGAAAGCAGCATCATTTGGTCGATAGTTTCTTGTAAATCGCTCGTGTACTGTTTTAATTGATTCAATACTTCTTGGTATTCCTGAGTCGTTCTGTCCTTTTGTTTGGTTACTTCCAAAGTGCCCATCAAAGCGGTAATAGGCGTACGCAATTCGTGGGATACATAGTCGATAAAATTCTTTTGGACAGAAAATGTTTCCGAAATTTGATTGATAAAACGGTTATAAGTCGTGGATAATTCTTTGATTTCGGTATACGAATGCACTAGAACAATAGGTTCGTTAAAATTGATTCCGTTTCTATTTTTAATCTGAGTAATAAAATGAGTAATCGGTTGATAAGCAATATAGCCTAAATACTGAGAGAAAATGTAAATAATGGCTAACCCAATAACCGAAACAGTGATAAGAATTTGCAATAATAAACTCATTTGATCGTTAAATTCAGTTTTTGATTCACGAACAACGACCACAAAATCACCTTGATTGTCTTTGTAAAAAATTCCTTGATAAAAATAATCATCAGTATGAAAAGAGGCTTCATTTTTTTTTCTAACTACTTCAAGAAACTGATCTGAAATACTAATATTTTGTTGCATTTCGCCATTTACCTTATCATTCGTGATACTATAAATGGCAATATCTTTACGAGAAATGGTTTTTAATAACTGACTTTTGATGTTTTCGTGCTCGCTCGAAGATAATTCATCTTGTTCCAAATAATAAATAGCCGCAAGTAACGATTTACTTTCCAATGCTTTTATCTCCTTTTTTTCCATCGTAGAATAAAAAGCAAAATAAATAATGATTGAAACAGTCAAAATAATCACGCTGAAAATTAAGACAGAATAAATGGACAATCGATCTCTTAACTTCATATTTCAATCCGCTTTTAGCATATATCCAACTCCTTTAATAGTGTAAATATATTTTTGATTTTTCTCTATTTTATTTCTCAAATAAGAAATATAAACATCCACAACATTGGTATGATTATCAAATGTAATTCCCCAAACGGCATTTAAAATTTGAATGCGTGAAACGGCTTTGTTGATGTTTTCGATTAAATAATTTAAAAGCTTGAATTCACGCGGTGATAAAACAACTTCTTCTCCTGCAATTTTTACAGTGTATTGGTGTAAATCGACTAGCATATCTCCAAGCGTAAACACATTCGATCTTTCTTCCTTTTGTGTATATTGATGTCGGCGTGTCAAGGCATTTATACGTGATAGCAATTCATCAAAATGAAATGGTTTGGTCATATAATCATCCGCACCAAAATCTAAGGCCGAAACTTTGTCCTGTATAGAACTTAAAGCTGTTAACATTAATACAGGAGTATATATTTTTTTGTATCGAAGCGTTTGTACCAATTGCATGCCGTCCATTCCAGGAAGCATAATATCACAAATGATTAAATCGACAGATGATTGAAGGTGTTGACTCAAGAAATCTTCAGCCGTTTTGCATAAAGTTACAAAATGCTTGTTTTCTTCTAATCCTTTCAGAATAAAATCGCTAATACGTTTATCGTCTTCTATAAGAACAATTTGCATTTGTTATTTTTTTACAAATTTAAAGAATTGATTTTGATTTTAATTTTCCGTCATTATTTCTAATGAAATTCTAATGCTTAAAAAATTTTTAACTAAACACCGTCATCTATACAGTAGAAAAATGATTCGACAATTATAAATTCAATCTGCTGTACACAAGCAACTTTTTATCGATCAGTTAAAAACTAACAATCTATGCAGACGTACGATGTTGGGTGTTGGGCGTTGGGCGTGAAATTGTGTTAGTAGACCAATTCGTTTGAGTCCAGCTAATCTGTGGTGGACTGATGTTGAATGGTTAATTTGGTAGAAAGGTATATGGGTAAATGGTTATAAGGTGAGTTTGATGTTGGGTGCTGGGTGCTAGATGTTTGATGCTGGGCGTGAATTTAAGTCAGTAGACTAATTCGTTTGAGTCCAGCTGATCTGTGGTAGACTGATGTTGAGTCGTTTAATCGTTGATCCAGTATCCGGGACAATTTGTGTTATAAAGCTAGATAGTTAGAAGGTGAAATGGTTAAGTGTGTTTGATATTAATGCCGATTGCTAAAAGCTGATTCCTGACTCCTGAGCCCAATGGCTAGATTAATTCGTATAACATGTAATCTGTGGTTGAATGACTAAGGTTAAACATATTGTATTAATACATAACACTTTAATAATAAAGCAATTAATTATTAATTTTAATTACACGTATAAGTTTTGTATATTTGTACGTATAAAATTTATTCTTAAGTTATGGATTCTAAACTAACATTAAAGCTGGACGAAAATGTGATTGAACGTGCTAAGAAATACGCTGCTGATAAGAAATTAAGCTTGTCTCGTTTAATTGAAAACTATCTTGATGCACTGACTAATGAAAATGTAAGTGATTTAGAAATTTCTCCATTTGTTAAAAGTATAACTAACGGCAAACAATTACCAACTGAAACGGATACGTTAAAAGATGATTACATTGATTATTTAGATAGAAAATACAGATAAAATGAAAAATATTTTTTTAGATACAAACATTATTCTTGATTTTCTTGGCGAAAGAGCGGTTTTTTATGAACCTGCTGCGAAAATTCTGACGCTTGCCGATTACAAAAAAATCAATATCTATACGTCTGCTGTTTCTATAGTAAATACGTATTACCTTTTAGCTAAATATGAAAATCATGAAATTGCTATTGAAAAAATACGCAAATTCAATGTTTTATGCGCTATTGCAAGTACCAATGATGAAGTAGTGAATAAAGCGGTAAATTCAAAATTCAAAGATTTTGAAGATGCTATTCAATATTACAGTGCCATTACTGCCGGATGTCACATCATTATCACCAGAAATGAAAAAGACTTTAAAAATGCATTGATACCAATTATGGAACCCAATAGTTTCCTGAAAGTTTTTAAATAATAGCTGGTTACCAGGTGTTTCTAACTGTATATTGTATTGATGCTGGGTGCTGGGTGCTGGGCGTGAAATTGTGTTAGTAGACTAGTTCGTTTGAGTCCAGCTGATCTGTGGTGGACTGGTGTTGAGTCGTTTAATCGTTGATCCCGTATCCGGGACAATTTGTGTTATAAAGCTAGATAGTTAGAAGGTGAAATGGTTAAGTGTGTTTGATATTAATGCTGATTGCTAAAAGCTGATTCCTGACTCCTGATTCCTGACTCCTGATTCCTGACTCCTAATTCCTGATTTGTTGTAAAGCTAGATAGTTAGAAGGTGAAATGGTGTATTAAAAGTTGCCTATATATTTTAACGTAAAACAATTTATAACATTAACATCACCTACATAGCTTTAACAAAAGAAAAACAATTTGAATCCTTTAAGTTTAACATTTAATTAGTATTTTTTGTTATTTTTGCAATAGTATCAACTTTTATTTCATAAAATTATTAAACTATATTTATAAATTAAATCATATAAATTATGAATATAGAAAAAGTATTAACTCCAAACCTTTAAACTATGACAAAATTTTACACGAAATTACATTTATTAGCCCTACTTTTCATTATCTATTGTTTACCGGTTTCGGTCTTTGGACAAACTACTGTTCAAATAGGAAATGGAACAAATTTTTCCGCTACTACATTATATTCACCTATTTACAGATATAGTGCTACTTCAACAACAACTGGTCAAAAAAGTAATATTTTGTTCACGCCTACAGAAATGGCTACAGCAGGAATATCAAGTGGAGATATGATTACGTCAATTGCTTTTAACAAAGAAACTGCCGATAACTTCATAGTCCCTGCTCAATATATCGTTAGAATGGGTAACACTACAAATACTTTGCTAACTGGTAATACTAATACAGCTGCAGTTTGGTCTTCAATATTAGCTAATCATACAACAGTGTTCACAAATAATAGTTTTAACATCCCAGCGACTGCTGGTTGGGTTACTATTACTTTAAATACTCCGTTTTTATATACTGGGGGTTCGTTTGAAATATCTACTGAACTTTCTATGACTGGAAATGGCGGTGCTACTGGTAATTTCGCATGGGAATATACTACTGGGTTTAGTGATTATATAATCGGACAAGGAACAGTTGCCTCCTATAAAGAAAGACCGAATATTAGAATTTCTTATGTACCTGGTACCCAATGTTCAGGCACCCCTACTGCGGGTACAGCATCGGTTACAACAAGAAATTGTGCAAGCGAACCGGTAACATTGAGTTTAAGCGGCAATACAATTGCAGGAGGTATAACCGTGCAGTGGCAAAGCTCACCAGCTGGGGCAAATACGTTTACTGATATTACGGGTGCTGTTAATGCTACGTATACGGTGACCAATCAAACGGTATCGACAGATTACCGCTGTATTGTAACTTGTACCAACAGTAATGCTACAGCTACTTCAAATACCGTTACTGCAGTACAACCTGCTGCACTTGGCAACTTTTCTGAAAATTTTGACACAACCCCTACGGGTAGCACGAGCAACGTGAGTATTCCGGCATGTTGGAGCTTTTTTACGGATATCACATCTACAGTTTACAGCTATGTTGAGGCCGCTACGGCAAGGTCGACACCAAATTCCTTTAGGTTATATAGAAGCAACACTACGGCAAATTCTGCTCAAAGCATGGTATTACTTTCGCCAGAAACTGTAAATTTAGGAAACGGTACCAAGCAACTACGCTTTTATGCAATGGCTACAAACACCAATGCAAGCAACATATTAGAGATAGTTAGTTCAAATGGAACCACGAGTACTGCTACAATCACCGTTCTACAAACCATTGTAGTCAATCATACATCTTATGAAGAATATATTGTTCCATTACCTGTAACAACAGACGATTATTTTGGATTTAGGCTGGTGCATAACAATACAACAACGGCTATTGATATTAATATTGACGATGTTTTTTATGAAGATTTAGAAACATGTAAGTATCCTATTAATATTGATGTATCGAATTTTACGCAAGCAGGAGCGGATATTTCTTGGACAGCATCACCAGCATCAGTTGGAGGCACAGGATATGAGTATGAAATAAGATCATCGGGAGCGCCTGGTTCGGGAACTACAGGTTTAGAAGCTACCGCAACAACAGCTAATTTATCGGTTACAATAGCAACATTGGATCCTAATACCACTTATGAGGTTTATGTTAGAAGCCTGTGCGGTACTGCCACTAGTAGATGGAGTAACGCAGTGACCTTTAAAACCTTATGTGCTACTTTTGGAAATTTTTCGGAAAACTTTGATACAACCAATGTAGGTTCTGCGAGTAAAACAGGAGCTAATTATCCAGATTGTTGGAGTTATATAGATAGTACCACAACGGGTTATGGTTATGTGGTTGCCTCTAATCCACAATCTTCTCCAAGAGTATATAGATTGTATAGAGCTAATTTAGTAGCAGGTGCGGCAACTGAAGAGCTGGTTTTAGTTTCACCACCTACCAATAATTTAGGTAACGGTGCTAAACAATTGCGTTTTTCTATACGATCGTATAGTACCACCAGTTACGTTAGCCAATTGGAGATTCTTTCTATGCCAGACCCTACCACTACTGCTGGTGCCACTATACTATACACCATTAATAATACTAATGATAGAGTTTGGACAGAATATACTGTTCCTCTTCCAGTGACTACCGATGATCATTTTGCGTTTCGATTGGCTTATCCCGGCTCAACTACTGCATCTTCTGTAACTATTGACGATGTTTATTACGAAGATGTACCTGCACCAACTTTAACAGCTACTTCTACAGATATTTTGTGTAATGGCGACGCCACAGGAACAGCAACAGCAAATGTATCGGGTGGTGCTTTACCATTAACTTACTCATGGTCACCATCTGGTGGAACAGCTGATACAGCCACAGATTTAACAGCTGGTACTTATACCGTAACAGTAACAGATGCTGTTAACCGTACAGCTACTGCAACCGTTACAATTACGGAACCTAACGCCTTGCTATCAAATATAATCACTACAGATATTAGTTGCAACGGATCTAACAACGGAAGTATAACCTTAGCTCCAACAGGCGGTGTGGCACCTTACTCGTATTTATGGAGCAATGCAGATACCAGCAGTTCACTAACAGGTTTAACCGGAGGAGCTTATTCGGTGACCATTACCGATGCAAACGGATGTACGGTAACAGAAAATGCAACAATAACAGATCCGGCTATCTTAACGTTATCAAGCAGTTCGCAAGTTGATGTAACTTCTTATGGCGGTAATGATGGATCGGCAACAGTTTCTGTAACAGGCGGAACCGCACCTTACAATTATTTATGGAGCAACGGTGCCACTACAGCAACTGCAACGGGTTTAATTGCAGGTAATTATGTTGTAACCATAACCGATGCAAACGGTTGTACTGTAAGTGAAAGTTTTACCATTATACAACCAATACCACTAATGGTTCAGTCTGTATCTCAGACTAATATAAAATGTAACGGAAATACCGATGGTACAGCAACTATAGCAGCTATGGGCGGAAACGCACCTTATACCTACTTATGGTCACCAAGCGGTGGCACCAATGCTACTGCTACAGGTTTAGCAGCAGGTACATATAGTGTTTTGGTAACAGATGCAACTGCGAATACCATC
>Ga0233380_1000704_pt1 | contig 16669 bp, 17 predicted proteins | sample ElkDunMinimDraft_9_FD_191541 | JGI IMG/M metagenome (GOLD analysis project Ga0233380, IMG submission 191541) | Fecal eukaryotic communites from dung pellets of Tule Elk in California, USA - Elk Dung F36 | ecosystem: Host-associated > Mammals > Digestive system > Large intestine > Fecal | place... | reverse complement strand
GAGGCGAGTCGCTGGCCGCGTGCTACCTTCGGCTGAAAGGTTGGCGAATTCTTGCCCGTCGCGTAAAAACACCGCGAGGAGAGATTGACCTCGTCGCGCGCCGCGGACGAACCATCGCGTTCATCGAGGTTAAGTGGCGAAGCGCTGCTGCTGAACTTGACCTGGCGATAGATCCATGGCGGTTGCGACGCGTCATTGCGGCGGCTGAATGCATTGCGCCTCGTTTTGTACGATCAGGCGATGATCAGCGTGTGGACGTTCTGCTGCTTGCGCCCCGGTGTTTCCCGCGCCACATCGTCAATGCCTCACTGGCCTGACAGGAGTTAGAATTACCATGTCCCTGCGCGTCGCGGTCCAGATGGATCCGCTGGATCAAATCAATATTGCGGGCGATTCAAGCTTCTACCTGATGCTGGCGGCACAGGCGCGGGGGTATGAACTGTGGCACTATGATGTGGGCTCTCTCGCGCTTGATGAAGGAAGATTGACTGCCTGGGCGGCGCCGGTGACAGTTCAGCATGTGGTGGGCAATCACTTCGCCATGGGTGAGCATCGCAAGATCGACCTCGTAAAAGACATCGATATCATCCTGATGCGGCAGGACCCGCCGTTCGACCTGGCCTACATCACGGCCACTCATTTGCTTGAGCGACTGGCGGGCCAGACACTGGTTATCAATGATCCCGTCGCTGTGCGTAACGCTCCCGAAAAGGTTTTCGTGCTGGATTACCAGCGCTTCATGCCACCGACGCTGATCGCCCGCAGGATCGAGGACGTGCGTGAATTCCATGCCCGCTATCCCGGCGACATTGTGGTCAAACCGCTTCATGGCAATGGTGGTAAAGCCGTGTTCCGCATCCCGGCCGATGGCAGCAATCTTGGCGCGCTGACAGAGATGTTCCACCAGGCTTGGGTTGAACCGTTTATGGTTCAACCTTTCCTTCCCGAAGTCAGCGAAGGCGACAAGCGTATCGTACTGGTCGATGGTGAATTTGCAGGCGCCATCAATCGCAAGCCTGGCGAGGGAGAGTTCCGGTCGAACCTTGCTGTAGGCGGTTCGGCGGAGCCAATCGGACTGACGGACCGTGAAGAGGAAATCTGCGCAGCCATGGGGCCGGAATTGAAGCGGCGCGGCCTTGTATTTGTTGGCATCGACGTGATCGGCGGCAAGTGGCTTACCGAAATCAACGTGACATCGCCCACCGGCATTGTTGCCATCGACCGTTTTAACGGGACGGACACTGGGGCAAGCCTTTGGGATGCGATTGAAATCCGCCACGCCGCGATGCTGATGGGCTGACGCACTAATTCCTGCCCGAAAGGCATAAGATCCTTCATGGCCGAATGGATTCTCTATTTAATCGAGCGGGGAGGCTATTGGGGGGTCGCCGCGCTGATGTTCATCGAGAACATCTTTCCCCCGATTCCTTCCGAGCTAATCATGGGACTGGGCGGGATCGCCGTAGCGCGGGGCACGATGGAATTTTGGCCGCTGCTAGCGGTTGGCACGGTGGGGTCTACGCTGGGCAACTACGCGTGGTTCCTTGCTGGCGACAAGCTGGGATACCAGCGGCTCAAACCATTTGTTGACCGATGGGGTCGCTGGCTGACCATGGAATGGTGCGATGTTGAGAGGGCCAGCCACTTCTTCCAGAAACACGGGCAATGGATCGTTCTGGTTCTTCGGCTGTCACCGCTCCTGCGGACCATGATCTCTCTGCCGGCAGGGCTGGCGCACATGAAGCATCGGACCTTCCTGGCGTTTACCTTCGTAGGCACGGCCTTATGGAACGCTGCCTTGATCAAGGGCGGGCACTGGCTTTCCGTTTATCTGGACGAAGCGCAGCACTGGCTGAACTGGGGTATCGCCGCCAGCATTGTGCTGGCTGTCGGTGTGTATGCGTGGCGCGTCGCTACCTGGAAGTCGCGCCACTAATCCTGTTCGCGCGGATGGGCGGAGCGATAAACGTCGAGCAGCATGGCAGCATCGACCTTGGTATAGATCTGCGTTGAACCAAGGCTGACGTGTCCCAGTAACTCCTGCAGCGAACGCAGATCGGTTCCCGCGCCCAGCAGATGTGTTGCAAAGCTGTGGCGCAAGGCGTGCGGGGTCGCGGTAACAGGAAGGCCCAGCGCCGTGCGCGCCCTGGCTACAGCTTTTTGCACCATGCCTTGCGACAGTTGCCCACCTTTGGCGCCGCGAAACAGCGGTTGGTCCATGAACTGAGGCCATGGGCACTTCGCGACATAATCTGCCACCGCATTGCGCACGATGGGCAGGATCGGAACAACGCGTTGCTTATTGCCCTTGCCCGTAACGGTCAGTGTTTCGCCAAGCGGCAGGTCGCCGCCACGCAACGATAGTGCCTCCGCAATACGCATCCCCGCGGCATAAAGTAGCAGCAGCACGGCCCGATCGCGTGAACCGATCCATTCCTCGTCGGCGTCATCGGCGACCGTCTGCGCCAAATGGACGGCTTCATCGGGTGTCACCGGCCGCGGCAGCCCCTTTTTTATGCGTGGACCGCGCATTCGTGGTGGCGAAGTATCGCCTGTTCCAGCCTGTTCACGCGCGAACGAGAGGAAAGATTTGAGTGCCGACAATTCGCGCGCGGCCGATACATTGGAAATGCCGTCTGCCCGCCGCAGTGCAAGGTGCTGGCGTAGCGCTGCAGTGTCTAGCCGGGCCAGTGCCAACCAGTCCATCGGACCCTGCGCATCAAGAAGGCGGGCTGCTGTTGCAGCATAGGCACGTACTGTATGCGGGCTGCGGCGTCGGCCTTGAGCCAGATATGCGTGCCAAGCCTCAAGTATGTCGCCCCGCGTCACGCGGCAAGGAGGCCTTCCGGCACCAGCTCTCCCAGCATGGCGTCAAGCAGGGGCATCCCTGCTTCGGTCACGCCGACGCGGCTGCCCTTGCGCCAGGCCAGACCTTGCATTTCATAGAACGCCAGTTTGCGCGGATCGCATAACGCGTCTTCGACAAGTCCGAACCGTGCCGAAATTTTTGCAAGGTCTACACCTTCGCCGAGGCGCAATCCCATCAGCATGGCCTCAGTGGCCTGTTCACTGATGCCAAGCGCACGAATTTCCGAGATGCCCTGCTGATCCCGGGCCATGGTCTCCAGCCAATTTTCCGGCTTGCGGTGTCGCACTGTGGCAAATCCCTCACGGCGTCCATGTGCGCCGGGGCCGATTCCGCAGTAATCCTGATACCGCCAATATGTGAGGTTGTGGCGGCTTTCCTCACCGGGGCGAGCGTGATTGCTGATCTCATAGGCGGGCAGTCCAGCCTGAGCGGTCATCTCACGCGTCAGGGTAAAGAGATCGGCGCAGCTATCGTCGTCAAGCGGCGTGAATTCGCGTTGACGCACCATGGTGGCGAAGCGCGTGCCAGCCTCAATCGTCAGTTGGTAGAGCGAAAGGTGCCCGGTGCCGAAGGACAGCGCGCGGCTCAGTTCGGCCTGCCAGGCGTCCGGGGGCTGGTCTGGTCGGGCGTAGATCAGATCAAAACTTACCCGGCTGAAATGCTTTTGCGCAACATCCAGTGCCGCAAGACCCTCTGCTGCGCCGTGCAAGCGGCCAAGAAAGCGCAACACGTCATCATCCAGCGCTTGCAGCCCAAGAGAAACGCGGTTGATCCCGGCCGAAGCAAGGGTAGCGAAATTGCCCGCTTCGACGGATGATGGGTTGGCTTCCAGCGTAATTTCGATGCCATCTGCAAAACCCCAAAGGCGTTCAGCCTCTGCCAGCAGACGCGCAACCAGCGCGGGCGGCATCAACGATGGTGTCCCTCCGCCGAAGAAGATCGAATCCAAAGGCTCGGCAGCAGTGACGGCATGCTCGTGACGCATATCGGCCAGAAGCGCGTTCTCCCACCGCAAATGGTCGACGCTCGCACGGACGTGGCTATTGAAGTCGCAATAGGGGCATTTTGCTAGGCAGAAGGGCCAGTGAATGTAGAGAGCGCGGGCCATGGCGCGACCCTAGCGTGCAAACTGCTCCGAAACCAGCTTGGCGAAGGCATCAGCGCGGTGGCTGATGCGGTGCTTCTCCTCCGGCTCGATCTCGGCAAAGGTCAGGGTGCCGTCCGTGGGCACGAATACGGGATCATAGCCAAAGCCCAATGCGCCACGTGGCGGCCATGTAAGCGTGCCATTGGCGCGACCTTCGTAGACCACGGTTTCCCCATCGGGCCATGCAATTGCAAGCACGCAGGAAAACCAGCAGCTCCGATCGGCGTCCGGACCTTTTTCTGCCAGAAGGCCTTCGACCTTGCCCATGGCCATATACCAGTCGCGGCCCGGCGGGCCTTCAAACCATTGCCGTTCAGCCCAGTCGGCAGTGTAGACTCCGGGCGCGCCACCAAGTGCGGTAACGGACAGCCCGGAATCATCCGCCAGCGAGGGAAGGCCAGAGCTTTCCGCCGCAGCACGAGCCTTGATCAGTGCGTTTTCGACAAAGGTTGTGCCGGTTTCATCTGGTTCCGGCAGCCCTAAAGAGCCGGCGGAAATGCAGTTCATGCCATATGGCGCAAGCAGGGCGGAGATTTCCTTGAGCTTCCCCGCGTTATGCGTGGCGATGACAAGGGTTTCCCCACCCAGCGTACGCATATCAGGCTACCGCCTTTTCTTGCGCGGCATAGATGCGATCGCAGCCAATGCGGGCGAGGCGAAGCAGGCGAAGCAGGCCTTCTTCGTCATAGGTTGCGCCTTCGGCCGTCGCCTGTACCTCGGCAATCTGCCCCCCTTCAATCAGCACGAAGTTGGCATCAGCATCAGCGCCGCTGTCTTCGATGTAATCAAGATCGAGCACCGGCACGCCGTCGCAGATGCCGCAGCTGACGGCGGCAACCTTGCGGGTCAGCGGATCTTCGGTGATAAGGCCCTTGGCCATCAATCCGTCGATGGCGATGCGCAGCGCCACCCAGGCGCCGGAAATCGCGGCGGTGCGGGTGCCGCCATCGGCCTGGATCACGTCACAATCGAGAGTGATCTGGCGTTCTCCCAGCTTCTTGAAATCGACCACAGCGCGCAAGGACCTGCCGATCAGCCGCTGGATTTCCTGCGTGCGGCCAGATTGCTTGCCCTTTGCGGCTTCGCGGCTGCCACGGGTGTGGGTGGCCCGCGGAAGCATGGAGTACTCCGCCGTGACCCAGCCTTCGCCTTTTCCGCGCATGAAAGGGGGAACCTTTTCCTCGACGGATGCCGTGCAGATGACCTTGGTGTCACCAAAGCTTACGAGGACAGAGCCCTCTGCATGCTTGGTGTAGTGAGGCTCGAACGAAAGTGCACGCATCTCATCGGGTGCGCGGCCAGAGGGTCGCATGGGAATTCCTTAGATGTTGATGCGCACGCCTCTGGCGCAACAGACTTGAGGCTGCAAGCGTAGTCTCTACATTGGGTGTATGCACAACCTTCCCATTACTGAATTGACCACCCGCGCCCGGAACATATTTCGCCTGGTGGTGGAAGGTTACCTGTCATCCGGTCAGCCGGTGGGCTCCAAGACACTGGCCGGAGCAAAGGGGCTGAACCTGTCGCCCGCTTCGATCCGTTCGGTTCTGAATGAACTGGAGCAACTTGGCCTGTTGGCTGCCCCGCATACTAGCGCCGGCCGGCTCCCGACTGATATTGGTCTTCGCCTGTTCGTGGATGGCATGATGCAGGTGGCAGAGCCTACGCCGGAAGAGCGCGCGGTTATCGAGCAGCGCATGGCGCAGCCGGGCTCAATCGAAGCGGCGCTGGCAGCCACAAGTTCACTGCTTTCGGACATTTCCGCCGGAGCCGGGGTCGTCATGGTACCCCGGCTTGAGCCGCGGCTTCAACATCTTCAACTCGTGCCGCTTTCGGCAGAGCGCGCATTGGCTGTGCTGGTGGGAGAAGATGGCGGGGTGGAGAACCGGATTGTCGAATTGCCGGGCGGAGTGAGTCCCGGCGCGTTTGAAGCGGCATCCAATTATATCGCGGCGAACCTTAACGGGCGCACGCTTTCCGAGGCCGAGAGCGCCATGCGCAAAGAGATAACGTCGGGAAAATCGGCGCTTGACGCTGCCAGCCAGGCCCTGGTCGAACGCGGGCTGGCTGTTTGGAGTGAAGACGCAGCGCAACGTCCTGTGCTGATTGTACGCGGGCAGGCCAACCTGCTGGACGAGTCGGCCTTGACCGATATTGAACGGGTGCGGATGCTGCTCGACGATCTTGAGAGCAAGCAATCGATTGCAGAAGTGCTCGAATCTGCCCGCGAGGCGGAAGCTACGCGCATATTCATCGGTTCGGAGAATCGGCTTTTCGCGCTTTCGGGTTCTTCGGTGATCGCTTCGCCCTATCGTGATCGCGATGGCCGGGTTGTTGGCGTCGTGGGAGTTATCGGCCCCACTCGGTTGAATTATGCGCGCGTAGTCCCCATGGTTGATTTCACCGCCCAAAGTTTGGGCAAGCTTATTGGTTAGCTGGATATATTGACGACATGAATGACAAGAGCCAGTCGCAGGAAGATCCCGCGGTAGCCGCGGAATTGAAGGGCGTTCCCGAGGAACTGCTCGAAAAAGGTAACGGCGGAGACGATCGAGTCGCCCAGCTTGAGGGGGATCTTGAAGCCGCGCGTCAGGAAACGCTTTACGCAAAGGCGGAAACGCAGAACGTGCGTCGCCGTCTGGAAAAGGATATTTCCGATGCGCGGGCCTATGCTGCCACCGGCTTTGCGCGCGACATCCTGTCGGTTGCCGATAATCTGGCGCGTGCGCTTAGCTCGTTCCCTGCTGACTTGCGTGAAGATGATAAGCTGAAGGGCTTGGTCGCCGGCATCGAAGCGACGTCACGGGAAATTGAAAAGGTGTTTGCCGCGCATGGCATCACCCGGATCGCCGCAATGGGCCTGCCGCTTGATCCCAATCAGCATCAGGCGATGCTGGAAATTCCTTCGGCTGATGCCGACCCGGGCACCGTACTGCAGGAATTGCAGTCTGGTTACATGATCCGGGATCGGCTGCTGCGCCCGGCTATGGTCGCTGTCGCCAAGAAGCCAGACTGAAACATCTTTCCAACCCGACCTATTTTTGCAACACTGGTGTTGTAAAAATAGGTCGGAGGATAGCATGGACGTCTCAGGAAAAGTTGTAATCGTCACCGGGGGCGGTGGGGGAATCGGCGCAGGTGTCGTCGAAGCCTTTGTTGAAAAAGGCGCCCAAGTCGCGATTACGGATATTAATCCAGATTACGCATGGGCCGAGGCTGATCGAATTGGCTCCGGTACGATGGCCCTGCAGCACGACGTCACTTCGCCAGCCAGTTGGGATGCGGTGAAGGCAGAGGTCGAAGCGCAGCTGGGGCGCGTCGATGTACTCTGCAACAACGCGGGCGTAGCGCTACCATTCAAGCCGCTGGAAGACGTGACGTCCGACGAATTCGCCCGGGTCATGGCGATCAACGTGACCGGGGTTTTCAACGGGTGCAAGGCGTTCATTCCCGAAATGAAAGCACGCGGAAGCGGCCACATCGTCAATACATCTTCCGTGAACGGACAGATTCCTTTTGAAACGTTTGCAGCGTATTCAGCCAGCAAATTTGCCGTAACGGGACTTTCCGAAGCCCTTCGTAGTGAGCTTGCACCCGCGGGCGTGGGTGTTTCGATCCTTTATCCCGGCCTTACCCGCAGCCGCATGTCAGAAGGGCAGGTTCCTGACCTGCCTCCTGAGGCCGCCAAGGCGCTTGCCGCCCGCATGATGGAACCGGTCTGGCTAGGCCGGGCGGTTGTTCGAGCTGTGGAAAGCAATACGTTGCACATCATCACGCATCCCGATCATCGAAGCAGCCTCGAAGCCCGGATTAACGGTCTTTACGCCGCTTACGGAGAACCTGCACAACCGGGCTTTGCAGGTGGAACTATCGCCGCAAACTAGGCAATTGAGGAACCCTTTCGCACATCGGCCGTTAGACCATTTCGTAGGTCGCAATGGAGAGATGCCATGCGTAGCATCATTTTACCCTGCCTGTTTGCCAGTGCCCTCGCTTTAGGAGGGTGCTCCAGCAACTATGCCGGCGAAGGAGCCCTTGTCGGCGGTGCCGCTGGCGCCCTGATCGGATCGGGCAGCGGCGACGCTGCCCAAGGCGCTGCCATCGGTGCCGCTGCTGGAGCGGCGGGCGGAACCCTGATCAAAAAGAACGACAACGATCGCGGTTGCTATCGAACCGATCGTGATGGCCGACGCTATTGGGACGATAATTGCTGATATTTTCGACAACCTCCATGGAAGTAGAATGGTTGACCTGCTGATACTTTGCTTCATGCTGTTAGCTGGTGATCATGTCTTCTTCCATTGGGGGAACAGCAATGCTTGACGGCAGGAGTTCTGACGGACCATTTTTCGGGCAAGACCTTCCCATTATCACGCGAAATTGGCGATGGTTCCTGTTTCGTGGTCTTGTCGCTTTGATACTGGGCGTTATCGCGCTGGTGTTCCCCTTCAAGGTGGCGGTGGTATTTACGGCGCTGTTTGCGGCGTTTGCTTTCATCGATGGAATTCTCTCCATAATCTCTGGCATTCAGGGTGCTCGAAGCCAGCGGCCTTGGCTGTCTCTCGTCCTTAGCGGCCTTGTAGGGGTGGCAATTGGTGTTCTGTTTATTGTGTGGCCCGGGGCAAGCACCGTGGCTTATGCACTGGTTACCGTGCTGCTCGTTGCGAGTTGGGCAACTATAACCGGCGTGCTTCAGATTTCGGCCGCCATCCGTATGCGCAAGGAAATTGAGGGAGAATGGCTTCTGGGATTCTCCGGCCTTCTGTCCGTTGTGCTCGGCGTCGGGGTGTTCATCTATGCGATGATCGATCCGCGTGCCTCAATTCTCGCGGTCAGTTGGATGATTGGGATCTATGCGCTGATTTTCGGGATTGTGCTGGTGATTCTGGCCATCAAACTTCGGAAGCTCGGAGAGGTAGCCAAAGGCCTTTGATCGCCCGTTTCAACCCGCTCCGGGAAAATTGACAAGCATATCATAGGCTGCGGCATCGCTTGCCCCGGATAGCTTTGTGCCACGCCTTAGAAGAAAGGCATGGCGAACGATCTCAGCCTGCTGCTCTATGCCATAGTGCTGCAAGGCGTGGCCGGGCTTGAGGCTGTAATCGTAACGGCAAAAGGGGTGACGATGCAGCGGCAAGTACCAGCGGCCGCGGACTTGGGCCTGCCACACATGGGTCATTTCGTGAATGAAAAGCCCCTGAAAGCTAATGGGGGCGCGGCTGAAGTCCTCGCAATACCACGGCGATTTCGGGTGGAAATGAATGTGCCCGCACGGGGCCATGACAACTGCTGCAGGCTGCAGGGGGAACCAGCGCCGCCGTTTCAGCGTCACACGGGTTGTATCGACTGCGCTGCCGAACATGGTCCGGACCAGCGCAGCTTCTCCATCAGTCAGCGGGCGCGCGCCTCCGGCCGGACAAGAATGGAAACCCTTGTTTTCGTTCAGTGATCCGCTCCATCATGAGCAGTGGCTCCGCCGACTGCCTCTACCTTCAGTGGAACGGAAAGCTTGTCTCCATCGGTGAAGGTCAGCGTGATCTCCACGGTGCTTCCGGGAGCAATGTCAGGATTTAAGCCAAAGGCCATTACATGTAGCCCGCCACGATCGAACTTTACCGTCGCCCCGGGGGCAACATCGACCTGATCCACCGAAGCCATCTTGCCGTCCTTGGACTCATGAATTTCGGCCGTTTCGGCAGCATCAATGGATACTCCGGCAAGGGCGGCAGGCGTGTCGCCTCTGTTGGTCAGCGACAAATAGGCAGCGGCCGGGTTGCCCTTCACCGCGGGAAGCACAAGAATGCCGTCGCTTGCCGAAAGCCCAGGCTTTGCACTCGGGTTCTGATCAACAGGAGCCTGCGCTTCCTGTTGGCACGCAGAAAGCCCCAAGACTGTGAGGGGGGCCAGGGCGAGGATCAGGCGTGCCGGGGTCATGCTGGTGCTATCCTTGGTGAAAGCATTGTGGAATTGTCTCGTTCGCTAATGCCACCGTCCTCTTGTGCCAAGCAAAACCCGTCCTATATCGCCCGACGACGACACAAAACGTCATCTAGCCGCCAGCCGCCTTGCCGCAGCCGGGAGGCGAATATGCGGTGTCATTGCAGACGTGAGGAATGGGGTAAAATGGCTAAAGTAATCGGTATCGACCTTGGCACCACAAACAGCTGCGTTTCCGTAATGGATGGCGGCAAGCCGAAGGTGATTGAAAACGCTGAAGGCGCGCGCACCACGCCTTCGATTGTCGCCTTCACCAAGGATGGCGAGCGCCTGATCGGCCAGCCGGCAAAGCGCCAGGCGGTTACGAACGGTGATAACACCATCTTTGCGGTAAAGCGCCTGATCGGCCGTCGCTTTGATGATCCGGTGACCAAGAAGGACACCGAACTGGTTCCCTATACCATCGTCAAGGGCAAGAATGGCGATGCGTGGGTTCAGGCTGGCGGCGAAGAGTACAGCCCTTCCCAGATTTCAGCTTTCATCCTTCAGAAGATGAAGGAAACCGCGGAAAGCTACCTGGGCGAAACCGTTACCCAGGCCGTGATCACCGTGCCTGCCTACTTCAACGACGCTCAGCGTCAGGCGACCAAGGACGCAGGCCAGATTGCAGGCCTTGAAGTGCTGCGCATCATTAACGAGCCGACTGCGGCTGCGCTTGCCTATGGCCTCGACAAGAACGACGGCAAGACCATTGCTGTCTATGACCTTGGCGGCGGCACGTTCGACGTATCGATCCTTGAGATTGGCGACGGCGTGTTCGAAGTGAAGTCGACCAACGGCGATACTTTCCTTGGCGGTGAAGACTTTGACTCGAAGCTCGTTGAGTGGCTGGCTGACAAGTTCAAAGCCAAGGAAAACATGGATCTGAAGACAGACAAGCTTGCTCTTCAGCGCCTGAAGGAAGCTGCTGAAAAGGCAAAGATCGAACTGTCGAGCACAGCTACCACTGAGATCAATCTGCCGTTTATCACTGCCCGCATGGAAGGCGGAAGCACCACGCCGCTCCACCTCGTGGAAACCGTGACCCGCGCCGACCTGGAAAAGATGGTCGCCGATTTGATCGAACGTACCAAGGAGCCAATGCGCAAGGCACTGGTTGATGCCGGCCTCAAGGCTTCGGACATCGACGAAGTCGTCCTTGTTGGCGGTATGACCCGCATGCCCAAGGTTCGTGAGACGGTGAAGGAGTTCTTCGGCAAGGAGCCACACACCGGCGTCAACCCCGACGAAGTCGTAGCCATGGGCGCCGCTATTCAGGCAGGCGTTCTGCAGGGCGACGTCAAGGACGTACTGTTGCTTGACGTGACCCCGCTGTCGCTGGGCATCGAGACCCTGGGCGGCGTGTTCACGCGCATGATCGACCGCAACACGACGATCCCGACCAAGAAGAGTCAGGTTTATTCGACTGCCGAAGACAATCAGCAGGCGGTGACGATCCGGGTCTTCCAGGGTGAGCGCGAAATGGCCGCTGACAACAAAATGCTGGGCCAGTTCGACCTCGTCGGCATCCCGGCAGCGCGTCGTGGTATTCCGCAGATCGAGGTCACGTTCGACATCGACGCCAATGGCATCGTGAACGTGTCGGCCAAGGATAAGGGCACCGGCAAGGAGCAGCAAATTCGCATCCAGGCTTCCGGGGGGCTTTCTGACGGCGATATCGATCAGATGGTCAAAGATGCAGAGCGCTTTGCCGATGAAGACAAGAAGCGGCGTGAAGCTGCCGAAGCGCGCAACAACGCTGACAGCCTTGTTCACGCAACAGAACGTCAGCTTGAAGAGAATGCTGACAAGATCGATGCTGGATTGAAGGCTGAGATCGAAGCTGCCATCGCAGAAGCCAAGCAGGCCATTGAAAGCGGCGATGCTGAACAGATGACCGCCAAGACTCAGGCGCTGACGGAAGTAGCCATGAAGATGGGCCAGGCGATCTACGAAAAGGAACAGGCCGCAGGTGCGTCTCCGGGCGCAGCTGGCACGGCATCTGCGCCAAACGCGGGTGACGATGATGTAGTCGATGCCGAATTCTCGGAAGTCGACGAAAACAAGGGCTGATGTTGCAGTAAGCGGACCCGCCGTCAGGCCGATCACGGAGGGCGGCGGGTAACGTTTTTGAGGTAAAGCAATGGCAGCGGAAGCTGATTTTTACGAACTGCTGGAAGTCGAACAAAATGCTGATGACCGGACGATCAAATCGTCATACCGGCGTCTCGCAATGCGTTTTCATCCGGACAAGAATCCAGGATGCGAAGAATCCGAGGCGCGCTTCAAGGCGATTAGTCAGGCATACGACTGCCTGAAAGATCCCCAGAAGCGGGCCGCCTATGATCGCTATGGCCACGCCGCGTTTGAAAACGGCGGCATGGGCGGCGGCGCAGGCGCGGGATTCTCCGACATTGGCGACATCTTCGAATCCATTTTTGGAGGCGGTTTTGGTGGCGGCGGCAGGCAACAGGCGCGCCGCGGTGCTGATTTGCGCTATGACATGGAAGTCACGCTGGATGAGGCGTTTCATGGCAAACAGGCTGAAATCCAGATCGATGTCGCACAAAGCTGCGAACCCTGCGAAGGTTCCGGAGCGGAGCCCGGCACGAGCACACGCCGCTGCAATCTATGCGGCGGGCATGGAAAGGTGCGCGCGCAGCAAGGCTTCTTCATGGTCGAGCGGACTTGCCCGACCTGCCACGGCCACGGCGAAGTGATAGAAAAGCCCTGTCGCTTCTGCGGCGGGGAAGGGCGAGTGGACAAGCCCCAGACACTGGAGGTCAACATCCCTCCCGGTGTTGATTCCGGGACGCGCATCCGGCTTTCCGGAAAGGGAGAGGCTGGGCCGCACGGCGCACCCGCAGGCGACCTCTACATCTTCATTCATGTGCGCCGTCACGCCGTGTTTGAGCGTGAAGGGACAACGCTTATCACGCGTGTGCCAATCACATTCACCACCGCAGCGCTCGGTGGTGAAATTCAGATCCCGGGGCTGGATGGCTCGCGCCACGAAATCGAGATTCCTTCGGGAATCCAAACCGGAAAGCAGTTGCGCAAACGCGGAGCGGGCATGCCGGTTCTGCAGGGCAGGGGGCACGGCGACCTGGTCGTCGAAATCATGGTGGAGACACCGACCAAACTTACGCCCCGGCAGAAGGAAATCCTGCGTGAGCTGCAGGCAACTGAGACCGGAGAAGAATGCCCTCAGTCGCGCGGCTTCTTTGATCGTATCAAGAACGCGTGGAGCGACCTGACAGACTAAAATTTAGCGGCTCTCCGCCGCCGGTGGGGGCGGAGAGCTTGTTATTGCGAAGACAAAGACGCCGACACCTTTGCGCCTGTTCAGGTGCCGACTCCGTGAGAACGCGCCTTCGGCGCCCCCCTTAAAATGATGGCTTGGCCAAAATCTCCTCGCGGATGCCTGGGACAAGCGTCGGGTCAGCCTTTAGCCTGCTCTCTTCTTCGTCAAGGATTGCAAGAAATGCCTCTTGCTTGAAAGCGCGGATGGCTTCTGGAGCCAAAGCCTCACCGACGGGGAGCGCTGATGCGACAAGATCAATCATCCGTTCAGCGCCGTGAAGGCGGCCCCAGATGTAGTCATTCTCGCGATAGGCCCGGCTGAAAAAGGCGCCGAAGTTATAGAATTCAATACCGCGCAGAGTTGCTTGCGCACCGCCGCTGCGGATTGAACTGCAATCGTCAGGCGATATGCGATCCACCTTCACCGGATCGAACTCAGTTGACCCTTCGCCGCGCAGCAAAGGCAGCGTGGCGGTGTCGTAGAATGGAAAGCCCAGGTAGGCGAGCAAAGTACGTCGCCGCAAACCAACCGGCATACCTGCCATGGCCGTGGAAAGCAGCGCATCAGCCAGACGGTCCGTTTCCTGCAACCGGCGGCGTGCGGCAATCGCTTCAAGAACTGCGGCGGGATCGTCCATAACTCGCGCTGCAATTAACGGGAAATCCGCCCCCAGCGATGCCACAGGCTCTTTGTCGAAATAAAGCGATTGTGCCGCATAAACAGCGTCTCGGGCACGGTCCCGATCTGGTTCTTCAACATCAGTATCGTCCGCGTCCTGCGCAAGACGCCGCGCCAGAAGGCGCAGGCGGCGGATGCGGTGGGCAAGATCGTGCTCGCGGAAGAACGTTATTAAAAGTGGCGTCACCCCGCCGCCCAAACCTGACGTTCGATCCAACCCATTGTCCGCAAGATACTTCGTCAACCGCCGGGCTATAGGCTCCGGGCTTCCCAAGCCCAGTCCAGGCGCGGCTGCGGAGATCAGCCCGGCAAGGGTATCGATAACGTCGGCGAGCTTTATCTGGGCATAGCCGTAATAGGCATAGCCAGCTTGCTCTGCCGCCGCCTGCTGCGCCTTGTTGCGCCACACAGCCAGGCGCCTTTCGGTCGGTCGACCGAAAAACAGCGTCCGGCCAAACAGCTTTTCGACCGCGTCTTCTACCTCAGGACGCAGTGCTTCCACTATCGCGCCTAGTCGCGCCATTTCAGCCGAACTACGTTCAAGCACGTCCAGATTGTCGCGAACGGGTTGTTCGCGCGGGATCGACGAGAGTGAACCAAAGATTACAGAGAAAAATCCCGGTGGCCGGGGATCGTTGCGGCCAATACCGCCGATCCGGTCCGGCCGGGGGTCGATGTACACGAAGCGCCGATCGACCTCGCGTTGAGCGGGGCGATCCCGAAGTACGCCCATCGCATCAGCAAACGGGGCATTTACCAGAACGGAGCCGTCAATCAGCGCTACATTGTCGACATCCCCGGTACGCCGGTGCTCAGGCATCACCCGATCGACAAAATCAGACCGTGTCGTCCACAGTACCCCCCGCTCGGCAGCAAGGGTATCGATTTCGGCGATTTGCAATGGCGGAAAGGCGCCGGGAAAGCTGGCCGTGGCGCGCGCCGCGAAGATCAGCTCTAATGAGGATGCAAGGCTGCTCCCGGGCGTTGCAGGTGTGGAGGCGCGAAAGCCAATCGACATGCGATGCTCGCTTTCCTGTACCAGCGGGGGAGTGTTTAGTCGGATCGTCTCAAGGTGCCCCTTGAAGTCCGTTGCCGTCACAAACAAATCGATGGGGTGGCCGGGTGGCAGTAGCGGCGGGCCCGCTTCATCCTCCATCGCGTCCAATGCGCCGGCGAGCAAGCGCGAGAAGCCAAGGCCCCCGAACGGCGGTTCGAACCAGCGTGAGCGGATCAGACGGGATAGCTTGGCGCGCACCTCGCTTCGGGTTTCCTTGGCGACGCTATCGGAAACGACGTTGCCGGGCCTTGTCAGGACGAACCAGACAAGCGGGGTTGCCCAGAGTTTGGCTATTCGTGACCAAGGCCGCGCATCGGGATCAAGTAATACGTCCACATCGGCATGCTCGAGCCAAAGTTTGGTCAACGGCTCAAGCGAGTGTCCGGAATGGATTGCTTGCGCAAGGAATACTCCGTTGATCCCGCCTGCGCTGGCACCGGCGATCACATCTACCAATACGCGCAGTCGCAGTTGGTGCCGGTCCTCCACATAGCGCAGCAATCGCGCATAGACGGCCTCGCTGCCGCCGCCCGTAACTGTCTCGCCTTCGATAAATCCGCGACTTGCCCGAGTGAGCTTCCATAACTCCTTGGTTACGCCGTGCATGTAAACCGCCAAGCTGATGCCGCCGTAGCAGACCAGTGCGATGCGAAGTTCCTTTTGACGCATGCTCCGTGGATGGCAGAGGAGGGTACCTATCTCCAGCCTTATCACCGCTTTGATAAAGGCTTTTGCTCAATCGCATCCACGATCTTGTTTGATGTGGCCTGTGCGCTTGAGTGCTAGCGGGTTATGGATTCTGCGTGAAAGGCCCGATGGGAGGAGCAGAAGCTGTGGCGCAAATCACAACGATTGAGCAACTGCGAAGGATCATCCCGGCTCCGAGTGCGAAAGCCGCCGCTAAGCTGCGGGACAGGCTTTGCGATCAGGGGATGGCATTTGTCCGTCGCTCGCCTTTTCTGATGCTGGGCACGATTGGCAGTTGGGGGCTGGAGATCAGTCAGAAAGGAGATGCGCCGGGCTTTGTCGATATCGTCGACGACCGTACTCTACTTATCCCGGAACGGAATGGAAACCAGCTGACACTTGGTCTTGGTAACATCATAACAGAACCACGGATCGGGGTGGCTATGCTGCGGCCCGCGACTGATGAGGTCCTCCGCATCTCTGGTCGTGCGACGCTCATTGACGATGCGGACGTCTGCGAGCGTTTGTCGGCGCGTGGGGTTCCGGCAGTCTTGGCGATTCGCATCGAGATTGATCGCGCTGCTTTCCACTGCGTGCGTTCAGCGCGGCGAGCAGGGCTGTGGTCCCCGGAAAGTTGGGATGCGCCAGGTAAGATATCGTTCGGGAAAATCTATTCAGAGGCGCTCAACATGCCCGATATCCGCGAAGCTTTTGATGCGATGGCGGAAGAACACGACACCCATTTGTAACGGCGCTTGCGTTCCCCGTTCGTTCCATTTATCGCTCGCGCATGGCAAAACCCAAACGTCGATATACCTGCCAGGAATGCGGAAGCATCACCCACCGCTGGCAGGGCCAGTGTACGGATTGTGGCGAGTGGAACACCTTGGTGGAGGAAGCGCCCGAGACGGTGTTTTCGGCAAAGCACAATCTTTCATCCGGCGGACGGGC
>Ga0233380_1000702_pt1 | contig 16704 bp, 20 predicted proteins | sample ElkDunMinimDraft_9_FD_191541 | JGI IMG/M metagenome (GOLD analysis project Ga0233380, IMG submission 191541) | Fecal eukaryotic communites from dung pellets of Tule Elk in California, USA - Elk Dung F36 | ecosystem: Host-associated > Mammals > Digestive system > Large intestine > Fecal | place... | reverse complement strand
ATTGGCGCAAGGAACCGCGTACCACATTGCCGTTTGGATGGGACGTCGGCCGGCCTGACCTCAGTGAGTCGCATAGGCACTAACTGAGACAAAATTCACAGCCGCTTTTCCGCGGCTATATTATGGTGGATCTTCCTGACAATGGATTTGTCCGAAGGAGATCAGCCATGAAATCCCACTCTTCAAAAAGCTCCGCTGACGACAAAGGCACTTCTGGCGAAGCGGGTAAGCGCAGCAGCCCCACCAAAAAGCAGGAGAAGGAGCACGAAGAGGAGATCCTCGACGAGGGGATCGAAGACTCTTTCCCTGCCAGCGATCCCCCCTCCACTTCCGTCCCTGGCGCCGGCATCGCCCGGCCCTGATGCATTCTGCCGACGCACCATTTCCCATGGATTCAGGGGTTTGAGGTAAACATGAGTTCGTTTGAATGGTCCAGGATGCTTCTGAACGATCTTCCCACGTCCTTTCTGCTGGAGGTGGTGTTCCGGGTACTCTTCGCCTACCTGACTGTTTTCCTGTTCATCAAGGCGTCCGGGCGCAGGGGAATCCGCCAGCTGTCCGTCTTTGAGCTGGTTGTCATCCTGATGCTGGGTTCGGCCGCCGGCGATGTCACGATGTACGACGACGTGCCCCTGCTGCCGGTTGCCATGGTATTCCTGGCGCTGATGGTTGCCTACCGGATAACGACCTACTTTCTGTGTCGCAGCGCGACGTTCTCGGTGTGGATCGAGGGAGCCCCGATTACGTTGGTGAGGAACGGGGAATACGAGATATCAAGCCTGGACTGCCTGAATATCACGGAGGAGGAATTCTTTATGGAGTTTCGCCAGGCGGGCGTCGAGCATCTGGGGCAGATTCGGCTGGCCATTGTGGAAGTCAGCGGCATGGTCAGCATCTACTATTTTGAGGATAAAGATGTGCGTCCCGGCCTCTCGGTGCTGCCGGATGAGCATCGCCACGACTGTACGGTCGTACCCTCCTCCGGTCTATATGCCTGCAATCACTGCGGGCATGTGGAACGCATTGAAGAAAATGAATCCCGCGAGTGTCCCAGGTGTAAGGAAACGCTGTGGTCGCAAGCGCTGAACTCCCCTCGGATGACGTAATGCTTTTCACGGGGCTTGCCGCAGCACCTCCGACGACTCACCAACTGCGACTAAGCTCACAAACCTCCTGCTCTGCGTATATTACCTTGATCCAGAACAGCGAATCATAATAGTCGAACAAGGAGTAAACCATGAGAAGGAACCTAGCGATAACGCCTATAAAATCGTACCTCTTGCTCTCGATAGCCATTTCCGTCTCTACCGCTAGTCACGGGCAACTGGAAGGGAGCTTTACAGCTGAAACTGCCACGCCCAATGACGGCCAGATTCTGCAGATTGTCCGGACACTTAATGATGGAGAGATCGCCCAGGCTGAGCTCGCGCAAGATCAGGCAAGCAGCGACGCTGCGAAAAATGTGGCCGAGATGATTCTGATGGACCACCAGAGATCGAACAACAGCATGGGCGCCATTGATATAGATCTGGAGCCCAGTACGCTCAGTGAGAGTCTGGAAAGGACGGCCATGCAAACACTCGAACAGCTACAGAATGCTGGTGAGGGAATGTTTGACTGTGCCTATCTTTCGGTGCAGGTGGAGCAACACCAACTGGCACTGGAAATCGCCAGCAGCAACCTGGCGCCGCATGCCTCTTCAGAGTCAGTGACAGCCTTTCTGGACGTCACCACGCCTCGACTGGAGAATCATTTGCAGGCCGCTCAGGCAGCCATGGAAGACGCGAGCTGCTCCGACCCGAGGAGTCCCGGTATCGACTAGGGATGACATTCAGTGGTGGGCAGTCTGCAGAGCACCTGTACAGGGCTCCAAACCAGGAAATAAAGTCAGGAAATGATGTTAGGCGGGTATTAGGCAACGAGAGTTGGTGTCTCGCAAGTCTTTGAATAATTGGGGTGACCGATGGGGCTCGAACCCACGACAACCGGAGTCACAGTCCGGGGCTCTACCAACTGAGCTACGATCACCATAGAACTGTTTATAACACGTCTTGCTGCTATCCTGCTTTTATGAAGTTGGTCGGGGTAGAGAGATTCGAACTCCCGACATCCTGCTCCCAAAGCAGGCGCGCTACCAGACTGCGCTATACCCCGAATCACTGCTTCATAATTGCAGGGTCGGCATAATACTCATGCCGACCGCGCAGGTCAATCACTGTTTGTGATAGAAAATATACTAGCGCTCGATGCGCCAGCTGCTGCCCTCGGCCGTGTCCTCCACCACCACTTTCATGGCGGTGAGGCGGTCACGAATCTGGTCTGCCAGGGCCCAGTCGCGGTTGGCCCGTGCCTCCCTGCGCTGCGCGATGAGGGCGTCGATCTCTGCCGCATCCACGCCGCCGGAGCCCTGCCTGAGCCAGGTGTCGGCGTCCAACTGCAGCACTCCCAGCACGCCTCCCAGCCTGATCAGCAGCTTTCCCAGCTGCGCCGCCTGCTGGGGATCCTCGTCCTTCTGTCGGTTGATCTCTCGGGCCAGGTCAAACAGGGCGCCCAGGGCGACCGGTGTGTTGAAATCGTCATCCATCGCCGCACAGAAGGCCTTCTCGAAGCGGCTGTTGACCAGATCCCGGGCCGCTGCCGTGTCCAGACCGCGCAAAGCGGTGTAGAAGCGCTCCAGCCCGGCCGCGGCCTGCTTCAGGCTCTGATCGGAATAGTTGATCGGGCTGCGGTAATGGCTGGAAATCAGGAAGTAGCGCAGCACCTCCGCGTCGTACAGCTGCAGCACCTCGCGCACGGTGAAGAAGTTGTCCAGCGACTTGGACATTTTCTCGTTATCCACCCGCACCGGGCCGTTGTGCATCCACACGCCGGCCATGCGCTTGCCGGAGGCCGCCTCGGACTGGGCGATCTCGTTCTCGTGATGCGGAAACATCAGGTCGGAGCCGCCGCCATGGATGTCGAAGCTCTCGCCCAGGCAGCAGGTGGACATGGCCGAGCACTCGATGTGCCAGCCCGGCCGGCCGTAGCCCCAGGGCGAATCCCAGCCCACCTCTTCGTCGCTGGCCGCCTTCCACAGCGCGAAATCACGCGGATCACGCTTGAGCTCGCCGACCTCGATGCGGGCGCCGGCCAGCAGCTCTTCCGGGTTCTTGTTGGACAGCTTGCCGTAAGGACCGAACTGGCTGATGGCGTAATACACGTCGCCGTTGTCCGCGCGGTAGGCGTATTCCTTCTCGATCAGGGTTTCGACCAGCGACACGATCTCCTCGATATGCCCGGTGGCGCGGGGCTCGATGTCGGGGCGGGTCACGAACAGCGCCGCCTCATCCTCGTGGGTAGCCTGGATGAAGCGATCAGTCAGGTCGGAGAACAGCTCGCCGTTCTCGCGTGCCCGACGCAGGATCTTGTCGTCGATGTCGGTGATGTTGCGCACATAGGTCACGTCCAGGCCGCGGTGGCGCAGGAAGCGCACCACCACATCGAAGGCCACGAACATGCGGGCATGGCCGACATGGCAGTAGTCGTAGGTCGTGATGCCACAGACATACATCTTCACCTTGCCCGGTTCCAGTGGCTTGAACTCTTCCTTTCTGCGCGTCAGCGTGTTGTATATCTGTAGCACTTACACCTCATCCTGAAATCTTCGCCCATGAATCCCGCAGGGTCACGGTGCGGTTGAATACCATCTTCTGCGCAGTGGAATCGTGCCTGTCGACACAGAAATAGCCCTCGCGCTCAAACTGGAAACCGGCCTCGGCTGCTGCGTCCGCCAGACTCGGCTCTGCCTTGCAGCCCTCAAGAACCTGCAGGGAATCCGGGTTCAGGCAGTCACGGTAGTCGGCGATGGCCTTGTCGTCCGGGTTTTCCGCATTGAACAGACGATCATAAACCCGCACTTCCACGTCGAGCGCTTCGGCGGCCGGCACCCAATGTATGACACCCTGCACCTTACGGCCCACGGGGTTCACGCCCAGAGTGGCATCATCGTAGCTGCAGATCAACTCGACCGGTCGGCCGTCGGCATCCTTGATCACCTCGTCACAGCGGATCACGTAGGCACCACGAAGGCGCACTTCCATGCCGGGGCTCAGACGCTTGTACTTGGGTGGCGGCACTTCCTCGAAATCGGTGGCGTCGATGTAGATCTCGCGACCGAACGGGATGCTGCGCTGGCCCAGCGACTCGTCCTTGGGGTGATTGGCCAGGGTCAGAATCTCACCCTTTCCTTGTGGGTAGTTGGCGATGGTCACCTTGAGCGGGCGCAGCACGCACATGGCACGCCGGGCCGTCTTGTCCAGATCGTCGCGGATGCTGTGTTCCAGCATGGCCACGTCAACCACGCTGTCGGCCCGCGCCACTCCTACCCGCTCGCAGAAATTGCGGATCGACGCCGGCGTGAAGCCGCGGCGGCGCAGACCGGAGATAGTGGGCATGCGCGGATCATCCCAGCCACTGACGTGGCCGTCCGTGACCAGTTCCCTGAGCTTGCGCTTGCTCATCACCGTGTAGTTGATGTTCAGGCGCGCGAACTCAATCTGCCGGGGCAACACATAGCGATCCCCGTCACGCAGATCGCTGGCGGCATGCAGGCTGTTCAGGTCCAGGGCGTTGAGGATCCAGTCGTACAGCGGCCGGTGATCCTCGAACTCCAGGGTGCACAGCGAATGGGTGATCGCCTCCAGGGCGTCGGAGATGCAGTGCGCGTAGTCGTACATCGGGTAGATCGGCCAGCTGTTACCGGTCTGGTGATGCTCCACGTGGCGGATGCGATAGATGACCGGGTCACGCAGGTTGATGTTTGGCGCAGCCATGTCGATCTTTGCCCGCAGGCTGTGCTCCCCGTCGGCAAACTCGCCGTCGCGCATGCGGGCGAACAGGTCCAGGTTTTCCTCCACCGAACGGTTGCGATAGGGGCTGTCAGTGCCCGGCGCGGTCAACGTGCCGCGATACTCGCGCGCCTGTTCGGGCGACAGGCTGCACACATAGGCCTTGCCGTTGCGAATGAGTTGCAATGCGAACCCGTAGAGGGAGTCGAAGTAGGCTGAGGCATAGCGGATGTCACCGCTCCACTTGAAACCGAGCCACTCGATATCCGCCGTGATCGAGTTGATGTACTCCTGACTTTCTTTCTCTGGATTGGTGTCATCGAAGCGCAGGTTGCAGCGCCCCCCCTTCTCTTTGGCCACGCCAAAGTTCAGGCAGATCGACTTGGCATGGCCAATGTGCAGAAAACCGTTGGGCTCCGGCGGGAAGCGAGTCTGTACGCGCCCCTCGTGCTTGCCGCTTTGTAAATCCTGCTCAATAATATGGCGAATGAAATTCGATGGGGCAGAATTGTCTGAAGAATTCATGTCTTGTTGCTTTCTCACGGGTTGCAAAGCACGTATTATAGCTGCTCCATGTCTTTCTCATAAGAGGCGCGAGCCGCTTTCAGTCAGGGTTGTGTGTAATGATAGTTTTCAAGACGAATTACGGTGATATCAAGATTGAGCTGGATTTTGACAAGGCTCCTGAATCCTCGAGGAATTTCCTCGAATACGCGAAGAGCGGATTCTACGACAACACCATCTTCCACCGCGTCATCGACAACTTCATGATCCAGGGCGGTGGTTTCGAGTCCGGCCTGCACCAGAAGTCCAACGGCAAGCCCATCGCCAACGAGGCAGACAATGGTCTGGTCAACGCCGCTGGTACACTGGCCATGGCCCGCACCAACGATCCACATTCCGCCACCTCACAGTTCTTCATCAACGTGAGCGACAACACCTTCCTCAACCACAAGAGCAAGACGGCTCAGGGTTGGGGTTATGCGGTGTTCGGCAAAGTGGTCGAAGGCATGGATGTGGTCAACAAGATCAAGCAGGCACCTACCACCTCCCGGTCGGGCCACCAGGATGTACCGGTCGATGAGATCATCATCACCCAGACCATCGTCACCTCCCCGGAGAGTGAATCACCGGCATCAAGCGGCGGCTGAGACATGCCAGACAAGTCGAAGAGTCTGTTCATCTCCGATCTCCATCTGGACCCGGAAAGCCCGGCCATTACCCGCACCTTCCTGCGTTTCCTGGAAACCCGGGCCGCAGGCTGCAGGGCGCTGTACATCCTGGGCGACCTGTTCGAGGTGTGGGTGGGCGATGACGACCGCAACGAGCTCATCGACCAGATTGCCGGCGCCCTCTCCGCCCTCAAGGCCAAGGGCACCGACATTCATATCATGCATGGCAACCGCGACTTCCTGATGGGAGCCGACTATGCGCGGCGCTGCGGCGCCACGCTGATGCCCGATCCCTCGCTGATCGACTGCCATGGCCGCCGGGTGCTGCTGATGCACGGCGACAGCCTGTGCACCCGCGATGTCGAGTACATCAAGTTCCGCAAGATGGTGCGTGCCGACCGCTGGCGCGAGGAGTTTCTGGAAAGAAGCCTGGTGGAACGGCACATGGTGGCCCAGCAGGCTCGCATGCAGAGCAAGGAACACACCAGCAACAAGGCCTCCGACATCATGGATGTCACCCAGCAGGAAGTCCTCAACGTGCTGCAGGGTAACCAGGTGAACTATCTGATTCACGGGCATACCCACCGTCCTTCCGTTCATACCATCCGCCTTCAGGAGCCAATCAACGGTTCCGAGGAAGCCTTCCGCATCGTGCTGGGAAGCTGGGATCACAAGGGCTGGGCGCTGGAATTCGGGGATGATGGCTTCGACCTGAAGCACTTCCCCCTCATCTAACAGTTTGTTGAAAAACGTTTTCGAGGCCGCCTATGCCAGGCTGTTGACCTGCTGGTAGTAGCGCGCAAAGTGCGCCTCACACAGCACCAGCAGCTCTTCGTCCACCAGTGCTGCCAGCTGCTCCAGCGAATAATGGCTGTAGGCCGGCTGCACGCTGATCCCCAACTGCTCGGCAGAAACCACCAGGTTGCCCTTTTTCAGGTAGTTGTGCAGCCAGCTGAACGGAGAAAGCGAAGGGTTGAAGGGCAGCTTGCACTGCTTCAGTGCCGCCGCCAGCTCCTGCTCCGAGACGATCGCGAACTTGCCCGCCAGGATCTGCACGGTCAGCGCCTCGATGCGCGACAGCACCGCTTCCTTTTCCACCTCGCTGTAACCGTTCCAGCGAATGACCTCGAAGGCGTAGCGCTTGCATCCACGGCAAATCGCATCACCCACCGAAGTGGTGGAACAGATGCCAATACAGGGGGTTCTGGTGCGCGTGGCGTTCAACTGGCTACCTCTAACAGTGATTCAGGACATGGCATGGGGTTGATTGTAAAGGCCTTTCAACTGGAAAGTTCGCCCCTGTTAACCTATAATACCCAACCGATTTTAACAGCTTGTCGACCTCCCCGCCGGGGTTTGCCGGGCAATTCCGTTTTTTATTTCCGATTTTGTTTTTTCCGCCACTCTCTGCCTGGCAGTAACGACGAGGCTGCCTTACCGTCATAACGACAAGGGGACAAACGTGCTAGACGCTTACCGAAAACATGTTGCAGAACGCGCAGAACAGGGCATCGTGCCCAAGCCTCTGGATGCCTCCCAGGTTGCGGCGCTGGTCGAGCTGCTGAAGAGCCCGCCCGCCGGTGAGGAAGCGTTTCTGCTGGATCTGATCTCCAACCGCGTCCCGGCCGGTGTCGACGAAGCCGCGTATGTCAAGGCAGGCTTCCTGTCCGCTATTGCTGCCGGTGAGGCCACCTCCCCGATCCTCGACCAGGCATTGGCCGTGAAGCTGCTGGGCACCATGCTGGGGGGCTATAACATCAGCACTCTGGTCAAGCTGCTGGATGATGCAGAACTGGCACCTCTGGCCGCAAAAGAACTGAACAGCACCCTGCTGATGTTCGACGCGTTCCACGACGTGGAAGAACGCGCCAAGGCCGGCAACGTGCACGCCCAATCCGTGCTTCAGTCCTGGGCCGATGCCGAGTGGTTCCTCAACAAGCCGGAATTGCCGAAGGTTTTGACCGTTACCGTCTTCAAGGTGCCAGGTGAAACCAATACCGACGACCTGTCTCCCGCACAGGACGCCTGGTCGCGTCCCGACATTCCTCTGCACGCGCTGGCCATGTACAAGATGCCGCGTGAAGGCGTCACCAATGCGGCGCAACAGATCGAAGAGCTGAAGCAGAAAGGCTTTCCTGTAGCCATGGTAGGCGACGTGGTCGGCACCGGCTCGTCCCGCAAGTCCGCCACCAACTCCGTGCTCTGGTACATCGGCAATGACATCCCGCACATCCCCAACAAGCGTGACGGCGGCGTGTGCATCGGCGGCAAGATCGCCCCGATCTTCTTCAACACCATGGAAGATGCAGGCGCCTTCCCCTTCGAGTGCGACGTCGACAACATGAGCACCGGTGATGTCATCGACATCTACCCTTACGAGGGCAAGGTGCTGCGCCACGGCAGCGACGAAGTCATCAGCACCTTCGAGCTGAAGACCGACGTGCTGCTGGACGAAGTGCGCGCCGGCGGCCGTATTCCACTGATCGTTGGTCGCGGCCTGACCGACAAGGCCCGCACTTCGCTGGGCCTGGAACCTTCAAAGGTGTTCCGTCTCCCATTCAATCCAGTGAGCTCCGACAAGGGCTACACCCTGGCCCAGAAGATGGTCGGCAAGGCTTGCGGCGTCACGGGCGTGCGCCCCGGCAGCTACTGCGAACCGAAGATGACCACCGTGGGTTCCCAGGACACCACCGGCCCGATGACCCGCGACGAACTCAAGGATCTGGCGTGCCTCGGCTTCTCCGCCGATCTGGTGATGCAGTCCTTCTGCCACACCGCCGCCTATCCGAAGCCCGTGGACATCGAAACCCAGCACACCCTGCCCGACTTCATCCAGACCCGTGGCGGCGTTGCCCTGCGTCCTGGCGACGGCATCATCCACTCCTGGCTGAACCGCATGCTGCTGCCTGACACCGTCGGCACCGGCGGCGACTCGCACACCCGCTTCCCCATCGGCATCTCCTTCCCTGCCGGCTCCGGCCTGGTGGCCTTCGCCGCGGCAACCGGCGTGATTCCACTGGACATGCCCGAGTCTGTACTGGTGCGCTTCAAGGGCGAGATGCAACCCGGCATCACCCTGCGCGACCTGGTGAACGCGATTCCTTACGCCGCCATCCAGTCCGGCGACCTGACCGTTGAGAAGAAGGGCAAGAAGAACATCTTCTCCGGCCGCATCCTCGAGATCGAAGGCCTGCCGAACCTGAAAGTGGAACAGGCGTTCGAACTGTCCGATGCCTCCGCCGAGCGCTCCGCTGGCGGCTGCACCATTCGCCTGGGCAAGGATCCGATCATCGAGTACTTCAAGTCCAACATCACACTGCTGCGCTGGATGATCAGCGAAGGCTACGGCGACGCCCGCACCCTGGAGCGCCGCGCCAGTGCGATGGAAGAGTGGCTGAAGGATCCGCAGTTGCTGGAGCCCGATGCCGACGCCGAGTACTTCAAGATCATCGAGATCGACCTCAACGAGATCAAGGAACCGCTGCTGGCCTGCCCCAACGACCCGGACGACATCAAGCCGCTGTCCGAAGTGCATGGCACCAAGATCGACGAGGTGTTCATCGGCTCGTGCATGACCAACATCGGTCACTTCCGCGCCGCCAGCGAGATCCTGAAACAAGTCAACGGTGCCACACCGACTCGTCTGTGGGTGTCACCCCCGACGAAGATGGATCAGCACCAGCTGGTGGAAGAAGGCGTCTACAACGTGTTCGGTGTCTCCGGCGCCCGCACCGAGATGCCCGGCTGCTCGCTGTGCATGGGCAACCAGGCACGTGTGGCTCCGCATTCCACTGTGGTCTCCACTTCTACCCGTAACTTCCCCAACCGTCTGGGCGAAGGCGCCAACGTCTTCCTCGCCTCCTCCGAGCTGGCAGCGGTGAGCGCGGTGCTGGGCAGGATTCCGACCATGGAAGAGTATCTGGGCTACATGAAGAATGTGGATACAATGTCGGATAAGATCTATCGCTATCTGAACTTCAACGAGATTCAGTCGTATATGGAAGCGGCGGAGCAGGCGAAGAATATTCCGCTGGTGAATGTGCGGGAGGTTCAGACAGCCTGACATTGGCGCACCGATCCCGAGCCGTGGCGGCTCTGTCGCTGCGCCAAACTCAGACAGTCTTAACCTACCGCAATATACGTAGGTAACTGGATTCCGCCTCTTCACATTGAGGGGCGGAAATCTTTAGCAACGCTAAAACAGGAATAATAAGATGCGTCGATTTGCTGTTGTGCCCGTGTTTGTCGTGCCCGTCCTTTTGTCGGTTTCTTCTCTTCTTTTGGTTTCTGAGCCTGCGCATGCTGCCACGATCAGCATGGAGGAGTGTCATTCGCGGATTGCCGATATCAACGCCAATCTGCCCATGGCGCTGGATAACATCACCACTTGGCTCAGCACAAACTGTGTGGATACCGGCAACAACACCATACAGCTGATATACGCCAACGAAGTCACGGATGGCAACGCGATCACGCAGGAAAACCTGGATACGGTGTGGGAGAGCCTGGTGATGTCCTGGTGCTTCGGCCCCGACCTGATCCCCCTCCTGAACGTCGTCGACACCGTTAAATACGAATATCACTTCCAGAACGGCTCGAAAATTGGCGAGTTGAATTTTTCGGAGCAGGATTGCGACATGGGGGCTGCGTCACGGTGAAGCTCGAGCTGAGCCTGGCGGTTTGAATTGGCCGGACACGCCCGCAAGTACGTCCGTGTAGGGCTCGATCGCGCCATCCATGGCGCTCAACGGTCCTGCCAATTCAAACCGCCAGGCTCAGCTCTACCTCCGTGCCGCAGCACGCTATTGTCAAAAACATGTAACTCTCGATAGTTTGTGACCGACGGTGGCATGGAGGTAGAGGTTTTCAGGCGACGGGCGACTAGCAGGACCGTGAGCGCCATGGCCGGAAAATGCTCCTGCATTTCCGGCATTCACGCCATCCATGGCGTTCGATGGCGCGATCGAGCCCTACACGGACGTACTTGCCGGCGTGTCCGGCTAGTCGCCCGTCGCCTGAAAACCTCGACTTTCCGCCACTCGTCTTCACAAACCTTCGAGTAGTTATATGTTCACGATCGGATACGCGACGAAGTCTGTTGATGTGTACATCGCGCAACTGCTGGAGCGCGGGGTGACTGTGGTGGCGGATGTCAGATCAGTTCCCTACAGCAAGCGCTTCCATGAATATCATCGCGAGAGCCTGATCCAGCATCTGCAACAGGCCGGCATACGCTACGTGTATCTGGGCGAAGAGCTGGGGCCTCGTTCAAAGGATCCGCAGCACTATGATGAAACGGGTCAGGTGCAGTTTGATCGGCTGATGGAAGCGCCGTTGTACAAGGCGGGAGAGAAGCGGCTGTTCGATGGGATCGGCAAGGGCTTCAGTATTGCGCTGACCTGCGCGTGCAAGGATCCGGCGATCTGTCATCGCAGTCTGTTGATCGGTTGGTCACTATTACATCGGCATGGCCGCGAGTTGCAGCACATCCTGCATGACGGGGCTCTGGAGACCCAGGCAGAACTCGAGCAGCGGCTGCTGAGGGAAACCGGGACGATGGTTGATATGTTGGCTGGCGAGCCGGAAGCGCTGCAGATGGCGTGGAAGAAGCAATGTCTGGCGCGGGCCTATCGGAAAAGCGAATGAGCCCCCTTAGGTTCTATTCATTCTCGAGCATGGCTGTGATGCACTTTTCCAACGGCTGCAATGCGTAAACCTGCCAAGGTTTACTCACAATCGAACCGCCTCTTGCAAAATTCGCTCTCGCATATGTTGATTCAATTCATGCTCCGGGATCAGCTCTACTTTTCGCTGCAACAAGTCACTGAGACGTTGCGTCAACGGTAGCCTTTGAGCAAACAAGTCATAACCTCGGGGCAAGCGCACAAGGAAGTCAACATCGCTATCGGGGCGTTCTTCGCGGCGCGCGACAGAGCCAAAAACGCGGATGTCCTGAGCACCGTATTGTTTGGCAAGCTCTTCAATTAGCGGTTTCCTGTGCTGCAACTCATCCAGCAGCATACACCATGCTCCTATGCTTGAAGTCGAATAAGAGAATACAACGTCTTAATGCAATTTGTAATGCTTCCTTATCCCTGAGCTACCCCCGCATAAGAAATAAGCTCATCGAACATCGCCGCGTTGTGCTCCAGCCTGATGACCCGCCACAGCTCTTCGGCTTCGGGATGCGCCTGACGCAGATAGTTGACCCACTGCTTGATGCGTCCGACGCGATCGCGTGGCGGCATGGTCAGGCTGATCTGCTCCCAGAACTGCTTCAGCAAAAGTGTGATGTCCGGCCAGTGTGCGCCAGGCATGCGGTTTTCGCGGATCTGCCGGGCCAGGAAGGGCAGCCGCACGGCCCCTCTTCCCAGCATCACATCGACAGTGCCGGCTGCAGCCACGCAGCGGTGATAATCCTCGACCGAACAGATATCGCCGTTGGCAATCAGCGGGATGTTGATGTGCTCCCTGATGCGGCCCAGTTCATCCCAGTGCGCGGGTGGCGCGTAGCCCTGGCGGCGGGTGCGGGCATGGACGGTCAATTCGCTGGCACCTGCGGCTTCGATGGCAGCGGCGTTATCGAGCATGAGTGATGTGTCTTCGAAGCCGAGTCGCATCTTGGCAGAGACGACCACTGTCGCTGGCAATGCGGCGCGCACGGCGTTCACCACACGATAAAGGCTTTCCGGTTCCTTCAGCATCACCGCGCCGCCGTGGCTGCGATTGACGGTTTTGCTCGGGCAACCGAAGTTGATGTCGATGCCGTAGGAGCCCAGCGCCACCGCACGAATCGCGTTTGCCGCCATGGCCTCGGGATGACTGCCGAGCAGTTGCACCCGCACCGGGGTGCCCGATTCGGTGCGGCCGCCTTCGCGCAGTTCGGGGCAGATGTTATACAGCACCCGGTCCGGATAGGGTCGGTCGACGACGCGGACGAACTCTGAAACGACCCAGTCGAAACCGCCCTGGGCGGTGATGATGCGTCGCAGGTGTACGTCGGCGAGGCCCTCCATGGGGGCGAGGATGATGCGCATGCGTGGGTGGGGTCTCCGTCAGTCGTCGGCTCAAATCAGCAATCCGTCTATTTGTATCACAGGCACGGTAAGGCATCCATGGTGACGCAGGTCTGAATGGCAGCGATTTCCCAAATCACTCCGGAGACCCACGATGAACAACAGCAAAGGCATCAACCGTCGCGATTTCAACCGTCTTCTGCTCCTGTCGGCAGGGGCGCTGACCCTGGGTGCTCCGCTGCAATCCGCCCTCGGCCAGACCGGCAGATCGCTGCGCATCGGCATCATCGGCGCCGGCAATATCGGCGGCGCCATAGGCACGCTGTGGGCTGCGGCGGGGCACGAAATACTGTTCTCCTCCCGCAATCCTGACGAACTGGCGCCACTGGTCGAGGAAGCCGGCGAGAATACCCGCGCAGGCACTCCGCAGGAAGCAGCGGAATTCGGTGAAGTCGTTTTCCTCGCCCTGCCCTACAGCGCCATGCCGCAAATCGCCCGTGACTACGGCGCGATGATGCAGGGCAAGGTCGTGATGGATTGCAGCAATCCGTCGGTCAACCGGGACGGCGACATGGCGGCCGACGCCGTCGCCAAGGGGAGCGGAGTTGCCACACAGGAATATCTTCCTGGCACACGTGTTGTGAGGGCATTTGGCACCATCAACTTCCGCTTTGCGCTGGCCAACGCCCACCGTGAAGGCGACCGCATTGCAATCCCTATTGCCGGTGACGACGCCGAGGCCGTGCAGATCGCGTCCAATCTGGTGATAGATGCGGGATTTGAACCGGTGCTGGTTGGGGGGCTGGAGACCTCCCGGCTCTTTGACATCGGCACGTCGGGTTCGGGGACCAATACAACGGCAGCGGAACTAAGGGGGATTCTGGATCTTTGAGTGAGTTTTTTCTTGTACTGGCGATAAAAGAACTGAGACCTCAACTTGCTCATTCCAAGTTACTGGTCTCTATTTTTTCTAGTAGCCTCAGTGCCTGATCGATACATGTATTTACTGCGCTCATGGGAATTATATCTCCCGAATAATCTGCAACATTGCGTTGCTTGCGCAGACTGTCGAGTAAAATAATCGACTGCGAGTCCAAATCTATCGTTAAGCTCAGCGACTGAATCATGGTCATATGGTGACCAGGTCTGCTTGTAAGAGTCCGGTATCCACGGGCTTGTAAAGATGCGTTTGCCAGTTGCATTATGGCTTTGTAGGCTGCGTCGAACCGGTTTTCAGCACTAATTGTCGATTGCTGAGAATCAGCAATATTTCTGCGAGCTGCTCTTAGGAGCCGCTCAATGATATCGGCATCCGGTTCAACTCTTTCCAAACTGATTCCGAGGAGATTGTTCAATCCCATCCGTGTTCCCAATCACATCCATACGTGGCTTGTTCATTAACTCTAGTACAAATCCGTCATGTTGCAACAACAGGGCATCCCACTCCACTTGGCGGAAAAGCTTTGGATTCACTTCCCGTCCCAACATTTCCTCGCAAGGATGCAGGGCTTCCACAAGGCGATAGAATTCGATGTCACCTATCACCAGAAGGTCTACATCACTTGTCTCACTTTCGGTGCCTCTGGCGACTGACCCAAAGATAAACGCTCGAGTGATCTCCCTGGTCACGGGCGCAAGTGCGCTCCGCAAAACTTCAACCACACCCAGAGTTTTTTTGCTGATGGAAAGCAGCTCACCGAAAATGGGACAGCACTTGTTTGCCCGGTAATGATGTTGATTGCCCACCCTGTCCATTTCAATAATGCCGGCATCAAGCATACGATCCAGCTCCCGCTTGATCGTGGCGACCCCCATCCCTGTCTCACGGAGAATCTGCTTGAAGTAGAAACTTCTATCGGGATGGACGAAAAGTAGCCCGAGGATCCTGGACTGGGTTTCTGTAAACAGAGCCTTGCTCAAAACACTCATCGAGCCACCCCATGGTTCATGAAAATAGAACTATAGTGCAGAAAAAGTGAACCTTCAATCCGAATCGCCAACGCACTAACACCCGAAAAGTCTGTAATGCTTGTCACTATGTAAAATATTATTTACATTCTCCCTCACTTACCCCTACACTTTCTCCACCTACAAACTGGCGAGGACTGGATCATGACGCTTGGCGAAACGATGAGTCTGCGGGAAAGAAAACTGTGTTGTGAGTTGCTGGTCGATGTTGTTGTGGCGGTCTATTACTTTGCGAACGCCCTGCCCCTGCTGGCGGCGCCGGAGCCGCAGCTGACGACCATGGCGGGGCTGGTGGTCAAGTGTGTACTACTGAGCATCGTGCTCAGCATTATCGTCTTCAGCATCGCGCACGTGGGAGCACCGGAGCAGCCAGCGGACGAGCGCGACCGGCTGTTCGATGCGAGGGGTAATGGCATCGCCTACGTGACCCTGCTGGTCTGTCTTTGCGTGGTGATGTTCCAGGTTTCCGCCAGCCAGTTGTTTCCGGCTCGGGCGCCGTTTCCGACAACCCCGATGATTGTGGTACACCTGCTGCTGTTGTGTATATTGCTCTCTTCTGCGGTGAAAGCGCTGGTGCAGCTGATATCGTACCGGCGAGGCTACTGATGCGCGGGACAGCCATCACCAACAATATACGCCGGTTTCGCTTCGAGGCCGGCGAGATGACCCAGGCCGATCTTGCCTCCCGCATCGGCGTGACCCGGCAAACGCTGATTGCCATCGAGGCAGCGAAGTACTCTCCTTCCCTGGAGCTGGCCTTCCGCATTGCGGAGGTTTTTGGCGTATCCATCGATGACGTTTTTGCGTATGCCGGCACGGAGTCCTAGCTTTTCTCCACCCAGAAATCCTTGACCACGCCGTCGCGTATTTCCAGACTCAGGACCTCTTCCTGATCCTCCTCAATTGCCCAGCGTAATCGACCAACTTCTGGCTACAGCTGCGACATGGTAGTGCCAATAGATCTCGGGCAAACCAATGCGTGTAAAGGTCGACTAAATTGCAGCGTGGCCCGCCAAAACTTGGCAAATCCAACCTGCCGCGCCATAGAGTGTTTCCATATCCGACTGTTTTGATTAAGAATCAGCAAATGGCACAGATCTGGCTTTACTAATGAAAATCAAAATAGGGAGTCCGCAATGCTGGAATATATTGAGTTGTTAATGGTGATGCTGGCAGTCGCTTCGCCGGTTTTTGTTGTCACGTACTTCGTCCTGCACTTCCGCCACAAGACAAAAACCGAGGTGCTGCGTGCACAAGTACACGCAGAACAAGCCGACGGCGCGCTCAAGAACGTCGAACAGGAGCTGGCCCTGCTAAAGGACAGACTAAAGGTATTGGAAGCTATCGTGACGGATAGCAGCTACGACACCATAAAAGCACTGAACAACCTTGAGGCGTCGTAGAGAAGACTATTCCTAGTACATCCCCTTCACTGCCATCTGCAGCGAAAACAGCGTCGTGCGCGCGGTGATGTAAAGAATGTCGCGATTCGGACCGCCGAAGTTGAGATTGGCAGGGATCAGCGGCACGTCGATAGTCTGCAGCAGTTCGCCCTGGGGACTGAAGACCGTGATGTCACGGCCAGTCAGGTAAAGGTTGCCCTGCTCGTCCAGCGCCACACCGTCGGAGCCCTGGTCTGCGAACAGCCGCTTGTCGCTCAGCTCGCCCGGCCCCGTGATGGTATAGGCGAAGGTCTGGCGGCCACCGTGGTCAGCCACATAG
>Ga0233380_1000701_pt1 | contig 16712 bp, 15 predicted proteins | sample ElkDunMinimDraft_9_FD_191541 | JGI IMG/M metagenome (GOLD analysis project Ga0233380, IMG submission 191541) | Fecal eukaryotic communites from dung pellets of Tule Elk in California, USA - Elk Dung F36 | ecosystem: Host-associated > Mammals > Digestive system > Large intestine > Fecal | place... | reverse complement strand
CGAATTCGATATAGGCGACGCGGGAAAGGCCCAACGCCTGTTCATAGAAACGCTCTGATGCGGCAAGATCAGCGACGACGATTTTTGTGAAGGCAAAGCTCAGCGCCGACATGATGCGTCCAGAAAGCTGGGACGATAGAGGCCAGGCCTCATGAGCGGCGATCGGAGGATTTGCGCGCGCTGTTCCTGAACATGATCATCCCCTCGCGAAGCCGTTGCTATCCCGCGCCTCGAACCGAACGCGTGACCGGCGCCTAACCGATCGGGGGCAAGGAGGCAATATCCGAATTTATATTCGGTTATTCGGTTCGTCGCGCTTTCGCTGATCTTCTATCGACTTGAACAGCAAGTCGAGCGCCGGCCGCCAAATGGATACGCTGCTCTCCACATAGGCTTCGACATGGTTTGCAAGATGCGGCAGATCTTCCGCCGGCCGGCATGTGACAGAGGCGCGCACCAGATCGCGATACTCCGCCTCGTCCTTCGATATCGCTCCGACATAGCCGTTAACGACCGCGCCACCCAGGACGATGATGTTGATGGTTCCCAACAGGGTCAATGCCTCTTGGGCCGTAAATCCGTAACCCAGCATCACCTCAACCCAATGCTCGCTGCTGTCCACTTTAGCCGCAGGGCTGAGATCGCCGTCCAGCATGACGGAGACCATCTGCCCGTTTAACACGACCCGGTGGTTCGCCTCTGCATAGCGCATGGCAAAGTCCTGCCAGGACTGACCGCGATCCTCAGGATAGGCCGCATTACCCGCGGCGCGCTGCGCGGCGAGCCGGACCAGCTCCGCGCGACCGCTTACGTAGGTGTAAAGCACGGCCACACGCACGTTCAGTCGAGCGGCCAGCGTACCCATCTTAAGATCGCTCAACCCCATTTCGACAGCCGTATCGACGATTTGCGACAGGGTCAGCCGGCGTGGGCGCCCAACCTTTCGAACGATCGGGGGAGCAGCCCCTTCCTCTGCATCTTCCGATGCGCAATCGACGCTGCTTGTTCTGGCCATTGCGGGGCCATAGCAAGGCGACGCCATTCCGTCGACGCGACGATATGTCCGCCACGAAATCTGTATCATATGATTTGCGTTGTCGATTATGGGCGTACGGAATGAACGGCGCGCGCGGCGCGATATCTGGCGGGCGAAGCGGTGATGACGAACGACAAGGCAGATAAGGCCCGCCCTCAAAAACGGGGGCGTCCGCGCCGGTTGACGCTGGATCAGGTGATTGAGGCGGCGCTTGCTGTCGGATTGAAACAGCTGACAATGGCGGCGGTCGCCGATCATCTTGGCGTCGGCAAAGCCGTGCTCTATGGCTATGTCAAAGGACGCGACGAACTGTTGCAACTGGCGCGCGCGCAGACGGCGCGGCGACACAGCTTTCCAACCGATCATGGTCAGCCTTGGGCGCAATGGGTGCTGGAATATGCGCGCGCGCTTTTCGAAGTGCTGACCGCCAATGGACAACTGCTTGAAACCTGGCTGGACGGCGGGCAATCCTCCTTGCTGGAGATCGACGCGGCCGAAAATTGGCTCCGCACGCTGACGCGGCGTGGCTTTTCAGGGGAAGCGGCGCTCCAGCTTCGTCGCGCAGTGTCGCATATCGTCATCGGCGCGGCGGCCAGCGCTAAGCGCGATCGGTCGCTGATGGTGGACGGACGCCAACGCGGCGCCAGCGCCCGCCGGGCCATCGCGTCACGACCCGTCGATGAGACCCGCATGCTGCGTCAGCATGTCGATCTTTTCGCGCAGGAGGTCAGCGAAGATAATTGGGAATTCACCCTGTACATCCTCTTGAAGGGCGTTGCGGCAGCGTCCGACACATTGGAACTGAACGGCGCCCTCTACCGCGATCTATTCGCTGAGCATGGGCTTCCCGGCTGACAGGCATACTATTTTTCGACCTTGGTCGGAAAATGTTGACCCGCCATTTTCGTCCGCGTAGTCAGAGTGCCGAAAGAAGCCTGAATGCCTCTGGCGTTACAAGGCGGAGAGGCTGAATGGCGAACATCGACATCATCACGCAGGATTCGGACGCATCGGATCGGTTGTCGCAGGCCGAAGACGTCGCACGCGGGCTGGTGGACCAGGGCATCGTCCCCGGTATCGCTCTTGCCTGGAAAATGAGCGATGGTCCCGTTCGCTATCACAATGTCGGCGCCCTGGATTTCGGTTCGGATCGTGCGATCGATGAGCGATCGATCTTCCGCATCTTTTCGCAGTCAAAGCCGATCACGGGCATCGCGGTGATGATGCTCATCGAGCAGGGACTGCTCGGTCTCGATCAACCGCTTGCCGATATCCTGCCGGCCTTTGCCGATATGCGCGTTCTCATCGATGAGGAAAGCGGCGCGACTCGTCCGGCAGCCCGTCCGATCACGATCCAGCATCTGCTGACGCACAGCGCCGGCTTTGGCATGGCGGGCATGACGCTCGGCACCCTATATGCCCAGGAGGGCATCATGCCCGGCGTCATCGGCCGCGCCTCTGTGGAAGCGTCGCCATCCTTGCCGCGCACGCTGAAGGAGTTGGGTCAGCGCCTCGCCACGCTGCCGCTATCGGCGGATCCTGGCGAACGCTTCGACTATAGCGTCGCGATCGATATTCTGGGCTTGGTGGTGCAGACGGTATCGGGCAAGCCTTTTGACGTTTTCCTAAAGGATCATCTGTTTCAGCCGCTCGGCATGGTCGATACCGGTTTCACGATTGCACCCGAGAATAGGGACCGCTTTACCGCGCTGCGGGAAAAGGCAGGCGACCAATTCACCCTTGCCGACGACCCGCAAGACAGCGCCTATCGCGCGGTCGATTACCCCGCCGGCGGCGGTGGCATGTTGTCGACCGCGCATGATTATGCCCGTTTCGCCGCAATGCTGCTCAATGGGGGCGAGTTGGACGGCGTCCGCATCCTCAAGCCCCAAACCGTCGCGCTGGCCCGGTCGAACCTGCTTCCTGCGGAAATCGATCATATTGCCGTGCCCATTGGGCACAGGCTGCACGGCGCCGCGATGGGCGCGGCCATGTCGGTTCAGGTCGCGCCGGGCATGGCCACCGGCGACATGTTCGATTGGCCAGGCGCGGTGCCGGCTGGCGTCTTCGGATGGCCGGGCGCGGCGGGCACGGCTTGCTGGATGGACCCGGAACGGCGGTTCTTCCTGCTGTTCCTGACACAATATTGGCCGTCATGGATCAACGGCTCCATGCGCCCCGACATTATCGCGGCGGCCTATCGCGATCTGGAAGGCCGGTAGAGCACAGCGCCGTCGCAAACCCGGCGATTGACAACTAAAATAGAGAGAGGACCTAGATATGAGTGGCCCATTCAAGACCAGCTTCGGCTTCACCAAACTCGTCGTGGACGATGAAGAGGCGATGGCCGAATATTATCATCAGGTTTATGGCCTCAACAAACAGCACCGCGTGCAGACCGACGGCAGCAGCCCGATCGGCGCCATTCGCGAAGTCATCATGGGCCCGGGCACGGAGATGTCCGGCGAATCGCTCGTCATGCTGAAGTTCCTCGGCAAGCCTGCTCCGCGCGACCGCGAAGTCATTCTGGGTTTCATCACCGAAGATCTCGATGCCCTGGAAAAGCGAGCGGCTGCCAATGGCGGCAAATCTCTCGGCCCAATCAAGTCGATGCCCGAACATGGCGTACGCGTCTTGTTCACGACCGATCCCGAGGGCCGTCTGTGCGAGAATGTCGAATTGATTAAGGCCTGATTATTGCGCCGCCTGCCGGTCTGACAACTGGCGGCGGCGTCATCGGGACGCATCTTGGGTCCAAATAACATTGAACGTTGCACAGCGGCCGCCATTTTCGACGCAGATCGCGCGCTGCCATCCCATTGAAAGCGAACAGCATGAGCCTGACAGTCGATGCTCCCGTGAAATCGGGAGAATATAACTTCCCCTTGGCTGACAGCGCGGAACTGGACGCCGCCCTGCAGGCAGCCAATCTGCAAACATTGCTGATGGTCTATGTACATCTGACGCATGACGAGTCGATGCTTGAAACCTTCAAGGTGCACATCCACCCGCCCTACACGAATCCTGACTATGCGATTCCGCAGGCATGTATCGACGATCTGCGCGCGAAGCTGCGCCATGTCCTCGTCACGCCGGGTGCGGCCCGCACGGACGATCCGCCTCTTGCCCTGATCAAGAAGATGATGTCGGTCGGCGTCGGCGAACCGGTCGAAGACGAATTCGTGCCGATGGTCCTCGACCAGAGCGGCTTCAAGCGTGAGGCGCCGCGCCGGGCGCGCACGGGCCGCGTGCCACCCCCGCCCGGTTTCAAGGTACTTGTCATCGGGGCGGGACTGACCGGCCTCCTTGCCAGCATCGAACTGGAACGTGCCGGCTACGACCATGTCGTGATCGAAAAGAATGAGGAAGTGGGCGGGGCATGGTGGAAAAACCGCTATCCCGGCGTCGGCGTCGATACGCCGAGCCATTTCTATTCCTATTCCTTCGAAATCAGCCCGGAATGGAATCATTATCACCCGCACGGCGCGGACATGCGGGAATATTTTCGCAGCGTCGCGGACAAATACAACGTCCGGCGTCATATTCGTTTCGAGACTCGCGTGCTGAGCCTGAAATTCGACAGCGCCGAGACGCTCTGGCATGTCACGATCGAAAATGTGAAAACCGGCGCGCGCGAAGTGTTGAAAGCCAATGCCGTGTTCAATGCGTTCGGCACCACCGATCGTTGGAGCCTGCCCGACATTCCGGGCATCGAGACGTTCAAGGGCATCATCACCCATTCCGCGGGCTATGACGAAAATATCGACCTGAAGGGCAAGCGGGTCGCCGTCATCGGCACCGGCGCCAGCTCCGCGCAGATCGTGTCGACGATCGTCAAGGATGTGAGCGAGCTCACGGTGTTCATGCGCACCAAGCATTGGATGATCAACAATCCCGAAGTCACAAAGGAAGTGCCCGAGGCGGTCAAATGGGCACTGCGCCATATCCCGCATTACAAGCAGTGGTTCCGCTTCCGGGTCTTCTGGTTCGCCGCCGACGGGCTCTACCCCAATGTCGTGAAAGACCCCAGTTACCCCGAAGACGGGATCGCGGTGTCGGCACTGAACGAGGGCATGCGCCAATATGCGCTGGCGCATATGCAGCAGAAGCTGGCCGGCCGGCCCGACCTCCTCGAAAAGCTGACGCCCGACTTCCCGATCTTTTCCAAGCGCATCGTCATGGATGCGGGCTGGTTCGACGCTCTGGTGCAGCCGCATACGACGCTCGAGGACAGGCCCGTCGCGGCCATCACGCCCTCCGGCATCCGGATGGAGGACGGCACGGAATATCCGCTGGACGTCATCATCTGCGCGACGGGCTTCACCCATGGCAAGCTGGTCCGCGATCTGCCGATCGAGGGACGTGACGGTCATATTCTGGAAGAGGATTGGGCCGACGAGGAAGAGCGCGCCTATATGGGCACGACTATTCCCTTCTATCCCAATTATTTCATGTCGGTCGGTCCCAACGCAGGGCCCAATCATGCTGGTGGCCTCAATGTCGTCAGCGAGGCGCAGGTCCATTATATGATCGAGTGCCTCGACCTGATGAACGCGCACGGCGCCAAGACCATCGAACCGACGCAACAAGCCTTTTCGCGCCATAACCAGCGCATCGATGAACAGATGAAGAAGATGATCTGGACGCATCCAAAGGCGCACAGCTATTATCAGAACAGCAAGGGGCGCCCGGTCGGACCGTGGCCCTTCCGGCTGGTCGATATGTGGAACGAGATGCGCGGTCCGGTCGTCGACGATTACCGGCTCGACTGACCGCATCTTCGACATGCCGGGCCGCACCCTAGCCCGGCACCACCTCACCATCCTATTGTCGGTCGTTCAATGGCCAGAGGAAGCTAAATGGCCAATATGAACGCAGCCCCGCCTGCCGGCACGCCCGCCCGGCCCGCTTATGCAATGTACATACTCGTCCTGCTGGTGCTCGCCAGCATGTTGAGCAATGCGGACCGTCAGGTCGTCGCCGTCCTGCTGCCCGCGATCAAGGCGGAATTTGGGCTCAGCAACGCTATGCTGGGCCTGATTGCCGGACCGGCCTTCATCGTTCCTTATGTTCTCTTCACCATGCCCCTCGCGCGGCTGGCCGACCGCTGGTCGCGTCGATCCGTGCTGGCGGGGGCGATCTTCGTCTGGAGCATGGCGTCGGCCGCATGCGGTATGGCGGGCAACGCAACGCAGCTTATCATGGGTCGGCTCGTGGTCGGCATGGGTGAAGCAGGCGGTGGTCCGCCCTCCCAGTCGCTGGTCGCGACCCTCTTCGACAAGCGACGCTCGCTCGCCATGGGGGTCCTGTCTTCAGGCGTCTATTTCGGTATCCTGCTTGGTCTTGCCGGGGGTGCGTTGCTCGCCGCCTATGGCGGATGGCGCATGGCCTTTCTTGCGCTCGCAGCTCCGGGCATCCCCCTCGCGCTGCTGATCTGGTGGACCGGGCCGCGCCGGGCCAAGGCCGTCAGCCAGACTGCGCTGCCGACGGATTCAGTCCGGACCGTGCTCGCCCACTGCCTCTCGATCCGTTCGCTGCTGCTGCTGTCGTTGGGAATGGGTCTGTTCAACATATTCGGTTATGGCGCGGCGACCTGGCTGCCTTCCTACCTTACGCTCTCCCACGGTATGACGGTGGTGGAAGCAGGCACCTGGATGGGCTTCAGCGCCGCGGGCGGCGGCATATTGGGAAGCCTTGCCAGCGGCGCGATCGTCGAATCCCTGTTGCCGCGCGATCAGAAATGGCAATTGCGCGTACCGGCGGCCGGGCTGCTGTTGTCGTTCCCGCTGTTCCTCATCATCTTTACCTTGCCCAATGGCGCCGCGGTCTCGGTCTTTAGTCTATCGCTGCCGATCGTCGCGCTCTTGATGCTCGTCACCGGCTTTTTGAACGCCTTGTGGATGGGGCCGTCCTATGCGGCGCTGGCGCGCGTGGTGCCCGCTCATCTACGCTCGCAGGCGGTCGGTCTGCTCGCCGTCATCATCAATGTCATGGGCAGCCTGGTCGGCCCGCCGGCCGCAGGTATCGTCAGCGACGCCTTTTCCGCGCAGTTCGGCACTGAATCGCTGCGCTACAGCCTCATGACGATGAGCGTACTGGCGGTCATCGGCGGCGCGTTGATCTGGCGCGCGGCATCGCATTATCCCGGCGACATGGTGGAGGCCTGACCCGGTCGAACGGGCGACAGGCCTCCATCCGTCCGATTATTCCGTGACTGCCACATCCTGATCGAAGCGGACAAAGCGCCGGGCAATCTTCCAGCCGTCGCCGGTCTTGACCACCGTGTCGCGCATCCGTCCGCTGACCACGATGCTCGCGCCCATTGGGGCAGCGCCCGCATTTACGTTCATGAACATGTAATGGGCGCGCACTTCGCCCTCTTCCTCAGCGATGAAGAGGTTGAAATTATAGTGACGGTTCTTGCCGGCGGTCTGGCGCTCCGACACCTTGGCATGCTCGATCTGCTCGTCGATCCCGCGGAAACGCAGCGGGATGCCCTCCATCTCGGTCTCGACATCCTCCGCATAAAGCGTGGCAAGAGCTTCCCAATCGCCATAGTCCGAACAATGGGCAAAGCGTGCTACCAGCTCGCCGATTGCGAATTTATCTTCCAGTGTTATCATGTCGTTCCTCTTCAATATTCATTTACCAGGGGAAGAAGGGTGGCATGTCGGATGCCTTCCCCTTGAACTGAGCGGGTCGCTTTTCATTGAAGGCGGCAACGCCTTCGCGCCCATCGGCCATGCTTGTGTAGAAGACCGAGAGGGACTCGGTCAGATGTGCCTGCCAGGGTGTTTCCTGCGCGCTGTTCCTCTGCAGCATCTGGCGCGTCAGCGCGATCGACACGGGCGAGCGGTCCTTGACCAGCGACCGGGCAAATTCGATCGCCTCGTCGAGCAGACTCTCCGCTGGCACAACCGCACGGACCAGCCCCTTGGCATGCGCTTCGGTCGCGTCGAATATGTCGGCGCGATAGGCCCATTCCAGCGCCTGTTCGAGGCCAACGATGCGCGGCAGGAAGAAGGAAGAGCAGGCCTCCATCGTGATCCCCAGTCGCCCGAAAACGAAGCCGAAGCGCGCCTTGTCCGACGCGATGCGGAAATCCATCGGCAGCAGCATGGTCGAACCGATGCCGACCGCAGCGCCATTGACGGCGCCGACGATCGGTTTGCGACAGTCATACATGGCAAGCGCCACGCGGCCCCCAGTGTCTCGCACGCCTTTGAGCAGGACCGGATCGTTGGAACGTTCCTCAAGATCCTTCAGAGTCGGTGTGAGCGTCTCATCCAGACCAAAGACATTGCCGCCGACCGACAGGTCCATGCCCGCGCAAAAGGCGCGCCCTGCGCCCGTCACCACGATCACCCGCACGGCGTCATCCATGCTCGCACGGTTATAAGCGTGGATCAGCTCCTCGCACATCTCCACCGTGAAGGCGTTGAGCTTGTCAGGGCGGTTAAGTGTCAGCAACAGGACGCCATCGTCCCGCGCGTCGTAGCGGATCGTTTCATAGGTCATGGATCAATCCTCCTGCGTCAGCGCGGACGCGGTCGCGAGCGACTGGCGGCACTCGGCAACGATCCGCTCCATCAGCTCGGCACAGCTTGGGACATCGTCCATCAGGCCGATGCCCATGCCAGCCCACACCAGGCCGCCGTGCGGGTCGCCGGTTTCCAGCGCAGCCCGGCCCCTGGCGCCGGCGACCAGCGCCTTGATATCCTCAAACTTGGCGCCCGGCTGCTTCTCGATCTCCACAACCTCTTCGGCGACATCGTTGCGCATGACCCGCGCGGTGTTGCGAAAGCCGCGGAAGATGAGCCGTGTGTCGCGCTCCGTGCCCTCGATCACATATTGCTTGATCGCCTCGTGGATCGGCGCTTCCTTCGTCAGCATGAAGCGTGTGCCCATGGTGATCCCCTCGGCGCCCAGCGCGAGGGCGGCGGCCATCGACCGGCCGGTCGCCATGCCGCCAGCCGCAAGGATCGGAATGTCGAGCGCACGCGCCGCAGCCGGGATCAAAACGAGGCCGGGAACATCATCCTCCCCCGGGTGTCCGGCCGCCTCGAACCCGTCGATCGACACGGCGTCCACGCCGGCACGCTGCGCGGACAGTGCATGACGAACGGCGGTGCATTTATGGATGATCTTGATGCCCACCGCCTTGAAGCGGGCGATAAACTCAGCCGGGCTCCGCCCCGCCGTTTCGACGATGCCGACGCCCGAGGACGCGATCGCCTCGACATAGGCGTCATAAGGCACGGGTTGTGCTGTCGGCAGGATGGTGAGGTTCACGCCAAAGGGCTGGTCCGTCATCGTGCGGCAGCGCGCAATCTCTGCAAGCAGCGCTTCGGGCGTCGGCTGCGTAAGCGCGGTCAATATACCCAGTCCGCCAGCATTGGACACGGCCGAAGCCAGCTCGGCGCGGCCGACCCACTGCATGCCGCCCTGTACGATGGGGTAGCGCGTACCCGTCAGCTGCGTGATCCGGGTCTTCATTCTCTTTCCCTTCAGGCACATGGGCGTCTGGCGTCGGCTTGGCGACTAGCGGGCCCTCTTCGGCCGCGCCGCAACGCCCTCCGAAACAGTGCCGGTCCGCCTTATTCACAAGGTCAGCCGCGATTGCCAAAGCGACAAAGACAATGCAAGTTGTAATCGGGCGTCAGCGGCCCGCCCGCGGGACTGCTCCCACGGCTGGGCCGCCAAATAGCATTAGTCGTTGCTTTTACTTGTCGCGCCGACCCTGCCGGCTTATACTGCCGACCTTGCCGGATTCCCCTTGGCAGCGAACAACGCGCGCCGACATGAAGGAGAGAGATGATGACTGCCCTTTTCAAACCCGTCGCCCCGCCTCAGGTCATAGAAGGGGCGTTCACCGCCGACCAGCATCAGCGTATGCTCGAAGTCGTGCGCAGCAAGGGCCCTTGGTCGCTCATTCTCGCGCAGCATTTCCAATCGCCCGAGGAAGTGATTGCCACAACCTCTGGCTCCATACCCGAAGGCTTCAAACCCACATGGGACATGTTCCTGTCGCCGGTGTTTCGCGGCTATTTCGCGCAGGGCCACACCTCGGTTCATCCTGAGATTGAAGATTGCTTCTATAATACGAAGTTCCTCGATCTTGTTCGCGGCTATTGGAAAGCGGAATATGCGCGGCCCGAAAGCATGCTTTTCAACATTCAGGGACCATGCCGAGGCAGCGGCACCCCGCACGTCGATGGCACGCGCTTTCGCGGCCTGTCGTTCCAAACGACGCCCATCTGGCTGGCGAACATCATGGTCAAGACGGGGCTGTTCGAACGGTGGCGCGCGAAGAAGGCGCAGGTGATCAGCTGGTACTATAAAGGCAAGGTCGGCGGTGGCTTTAACTACTGGCCGGACGGGCTGAAGGCCGCGCCGCAGCAGATCAAGGCGCCGATGTGGGGCCGCGCGGTCGTCGTGGAAAATGAAATGATGTATCACACGGCCGAAGCCTCCGGCCCCTCTGCCCTGCGCGATCCAAAGGGCCTGGCGATCAACTCGCTGATGAGCGCGGATCCTGAGGATCCAACTGGCTGGCAGATCACCACCGACGGCCAGGTTGTCCAGAAGGTGCCGGAGGAAGAATTCCGATTTCTTGTCCATTGGGGCGCGGACATTTTCAGCGATTATGAAGACCTCAAGCGGACGCTCGACCATAGCGATGATATCGGCCACGATCAGATATTTGACATGCTGATCGCTGACCTGCGCGCCCGGGGCATAACATTCGAGGTACCAACCGATCCGCTGACGGATAAGGAGTTCATCGGCCTGCTGACGCGCACTTATGATCCAGGTACGCCAGCTATGTTCCCCCCCGAGCCCGAAGAGGCGCTGGCGGCCTGAGCCGATCGGGGCCGCGCAAACGCGTGGCCCCGACCCTCCTTCCATGGCTGCGGAAGCATGATCGCTTCTGCTTGACCATCCGGGCATAGCGGCTTCTCAAGGGCGCGGAGGTTGTCTCATGCGCATTCTCGTCCTTGGCGGAACCGGCTTTCTCGGTTCCCATATTGCCCGTCATCTGGCTGACAACGGCCACATCGTGACTGGCCTCAGTCGCAGCCCGGCAGGCGACGCGGTCGTCGAAGCCTGCGGCGCGGTGGCAGAACGGGGCGACCTCGCGGACCCAGCTGCCGTCATCGCGCTGATGCGCGCGCATGATGCCACCATCTATGCAGCGCAGCTCATGCTTGAGACGGAGTATGAGACTGTGTCGGCCCTCCTGCGCGGCGTAAACGGGCTTGACCACCAATTCCTCTTTACCAGCGGCACCGGCCTCTTGTCGCAGCGCACCGATGGCGCCTGGAGCGAGGACAGCTTCGCCGAGGATGACCCGTTCGCCCCCTCCAAATATATAGGCTTCCGCCTCGTCACCGAAACGCTGGTGCGGCAGGCGGGTACATCTGGCGCCGTCCGCTCAATGGTCGTCCGGCCGCCGATGATCTGGGGTAATGGCGGCTGCGGCCATCTGCGCATGCTCTATCGCGATGCCGGAACAAGCGGCGATGTCGGCTATCTCGGGGCCGGCCTCAATCTCTACTCCAATGTCCATGTCGAGGACCTGGCGGCCGTCTACCGCCTCGCGCTCGAAAAAGGGGCGCCGGGTGCCCTCTACCATGCCGTCGCAGGGGAACTGAACAATCGCGCGCTCGCTCAGGCGGTAGCTGCCGATCTCGGCCTGACAGCGCGCAGCATAGACTTTGCGGAAGGGGTGCGCCGCTGGGGCAAGTTCGAGACGCTGATCGGCATGGCAACGTGCAGCCGGTCGCGCGCCCCCCGCGCCCGTCGAGAGCTGGGTTGGACTCCTCGCCACCACGACATATTGGCCGATGTCGGTCACCCTGCCTATCGCGCTCTTGCGGTCCCAAACAGCTAAGGCCCTCAATCGCCTTCCGCCAACCCGGAATTGGCCGCGCGCCGCTTTGACCATGGCAGGGAAGAACGACCATGGCCTGCATGATCGCGGCTCCATGCAAGGCCGCTAGCCTGAGGAGAGAGTAGATGCAGACATGCGAGACCCTGTACAGCACGCCCGACGTCGCCCGGCCCGATCGGCCGATCCGGCTGGGTTCGCTGCTCTTCACCATGGTCGAGCCGCGTCCAGGTTTCGAGCAGGCCTATAATCGCTGGTATGAGCGCGATCATTTCTACAGCGGTTGCATGATCGGCGAATATACGGTGTCGGGCGGTCGCTTCGTCTCTACCAAAGCGGAAAAAGCCAGGCGCTTCGGGTCCGGCAGTATCGACCTGTCGAAGGGCTCCTACCTCGCCCTCTACTGGATACTGGACGGCCATCACAGTGATTGGGACGCCTGGGCGGTGAAGCAGGTCAACATCCTCCACACGACCGGCCGCATGTTCAAGGAACGCGACCATATCCACACCAGCTTCTACAATTATGACGCCGAGTATAATGCGCCAGGCAGCAACATGCCGGTCGAACTGGCGCTCGACCGTCCCTATGGGGGCGTCGTAGCCTTCATCGTCGATCTAGCTGCAGGAAAGACAGGCGCGGACCTTGCCGCCTTCCTCAAAGCCCACGACTTGCCGGGCGACGTGGCGCTAAGCGGTTCACCCCTGCCCCTCGATCCAACCAAGCCGCAGGACGTGCCGGTCGATAGCAGCCCGCGCGCGCTGTTCTTAAGCTTCTCACTGGAAGACCCCAAGACCGTGTGGGACGAACGCTACGTCCCGCTCGCCAAGGCAATAGAAGAGGCCGGCATCGGCACGATCGCCATCGCCTCCCCTTTCATCCCGACCGTGCCGGGTACCGACCTGTACACCGATCAACTCTGACCGGTCAGGCCATATCGAAAGAAAAAGGGGGGCGACGCCCCCCTTTACTGTATCAGGACAGTTCGAAGTCCTGTTTGCGCGGACCACGACATTCGTTCCAGAAGTCGATCAGCCTCCAGGGCCAGGACAGGAAATTCCGCTTCTTGCTATTATTATAATAGCTAAAGGCTCGCGGGTGGCTCCAGATCATCTTGGTCATCTGGGTTTCCACCTTATCCTGCCAATCCTCGAATGCCTTCAACGTCGGCTGCAGCGCTTTCTTCTCTTCGCTGTTGAGCCAGTCTATGCACTCGATCGCATAATTGACCTGCCGTTCCGAAATCAGATTTTGCCCCGCCGCATGGTTAGGCGCGCTGTTCGGACCGGTCGTGTGGAAATAATTGGGGAAACCCGGAATTGTCATGCCGAAATAGGCGCGCGCATCCTCGGTTCCCCATTCATCGCGAAGGCTCTTCCCGCCCACGCCGATGATTTCAAGATCGCCCATCATATTGGCGACGTCGAAACCCGTAGCGCAGACAAGGATGTCGAGCTCCACTTCGGTCCCATCCTTCATCAGGATGCCCTTGGGCGTGATCCGGTCGATGCCATCCTGCACGAGATGGACGTGCGGCTTAAGATAGGCCTGGAAATAGGGACCACGGTCGAGGATTATCCGCTTGGAAAAGACGGGGAAGTCCGGGGTCAGCTTTTCCTTCAGGTCCGGCCGATCGGCGAAGGTCCGTTCAATATGGCCGATCGCGAACTGGCGCATCCCTTCGTTCAGCGCCGAAACCGACGGCGAATCCTTCGGCCATTCAGGGTCCAGCAGCACATTGGGATAGAGGCCGTCGGCGGCGTACCAATAGATGCGGAAGCGGTACCATTCGAGATAATGGGGAATGTGGCGCATCGCATATTTGACGCCGTCGGTGACGTCATCATGGTCCGCCGGGCTCGGCATCACCCAGTGCCGGGTGCGTTGGAACACATGCACCTCGGCCGCTTCGTCGGCGATCGCGGGGATGAGCTGCGCGGCGCTCGCGCCCGTGCCGATGACGCCGACGCGCTTGCCCGTAAGGTCGAGCGACGTGTCCCAGGTCGCCGTGTGGAGACGCGGCCCTTCGAAGCTTTCAAGGCCGGGGATATCGGGCCATTTATAGCGATTAACCGGGCCATGGCCGTTGATGACGGCATTGGCGCGAATGATCTCCCGCTGTCCGTCCTTACCGCGCACGGTCACATTCCAGACTGCGGCTGCATCGTCCCACACCAGCTTTTCGACCAGCGTGTTGAAACGGATGTTGCGTCGCAGGTCATACTGGTCGGCCACGCGCTTCAAATAGGCGAACATGTCGGTCCCGCGCGGATGGTAATTATGCCATTCGGTATTCTGCGCGAAGGAGAAGGAATAAAAGTGGCTGGGTGTGTCGACGCCAACGCCGGGATAGCGGTTTTCCCACCAGGTCCCGCCGACCTCTTCATTCTTCTCGATCACCTCCCATTCGTACCCGGCTTCGTCCAGCTTCACGCCGGCGGCAAGCCCGGTCATGCCGGCACCGATCACGAGCACCTTGAAATTGGGATTGGCGGGCTTGCGGTCGGCCCGCGTTTTGCGCGGCTGCTCCTGCCGGAAACCGATCTGGTCATAGAGCAGCGGCAGGAACTCGTCCGCCACCTCTTCGGCGAGGCCAACCGACATCATGTGATGCATCTGCGCTTCCGATGGGTCCTCGTCACGCGCTGCTCCAGGCGTCACGAGCACATGCAGCATCTTCTCGCGTAAAATGTCTTCCAGTTCGGCCGGAATAGCTTCAGGCGGAACGGCATAGGGCGACTTAATGTGGGGCGCGAACGCTTCGAGCATGGCGGTGTCGCCGCTGATATGGACATAGGTCATCAGCAGCGTGTGGATTTCCGCCTCCTGCAACGCACGTCGTAATTCGGGCGTGTCTGCGAGCGGGAGGGACCGCTGTGTAAGGTCCACGGGCGCTGGCGCCTCAAGCTCGGCATAATCTACGGCCATTCAGGGACTCCTCGACTAAAAGACAATGTTCGTTGTTCTGACCGGTGCATGGACGACTGTCACCGAAAAAAGTTAGCCATCCAACATCCGATTTTTCCGAATCTGCGGAGTAAGTCTTTACACACTTGTGGCGGAATTGAAAGATTGCTCTGTGGAAAGCACGCCGAATGAAAGGAAGCGATCGCATGGCTATCAGCATCGTCGGAACCTGCGCTGTCATCATTAACGAGTGCCAGCGCGGGGTGATCGAGCCAAGCTCGGGAGGCTTTGCCGCGTTGGTCGAGCAGGTCGAGAAACGCGGCATCGTTCCACGCATCGCCGCGCTCGCCGATGACTTTCGCGCGGCTGGCCAGCCCGTCATTCACCTGCCCATCGCGCACCGACCGGATTTTGCCGATGTCCAGCCCAACAGCCTGCTCGCCGCGCTCGCACGCAAGAACCGCTTCCTCGTCGCTGGCAGCACAGAGGCGGAGATCGTCGATGCCCTTACGCCTGCGCCTGGTGATTTCGTGGTGACGCGCAGCTCGGGGCTGATCGGCTTTCTCGGCACGCCACTCGACGCGATGCTGCGCCGGATGCAGGTCGGGACCGTAGTGCTGGCGGGCGTATCCACAAATGTCGCGATCGCCGGATGCGCCATGATCGCGACGGAACTAGGCTATAATGTGATTGTCGCGGAAGACTGCATTGCCGCCAGCGATCCGGCGACACATGAAACGATTATTGCCAGCCAATTGCGTATGGTCGCCCGCATCGCCAGCGGTGCAGAGATCAGCGTGGCGCTGAAGCCCACTGCCTGATCACTGGAGGCTGCGCGATCCGCGACGCAGGCCGTCATTATAACGGAAAATCACCGACTGCATCGCCGACAGCATCTGCCGGACGTCATTGTCGTTGCTGAACAAGGGGTCGCCGACCACGCCAATCGCGTAGGAGGCAACGCCGTACGGCACGCGGAGCGGCATGGCTATGGAATCGACGGGGATGCTCGCCTTGCGACGGCACAGTGCAAACCCGCGCGTTCTGGTGTTCGCGATGCGGTCCACCAGATTCTTCATGAGCGTCGGGCCTTTAGGGCCAAGACCCAAGCGCTGCGTGCGCGTGGCCAGTTGGATGATCGCGACATTGGACTGCTGCGCCAGCATGGCGGCGGAAAAATTGGTCGCCGGACGCCAGCTATTATGGTCGAAGCAGATCATCTCGCTGGAATAGGCGGGCTCGCGTCCCGGAGGCGCGGTCCAGCCGCCGGGCAATTCCGCGATGCTTTCGATCCAACAGTCATTTTGCTGCGTCAGGTAGACCGTCGCGCCAGTCTCCTGCTTCAGCTCCTCCATGATCTCGGCGATCCGCTCACGCCCAAAAAAGCTATTCTCGATCGAACTGGCCTGGGCGACGATCTTGTAGGACGGAGAGTAGAGCTTGGTCGCCTGACTGTAATTGAGGTAGCCGGCGGTCGCGAGCGTACGCAGGATTTCGTCCGCACTGCTGTTGGGAATGCCGAGCGCCTCGCTAATCTCAATGGTCCGCGACGGTGCGCGGGCCCGCATGAAATATTCCAGCACGTCCAGGGTCCGCAGACAGGATTTTACGCTACCCCGCGCGCGCTGTTTATCAACGCCTTCCTGTTTTGGTGCATTCACTGCCACTCTCCTGCACGCCTTGCGGCGCAATCCCATTTTGTCAGTCTTCCGCTCGGCCGCGAGCATATTCGTTGACTGCCTTAGATTCAAGTATTGCCAACATGGTTACGGCAGGAGAGCGGGCGTTACAGCCATGCGGAACGCTGCGTTTGCGGCTCGCTCACCGAAGCGCGGGGCTTTTTAAGAGAAACCATGGTCCAATGTAGAATCGCCGGGC
>Ga0233380_1000698_pt1 | contig 16715 bp, 15 predicted proteins | sample ElkDunMinimDraft_9_FD_191541 | JGI IMG/M metagenome (GOLD analysis project Ga0233380, IMG submission 191541) | Fecal eukaryotic communites from dung pellets of Tule Elk in California, USA - Elk Dung F36 | ecosystem: Host-associated > Mammals > Digestive system > Large intestine > Fecal | place... | reverse complement strand
GCGGGCGGCAAGGGCGGAGGGGATTTCGAACATCGTCTCGGTCGCGGTGATGCGGATCGCGCCGACTTCGCCGCGCGACACGTGGCCGCGGCGGCAGATCAGCGGCAGTAGCCAGCGCGGATCGGCATTCTGCTGACGGCCGACATCCATGCGGAACCAGCGGGTTTCCTCGAAGCCCGGACGCGGCCCCTCGCGGCGGGCTGGCGCTTCGCTGGCGTCGAGCAGTTCCTCAGGCGCGGGCATGGCGGCACGCGCGCTGCGGACCAGCATCGCGGCGATTTCCTTCGCGCTCTTCGTCTCAAGCAGTTCGGCGCCCAGCGCCCAGTCGCGCTCTTCCAGCTCCATCTTTTCCATCAACGACGTGCGCAGGCGGACGTCATCCTGTTCCAGGATCGCTTCATGGCTGGGCACGGGCACCCATTCGACCGGGATGCGCGCGCCGCGCAGCATCGATTCGACACGGCGGCGGCGGGGGTAGGGGACGACGAGCACGGCCGTTCCCTTCTTGCCCGCGCGGCCGGTTCGGCCCGAGCGATGTTGCATCGTCTCTGCGTCGCGCGGCAGCTCGACATGAACGACGAGCGTGAGCGTCGGAAGATCGATGCCGCGCGCGGCGACGTCGGTCGCCACGCAGACGCGCGCGCGCCGGTCGCGCAGCGCCTGAAGCGCCTGGTTGCGCTCATTCTGGCTATGCTCGCCCGACAGCGCGACCGCCGCGAAGCCGCGCTCGATCAGGCTGGCGTGCAGATGCCGCACATTGTCGCGCGTGGCGCAGAAGAGGATCGCGGTTTCCGCCTCGTGGAAGCGCAGCAGGTTGACGACGGCATGTTCGATGTCGGACGGGGCGACAGTTACGGCCTGATAGGCGATGTCGCCATGGCCACGGCCCTCATCGACCGTGGAGATGCGCAGCGCGTCGCGCTGATAGCGCTTGGCGAGCGCCACGATCGGCTTGGGCATGGTCGCCGAGAACAGCATCGTGCGCCGTTCCTGCGGCGTGGCGTCCAGAATTTGTTCCAGATCCTCGCGGAAGCCCATGTCGAGCATTTCATCGGCCTCGTCGAGCACCGCGACGCGCAGCGACGACAGGTCGAGCGCGCCGCGCTCCAGATGGTCGCGCAGACGACCGGGGGTGCCGACGACGATATGCACGCCCTGCGACAGACTGCGGCGCTCACGCGCGGCGTCCATGCCGCCGACGCAGGTGGCGATGCGGGCGCGTGCCTGACCGAACAGCCATTCCAGCTCGCGGCTGACTTGAAGCGCCAGTTCGCGGGTCGGCGCGATGACGAGGGCGAGCGGCGCGCGGGCGACGGGCAGCGTCTCCGCCTCGCCCAGTAGCTCGGCCGCCATGGAAAGGCCGAAGGCCACGGTCTTGCCCGATCCGGTCTGCGCCGAAACGACAAGGTCGCGGCCTGCCGCTTCGGGCTGCGTGACCTGTGCCTGCACGGGCGTCAGCGCGTCATAGCCCTTGGTGGTCAGCGCCTGGGCAAGAAAGGGGGGGAGATGGTCGAAGTTCATTATATTTTCCGTCGGTAAGCGACCCGTCTATTCCGACGGTATCTGTGATTGCTGGCCTCGCCCTTTGTTCGCCCCGGACGAGGTGGGGCATTCCGGTCAGTGGCGGCAGGAGCCGTCTGCTGGGAATTGATGTCGCATCGGCCGGAACCTGTCCGATGCGTCCTTACTGGCCATCGGGAGAAACATCCCCGCCGGCGGCCGCCCGGAATATAGTCCGATCCGGGCTGTAAACAAGAAAGCCTCCTTCCCCGCCTGGAGGAAGGAGGCTTTCCTTATCGGTTTATTGTCCGGCTCAGGCCGATGCGACTTCCGCCACGTCGATCTTCACGCCCGGACCCATCGAGGACGAGAGCGCGATCTTGCGCACATATTTGCCCTTCGAGCCCGAGGGCTTCGCCTTGACGATCGCATCGACGAACGCGTCGAAGTTGCGACGCAGATCTTCCTGCGTGAAGCTCGCCTTGCCGAGACCGGCATGGATGATGCCTGCCTTTTCGACGCGGAATTCGATCTGACCACCCTTGGCGGCCTTCACGGCTTCGGCGACGTTGGGCGTGACGGTGCCCAGCTTCGGGTTCGGCATCAGGCCCTTGGGACCCAGCACCTTGCCGAGACGGCCGACCAGGCCCATCATGTCCGGCGTCGCGATGACGCGCTGGAAATCGATGTTGCCGGCCTGGATGCTGTCCAGCAGGTCTTCGGCGCCGACGATGTCAGCACCCGCGTCGAGCGCGGCCTGCGCCTTGTCGTTGCGGGCGAACACGGCGACGCGCACGTCCTTGCCGGTGCCGGCGGGCAGGGTGACGACGCCGCGGACCATCTGGTCGGCGTGACGCGGATCGACGCCCAGGTTGATCGCGACCTCGACGGTCTCGTCGAACTTCGCGGTCGCGTTGGTCTTGATCAGACCCAGGGCTTCGTCAACGCCGTGCAGCTTGTCGCGGTCGATCGAGGTTGCGAGGGCCTTTGCCTTCTTGCTCTGCTTGGCCATGTCTTAGCCCTCCACCACTTCGAGGCCCATCGCGCGGGCCGAACCTTCGATGATCTTCGTCGCGGCGTCGATGTCGTTCGCGTTCAAGTCGGCCATCTTGGCCTGCGCGACTTCGGCAAGCTGCGAGCGCTTGATCGTTCCGGCGCTGACCTTGCCGGGCTCCTTCGAGCCGGACTTGAGGTTGGCGGCCTTCTTGATGAGGTAGGTGGCAGGCGGCTGCTTCGTGACGAAGGTGAAGCTGCGGTCGGCATAGACGGTGATGATGGTGGGAAGGGGGGTGCCCTTTTCCATCTTATCCGTCGACGCGTTGAACGCCTTGCAGAATTCCATGATGTTCACGCCGCGCTGACCCAGAGCAGGGCCGATCGGCGGCGAGGGGTTGGCGGCTCCGGCGGGCACCTGGAGCTTGATATAGCCCGTAATCTTCTTGGCCATTGTCACTCACTCTATTGCTGGCCGCGCCCGTTGAAAGGTGCGGCCGGTTCAAGTTTAGCGGTCTTAACGGAGGCTAGCCTCCTCCCGCATGCATTCCCGGTTGCCCGGAAATCCTGGGTCGCCCGCTTCCATATCGGAGCAGGGCGGAAATTCTTACTTCGACAGTTCGACCTGTTCGAAGTCCAGCTCGACCGGCGTTGCGCGGCCGAAGATCGACACCGACACCTTGACCCGGTTCTTTTCGAAATCCAGTTCCTCGACCGTGCCGTTGAAGCTGGCGAAGGGGCCGTCGAGCACCTTGACCGCATCGCCGATCTCGTAATCGATGCTGACCTTGTGCTTGGGCGCGGCTTCGGCTTCCTTCTGGGCACCGAAATAGCGGGCGGCTTCGCTCTCGCTGATCGCCTGCGGCTTGCCGGACGAACCGAGGAAGCCCGTCACCTTCGGCGTGTTCTTGACGAGGTGGTAGATGTCGTCGTTCATCGCCAGCTTGGCGAGAACGTAGCCGGGCATGAACTTGCGTTCGACCTGGACCTTCTTGCCGCGCTTGACCTCGGTCACGGTTTCGGTGGGCACTTCGACCGCCTCGACCAGTTGGGAGAGGCCCATGCGCTCGGCTTCGGAAAGGATCGTTTCCTTTACCTTGTTCTCGAAGCCCGAATAGGCGTGGATGATGTACCAGCGCGCCATGTTGCCTTCTCTAACTCCCAATCCCAATTGTCAGCTCTGACCCGCCGCGAAGGCGAGCAGCCACTGGACGATGGCGCCGAAGAACGTGTCGATGCCAAAGAAGAACAGCCCCAGCAACGTGGTCATGATCAGCACCATCACGCCCGTCATGATCGTTTCGCGGCGCGTGGGCCACACGATCTTGGACGCTTCGGTCTTTACCTGATTGACGAATTCGCCGGGGGAAACCTTCGCCATCGCCTGCCTGTCCAACCTTCAAAACCAACGTCAAAGCGCGACGCAACAGGCCGCTTTTCCCTGATCCCGCCTTTTGGGGTTCGGGAGAGCGGCCGCTTGCCTCGCGACATGTTTCACCTGCGCACCTAGCGCCGCCGCCCTGCCATGACAAGGGATTTGGCATAACAAGGGAATTGGCGGGCAGGCTGGCAGGAGTGGAGGGATTCGAACCCCCGGCATTCGGTTTTGGAGACCGACGCTCTACCAGCTGAGCTACACTCCTGCACTTCGCGGCCTGCACCTAAAGGCTTGCGCCTTGGTCCGCGCTGGCGAAGGACGGCCGTGTAGCGCGGTGCAGGAGGCTGGGCAAGGCACTTTGTCGTTCGAGCGCGCTTATCGGGTGCCGGACAAAAAGCGCGGGCGAGGGAACCTGATCCGGCATGCCCCGTTGATAGGGCATCGGACCGACGCTCTTTGCCCCCCGCTTGGTTGGTTCGAGAAAATTTGGCCCCGTCAGATCCCCTCCTGACGGGGCCATCATTTTGTCGAGCGCACGGTCATCGGCCGATCTAAGGTTCCAGCAGGTCTTCGGGGCGGTTGACGTTCCGGATGTCCGCGTCCAGCGTTACGGCCTGCGCGCGCACGTGCCGTGCCCACCCCTTCATCGATCGCCGCGTGTCCTCTTCTATATGCCGGTCGAGCAGCGATGCGAGGGTGGCGGGCCAGAAGCCGATCACCGGCATTCGTTCGAGGCAGGCGGGAAGCGGCCCGGTCAGCCGCGCGACGAGGTCGTCCGGCAAGGCAGGGGTGTCGCAGGGGACGCTGATCACCGCATCATAGCCTTGCGCCGCCGCATAATGGAGCGCCGCGTTGATCCCGCCCAGCGGCCCGAGATCGGGGCGCGGCCGGTCAGGGACGCAGGGCTCCTCCGCAATCTCCCGCCCGCAGTAAAGCAGGCCGTCGACCTGCGGCGCGAGACATCGGCGCACATGATCGATCAGCGTCATGCCATCGACCAGCGCCAGCGCCTTGTCCGACCCGAAGCGCGAAGACCGTCCGCCGCACAGGATCGCGCCCAATAGTTTCAAAGCATCGTCCCCTTATGCCGACTGGCGGTGCTTATAGGTTGACCGTCGGGTCCAGGCCATCCGCGTAAAGGCCCGTTCGGTCTTTGTTTTCCCAGCCCGACCGCCTATCTCACGCCCCATGTCCCTGCCGCAGTCCCCCGACCGTTTCAACGAAGACAAAGCCACCTATACCGTCACCGGCAGCCAGCCGGACATCGACGCTGGCGTAGCGGCGATTCGCAACACGCTCGGTACCTTGCCCAAGCGGCCCGGCGTCTACCGCATGCTCGATGCGCGCGGCGACGTACTCTATGTCGGCAAGGCGCGCGCGCTGCGCAATCGCGTCGCCAATTATACGCAGGTCGACCGGCTGCCCAAGCGGCTCCAGCGCATGGTCGCGCAGACGCGCAACATGACGATCGTCACCACCAATAGCGAGGCCGAGGCACTGTTGCTGGAGGCGCAACTCATCAAGCGCTTCCGCCCGCCCTACAACGTCCTGCTACGCGACGACAAAAGCTTCCCCTTCATCCTGCTGCGCGAGGATCATCAGTTTCCGCGCGTTCAGAAGCATCGCGGCGCGCGCAAGGCGCAGGGGCGCTATTATGGTCCGTTCGCCAGTGCCGGATCGGTCACCCGGACTATCAACGCGCTGCAAAAGCTGTTCCTGCTGCGCTCCTGCACCGACAGCTTCTTCGCCAATCGCTCGCGCCCCTGCCTGCTCTATCAAATCAAGCGCTGCTCCGCCCCCTGCGTCGATCGGATCGACGCGGCCGCCTATGGCGAGTTGGTGAAGGATGCGCAGGATTTCCTTGGCGGCAAGTCGACGATGGTGCAGCAAAAGCTGGGCGCGGCGATGCAGGCGGCGTCGGACAATATGGATTTTGAGCAGGCCGCCGTCATCCGCGATCGCTTAAAGGCGCTGACCTTCATCCAGGGCAGCCAGGCGATCAATGCCGAGGGGCTGGGCGACGCCGACATCTTTGCGCTGGCGGCGAAGGGTGGAGCGATGTGCATCCAGGCCTTTTTCATTCGCGGCGGGCAGAATTGGGGGCATCGCAGCTTCTTCCCGGTCCACACCGCCGATGTGGCGGAGGATGAGGTGCTCGCTTCCTTCATGGCGCAATTTTATGAGGAAGTGCCCCCGCCCAGATTGATCCTCGCGGATCGGGCGCCGGCGGAATGCGAGCTGATGGCACAGGCGCTGACCGAACGGGTGGGAGCCAAGGTGCGGATCGAGGTGCCGCAGCGGGGCGACCGCACCCGCCTGATCAAGCAGGCGCAGCGCAATGCCGTCGAAGCGCTCGACCGGCGGCTGGCGGAAACGACGACGCAGACCAAGGTGCTGGACGAGATGGTGCAGGCCTTTGGTCTTGAGGGCGTGCCCGACCGGATCGAAATCTACGACAACAGCCATATTCAGGGCGCGCATGCGCTCGGCGCGATGGTGGTCGCGGGGCCGGAGGGCTTCCGCAAGAACGCCTATCGCAAGTTCAACATGAAGAACCCGGAAACCTCGAACGACGATTTCGCGATGATGCGCGAGATGTTCGAGCGCCGCTTCGGCCGCGCTGCACGCGAAGATCCGGACCGCGATTCGGGTGAATGGCCTGACCTGGTGCTGGTCGATGGCGGCAAGGGCCAATTGTCCGCTGCGCGCGCGATCCTGGAGGATATGGGGATCGAGGATGTCTGCATGATCGGCATTGCCAAGGGTCCGCATCATGGGCGCGAGGGGCGCGAGGTGTTCCACCTGATGGACGGGCGCGAAGTGACCTTCCCCCTCAACCATCCGGTGCTCTTCTACATGCAGCGGCTACGCGACGAGGCGCATCGCTTCGCGATCGGCGCGCACCGGCAGAAACGCAGCAAGGCGATCACCGTCAGTTCACTGGACGAAGTGCCCGGCATCGGGCCTTCCCGTAAACGGGCTTTGCTCATGCATTTCGGCACGGCCAAGGCGGTGAAGAGCGCGGCGCTGGAAGATCTGCAAAAGGCGCCCGGCGTGTCGAAGGCGGTGGCGCAACAGGTCTATGATTATTTCCATGGGTGAGAGGCGCTGGTTTGAAGAATAAGCGGGACCCCGGGTCAGGCCCGGGGTGACGAAATTGAGGAACCGGCGACGCATTACGTTCATGCCGATTGCGCGCGACAAAGTGGAAAAAGGACCATCGCCCCGGACCTGACCCGAGGCCCCGCAGCAAAACAAAGCAACAAAAAGACCGTCACCCCGGGCTTGACCCGGGGTCCCGCTTTCCTGATCCTGCCGATATGGAGCGCGAACGACAAGGCGGCTGGCTTTATATGATGGCCGATCGATATCGCGGCACGCTCTATACCGGTGTGACCACGGACCTGACTGCAAGGATCCGTCAGCATCGGTCTGGCCAGGGGTCGGATTTCTGCATCCGCTATGGGCTCCAGCGGCTTGTCTGGGCGGAGCAGGGGGATGACATCACAGCGTGTATCGCACACGAGAAGCGTCTGAAACGCTGGCGACGACAGTGGAAGTTCGAGCTGATCGAAGGGGTCAACCCTGACTGGAATGATCTGTTCGACACGCTTGTTTGAAGGATAAGCGGGACCCCGGGTCAAGCCCGGGGTGACGAAGTCGAGGAGTCTGTGCCGCTTCACATTCACACAGAATGCATCATCAACACACAGCAAAAAAAACACCGTCATCCCGGGCTTGACCCCGGCCCCGCTGTTCTGAACGACGCCATCATCGAGCGAGACAGGGAGGATGAACGGGGGATCGATATTGTCGTCCCCTCCCTGCCGTGTGAACCTCACGCCTCGCCATGGGTTGAAGGGGCAGATGTGCCTTCGTGGCGCGCCGTCACTCGGAGGACACCCGCCAATGATGAAAAGCGTCAATCCCGCCACGGGCGAAGTGATCGCCAGCTTTGAGGAGCTGACCGAGGCGCAGATCGACGCAAAACTCGATTCCGCGACCCAGGCCTTTGCCCAGTGGCGCAAGAGCGACGTCGCGAAACGGGTCGCGCTGCTCGGCCGGCTCGCCGACGCCTATGATGCGCACAAGGACCGGCTCGCCGCGATGGCGACGCAGGAAATGGGCAAGACGCTGAAATCGGCGACGGCCGAGGTTGAGAAATGCGCCGCCGCCTTTCGCTATTATGCAGAGGAAGGTCCGGCGATGCTGGAGGGCGGCTCGGTCGACCTGCCCGGCGGCGGGCGCGCCGATCTCGTCTGGCTGCCGATCGGGCCGGTGCTGGCGGTGATGCCGTGGAATTTCCCCTACTGGCAGGTGGTCCGCTTCCTCGCGCCCTGTATCCTCGCGGGCAATGTCGGCCTGCTCAAACATGCGAGCAACGTGCAGGGTGTCGCGGCATTGATGAAAGAGATGATGGGCGTCGCACAGGCGCCCGAGGGCCTGTTCCAGAACCTCCCCATCCGCTCCAAAGCGGTGGAGGCGATCATCGCCGACGACCGGGTGGCCGCCGTGACGCTGACCGGCAGCGAAGGCGCGGGCAAGGCAGTGGCCGAGCAGGCCGGGCGCGCGCTCAAGAAGGTGGTGCTGGAACTGGGCGGCTCCGATCCTTTCATCGTCATGCCGTCCGCCGACCTCGATGCGGCGGTCGAACAGGCGGTGACGGCGCGCGTCCAGAATACGGGGCAATCCTGCATCTGCGGCAAGCGGATGATCGTCCACGCCGACATATATGACGCCTTTGCCGAGAAATTCCTGGCCGCGATGGCGGCGGTCAAGGCCGGCGATCCGCTCAATCCCGACAGTGACATGGGCCCGCTGTCGAGCGAGGAGCAGCGCGACACCGTGCGCGACCAGATCGACAGGATGGTGGCCGCCGGCGCGGCGCTGCATGGCGGGGAGGTGCCCGATCTGCCCGGCGCCTATATGCACGCGGGCGTGATGACCGGCGTGCCGATCGAGAGCGACCTGATGGCCGAAGAAATTTTCGGCCCCATCGCCATGCTGTTTCGCGCTGCCGACATTGACGAAGCGATTGCCATCGCCAACGCGATCCCCTTCGGCCTTGGCTCATCGGTCTGGACCGAAGATGCCCAGGAGCAGGCGCGCTTCATCCGCGACATCGACGCCGGCATGACCGCGATCAATCAGATGCTCGCGTCGGCGCCGCAGGCCCCCTTTGGCGGGGTCAAGCGGTCCGGCCATGGCCGTGAGCTTGGACCGTTCGGGCTGCATGAGTTCATGAACCTCAAAAGCGTCTATCGCGCGGGCTGAAAAGGGCGGGCGTCCTTCCGCCCGTCGCGCGGCTCCTATAGGGAGGCCCCATGCCCGCGCTTGTCACCCCGGCCATTGTCTGCGCCGTCCGCCATCATGGCGAACATGGCGCGATCGCGCGGCTGCTGACGCCCGATCATGGTCTGATCGCGGGCTATGTGCGGGGCGGGCGGTCGCGTGCGCTGCGGCCGGTGCTGCTGCCGGGCAATGACCTCAAAGCCGAGTTCCGCGCCCGAACCGAGGAGCAGTTGGCAAGCCTGACGGTCGAGCTGGTCCACAGCCGCGCCCCGCTTCTGGCCGAACCGTTGCCAGCCGCTGCGATCGACTGGGCCTGCGCGCTGACGGCGGTGGCCCTGCCGGAAGGGCAGGCCTATGCCGCTCTTTATCAAGCGCTCGACGGCCTGCTTGGCGCGGTGGAGGCGGCGCCAGCGGCGCGCGGATGGGCGGCCGCGCTGGTGCGCTATGAATTGCTGCTGCTCGCTGAACTGGGCTTCGGCCTCGATCTCACGCGCTGCGCCGCGACGGGCGGCCGCGACGACCTCAACTTCGTCAGCCCGCGCAGCGCGGCTGCGGTGAGCAGCGCGGGCGCCATCGGCTATGAAAGCCGCCTGCTGCCGCTCCCGCCCTTCCTGCTGGATGGTAGCGCTGGAAGCTGGGCCGACGTGATCGACGGCCTGCGCCTCACCGGCTTCTTCCTCGAACGCTCGGTCCTGACCGAACGGCGTGCCGGCGTGATGGCCGCGCGGGAGCGACTGGTGGAGCGCTTGAAGCGCGCCGCTGCATGAACGCAAACATCATGAAGGTTGCGCGGAACCAGCGGGCTTCATAAGGCGAGGGCGAAATTTGCCTTTGCCAAGGAGTGCCCGCCCATGTTGATCGCCCTGTTCCCCGGAGATGGTATCGGCCCGGAGGTTATCGAACAGGCAAAGCGCGTGCTCGATGCGCTCGGCATCGAAGGCCTGACCTATGAGGAAGGGCTGGTCGGTGGCGCCGCTTACAAGGCGACGGGCCATCCCATGCCGCCCGAGACGGTGGACCTCGCCCGTCGCGCGGATGCCATCCTGTTCGGCGCGGTGGGCGACCCCGATTGCGATTCGCTCGAACGCCATCTGCGTCCTGAACAGGCGATCCTGGGCCTCCGCAAGGTACTGACGCTCTTCTCCAACCTTCGCCCCGCCAAAATGTTTCCGGGCATGAGCGACGCGTCGACGCTGCGCCCCGAGATTGCCGAGAAGATCGACCTCGTCATCGTGCGCGAGCTGAACGGCGACGTCTATTTCGGCGAAAAGGGTTTCCGCACCACCGCCGACGGCCTGCGTGAAGGCTATGACGTCATGTCCTACAATGAGGCCGAAGTGCGCCGCATCGCCCGCTCCGCCTTCGAAACGGCGCGCGCACGGGCCGGTGGCAAGGGCGGCAAGCTCTGCTCGGTGGACAAGGCCAATGTGCTGGAAACCAGCCAGCTCTGGCGCGACGTGGTGATCGAGGTCGCGAAGGACTATCCCGATGTCGCGCTGACCCACATGTATGTCGACAATGCCGCGATGCAGTTGGTGCGTGACCCGGGCCAGTTCGACGTCATTGTCACCGGCAACCTGTTCGGCGATATCCTCTCGGATCAGGCGAGCATGTGCGTGGGGTCGATCGGCCTGCTCGCGTCGGCCGCGCTCGATGAAAATGGCAAGGGGCTCTACGAGCCGATCCACGGTTCCGCGCCCGACATTGCCGGCCAGGGCAAGGCCAATCCGCTCGCCGCGGTCCTTTCCGCCGCGATGATGCTGCGTTATTCGCTTGGGGAAGGCGAGGCGGCCGACCGGATCGAGGCGGCGGTCGGCAAGGTGCTGGCCGACGGTGCGCGGAGCGCGGACCTGGGTGGCAGCATGACCACATCGCAAATGGGCGACGCCGTGCTCGCGGCGCTGACATAAGGACCAAGGCATGAAGCGCGGTAGCGGCCAGAACCCGGAGATCACCAAGAACTGGAAACCCGCCACGCTCGCCGTGCGTGGCGGTTCGGCGCGCAGCGAGTGGGGGGAGACGTCCGAGGCGCTCTTCCTCACCAGCGGCTACAGCTATGATCGGGCGGAAGATGCAGCGATGCGCTTCTCCGGCGATCAGCAGGGCATGACCTATTCGCGGCTTCAGAACCCGACGGTCGAGATGCTCGAAAAGCGCATCGCCCTGCTCGAAGGGGCCGAGGCTTGCCGCGCGACCGCGACCGGCATGGCCGCGATGACCGCCGCGCTTCTTTGCCAGCTTCAGGCCGGCGACCATGTTGTCGCCGGCAAGGCGCTGTTCGGGTCCTGCCGCTGGCTGACCGATACGCTGCTGCCCAAGTTCGGGATCGAGACGACCACCGTCGACGCGCGCGACGATGACGCGTGGGAAGCGGCGGTCCGCCCCAACACCAAGGTGTTCTTCTTCGAAACGCCCGCCAATCCGACGATGGACGTGGTCGATCTGGCGGCGGTCTGCGCCATTGCAAAGGCCCACGGCATCACCAGCGTCGTCGATAATGCCTTTGCCACGCCGGCGCTTCAGCGGCCGATGGATTTCGGCGCGGACGTTGTTGCCTATAGCGCGACCAAGATGATGGACGGGCAGGGACGGGTGCTGGCTGGCGCTATTTGCGGCAGCGAGGACTGGATCCTCAACACGCTGCTCCCCTTCCATCGCAACACCGGCCCGACGCTCAGCGCCTTCAACGCCTGGGTGGTGCTCAAGGGGCTGGAGACGCTTGACCTGCGCATCCGCAGGCAGAGCGAAAATGCGCTCAAGGTTGCGAATTTCCTCGAAGGTCGCGTCGCCAAGGTGCTCTATCCGGGGCTGCCCAGCCATCCGCAGCATGATCTTGCCATGCGCCAGATGGCGATGGCCGGGCCGATCTTCTCGCTTTATGTCGGCGGCGGCCGGGCGGAGGCGCATGGGCTGCTCAACGGCCTCGAACTGGTCGACATCAGCAACAATATCGGCGATTCGCGCTCGCTGATGACGCATCCCGCGTCGACCACCCATTATGGCATGGCGGAGGAAGCGCGGCTGGAGGTCGGTATCACCGAGGACATGCTGCGTCTCAATGTCGGCCTTGAGGATCCGGACGATGTCATCGCCGACCTCGATAAGGCTCTGACTTCGATAGGGCGTTGACGGACGCGGGGCGCTTGGCGCATCTGATGCCTGTGAATGCTCTGTTCCCCTTTCGCGCGACGACGCGCGCCGTCACGGTGCACGTCGCCGTCTCCTTCCTGCCCGAACAGTCGGAGCCGGACCGAGGGCGCTGGTTTTGGGCCTATCATATCCGGATCGAGAATCAGGGGCCTCAACCGGTCCAGCTGCTGACGCGTCACTGGACCATCACCGACGGGCGCGGCGTGCAGCACCGCGTCGACGGCGATGGCGTCGTGGGCGAGCAGCCGGTGGTCCATCCGGGCAAATCCTATGATTATGTGTCGGGCTGCCCGCTCAATACGCCGACCGGCTCCATGAAGGGCCATTACAGCATGATCGGTGCAGACGGGCAGACGTTCGACGTCGCCATCCCGCAATTCGCCCTCGTGGCGCCGGCCGTCGCCGGATGAAGCGTACGCATCTGCCGCTGAACGGCCTGCGCGTACTCGACGCGGCCGCCCGGCATCTCTCCTTCACCCGCGCCGCCGATGAGCTGGCGGTGACGCCGGCTGCCGTCGGCCAGCAGATCCGCGCGCTCGAAGATATGCTGGGCGTCGTCCTCTTCCGCCGCACGCCCAAGGGCCTCGAACTGACGCCGGAGACGCAAGGGGGGCTCGATGCCCTGCGTCGCGGTTTTCTGGAATTTGAGGAGGCGGTGCGCGCGCTTCAGGCCGGACAATCAAGTTCGTCGCTCACGATCGCTGCGCCTCGCGACATTACCGCCAAATGGCTCCAGCCCCGCCTCGCCGCTTATGCCGCGCGGCAGCCGGGCCTGACCTTCGCCCTGGTTGCGGACGAGGGGCTGGATTTTACCGAGGCCAATCTCGACCTCGCCTTGCGCCTTGCCGATGGCAAGGGCGAGCATGAGGGGGTCGCGCTTGGAGAAGGCGCGTTCGTCACGGTGGAAAGCGCCGCTGGTGGCCCCGATAGCCGCATCGACTGGCCCGGCGCGCCGGCGAGCCCCGACAGCGCCGTGATTCGCGTTGCCGACGCCGGCCTCGCCATCGAGGCGGCGGTCAGCGGCTTTGGCCGCGCCACTGTGCCATCGATGCTGGCGCAGGCCGATATTGACGGCGGACGGCTCCGCCAGGTCGGCGAGGCCGTTCCTTCGCCGCTCAGCTACTGGCTGATCGCGCCGCTGCCGCAATGGCGGCAGAAAAAGGTCAAGAGCCTGGTCGAAGCGCTGACGAGCGCCGATTGAACGGCCTCCGCCAACTGGCGCGCGCGCCGTGGTGGATGGGCATCCTCGCTTTGACGGCGTGTCAGCAGCACCAGGCTGCGCCGGAAAATAGCGACCAAATGAATAACGGCGATTCAGTAGCTCCACAGCGCGGCAATGAGAGGCAGACGGTCGAGCGCAGGGATGGCGCTCAAGAAGCGCGCGCCACCGCCGACAACCAGTCCACGGAGAACAGCGACAGCCCGACCGGGCCAGCCTTCGCTGGCGACTGCTCGCTGAAGATCGACGGCAAGACCTATCTCGATATCCGCAAGACCTGCCCGATCTATCCGCTGAACGATGGGAACGGCAGCCTGATCGTGAACTCGGACGGCGAGACGAAGATCGAGAGCTACTTCGTCTACCTCCTGCCGAAGGGCGACGGGACTGCAAGCATCAGCTGGAACGAAGATCCGGGCGCCAACCATGCCTGGGCGCAATTGGGCGATGATTTCCGGCGGGACGGGGCCTGCTGGTCGAACGCCCGCGCACAGGTTTGCGCGACCGGGCGCTAGGGCGTTTCCCGCGCCAGCAGGTTGAGCGCACGCGTCATCAACGCGACGAACCTGGCTTCGTCAACCCGCGCGGCCGCGTTATTCCAGGCGCCGCTTACAGCATACCATGTGCCATCCTTGGCTTGACCCAGAAAGTTCATGGCGATGACGCCGGGCTCGCTGCCGCCCTTATAGCCAAGCGTGCGCCAGCGCTTCGCATCCGCCGGCGCGATGCCGGGATTGACCGCCATGATCGGCAGCGCCTCGCCGCCGGTTCGGCGCAGCCAGTCGAGCAGGGCGACGCTGTCGCGGGGCGAGGCGAACCATTCGATCGTCTCGATTTCGGTGGGCGTCTCCGCCACCGAACCGACGTCGATTGCAGAAGGGGACAGCCGCGCCGCTTCGCTCATGAGCAAGGCCCGGCGCTCTGCAAGGTCGGCGGCCAGATAGCGCCGCCGCAGATCGGCATTGGCGGGCATTTTGAGCGCAAAGGCTTCGCTCGTGCTGAGCAGCGGCAGCGCCGCATCCGGCGCAGCATGGCCCATGCGCGCCAGCATCGCATCGACGCGCGAGCGCCCCAAAGTCTCGAGTAACGTGTCGGCGGCGCTGTTGTCGCTTTCCGCGATCATGGCGGTGGCAAGGCTGTGCAGCGTCATGGGCGCGCCATCGGGCCAGCCGGCAAGTCGCCCTGAAAAGCTTTTGCGCGCCAGCGGCGTCACATCGGCCCAGTGCCTTTCCCCGGCGCCGACCGCGCGCGCCAGTTCGGCCAGCAGGTAGAGTTTGAAGGTGGAGGCGGTTGCCATGCGCGCTTCTGGCCGATGGCCATGAAGCCATTGCGGACTGCCTTCGCCCAGCCGGGCCACAGCGAGGGCGCTCTTGCCGGGCAGGGCGGCGATCTCGCGCAGCACGCTTTCGAAACTGTCGTTGGCGATACTGGCGCCGACGATGCGCAGACCGACGACGCGTCCCGGCGGCGCTGGTGCCACCACCAGCGTGAAACCGACGGTCGCCCGCGGGTAGCGCACCTCCACCTGCCCGGCGGTGGGTCCGTCCGCCCGCACCGACCCAAGCGCGGTCGGCGCGCCATATTGCCGCCGCAGATCGGCCGCGAGCGCGCGCCATTGTGCGAGCGGAACGGCGTCGAGGAAGACGCGGGAGAAGAACTGCTGTTCGCCACCATCCTTGGCCAGGATGCGCACCAGTTGCTCGGCGCGAGCCGTGTAGGCGGGAGAGGCGGCGGCGTGAGCCCGGCTGGGGAGAAGGCAGAGAAGGACCAGCAGCGCCAATAGGACCTGGGCGCTGCCCGCCCTCATGCGTCGATCGCCTCCTCGTCCAGCGCGGCGGCATTTTCCTGGATGAAGGCAAAGCGGTGCGCCGGATTATTGCCCATCAGCCGATCGACCAGATCGCGCACGCTCGCGCGTTCCTCGACATCGGCCGGCAGGGTGATGCGGATAAGGTTGCGCGTCTTGGGATCCATGGTGGTCTCCCGCAACTGCGGCGCGTTCATTTCGCCTAGCCCCTTGAAGCGGCTGACTTCGACCTTCTTGCCCTTGAAGGCGCTCCGCATCAGTTGCTCGCGATGTGCGTCATCGCGCGCATAGAGGCTCTTGCCGCCCGCAACGAGGCGATAGAGCGGCGGCTGCGCCAGATAGAGGTGCCCACGCCGCACCAGTTCGGGCATTTCCTGAAAGAAGAAGGTCATGAGCAGGGTCGCGATGTGCGCGCCGTCGACATCGGCGTCGGTCATGATGACGACGCGCTCATAGCGCAGATTGTCGGGATTACAGTCCTTGCGCGTGCCGCAACCCAGCGCCAGGATCATGTCGGCAATCTCCTGATTGGCGAGGATCTTGGCGGCATTGGCCGAGGCGACGTTGAGGATCTTGCCGCGCAAGGGCAGGATCGCCTGCGTCTTGCGGTCGCGCGCCTGCTTGGCCGAACCGCCGGCGCTGTCGCCTTCGACCAGGAAGATTTCCGATCCTTCGGGATCGTCGTTGGAGCAGTCGGTCAGTTTGCCGGGCAGCCGCAGCTTGCGCGCACTGGTCGCGGTCTTGCGCTTGACCTCTTTTTCCGCCTTGCGCTTCAGCCGCTCATCCATGCGGTCGATCACATAGGCGAGCAGCGCCTTGCCGCGTTCCATATGGTCCGACAGATAATGGTCGAAATGATCGCGCACGGCATTCTCGACGAGGCGCGCGGCCTCGGGACTCGTGAGGCGGTCCTTGGTCTGGCTCTGGAACTGGGGATCGCGCACGAACACAGACAGCATGATTTCCGAAGACGTCATGATATCGTCGGCGGTGATATCCTTCCCCTTCTTCTGCCCCACCAGTTCGGCAAAGGCACGGATGCCCTTTACGAGAGCGGAGCGCAGGCCGGCCTCGTGCGTGCCGCCGTCGGGCGTCGGAATGGTGTTGCAATACCAGCTATAGCTGCCGTCCGACCAGAGCGGCCAGGCGACCGCCCATTCGACCCGACCCGCATTGCCGGGGAAATCCTGCGTCCCGGTGAAAAAGACGCTGGTCGCGCATTCCCGGTCGCCGACCTGTTCTTTCAGATGATCGGCAACGCCCCCGGGAAACTGGAACACGGCCTCGGCCGGCGTGTCGTCGGTGAGGAGCGTGGAGTCGCATTTCCAGCGGATCTCGACGCCCGCGAACAGATAGGCCTTCGACCGCGCAAGACG
>Ga0233380_1000696_pt1 | contig 16760 bp, 11 predicted proteins | sample ElkDunMinimDraft_9_FD_191541 | JGI IMG/M metagenome (GOLD analysis project Ga0233380, IMG submission 191541) | Fecal eukaryotic communites from dung pellets of Tule Elk in California, USA - Elk Dung F36 | ecosystem: Host-associated > Mammals > Digestive system > Large intestine > Fecal | place... | reverse complement strand
CGCTGCAGTGCGAGAACGGAGGCTGCGGCGCGTGCCAGGCGTGCCGTACGGCCCTGAGTGGCGCCCATGCCGACGTCGCGCTGGTGAGCACGGACGGACTGAGCATCGACGTCGCCGAGGTGCGTGAGCAGGTCCGCATGGCGGCGATGCGCCCGACCCAGGGCCGTTGGCAGGTCGTGGTCGTCGAGGACGCCGACCGGCTCACCGAGAAGGCCGCCGACGCGTTGCTCAAGAGCCTGGAGGAGCCACCGCCTCGTACGGTGTGGATGCTGTGCGCCCCGACGGCCGAGGACGTCATCGTGACGATCCGGTCGCGCTCGCGCCAGGTCGTGCTCCGGACCCCGCCGGTCGCCGCGGTCGCCCGGATGCTGGCGGAGCGCGAGCAGGTGACGCCGGAGCTGGCGCTGCAGGCCGCGCGCGCCGCACAGGGCCATGTGGGCCGCGCTCGGGCGCTCGCCACGAAGGAGGCGGTCCGTGAGCGGCGCCGTGCCGTCCTGGCGATCCCCGGGTCGCTGACGTCGCTCGGGGCGTGCCTCGACGCCGCGGCCACGATCACGCAGACCGCGCAGGCGCAGGCCGACGAGGTGGCCGAGCGGCTCGAGGGTGCGGAGCGTGACGCGCTCAAGATGGAGTTCGGCGTCGAGGATCGCGGGCGCCGCCCCGCCGGGTACGCGGGTCGGCTCGGGGCGCTGGAGAAGGACCAGAAGCGTCGCCGTACCCGCATCGCCCGTGACTCCATCGACGGTGTCCTCATCGACCTGATGTCGTTCTACCGCGACGTGCTCGCCGCACAGACTGCTCCCGGTGCCGAGCTCGTCAACGGCGACGTCGCGGCGAGCGTCGCCGAGCTCGCCGCCGCGGGGACGCCCGAGCAGACCCTGGCACGCATCGAGGCGATCCTCGCGTGCCGCGAGGCCCTGGAGGCCAACGCGGCTCCCCAGCTGGCCCTTGAGAACCTCCTTCTGACGCTGCGTCGCTGAGCGGTCGCCGGGCCTGTGGATGCTCGTCGGCGCGTCCTGGGTGAACTCACGTACGGTGGCTGCACGGTCGAGTTCACCGTCACGGAGGGAGCACGCTGTGCGTGGTCGCAGGATCGCCGCGGGACTTCTCGCAGGTCTCGTTCTCGTCGCCGCCTGCGGCAGCGCCGAGGACGCGCGGGACGCCGCACTCTCCTCTCCGGCTCCCTCCGACGCGCCGACGTCGGCGACGGGCGACGACGTCGACGCCACCCTGACGACGTACTACGAGCAGAAGGCGGCGTGGACCGCGTGCGGCCGCTACCAGTGCGCGAGCGTGGAGGTGCCGGTCGACTACGCCGACCCCGGCGGTGAGCGCCTCACGCTGAAGATGCGGCGGCTGCCGGCGGGCGACCCCCAGGCAAAGCGCGGCTCGCTGTTCATCAACCCGGGTGGTCCGGGCGGCTCCGGCGTCGACTACGTCGCGCAGTTCACCGCGGTGGCCGGAGACGACCTTCTCGAGGCGTACGACGTCGTCGGCTTCGACCCGCGCGGCGTCGCCTCCAGCACACCGCTGGAGTGCGCGACGACGGCTCAGCTCGATGCGTACGTCAACACCGACCCCACTCCCGACGACGCGACCGAGGAGCAGGCGTTCTACGACGCCGCCCTCACGCTCGGAGAACGCTGCGAGACTGAGGGTGGTGAGCTCGCCGGTCACGTGTCGACGGTGGAGGTCGCCAAGGACCTCGACGTCCTGCGTGCCGTCGTCGGCGACCCGACGCTGAGCTACTTCGGCGCGTCGTACGGCACGATGATCGGCGCGACGTACGCCCAGCTGTTCCCCAAGCGGGCGGGTCGGCTCGTCCTCGACGGTGCGATCGACCCGTCGCTCGACTCCGAGGGCCTCAACAAGGGCCAGGCCGAAGGCTTCCAGACGGCGCTGCGCGCGTATCTCGAGTCGTGTGTCAAGCAGGACGACTGCCCGCTCGGCGACGACGTCGCCGAGGCGCAGCAGCGCTTGTCCGACTTCCTCACCGGCCTCGACCGCACGCCGCTACGTACGTCGACCGAGGGGCGACCCGTGACGGAGGCACTCGGCTTCTACGGCGTCGCCGTGACGCTCTACAACGCCGACTACTGGGAGCTGCTCACGCGTGCTCTGCGCCAGGGTCTGAAGGGCAACGGCTCGCAGCTGCTCTTCCTCGCCGACACCTACCTCTCCCGTGGTGAGAACGGGTACGAGGACAACTCGGTGGTCGCGCTCGTCGCCGTCAACTGCCTCGACGACCCGTCGACGATGTCGCTGGAGGAGGCGCGCGAGACGGTGCCCGACTTCGAGTCGGTCTCGCCGGTCTTCGGCGCCAGCTTCGCGTGGTCGCCCGTCACCTGCACGGCATGGCCGATCAAGCCCGCGCAGGAGGCACCCGAGATCCGCGCCGAGGGCGCCCCGCCCATCGTGGTGGTCGGGACGACCCGTGACCCGGCGACGCCGTACCGCTGGTCCGAGGCGATGGCCGAGCAGCTCGCTTCCGGTGTCCTCGTGACGCGCGACGGCGACGGCCACACGGGCTACGCGATGGGCAACGAGTGCGTGGACGACGCGATCGACGACTTCCTGGTCACCGGCACCGCGCCTCGCGAGGGCCTGAAGTGCTGACCGCTCACGGTCCGACGCGGGGCGAGTAGGACCCCGAGACCGACCCCCTGATCGCCGGGTCGGGTGTGTGATTCCCCCGTCCGCACCCGGCCCGGCTTCCACGTACGCCGGACGCTGCGAGTCCTACGGGAGGCGCCCCATGATGCGGTCCACGTCGACGAGCACGGTGACACGGGCCGGGTTCTCGCTCGGCTGGCGGTAGCGCAGCGCGTAGCGGCGGACGGACTCCGCGATCTCCTCCGGGTCGCGACTCACCCGGGCGACGCCTTCGAGGGTCACCCAGTGGCCGCCGTCGATGTGGCCGATCGCCACACGTGCACCGTCCGGACCTGCGGCCTCGATGTTGCGGACCTTCGCGGATCCGTCGTTCGTGATGACGCGTGCGGTCCGCGTCTCCGGGTCGTACGTCACGCCGACGGGGACCACGTGGGGCGTGCCGTCGCGACGCAGGGTGGTGAGCGTGGCGAGGTGGTACTCGTTCATGAAGGCGACCAGCGCGGGGTCGTCGTACGCGAGGCGGGGCATCAGCCGCGGAACGCTTCGTGGTGACGGATGACCTCGGAGATGATGAAGTTGAGGAACTTCTCGGCGAACGCGGGGTCGAGGTCGGCGTCTGCAGCGAGGTCGCGCAAGCGTGCGATCTGGCGTGCCTCGCGCTCCGGGTCGGCGGGCGGGAGGTCGTGCTCGGCCTTGAGACGGCCCACGCGCTTGGTGCACTTGAACCGCTCGGCGAGGATGTGGACCAGGGCCGCGTCGATGTTGTCGATGCTCGCGCGCATGTCCTCGAGCTCGCTGATCACCGCCGGGTCGGGCGTGCGCGGGGCGGTGGGCTCGGGCGTCGGATCGAGGGGTTCGCTCACGCGACGAGAGTCTACGGCCCCCGTTTTGGGGCGCCCGAACCGTCTCGGCTACACTCGTGGTCGGCCAGCGGGCGATCCTCGCGAGGCCGTCGCCGCTTTAGCTCAGTCGGCAGAGCGTCTCACTCGTAATGAGAAGGTCGTCGGTTCGATTCCGACAAGCGGCTCCAATGGTTCGTGCAGGTCAAAGGCAGTTTCCGGGTTCTGGCGCTAGGCGCCGGGGCCCGGATTTCGCATTTTGGAGCCAAAGCCAGCTCACTGACCTCCGGTCAGACGTTCGCTGGGTATCGCTCGTCCCGGCTCAGGCCAGCCTGCGCGTCGAGGGGCCGGTCCGCCACGACGCTGCCAGCTGAGTCATCGGGCCCACGGCGTTCTCGCCGCGTGTTGATCCCCAGCTTCGATGTCACACCTCCCGCGGCTGTCTGGTCTGAGTTGTTGACGGACGGCGAGGAAGTGGCCGAGTCGCAGGTAAGGACGAGAGCACCGGGTTTCACCGGGGCGGCGGACACCGTCGCTATGCCGGAAGCAGAGAGCGACTGGACCCGCTCGTCGCCCCTTCGGCCGTCCCACCGACGCCCCACCCAACAGCAAGAGAGGTGCAGTCATGAAGGTGACCATCATCGGCGGAACCGGCTTGATCGGATCGAAGATCGTCGAAAAGCTCGATGCGCACGGGCACGATGCGGTGCCCGCTGCGCTGCAGACAGGTGTCAACACCCTGACGAACGAAGGCGTGGACGCTGCACTCGCGGGGGCGGAGGTGGTGATCGACGTGTCGAACTCGCCTTCGTTCGCCGACGACGACGTCATGAGCTTCTTCGTCACCTCGACGACGAACCTCGTCGACGCGGCGAAGCGGGCGGGCGTGCAGCACTACGTGGCGCTCTCCGTCGTCGGTGACGACCGCCTTCCTGAGAGTGGCTATCTGAGGGCGAAGGTCGCGCAGGAGAAGCTGATCCGCGAGGCCGGGATCCCCTTCTCGATCGTTCGCGCGACGCAGTTCTTCGAGTTCATCCCCGCCATCGCCAACGCAGCGGCAACCGAGGGAAAAGTCCACCTCCCGCCGGTGAACTTCCAGCCGATGGCGTCGGATGACGTCGCGGCTGCCGTCGGTCGGACGTCGGTCGGCGCGCCGGTCAACGACGTCCGCGAGATTGGCGGTCCGGAGAAGGTGCGCATGGACGAGTTCATCGCCGCCGGGCTCCAGACGCTCGGTGACGACCGCGAGGTCGTGGTCGACGTGCACGCGACCTACTTCGGCACCGAGCTCGAGGCGAACAGCCTGGTTCCGGGGCCCGGCGCTGAGCTCGGCTCGACCACCTATCGACAGTGGGCAGAGGCGCGGGTCGCTCAGCCCTGACGAGAAGCAGGTGCCGGTGCCCGGAGGGATTCCGGGTGCCGGCACCTCTTCATGTCGCCGGACGTCGTCACACAGTGGGGCCCGTGGCTGTCAGCCACGGGCCCCACTGCGTCGGCGGACGTGGGGCTCACGCCGCCCTGGCGGCAGAGCGGTCGTCCAGCGCTTCGAGGATCGTGTCGACGACGACTGTGGGATGGGCCAGGCTGACGGCGTGCGAAGCGCCGTGCAGCTGGGTCACACTGCGCGCCCCCGCCCGCGACGCCGCATGCCGCATGGCGGCCGCCGGGATGTTGCGGTCGTCTTCGCCGAAGACGAACCATGACGGGAGCGACCGCCAAGCGGGCCTGTCCGTCGGGAGGCCCTCCGCCAGAGCCGCCTCGGTCACGGGACGCTGCGTGGCGGCCATGAGGGCCGCGGTGGAGGCCGGGAGATCGGCAGCGAACTGCTGGTGGAAGACGTCCTGACGGATCACGACCTCCTTGCCGCCGGCGCTGACCGGGTACTCCGTCAGCGCCTCACCGAGCGTGCTGCCGGGGTAGGTGGTCGACAGCTGGAGCGCACTCTCACCCTGCTCAGGCGCGAACGCGGCGACGTACACGAGTCCGACGACCGCGGGATTCTCCGACGCCGCTTCGGTGATCACCATCCCGCCGTACGAGTGGCCGACAAGGAGGACAGGGCGTCCCAGACCCGTCACGACGTCGCGAACGTACGCGGCGTCGCCGGCGAGGCTGCGAAGCGGGTTGGCCACGGCGACGCTCTCGATGTCACGAGCGCCGAGGCTCTCGATGACGGGGTACCACGTCGACGACTCGGCGAAAGCGCCGTGCACGAGCACGACGATCGGTGTCTGGTTGCTCATGGGGTTCTCCTCTTGGAAGACGGATTGGTGCTCATACCAGAAGCGACAGGACAGACGCCCCGCCTGTGACGCGACCTTCGCTGGGTGCACGCCCGGTCCGCGCGTGTGGTCTTCGCTTGTGGACGGGGCCGCCGTCCTGAGCTCCGCCTTCGGGGACTACTCGGCGAGCTTGCCGTCGGCCGACACGTGGTGCATCAAGGCCGCGATATCCGTAGGGATCGGCGGTACGGCCTCGCTGTGGACGCCGGTCTCAGGTGACCACACGAGGTTCACCTGCAGGTTCGGGTCCAGCGACGGGTAGTCGGAGCGGTTGTGGCAACCGCGAGACTCTCGCCGCTCGAGCGCGCACTCCATCGTCGCTCGGGCCGCGAGCACGGCGGACCTCAGATCGAAGGCGTGCGCGAGATCCTGGAACCCTGCGATGTCGGGGTGGACGCCCACGTCCGTCATCCGTTCCTCGATCTCGTCGAGGGCGGCAAGCCCGGCACGGAGACCGGAGTCGTCGCGGACGACGCCGGCGTACTCGGTCATGAGGTTGCGGACGGCGCGCTGCAACGCGCGAACGTTCTCGCGGCCATCGGCTGCAAGGAGACGGTCGACAGTCTTTCGCGCTGAGGTCACCGCCGCCGCGGAGCGCCGCTGTGCGCCGAGCCGGGCAGAGTGCTCGCGCGCCGCCTGCCCGGTGAGCCGGCCGTAGACGAGGAGCTCGATGAGCGAGTTGCCGCCGAGCCGGTTGGCACCATGCAGCCCGCTGGCGGCCTCACCCACGACGAAGAGCCCGTCGACGTCGGTGCTGTGATCTGCCGGGCGCACCCACACCCCGCCCATCGAGTAGTGCGCCGTCGGGGCGACCTCGATCGGGTCACGGGTGATGTCGAGCATCTGCAGCTCGAGCAGCGTCTGGTAGACGCGCGGGAGTCGGGTCAGGATCGTCTCGCGAGGCAGGCGTGACAGGTCCAGCCATACGCCGCCGTGACGGGTGCCTCGGCCCTCCTTGATCTCGGTGTACGACGCGAGCGCGACGCGATCGCGCGTGGAGAGCTCCATGCGTTCGGCGTCGTACCGCTGCATGAACCGCTCGCCCTGGTTGTTGAGAAGGACTCCGCCCTCGCCGCGCGCTGCCTCACTGACGAGTGTGCCCGCGGCGTCCTCCGGCTCGAGGAGACCCGAGGGGTGGAACTGCACCAGCTCGGCGTCGCGGAGTCGCGCCCCTGCCTCGACCGCGAGGCGGAACGAGTCACCCGTGTTCTCGTCGCGACGCGACGAGGTGCGCCTCCAGATGCGCGTGTGACCCCCCGCGGCCAGGATCACGGCGTCGGCATGGATGAGGTAGCGGGAGCCGTCGACGAGATCGAAGCCGTACGCACCGAACACCGCACCGTCGTGGACGAGGAGCTGCGTGACGTACACGGTCGACAGGACGGGAACCGAGAGCTGCGCCGCCCGGTCGACGAGGGCGCGCTGCATCGCCAGTCCGGTGTAGTCACCGACGAAGGCCGTGCGCCGGTACGTGTGCGCGCCGAAGTATCGCTGCGCGATCGAGCCCTCATCATCACGGTTGAAGCGCATGCCGTAGCGCTCGAGGTCGTGGATTCCGCGCGCGGCGCCCTGGGTGACGATCTCGACGGTACGGGGATCCGCCAGGAGGTAGCTCTCCTGGAGCGTGTCGGCCGCATGCTGCTCCCAGCTGTCAGCGGGGTCGGTCGTCGCCAGGGCAGCGTTGATCCCTCCCGCGGCGAGCGACGTGTGGGCATCGGCAACCGGCCGCTTTCCCACAGCCAGCACAGCGACGCCGGACTCTGCGAGCTCGATCGCCGCCCGGAGGCCTGATCCTCCGGTCCCCACCACCAGGACCGAGGTGGCGAGCTGGTGCTCTCGTGACATGGGGTGCTCCTCTGGTCGACCTCGATCTCTCCCTCGTGTTGACCGAGCAACCCTCCGGTCCGTGACGCACGGGAGGATCAGACGTTGTCGTGGCTGTCACAGCGGGAACGTCTGCGTGGTCAGCACTGCATGACCCTGCACCGCGCGATGCGCGCCCGCGCGGTCGACGAGTCCTCTCGGACCGCGACCCCCCTCGAGCTGCTCTTCGACCTCACGTTCGTCGCAGCGGTCGCCCAGCTTGCGTCCGGACTTGCGCATGCCACGGTCGATGGACACGCAGCGTCGGCCGTCGGGCCGTTCCTCATGGTGTTCTTCGCGATCTGGTGGGCGTGGATGAACTTCACGTGGTTCGCCTCGGCGTACGACTGCGACGACGTGGCGTACCGGTTGGCGGCATTCGTCCAGATGGGGGGCGTGCTTGTGCTCGCGGCCGGCACCGGCAGGGCGTTCGAGGACGGTGACTACACCGCGGTGACGATCGGCTATCTAATGATGCGCATCGCCTTGCTCGGGCTCTGGGTCCGCGCGGCGGTCGAGCATCCGGAGGGCCGCGGGACGTCGCTCCGGTACGCCGCAGGCATCGGCGTTCTGGAAGTGTTCTGGCTTGCGCGGCTGGCACTGGGTGACCGTGCCGCGATCGCGACGTTCCTGGTGCTGGTCGCGGGCGAGCTGCTCGTCCCTGTGTGGGCCGAGCGGCATGGTCCGACCAGCTGGCATCCGCACCACATCGCGGAGCGCTACTCGCTCTTCACGATCATCCTGCTCGGCGAGAGCATCTTCGCCGGGACGACCGCAGTCGTTGCCGTCGTCGAGGACACCGCGACCATCGCGCTCGTCGCGGTGTCGGTGTCGAGCCTGGTGGTCGTGGCAGCGTTGTGGTGGCTCATCTTCGCCGTGCCGGCCAGCGTCGGGCTCGAGGAACACCGGCACTGGTCCTTCATCTGGGGCTACGGGCAGTACGTGCCGTTCGCCGCGCTCGCGGCGCTCGGTGCCGGCCTGGAGGTCACCGTTGCGGCGGTGGCTGGGGAGGCGCTCCGCATAGGAGACCGCGGCGCAGTGGCCGCAGTTGCCGTACCGGTGGCCGTCGTGCTCGTCATGGTCGAGCTGTTGCGCGCGCCGGACGGGACTCCGCGACTCCGCCCGGCGACAGTTCCGGGCCTGCTCGGACTCGCTGCCGCTGTCGCCGTGACACCGGAGGTGGGCGTCGTCGCCGGTCTCTGCCTGGTCACCGCCACCCTCGTTGTGACGGTGGTCGGGGACCTCAGTCTGCCCCGAGAACGCAGGGTGAAGTCCGACGGCTCGGTGCCGCTGCTCGGGTAGTCTCAGCGGCGAGCCGTCCGAGGAGCCGCCCCCATGAGCGCACGCCCGTCGCCACCGCCGTTCGTCGGTCGCCAACGTGAGTGCCTGGTGCTGGACGAGCTGCTCGCCGCCCTGCGCGCGGGCGAGTCCGCGGTGTGGGTGATCCGGGGCGAGGCGGGGGTCGGAAAGTCCGTGCTGCTCGAGTACGTCGCAGCGCGCGCGTCCGGGATCACGGTTTCGCGGGCGCAGGGCATCGAGGCGGACATGGAGCTGCCGTGGGCGAGTCTGCACCAGCTCTGCGGTCCCTTCCTCGACAGGGTCGACGCGCTGCCGGAGCCGCAGCGTCAGGCTCTCGAGGTGGCATTCGGGATGGCGGTGGGGGACCCGCCCGACCGGTTCCTCGTGGGCCTGGCAGTGCTGACTCTTCTGACCCGTGTGTCGGAGACCAGCCCGGTTCTGGTCGTCGTCGACGACGCCCACTGGCTCGACAAGGTCTCCTTGCAGACGCTCGAGTTCGTGGCCAGGCGGCTTCTGGCAGAGGCGGTCGCGATGGTCTTCACCGTCCGTGACCCTGAGGGCGCGTCGGCGCTTCTCGGTCTTCGGAGCCTGCAGCTGGGTGGGCTCGACCCCGTACCGGCAGGTGCCTTGCTCGACGCCGTCGTCGAGGGGCCCTTGGAGCCCCGGGTTCGCGAACGGCTCGTGGCCGAGACCCACGGCAACCCTCTGGCGCTGCTCGAGCTGTCTCGCGGTCGCAGCGCCACCGACCTGGCGTACGGGCTCGACGCCGCCGACCCGCGTTCGGTCTCGAGCCGGGTCGCGGACGACTACACCCTCCGGGTTGCCTCCCTTCCGAGGGACACACGGATGCTGCTGCTGCTCGCCGCGGCGGAGCCCGTCGGCGACGCGCAGCTTTTGCTCCGTGCGGCGGGCCGTCTCGGCATCAACCCGGATCCGGCACCCGCGGCTGAGTCCGGCCTGATCGAGCTCGCCGAACCCGTCCGGTTCCGGCACCCGCTCGCACGTTCAGCGGTCTACCGTTCGGCAGACGAGGAGGAGCGTCGCGCGGTGCACGGGGTGCTTGCGTGGGCCACCGACCCGGTGTCAGAGCCTGACCGACGGGCGTGGCACGCCGCCGAGGCGGCGGGGGCACCTGATGAGGAAGCGGCGGCCGGGCTGGAGCGGGCGGCGGACCGGGCCAGGCAGCGCGGAGGGGTGGCCGCCGAGGCAGCACTTCTCGAGCGGTCGGTCGACCTCACCCCAGACGCCTCGCAGCGCGGCCGTCGGGCCGTCGCCGCCGCCGAAGCGCACTTCTCCGCCGCTGCGCCTGACCGCGCGACCGAGCTGGCGACGATCGCCGACCTGTGTCCGCTCACCCCACTCGACCGTGCGCGTGTGGCACGGTTGCGTGCCCGGGTGCAGTTCGCCCTCAGCCGAAGCGGCGAGGCGGCAGCCCTCTTCCTCAGCGCCGCCTCCGAGTTCGCTGACGAAGGGTCTCCGCTGGCGCGCGAGACGTACCTCGAGGCGATCAGCGCGACGGTCTTCGCGGGCCTGGTGCACGGCGCGTACGGTGCCCGCGAGGTCGCGCTCGCCGCTCGAGCGTCCGAGGCGCCGCCCTCGGCCTCGGAACCCTCCGACCACATCCTCGACGGCGTCGCGATGCTGCTCGCCGACGGCCGCGGACCAGGTGTACCCGCCGTGCGGCGTGCGCTCGAGCCTTTCGCTCGCGAGCAGCTGACGAGCCGCGAGGCGACGATGCGGTGGCTGCTCGAGGCGCCGCTGGTGCAGGAGGTCGCCGTCCACCAGATGTGGGACTTCTCGGCGTGGGACGCGATGGCCTTCCGGTCCGTCCGACTCGCCCGCGAGCTCGGCGCTCTGAGCATGCTGCCGGTGGCCCTGATGTACGCCGCAGGCGTCGACTTCCATCGCGGTGAGGTGGCGAAGGCCGTGGGGCACATCGAGGAGGGCAACGCCCTCAGCGCTGCGACGGGCTACGCACCACTGACCTACGCCTCGCTGGTCCTCACGGCATGGCAGGGAGACGAGGCCGCGACGACCTCGGTGCTCGACGCAGCGCGGAGGAGCGCCGCCGAACGAGGGGAGGTCTCGCTCCTGGGCGTCAGCGGCTTCGCGAGAGGTGTGCTCTACAACGGCCTGGGCCGGCACGACCTCGCGCTTGAGGGCGCTCGACAGGGTGTCGACCACGACGGGTTCAACTTCATCGGGTGGGCCCTCACCGAGCACATCGAGGCCGCGGTCCGATGTGGAGAGAGTGAGGAGGCCGAGAAGTCGCTCCAGAGGTTGGTCGGGCTGACCGGGGACAGCGGGAGCGACTGGGCCGCCGGTATCCAGGCGCGCTGTGAGGCGCTTGTCACCGACGGTGACGACGCCGACCGCCTGTACCAGGATGCGCTCGCGCGGCTGGAGTCGGACGGCATCGCGGTCCAGGTAGCACGCACCCACCTGCTGTACGGCGAATGGTTGCGCCGTGCGGGGCAGCGGACCGCCGCGCGCGAACACCTCCGCCAGGCTCACGCGATGCTGCAGACGATGCAGCTGAGGGCCTTCGCTGAGCGCGCCCGCCGCGAGCTGGCCGCGACAGGGGAGCGGGTCCGCGCAAGGAGCCGGGAGGGGACAAGCGACCTCACGACTCAGGAGGCCCAGATCGCCGCGCTCGCTGCCAGCGGGATGACCAACCCGATGATCGGGGCTGAGCTGTTCTTGAGCCCGCACACCATCGAGTGGCACCTCCGCAAGGTCTACGCCAAGCTCCACATCAGCTCGCGCCGGGAGCTCCCAGGTGCGCTCGCGGATGAGGCGACCAGCGCGTAGCGGTCACCTCACCCGCGAGCCGTCTGTTCAGGCCGCGTCTGCCTCCGCGCAGCCGTCGATCGCCTCGAGGATGGTCGCGGTGACCTCGTCGGGGTGCGAGACGCTGATCGCGTGGGACGCTCCGCCGACCTCGTGGACTCCTCGGGCGTCCGCGCGCGCTGCCTCGAACCGCAACGCCGCGGCCGGGATGTTGCGGTCCTTCTCGCCGAAGACGAACCACGACGGCAACGCCTTCCAGGCGGGGTTCCTCGTCGGCAGTCCCTCGCTCAGCGCCTGCTCGGTCACCGGTCGCTGGGTTCGGCCCAGCTTCCCGGCGATCGGCAGCGGGACATCGGCCGCGAACTGGTCGTGGAACACGTCCAGCCGGATCGTGAGCTCGTTGCCGCCTGTGCTCACCGGGTACGAGGTGAGCGCCTCGCCAAGAGTGCTGCCAGGAAAGCTGGTCGACAGCTGGAGGGCGCTCTCGCCCTCATCGGGCGCGAAAGCGGCGACGTAGACGAGCCCGACCACCGCCGGGTTCTCGGATGCGGCCTCAGTGATCACGATGCCGGCGTACGAGTGGCCGACGAGCAGGACCGGCCTCCCGAGACCTGCGATGACGTCCCGCAGGTAGGCAGCGTCACCGGTCACGCTGCGCAGCGGGTTGGCGGCAGCGACGGCGTCGATGCCCGCATCGTGCAGCCGTTCGATGACGCCGTTCCAGCTCGCGGACTCGGCGAACGCGCCGTGCACGAGCACGACGGTGGGTGCTTGCTGACTCATGAGGATCTCCTTGGGTGGGGCGGTGCTGGGGTCAGGCGACGCGGAGCGCCGTACGGAGGACGTGGACTGCCTGCTCGACTGCGCCCGTGCTTGCGGCTGACGGCCGCAACGGGTTGAGCATCATGAAGTCGTGGATGGTCGCGTTGTAACGGACGGTCGTGGTGCGCACGCCGGCCTCGATCAGCCGACGGGCGTACGCCTCCCCCTCGTCACGCAGCACGTCGTTCTCGTCGACGGCGACGAAGGTCTCGGGGAGGCCGGCGAGCTCTTCGAGCGACGCTCGCAACGGCGACGCCGTGATCTCGGCGCGCTTCGACTCGTCGGGCAGATAGGCGTCCCAGAACCACGCCATCGACTTGGCCCGCAGGAACGGCCCGTCGGCGAACTCCGCATAGCTGGCGGTGTCCTGCGCGGCGTCGGTGACGGGGTAGTAGAGGGACTGGTGACAGAACGTCACGTCGCCGCGCTGCTTGGCCATGATGGCCACGGCCGCCGCCATGTTGCCGCCGACCGAGTCGCCGGCGACCGCCAGGCGTGATGCGTCGATGCCCTCATCGGCGCCGTGCCCCACGATCCACCGCGCCGTGGCGTACGCCTGCTCGATCGCGACCGGGTACCGCGCCTCGGGCGAGCGGTCGTACTCGACGAAGACGACCGCGGCCTCCACCCCGGTCGCGAGATCGCGTACGAGACGGTCGTGGGTCCCGGCGTTGCCGAGAACCCAGCCTCCGCCGTGGATGTAGAGGATGGCCGGCAGCAGGTCCGCACCGCCGACGGGCTTGACGATGCGTACGCGGACGTCACCGACGGACGCCGGGACCTCGACCCACTTCTCATCGATCTCCGGCATGTCGACGGGTGCGGACTGCACGTCGTCGAGGACCTTCCGTGCCTGCGTGGGTGTCATCTCGTAGAAGTACGGTGGCTGCGCTGTCGCGTCGGCCAGCTTCTGGGCCTCGGGTTCCAGGTGGTGGTTGCTCATCGGACGTTCCTTTCGGGTGGCGGGCTCTGTGCCGGCCTTCGACACGTGGGGCGAGGGAGTCAGCGGGTGGCGCGGACGGCGGAGGTGATGACGTGGGCGACCGGTCCCGGATCGGTGATCAGGCCGAGGTGGCCAGCGTCGAAGTAGGCGATCGTCGAGCCGGCCTTGACGGCCATCGCGCGCTGTGCACTGGCCGGGATGACGCGGTCTTTCGTTCCGACCAGGTACCAGCTCGGGATCGTGTCCCACGCGGGCGTGCTCGAGGGCTCGTTGAGCGCTCCCAGGGTCACGGGGCGCTGCGTGGCCCACAGCGCCTTCGCGCGCGGCCGGTCGAGACCGGTGGCGAACGAGTCGAGGAACGTGGACTGCTTCAGATAGACGTCGCTGTCCGGGCCCGGTGGCACGTTCCCCGGAACGAAGCTGAAGATCGTGGTCGGGTCGCTCACCGAGAGTGCGGAGTCGGGACCGGCCAGCTCGGCGACGGTCTCGCCCTCGGAGGGGACGGAGCCGTCGACGAACACCAGCGCCTGGACGTCGGGGTCTCCAGTGGCGGCGTTGGTGATGACGCTCGCGCCGTAGGAGTGGCCGACGAGCACGATCGGCCCGTCGATCGTCTCGAGGATCGCGTCGAGGTAGGCCGAGTCCGACGCGAGCGAACGCAGCGGATTCGCCGGCGCGACGACGGGGTAGCCGGCCGCCTGCAGACGGCGTACGACCTGGTTCCAGCTCGAGGCGTCGGCCCAGGCGCCGTGGACCAGCACGATCGTGGGCTTGGCGCCACCATGCTCGGCGCTGCGGGCGTCGGCTGCGGTCGGGGCCGGGGCCGCCGCGACGGTGGCGAGGCTCAGCGAGCCGAGGAGCGCTGCGAGGCGGACGCGGCGGCGACGGGACCTGAGCCGGACGGCGGCGCGGGCGGAGGGGGTCATGGGGAGCTCCTGTGCTCGAGAAGTGACTGATCCGGACACCGAGGTCGACCGCGTGCACGGCCTCGGCGTGACAGGTCAGGTCGACGCGGACGCTCGGTGACGATGAGACGGTGAGGCGAACGGCCCGCAAGTCGGCCACCATGGACCAGACACCGTCGCCGTGTGCGACAGCACGTCGACAACCGGTGTCTGGGAGCGCTCCCGGGAGGGGGTGCCAGAGTCCTCAGGAGTCCCATGACCGCCACCCCCCTGCCGGAGCTGGTCGGTCGGCTGCGTGAACGCGCGGACCTGGTCGACCTCCTCGCGGGTCTGCGTGCGGGCCAGTCCGCGGTGCGGGTGATCCGAGGCGAGGCAGGGATCGGGAAGTCGGTGCTGCTGGACTTCCTCGTCGCCCAGGCATCGGGGACGAGGGTGATTCGGGCGCAGGGCATCGAAGCCGACATGGAGCTGGCCTACGCGAGCCTGCACCAGCTGTGTGCACCGTTCCTGTCGGGCGTCGACCGTCTGCCGGTGCCGCAGCGCGAGGCACTCCAGGTCGCCTTCGGCATGGCGGCGGGCGAGCCGCCCGACCGGTTCCTCGTCGGGCTGGCCGTGCTGACCCTGCTGACACGGGCCTCGGAGTCGCACCCCGTCCTGGTCGTCGTCGATGACGCCCACTGGCTGGACCAGGTATCGCTCCAGACCCTCGAGTTCGTCGCACGACGTCTGCTGGCGGAGGCCGTGGCCATGGTGTTCACCGTCCGCGATCCCGAGGGGGCGGCGGCGCTCAGCGGTCTCCCGACGCTGTGGATCGACGGTTTGGACAAGCAGGCGGCCGCCGAGCTGCTCGAAGCATCAGTAGAAGGCCGGCTCGAAGCGGACGTCCGCAGCCGCCTGGTGGACGAGACCCACGGCAACCCGTTGGCCCTGCTGGAGCTGTCTCGTGGCCGCAGCGCTGCTGAGCTCGCGTACGGTCTCGACGCGGCCTCGCCGGGCTCCGTGTCAAGCCGGGTCGAGCAGGACTACGCGCGAAGGCTCGGCGCGCTACCGCACGACACCCGGGCGCTGCTGCTCATCGCGGCTGCAGAGCCGGTGGGCGACGCCCGTCTGCTGCTCCGCGCTGCCGAGGTCCTCGGCATCACACCGGACGCGGCCCCGGCAAAGGCGGCCGGCCTCATCGAGTTCGGTGAGTCGGTCCGATTCCGGCATCCGCTGGCGCGCTCGGCGGTCTACCGTCAGGCCGACCCCCCGGATCGTCGTGCCGCCCACCACGCCCTGGCGTTGGCGACCGACCCGGTTCAGGAGCCGGACCGCCGGGCATGGCACGCAGCACAGGCTGCGACCGGACCTGATGAGGAGGTGGCCGCTGGCCTCGAGGAGGCCGCCGACCGTGCTCGGCAACGCGGGGGGATGGCTGCCGAGGCGGTACTGCTGGAGCGGGCCTCCTCCCTGACGCCGGACCCGTGGCAGCGGGGACGCCGAGCGCTGGCGGCAGCCGAGGCCCACTTCTCGGCCGCGGCACCCGCCAGGGCCATCGAGCTGTCCGCTGTGGCCGACTTGTGTCCGCTCAGTCCTCTCGACCGTGCCCGTCTGGCGAGGTTGCGCGCGCGCATGCTCTTCGCGCGCAGTCGGAGCGACGAGGCTGCGCCGTTGCTGCTGGACGCCGCGGGGAGGTTCGCCGCCGAGGGCTCACCGCTGGCGCGGGAGACCTACCTCGAGGCGATCAGCGCCACGGTCTTTGCCGGGCGGGTGCACGGCGCACACGGAGCTCGCGCCGCCGCGGTGGCCGCTCGCGCCGCAGCGGCGATCCCTTCCGGCTCCGAGGCTTCCGACCTGCTGCTGGACGGGGTCGCGACCTTGCTCGCGGACGGCTACCAGGAGGGGGTCCCGGCGCTTCGTCGAGCCTTCGAACCTTTTGCCCACGAGGAGGTGGCCAGTCGCGACGCCGCGATGCGCTGGCTCCTCACGGTCCCGATCGCGTTGGAGTCGTTCATCCACCACGTCTGGGACCTGCCTGCGTGGGACACGCTCTCGGCGCGAGCCGTACGCCTGGCCCGCGACGTCGGTGCGCTGAGCGCGCTGCCACCCGCCTTGATCTACTACGGCGGCGTTCAGATCCACTACGGTGACTTCGCGGCGGCCACCAGGATGATCGAGGAGGCCGACGCGATCGCGGTCGCCACCGGGCATGCCCCGCACCGGTACGCGACGATGGTTCTGGCTGCGTGGCGAGGCGACGAGGGGGCGGCCGCCGGGATCTTCGAGCAGGCTCGCGTTGACGCGACGGAACGCGGTGAGGTTTCCCTGCTCGGTGTCACCGGGTACGTGCAGGGAGTCCTCTACAACAGCCTCGCTCGCCACGACGAGGCGCTTGCCGCGGCCCGAGCAGGTATCGACCACGACG
>Ga0233380_1000693_pt1 | contig 16793 bp, 18 predicted proteins | sample ElkDunMinimDraft_9_FD_191541 | JGI IMG/M metagenome (GOLD analysis project Ga0233380, IMG submission 191541) | Fecal eukaryotic communites from dung pellets of Tule Elk in California, USA - Elk Dung F36 | ecosystem: Host-associated > Mammals > Digestive system > Large intestine > Fecal | place... | reverse complement strand
GCGTGGTTTCACGGTCGCCCTTCAGGAACCATTGCCCGTCGATCGTCCAGCCACGCTCCTTCACCAGCGCGCGGAAATCGTCGACCGTCACATGGTGAATGTTGAGCGTGTCATACCAGGTGTCGGGCAGCAGCCGCGTCACCGGCATGCGCCCACCCCACAGCAGCGACCAGCGCCCGCGCCAATGCGCGAAATTGGGAAAGGATACGAACGCCTGCCGGCCGATTCGCAGCAGTTCCTCGACCACGCGGTCGGGCCTGCGCGTGGTCTGGAGCGTCTGGCTTAGGATCGCATAGTCGAAGCTGGCATCGGGATAATAAGCCAGATCGGTATCGGCATCGCCCTGCACCACCGACAGGCCACGTGCCACCGCCGCTGCAACATTGGATCCGTCGATCTCAAGCCCACGCGCATCGACCTGCTTGGCATCGCGCAGCGCCGCCATCAGGGCGCCGTCGCCGCAGCCGACGTCGAGTACGCGAGCGCCCTGCGCGACCATCCGCTCGATCAGCGCCAGATCGGGACGCAATGGCGCGTTCATGTGTGCCCCCCCTGCAGGAAGCCATCGACCACGCGGTTGAGTTCCGGGCATTCCAGAAGGAACGCGTCATGGCCGAAGGGACTGGAAAGCTCGACAAAGCTCGCCTGCGCGCCGCTGGCATTGAGGGCGTGGACGACGATCCGCGACTCGGAGGTCGGATAGAGCCAGTCGGTGTCGAAGCTGACCAAGCAGAACCGGGTCTTCGCGCCGGCAAAGGCCCGCGCCAGCGACCCGCCATGATCCTCGGCGATGTCGTAATAATCCATCGCGCGGGTGATATAGAGATAGGAGTTGGCGTCGAACCGCTCGGTAAAGCTCAGCCCCTGATGGCGCAGATAGGATTCGACCTGGAAATCGGCGTCGAAGCCGAACGTCTTGGCATCGCGGCTTTGCAGGCGACGCCCGAATTTCTCGGTCAGGCCCGCTTCCGACAAATAGGTGATATGCGCGGCCATGCGGGCGACCGCCAAACCGGCGCTTGGCGCCACGCCATCGGCATAATAGTCGCCGCCCCGCCAATTGGGATCGGCCATGATCGCCTGCCGTCCGACTTCGTGAAAGGCGATATTCTGCGCGCTGTGGCGCGCGGTCGACGCAATGACGACGCAGCGTTCCACCCGATCGGGGAACAGCGTCGGCCACGTCAGCGCCTGCATGCCGCCCATCGATCCGCCGATGACAGCCGCAATCCGGTCGACACCGAGATGGTCGAGCAGCGTCGCCTGCGCGCGCACCATGTCGGCGATGGTGAGCACAGGGAACCGCATCGCCATCGGCGCGCCGGTCGCAGGATCGATGCTTGCCGGCCCGGACGAGCCCATGCAGCTGCCGATGACGTTGGAGCAGACGATGAAATGCCGTGCCGGATCGACCGGTTTGCCCGGCCCGACCATGCGCCACCACCAGCCGGGCTTGCCCGTCACCGGATGATCGGACGCCACATATTGATCGCCGGTAAGCGCATGGCAGATGAGGATGACGTTGGAACGGTCGGCGTTCAGCGTGCCATAGGTTTCATAGGCGATATCGACGGGGCTCAGCACCGCGCCGCTCGACAGGGGCAGCGCCGCGCTCAGCCGGACCGTTTTTCGCAAGCCGAACCGGCTGTCGTCACTGGAAGGAAGGGTCGCCATGGCCGCTTTCGCGCTAGGACCCGCGCCGCGCGCTGTCAATGCGAGGGGCCGGGGGAAGGGCCGGGCGCATTGCTGAATGCGCCCGGTCCCATCACGTATTTCAGGCGCCCCGGCTCGCCTCGAACAGGAACCAGGCGCGTTCTTCGGCCTGATCTGTCCAGTCGTCGACAATGCCTTCGGTCGCGTTGTCACCGGCCTCGGTCGCTGCCGCCTTGGCCGCACGCAGCGCTTCGACCAGCTTCAGATTATCGTCGCGCAATTCGTTCAGCATGTCGGCGGGGCTGACATAGTCGGCATCATTGTCAGCGAGCGACTGATGCCGCGAAATGTCGCCGATCGAGCGCAGCGTCGTATTGCCGGTCTTGCGCACGCGCTCGGCGATGAGGTCGGTCGTCGCCAGGATCTGGGTCGCCTGCTCGTCGAACATCAGGTGATAGTCGCGGAAATGCGGCCCCGACACATGCCAGTGGAAATTCTTGGTCTTGAAATAAAGCGCATAGCTGTCCGCCAGAACGCCATTCAGCGCCTCTGCTACGGATTTGGTCGCGTTACTGCGCAGATCGGTCGGCGTGTCGAGATTGGGGGCAGTCATGTCGGCTCCTTTCGGAAAGCATGGAAATGATTTCGATCTTATAATGATCCTGCACAAAAATGGTGCCGGCAATTGCCCGGCAGTGCGCGCAAGATTGTCGTTCAGACTGACAAAGGCAAGCGATCAGAACAGTCGGAGCGCCGTCAGCGCCGCGATCGCACCCGTCAGCAACAGGACGCAGGCGCCCCCGGCCCGGATGGCGCGCAACGGCATCGCCGCGTAAAAGCGCTGACGCAGCAGCACGACCGGCAGGCCAGCGGCGATGATGCCGATGGCGCCGCCGATCCCTGCCAGCACCGGGTCGCTGCCATGCGTTGCTAGCCCCAAGATCAGGAATTGCGGTCCATCGCCAAAGCCGAGGATGAAGAGTCCGAGCGCGCTGGTGAGGAACGGCCCCAGGCGCCAGCCTGACAGCGTATCGGGCGCCTTGGTCGGCCAGAGCATGCCTACGCCCAGGAACAGGATGGAAAGCGACAGGAACAGCAACCGCGCATCGCCGCCCAGCATGGGGCTGATGAAGGCACCCGCGCTGGCCGAAATGGCCGCGTTGGCAAGCGCCGCGACGACCATGCCCGCGATGATTGCGCCGTCCCTGTTGAAACGGATGGCAAGCGCCAGCAGCAACAGCTGGCTCTTGTCGCCAATCTCGCCCAGCAGGCAGCCGACGAGGGCGCTCAGCAGCGAATCCATCCTAGCTCCTGATCATGACAGGCGCAGGGCAGGATCGCTCAGCACGGCTTCATGCATATGGTCGAGATAGGACATCAACACCGCATCGAGCCCGTGCAGTGCCACCGCCGATTGAAGAATTTCGGCTTGACCCTCCAGCGCGTCGAGATGGTGCGTATGGGCAATGAAGCGGATATGATCCACCGCCGCATGGAGACGCGCGGCGGAAAACTGCCCGCGCGCCTGCGCGATGCCGTCGATCCGGCGCAGCAGATCGGCGCGCACTGGCAAACGGATTTCCTGACGCATCATCCTGCCCTTTCTCTTCGCCCATATTGGCCTTTTAGTCCGCCTCACTGTTAGGCAAACAGCGTTAAGACGGCATGAAGCCTGTCACGCGCGCCAACCCCGGGGGAACATCATCTCGGCGGCGGGCGTCCTGTAGGGTCAATGCCATCCTTCCCCCGTCGTCATTATGGAAAGCATCATGCACCACCTCACCGAACATGTCTGCGCCAATGCGCAGGGTGCTGCGCGCCGCCTCGCTGCCGTCATCGCCGGCCACCTCAGCGACGCAATCGCCGCGCGCGAGGTCGCAACGCTTGCTCTGTCGGGCGGACGATCGCCGGTGCCGCTGTTCGAGGCGTTGCAGGATGCCGCGCTGCCATGGGAACGGGTAATCGTCGCGCAGGTGGATGAGCGCTGGGTGCCGGCAGATCATGAAGACAGCAATGCGCGGCTGATTCGCACCCATTTGCTGTGCGGCCCCGCCGCCGCCGCCCGCTTCGTGCCGATGGAGAATGACGCGGCCGATCCCCAGTCCGGCCAGCCGGCATGCGAAGCAGCGATGCGAAGTTTGCCGCTTCCCTTCGACGTCACGCTGCTCGGCATGGGCGAAGACGGGCACACAGCATCGCTCTTTCCCAAGGCTGAGCAATTGGACGAGGCACTCTCGACGCGGGCACTGACCATCGCAGTCACACCACCCGCCGCCCCGCATGCGCGCATGTCTCTAACCGCCGCCGGGCTGCTCAACAGCCGCCTTCTGATTCTCCAGATAGGCGGCGCCGCGAAACAGGCGGTGTATCGCGCGGCACTATCGCCTGGGCCGGTGGAGGAGATGCCCGTGCGCGTCGCTCTGCATCAGGAACAGGTGCCGGTGGAGGTCTGGATCAACGATTGAGGGGGGCGGTCTTTCAGCCCTTGAAGCTGTCCTTCGCCGCTCGCACGCGGCCGAACGCTTCAGCGTCGTTGGCCGCGCCCGCCGCCAGGGCAAGGCCCGGCGCGCGAAGGAATGGATTACTGTCCCGCTCCGCACCGATCGTCGTCGGAACGGTCCATTCGCCCCGCGCCCGCGCCTGCGCCACATCCGCGGCGCGGCTGGCCACGACCGGACTGTCGTCGACCGACAACGCGAAATTGGCATTGGCGAGCGTATATTCATGCGCCGAATAGACGACCGTCTCACGCGGCAGCGCGGCGATCCGCGACAGGCTGCCCCACATCTGCGCCGCCGTGCCTTCGAACAGCCGACCGCAACCCATGGGGAATATTGTGTCGCCCGCGAACAGCATGCCCGCTTCGGGCAGATGATAGACAATATGCCCCAGCGTATGGCCACCGCTCGCCATCACCTGGATCGCGGTCTCGCCTAGACGCAGCGAGTCGCCGTCACCGACTTCGCGATCGATAGGGAAATGCACCGCCACTTCGGCAGGGCCATAGATGGTGGCGCCGGTCGCCGCCTTCACTGCCGCATTGCCGCCCGCATGGTCGGGATGCCAGTGGGTGTTGAGGATCGCCGTCAGACGCCAGCCGGTCGCGCCCAGTTCGCGCAGGATCGCATCCGCATCGGGCGTGTCGATGCAGGCGGTTTCGCCGCTTGCATCGTCGCGCACCAGAAAGCCGTAATTGTCGGACAGGCAGGGGAATTGATGGACGGTGACTTTACTCATGTCCTGCTCCTCAACGCCCCGCGATCATCAGCTGCCGTTCGGGCCACCGCCGCCGCCCGGACCAGCACCACCGCCGCCCATGCCGCCGGCACCGACCGCGCCGATATTGCCGAAAATTTCGTCGAACAGGCTGCGATTACGGCCCAGCGTCTTGGTCTTGTCGCCGACAGGCGCGATGCGCGCGACCTGCTCCAGCCCCATGCGATCGACCGCAACGACGTTGCCCGCCGCGTCGAAACGGACGTGCAGAACGGTCTGCTCCACCGGCTTGGGACTCGAGAAAGCGAGCGAGCGCATTTCGCGCGAGACATAATACCAATCCTGGTCGCCGAACTGCGCCGCGAAGGTGGGCCGGCCCAGCGTTCCTTCCACCGAGGCGCGATTGTCGATGCCCGGCTGGATCGAATCGACCAGCAGCTTGTCGACCGAATAGCCCTGATGCGTACGGATGCGGCTGCACCCCGACGCGCCGATGAGCGCGACGCACAGGCCGACACCCAGCAGGAGCCGTCCGCTAATGGAGGGGCCGCTGCGGCGCTTGCGGTCGAACTGGGGCATGCACGTCTCCTGCGGGGGCGACGCCCCGGAAAAACCTGTGTCGTCGTAACACGCCGCCATTGCATCGGGCGGCGTGCCGATCAATATGGAAATGCGCGTGTGCCGGCAAGGCCCGACGCGGCCGCTGCGCCGGCATCCGTCAATATCAGCCAAGAGAACCGGGCCGTTTCCATGTCTTCCGCCTCCCCGACCCTGCTGCAGCGGCTGTTTCGCCGGTCCGACCCGCGAAAAGGGCTCTCCCCGCTCTATCACGCCATCGTCGCGCAGGGACGCCAGCCACATTGGTATGTGGAAGGGCAAGTGCCCGATTCGATTGACGGACGCTTCGACATGATCGTCGCGATCCTCTCGCTCGTCCTCATGCGCTTGGAAGCGCTGCAGGCGACGCAGGAATCGGTCTGGCTCACCGAATTGTTCGTCGACGATATGGACGGGCAACTGCGGCAGGAGGGGATTGGCGACGTCGTTGTCGGCAAGCATGTCGGGCGGATGATGAGCGCGCTCGGCGGCCGGATTGCCGCCTATCGCGCCGTGGCTGACGATGGCCCGGCGCTGCGCGAGGCAATCGCGCGCAACCTTTATCGCGGCGCGCCGCCGGCCGACAGCGCGATCGATCATGTCGAAACGGCCCTGCGCGCGGTCTGGGCACGGCTGGATGCGACGGATCGCGCAGCCCTGCTACGCGGAGACTTTGCATGACCACCGAACCCGCCCCGGAATTTTCCCGCCCCGTCCGCGCCGACCAGATCGATCGCGCTGCAGAAACGACGACCATTGCGGCCAAAGCGCACGAACGCGCCGCACTGGCCAAGCGCTTCGGCCTGATATCGCTCGATCGGCTGGAAGCGGATTATAGCCTGACGCGCCAGGGCAACGCCCTGCTAGCGCGTGGGCGCGTGCGCGCGGCGCTGGCGCAACCGTGCGCCGCGACCGAGGTGCCGGTGCCCGAGACGATCGACACCGACTTCACCCTGCGCTTCGTCCCCGAGCGCGACGCCGCGACCGAGGGCGAAGAGATCGAACTGGATGTCGAGGATTGCGACATCATCCCTTATGATGGTCTCTCCCTCGACATGGGGGAAGCGGTTGCGGAGACGATGGCGCTGGCGATGGCGCCCTATCCCCGCGCGCCCAATGCCGACGCCATACTACGCGCGGCGGGCGTGCTGACGGAGGAGCAGGCGAGCCCGTTCGCCGCCCTGCTGGCGCTCAAGGACAAGACGCCGCCGAAGGACTAAGCGCCTTAGACGTTTCCCTTTCGTTCTTCTCTATGGCATAGCCACGCCATGGAGTCCCCGTCGCCAGCTTCGTCCGGGCCGCGCAAGATCATCCATGTCGACATGGACGCCTTTTACGCGTCGGTGGAGCAGCGCGACGATCCGGCGCTGCGCGGCAAGCCCGTTGCAGTCGGCGGCGGAGGGCCACGTGGCGTGGTCGCGGCTGCCAGCTATGAAGCGCGCGTCTTCGGCGTCAAATCGGCGATGCCCGGCATGCGGGCGCGGCGGCTTTGCCCCGACCTCATCTTCGTCAAGCCGCGCTTCGAGATTTATCGCGAGGTCTCCACGCAGATTCGCACGATCTTTGCGCGCTTCACCGACGTCATCCAGCCGCTCTCGCTCGATGAAGCCTATCTCGACGTTACGATGAACAAGGCAGGCATCGCATCGGCCACCCTTATCGCGCAGGAGGTAAGGGCCATGATTCGCGCGGAAACCGGGCTGACCGCCTCGGCGGGCGTGTCCTATAACAAGCTCATCGCCAAGCTCGCGTCAGATCAGAACAAGCCCGATGGCCTGTGCGTCGTGCGCCCGGAAGAAGGCGCGGCCTTCATCGCCGCCATGCCGGTGCGGCGCATCCATGGCGTCGGCCCGGTCACGGCGCGGCGGATGCAGGCGCTGGGTATTGAAACGGGCGCGGACCTGCGGGCGCGCGACATGGACTTCCTGAAGGCACATTTCGGCAGCGCCGCCGACTATTATTGGCGCGCGGCGCGGGGGCAGGACGACCGGCCCGTGCGCGAACGGGAGGAGCGCAAATCGGTGAGCGTGGAGGACACATTCTTCGACGATCTCACCGACGAAGCCGCCCTTATCGCCGAGGTCGAGAAGATCGCGCAGAGCCTCTGGACCCGGATCGAGCGCGCGCAGGCTTATGGGCGGACGGTGGTGCTCAAGATCAAGTTCGCCGATTTCCGTATCATCACCCGGTCACGCAGCTTTCCCGCTGCGGTGCGGTCGCCGACACTGCTGGCCGAGACGGGCTGCACCCTGCTGCGCGCGCAGCTGCCGCTGCGCATGGGCGCGCGCCTGTTGGGGCTTGGCGTCCACAATCTGGAGGCCAAGATACCCGACGAAAGCCCGCGCCAGTTCGACCTCGCGCTTTAGAAGGGCAACCAGTTCCGCTTTTCGGTGAACTTCATATAGCCGGCATTGATGCCCAGCCGATAACCGACGCCAAGCCGGATCGGGATCAGCACGACATTCCCCCAACGCAGGTAGCTGGCGGTGAAACCACCCACCAGATAGGCCGTCCCTTCGGCCGCCGGGAAGCGGTGATAGAGATCCTGCGTATCGTAGAGATTATAGACGAGGACGAAGGTGTTGCCAGCATTGCCGCCGACGTCGAAACCGATCGACGGGCCGGTCCAGTAGACCTGCCGCTTACCCTCGACCTTGTGCGTCAACGTGCCCGAACCATAGCGCAGGCCGACGACGAACGCGCCCGATGCCTCGCGCCCGGCGATGTAGGCGTTGGGCCGGCCCTGTTCCTTCAACACTTTCTCGATCAGCCCGGCCAGCCCCTCGGCACCCTTGCCGAACACGCCTTCGGCCGCGCCGATCAGATCGTCTTCCTGATAGGAATCGCTGGGCGAAATCGCCGCCGGAGGAGAGTTCGACGTCACCGGCGCACCCGTCGCCGTAGTGCCTCCCGTGACGGCGCCATCATTCTGCGCGTCATAGACGCTGGTGTCGGGCGAAACACGCGCGCCGGAGGATGCTCCACCGCGAACGCTGCTGTCGACGCCCGGATCGCTGGGACGCGGCGCCTGCTGCGGCACCGGCGCCAGATCGGCGTCGATCGCCACATTGGGATCGACCGTGCGCACCTGCGCACCGGCTGGCGCGACGCTCAGTCCCGCAAGCGCTATCGCCATTCCGCCGGCCCGCGCGTAGCGCGCCAATGCCCGTGCCATGCCTGCGATCATGCTACCCAGTCCCCCGATATGCCGATGTCCATTGTCATGCTTAACGGCTTTCAAGCTGAAACGACAATGAACGAACGTCAAGTCGGGCAAAAGCCGCGCTGGAGAAACAGCGGAAGGCCCGCCTTCAAGGCCGTGAAAAAAAGCAGAGCGCGCGATGCGTTATCGCCGTTGCCATTCCCGCACCCTCCCGTTATAGGCCTCTTCGCCTAGCCGCTGTCCGTTACAAACGGGCGTTCTGGCCATGTTTGGAGACGTGGGTGAGTGGCTGAAACCAACGGTTTGCTAAACCGTCGTGCTGAGAATTCGGCACCGAGGGTTCGAATCCCTCCGTCTCCGCCATCATCCCAGTTGTAAAAAGCGCAAGCCAAGGCCCGCTGGGGTGTTTTTCGGCATTTGCCCTGTCACCCGCCCCTACAACCTCGCTACTACTCGACCTCATCCGTAGCGGACTCCAGGGCATGAGCAGGAAGCGTCCTGACAGGCTCGGCTTCGACATATGCAGGAGCAGCGCTTGCACGACACATCATCTGACGAGCCTGTTCCAATGACGCCCCGCCGCCGGGGTCGTCCTCGCCGCTTGTCGCGCGAAGTCATCGTCAATGCCGCGATCACCCATTTGAGCGAGGTCGGGCTGGAGCGTTTCTCGTTGGCGCCTTTGGCCAAGCGGCTCGATGCCGGCGTGATGTCTCTCTACACCTATTTCCCCAACCGCGAGTTGCTGCTCCTCGCGGTCGCGGACGCCATCTACGCGCGCTTCGAGCCGCCCCTCGCCAGCGCCGCCTGGCAGGATGAACTGCGCGGGTGGATGTGGGCTGTCGTCGATCTGTTCGACCGTTATCCTGTCGCTGTCCAACTCAGCATGTGGAATGGCCATGTTTCGCCTGCCTGGCTCCGTACGTGGGCCCCGCTCGTCATGCTGCTGAGGCGGCATAATTTGGAAGGGCAGCGCCTGGCCTTCGCGCTCAGCTGGTTCACCACTGCCACGCTCGGCTTTCTCTCTTCGCAAATGCAGTCACCGGACAATCGGCGAGTCGAAACGCTTGCATATTCCGCAGCGCTCGAGCCTTCCCTCAGACAAAGCGTTCTGGAGCTGTGGTCGGATTTCGAATCCATCGACAGAGATGCCGTGCTGGCATTCGGGTTCGACAATATCATCAACGGCATGAAGCGCCTGATCCAGTCGGAGCATGTTCCGCTGCCATCTCGCCAAGGCCTACGAGCAGCGATGGAGAACAGCCCGTCCGTCGATGCCAAAGCAGAAGGCGATTGACGGGAAATTCACTCCCATCTATTTTCGTATGGCGAACTAAAAATAAAATGGCGCCAGGGAATCGCCTATGACCTGCCGGCCGGCGGGCGGCGTCTGAAGCAGCGCGCAGACGGATTTGCAGCGACGATCGTGAGCGGCACCGTGACCTATCGCGACGGCGTGGCGACATCCGCGCTGCTCGGCCGCCTCGTGCGCGGGGGACGCCAGGACCCGGCGATCACCACCGCCTAAGCTACTTTGTTCGTCAAAAGGCAGGAGATGGAAAATGACTGCTCATCCCATGACGCCCATCAAGCCACCCGCTTACCTTAGCGATATATTCACAGACGATGAGACGACTCGCCTGTTCGCCGTCATGCGCGAAAAGGGCCCGTGGCGGCTGATCGCAGGCATTTACTTCAACTCAGTCGAAGAACTACTCGCCGTCAGTGGTGGCAGCGGCGACAATGCGCAGGCACTCGATCTGTCAGATTTTCTGACCCCGGCCTTTCGTGGCTTTTTCGGCAATAATGGCATTGTCTATGAAGGGTGCGTCCACGACATCTTCTACAGCAAGAAGCTGCTCGATCTGGTCAAGAGCCTGCACGGCGCGGAATATGGCGCCCCTTATCTCTTTCAGTTCAACATCCAGGGGCCCTCGCCGGGCTATGACAATGGGCATTTCGACGGCCGCAGCTGGCGCGGCATGGACCCGACAAATACTCCTGCCTGGCTGACGAGCATCATGGCGAAATCCGGGCTGTTCGACGCCTGGGAGGTCAAGGCCGGGCAGGTCATCACCTATCATTATGATTCCGATATTGACGGCGGCTTTACCTATTGGCCGGACGGTCCCGACGCTCCGCCGAAGCGCTTTGCGCCGCCATTTCGCAATTCAGGCCTCCTGACCGACAATCAGCGCATGTTCCACCGCGGCGAAGCCTGCGGCCCGCGCGACCGGCGCGGCGTGCCGGAGGGCATGGCCCTCCACTCGCTGCTCGAAGCGGACGGGGACGAGGATTGGAAGGTCACGACCGACGGGACAGTCGTCAACCGCTTCAAGGCCAATGAAATGCGTACGCTGTTCCACTATAGCGCGCATGTGTTCACCGACATGGCCGATGTAAAACGCTATTATGATCACACGGACGATCTCGATCGCGACCGGGTCTTCGACATGCTGATCGCGGATTTGCGGCGGCGGGGCGTAGTCTTTGAAGTGCCAACGGATCCCATCGCGGACCGCGCCTTCATCGCCACACTGACCCGGACCTATGCCATGTCGCCTAGCATTTTTCCCGAAGAGGCACCGCTGGAGCGGCGGCAGCGCGCTCGCGCTTAGGGGAAAAACGGCTAGCGCCCGACACCTTCCGAGCCGATCTCGGACGGTGCCGAGGCATTGGATGCCTCTATCCTCGCCCCTCCCCTCGTGGAAATGCCGGCCAGAAATATGTCGACGGCATAGAGTGCCCTTGCCCGCCGTTCCTCCGGCCCGAAGGCGGCAAATCCCAGCGCAACAGTGCGCAATGGCCCGGCCAGCACCATATCCTGAAGCAGCAGCATCGCCTGCCGAACGTCGGTGCAGACGATCTCGCCCGATTGCATGGCGTCCATCAGAAGCGCGCTCATGATGACGCGGCCCGGGAAATGTTCGTCTTCGTCGGTCAGGCGGGCAAGCTCGGGAAAGCGCGCCGCTTCGGCCATGATGATGGAATACATCCGCACCAGCTTGGGATCGAGCATCGCCGCCAACGCCTGTTCCGACACATCGACCAACGCATCGCGCAGTGACATGGGCTTTCCGGGCGCGGGCGCAAACCGCCCGGTCAGCAGCCTGTTGCTGACCTCGACGAACAAAGCCGCCTTGCTGCCGAAGCGCGCATAGAGCGTCTGCTTGGTGGTGCCCGCCATCTTGGCGATCGCCTCCATGCTGGCGCCATCGAATCCGCGCGCGAGAAAAGCGACCTCCGCCGCGTCCAATATGGCTTTCCCCAATGATCCCGCCTCGGCGCGATCCGGCCGCCCGCCGCGCCGTCGCACCACCGCCTTGCCTGCCGCCATTAACTTGACTCACCGTTAAGTTTTAAGATAGCCGTCCGCCAACATAGAGACGAGGTGGACGCCTGTGTCCACGTGGCAGAGGGGGACAGGGCATATGTCGACAAATGCAAAAGCGGGTGCAGCCTTCGTTCCGCCCAATCCGTGGACGAACAGCAAGCCTGTCGTCCTTCCCGCCCCGGATGAGGCCATTACGGACTGGGGCCTCGCCATCGACGCACCCCTGCGGCTCGACGATCCCGATGCGCATGACTGGCAGGACGATGCCGATGTCGTGGTGGTCGGCCTAGGCGGTGCGGGAGTCTCCGCCGCTCTGGAGGCGCTGGAGCAGGGGCTCTCGGTCATCGCCCTCGATCTTTATGACGGCGGTGGCTCATCGGCGGCTAATGGCGGCGTCTATTATGCCGGGGGCGGCACCTCCATTCAGAAAGAGGCGGGCGTCGAGGACGATGCCGAGCGTATGGAAGAGTATCTGCGCTATGAGGTGGGCGAGGTCGTGGCGCCTGAGACGTTGCGGGACTTTTGCCAGCAGAGCGCCGAAAATTTCGAATGGCTGCGGCGTCATGGCGCACCGTTCAGTGCGACCCTCTATGCGAAGAAAACATCCTATCCGCCGCTCGACAAATTTCTGTACCACCCCGACAGCAGCCTGGCCGGACCATTTCGTGACCTGACCCCGCCGGCTGCGCGGGGCCATCGCACCGTCCATCGCAACGGCAAAAATCCCTTCGGCCTGGGTATCGGCATCTATGCCCCGTTGAAGGCGGCCGCGCTCGCGCGGGGCCTCAAATTTCAGGAACATGCCGACGTCCGTCAGCTGGCGATGGACAGGGATGGCCGCGTCATCGGCGTGCGTGTCGAGCGGCTGGCCGACCCTGCCCTACGCGAAAAACATGCGCAGCTCATCGCGAAGGCCAATCGCTGGATGACGATGCTGCCCTCGACACTGCCGGGCGCGCAGCTGACCGTCGGCATCGGCTATCGCTATCTTGCAAAGGCGCACAAGCTTGCCGCGGCGGGACGCACCAGCGCCTGGCTGCGCGCCCGACGGGGCGTGGTATTGAGCGCGGGCGGCTTCATCTGCAATCCCGAAATGGTGCGGCATTTTGCGCCCGATTATGCAGCGGGCTTACCCAACGGCACTTTGGGCGACAATGGCAGCGGCATCATGCTGGGCGTTTCCGTCGGCGCCCGTACCGGCCTTATGGAGCGGGTCTCCGCCTGGCGCTTCCTCTCCCCGCCTCAGGCATGGGGGCAGGCGATGGTCGTCGATGGCAAGGGCGAGCGTTTCGTCAATGAAAGCTGGTATGGCGCGCGGATCGGCGATGAGATGGTCGAACGGCATGGTGGCCGCGGCTACATCATTATGGATCACCGGCTTTGGAAGCAGTCGCTAAAGGATGCTTTTGGCGAAGGCGTGCTGTCATTTCAGCGCGACCTCACGCTCATCAACGGGCTGGTCGGCGCGACCAAGGCTGCGACCCCGGCAGCGCTCGCGAAGAAAATGGGTTTTTCGCCCGATGTGTTCGAAGAGTCGCTTGCGGCCTATAATCGCGCCGCACGCGGGGAGGCTTCCGACGCATTCCATAAGGCGCCCGAGGAGATGGCGGAACTGGCAAGCGGGCCATTCTATGCGGTGGACGCGTCCGTCGACGCCCGGCTGTTCCCCCTTTCCTGCATGACCGTGGGCGGTCTTGAGGTCGATGAGGGCACTGGCGCGGTCAAATCGCTCTCGGGGGACGTCGTGCCGGGACTTTATGCCGCCGGGCGAAACGCGGTGGGCATCTGCTCCAACCTCTATGTCAGCGGCCTCAGCTACGCCGACTGCATCTATTCGGGGCGGCGTGCGGCGCGCGCGCTAGTCGCGAATCAGGTAGCCTGATGCGCCAATGACGCCGGTCGGCGCGCACGGGTGCGTCGACCGCCGAGGGCAACACCCTTCGCAGAGGGGTTCGCAAGACCAAGCCAAATGGCCTAGAGACGCGAACCATGAGCGAAACGATGGATATCCAGCCCGCCCCGCAACAGCGCAGCAGGATCAGCCGCTGGTGGCGCATTTGGGTGGTCGGCGGCGTCGACCATGACGCCGTTCTCAAACAGATTGCCGAGGATTCGGGCTGGTCGGGACGGTACGCCTTTCTGATCGTGGTGTCGGCAGCGCTGTCGCTGCTCGGCCTTCTGATGCCCTCGGTCGCGGTGCTGATCGGGGCTATGTTGCTGTCCCCGCTGATGATGCCGATCATCGGCCTGGGTTTTGGCGTCGCGACGTTCGACACGCGTGAGATCCGGCGCGCGCTCACCGCCCTGATTGCGGGGTCGGTGATTGCGGTAGTGCTGTCGGCGATCTTCGTCTCACTCTCGCCCATTCAGACGATCACCAGCGAGATTGCCGGTCGCACCCGCCCGACGCTGTTCGATCTGCTGGTGGCACTGCTCTCCGCCATCGCGGGCGCTTATGCGCTCATTCGCGGCCGGGGTGGCGCAGTGGTCGGCGTGGCTATCGCCATCGCGCTGATGCCGCCGCTCGCAGTGGTCGGCTTCGGCATCGCGACGTGGAACTGGACGGTCTTTTCCGGCTCGCTGCTCCTGTTTCTCACCAACGCCATCACCATCGCGCTGACCGCCGCATTGGTCGCGCGCGTCTATGGCTTCGGCAGCCATTTGACGCCGCACCATACCGGGTGGCAGCTCGCCCTGTTCGCCGGCGCACTCGGCCTGCTTTCCGTGCCCCTCGTTGCGGGCCTGCACCAGATCGCGTTCGAAGCGTCAGCCCAGCGCCAGGTGCGCGATACGATCCGCGCGCATTTCGCCGATGCGTCCCGCCTCGGTGAGCTCGACATCGATCATGCCGCCCGGCCGATCCGCATCCGCGCCGTGGTGCTGACGACGCAGATCGACCCGCAGGCGGACCAAGTGCTGACCGCCCAGCTTTCGCGCCGCTTTGGTCGCCCCGTCGATCTCCATGTCGACCAGCTGCGCGCCACGCCGGCACTGGGCGGCATCGAAGCGGCGCAGATCGCGCGCGCCAACAGCGCCAGCGCGACCGACGAAGCGAATGAGCGGCGCCGGGCTGTCGCCGATCTGGCGTTGATTGCCGGGATCGACCCGGCCAACGTCGTGCTCGACGCGCAGAGCCGCCACCTTGCAGCGACGGCAGCAGCCCTGCCCGGGCTCGACATGCGCGGCTATCGCGCGCTTGAAGTCCGGGCGCGCCGGGCCCTGTCGGCATGGACCGTCATGCTCGCCCCCCCTGTGGAGGCGCAACTGCCCGACATGTCCGTCGTCGAAGGCGTCATCGACGATGAAGCGCTTTCCACCGCAGCCTGGGCCGCCGCCCGGCTCGATCGCCGCATCGTCGTCGAGGGCGGCGGCGCCCGTCAGCGCGACGCCATCACGGAGGGGATAGAAGCGCGGGGCGGGAAGGCGATCGTCGGCGAGCCCGGCGGGACGCTGAGGCTGGACTGGGCGCAAGATGCCGAGCCGCCTGCTACGGATTGAGGCGCTACTGGCTTGCTTGACGCTCATGCATATGAACCGTATATGTTTCATATATTGTTACGAGGTTTTCGCCATGGGATTGGTCAAGATTGACGACGCACTGCATGAGGAAGCGCGCCGGGCGAGCGGCGTGATGTGTCGTTCGATCAATGCGCAGGCCGAATTCTGGATGAAGATCGGCATGTTGGCCGAAGCCAATCCGACCCTGTCCTTCAACGACATCGTGACCGCCCAGCTTCTCGCGGCGCAGGCTCCACCGTTGGAGGCGGCGGCCTGACATGCTGAAGACGCCCGACGAGCTGGCCCTGATGCGCATTTCTGGCAAGCTACTGGCGTCGGTGTTTGAGATGCTCGATCGGCAGACGCTGGCCGGTATGACGACGATGGCGGTCAACGATCTGGTCGAGCGCTTCATCACCCATGATCTCTCCGCGCGGCCGGCGAGCAAGGGGCAATATGGCTTTGCCTATGTGCTCAACTGCTCGATCAACCAGGTCGTCTGCCATGGCGTTCCGAGCGAACGGGACGTCATCCGCGACGGCGACATCATCAACCTCGACATCACACTGGAGAAAAGCGGCTTCATCGCCGATTCGAGCAAGACCTATATGGTGGGCAATGTCGCCCCGGCAGCCCGGCGGCTGGTGCGCGTCACGCAGGAAGCGATGTGGCAGGGGATCAGGCAGGTCCGCCCCGGCGCCTTTCTCGGCGATATCGGCGCAGCCATCGAAAAACATGCCAAGGCGGCGGGCTACAGCATCGTGCGCGACTATTGCGGGCACGGCATCGGCCGCGAAATGCATGAGGAACCCGAAGTGCGCGCTTTCGGGCGGCGCGGCACCGGCCTCAAACTGCGGGAGGGCATGGTCTTCACGATCGAGCCGATGGTCAATCAGGGCAGCCGCAAGGTGTCGACCCGGGACGATGGTTGGACCGTCGTCACCAATGACGGCAAACTGTCCGCCCAGTTCGAACATACGGTCGCGGTGGTGCCAGGCGGCGTCGAAGTGCTGACCTTACGCGCGGATGAGACGGCGATGGTCGCCGCGGGAGCGTAACGGTCGATCTATCAAGCGCGCGCGCCAGTTCGCTCGTAGCGCCAAGTCGCCCAAGCCTGCTGCGCCATGCGCAGCCCCGTGCGAAAATGGCTCGGGCCGGCGCGAGTCTGCGCGCGTGTCGGCTGGTCGGCAATCGCCGGCGACAAATCGTTGAAGCCAGCCGAACGCACCCCTTCCATCCGTTCCGCCAGCGCACATAGCGCCTCGAACCGTCCGATCACGGCGCGATTGGGACGCATCCGGTCGCGGGATAGCATTTCGAAACTATGGGTGACGA
>Ga0233380_1000692_pt1 | contig 16794 bp, 14 predicted proteins | sample ElkDunMinimDraft_9_FD_191541 | JGI IMG/M metagenome (GOLD analysis project Ga0233380, IMG submission 191541) | Fecal eukaryotic communites from dung pellets of Tule Elk in California, USA - Elk Dung F36 | ecosystem: Host-associated > Mammals > Digestive system > Large intestine > Fecal | place... | reverse complement strand
CGACGCGAACCGCATCGAGCACCGGCTCACAAAACCGAACCACCCGTGGACCAACGGCCAGGTCGAGCGGATGAACCGGACCATCAAGGAGGCGACCGTCAAACGCTTCCACTACGAGAGCCTCGACCAGCTCCGGACGCACCTCGCCGACTTCATGGCCGCCTGTAACTTTGCCCGCCGGCTCAAGACGCTCAGCGGGCTCACACCCTATGAATACATCGCCAAAATCTGGACGTCAGAGCCAGATCGGTTCATCGGCAACCCGATCCACCAGATGCCCGGACTAAACAACTAGGTGAATTTTCGGGACCGCTGCGCGGCGGCGCCGGCTTGGTATAGAGCGCCAGATAAACGGCCGGCCTCCGTTCGAGGCCGGCCGCTTCTGTGTCAGAACGACATGTTGAGGTCCGCGCCGAATGTGCGGGGCGGGTTGAAATAGCCCAGCGTCAGGTTGCCAAAGGCCGGCCCAAAGTCGAAGCCACCGATGCGGTAGCTTTCATTGGTGATGTTGCGCACCCATGCCGAAAGGGCGACGGTCGTGCCGTCGAGCTTGATGTCGGAGAGGCGCAGCCGCGCGTCGACGACATGATAGGCGTCGAGCGGCGCTGCCCGCGCAGCTTCTGGCGAATAAGCGCCCTGGAAAGCCCGCGACGAATGGCTGTAGTCCACGATCAGGTGCAGTTCGCTATCACCGAACTTCGCCAGCCTGAGGTCGGGTGACAGGCTCCAGCTCCAGCGCGGCACGACCGGGAATTCGCGCTGATCGGCGACGTTGATCGGCGGCCCCGACGGATTGGCGGGATCGGTTTCGTACAGCGTCTTGAACTTGCCATCGAGATAGCCGAGCGTCGCCTGCAGGGTGAACCAGTCGACCGGGCGGGCCAGCATTTCCGCTTCGAAACCGCGCACGCGTGCCGCGCCGGCGTTGCGGATCGCCGTCTGCGCCAGGCCGTCGACCAGCCCGGTGAAGACGGACAGCTGCATGTCCTTCCGCTCGTTCCAGAATGCCGCCAGGTTCAGGCGAAGCTTGCGGTCGAACAGTTCGGACTTGAGGCCGATCTCATAGGTGTCGACCGTCTCGGGCGCGAAGGGGCGGATGGCTTCGGCGACCGTGGCGGCCTCACCGCCAAAGCCGCCGCTTTTGAAGCCCTTGGCATATTTGGCGTAGAGATTGAGGTCCGGATTGACCTTGTACCCCAGGATGATCGTGGGGGTGAAGGACTTGAACCGGTCGGACGCCTTCGTCCCCGGCGGGATGATATAGTCGATCGGCGCGACGTCGAACTGCGCGAATTCACGCGAGCCCTTCTTGCGTTCCGTGCTGTAGCGGCCGCCGAGCGTTACCGTCACGCCTTCCAGCGCCTCCGGGCTCCAATCGGCCTGGCCGTAAATGGCAAAGGCCGAGGTGCCAAAGCCATAGCGAGAGAGGGACGGGGTGCCGCCAAAGGCCTGGAACGGGTTGTCGGTGACCGCGCCCTTGTCCCAGAAATAATAGACGCCGCCGGTATAGTTGATCGTCTCGCCGATGGTGCCGGTGAGCTGCAATTCCTGCGAGAAGGATTTGTAGCGCGACGCCAGGGTCGCTGCGGCGATCGGATAGGGTGAGCCATCGAGGTCCAGCGCATTGAAATAGCGCTGGGTACGATAGGCGCTGATCGACTTGATCGACGCGCCGCCCAGATCCCAGTCGAGCGTCAGCGCGTGGCCGGTCGTCTTCACATTGTCCTGTAGCGGCGCATTGCCGATGGAGCCGTTCAGATAGCCGGTCTTCTGCCGGTCGGGCCGGACGTAGAGATGGAGCGGGACGCCGACGTAAAAGCTCGAATTGGGGTCGAACATCCCGCCTTCGCCGATACGCGTCAGTTGGCTGAGACCCGGGCGATTGCGCATCCGGCTATAGTCGAACGTATAATTGGCCTCGATATTCTCGGCGAGATCGAGCTTGGCTGCGACGCGGAAGGATTTGCTGTTCGTGGCATTGGTGTCCTGCACCGTGGGCGGCAGGATTGGCAGGATGCTCGGCGCATCCGGGTAGGGCGCCGGGCGATTCTTGAAATAGCCGTCGCGCACCATCAGCAGGCCCGCGACATTGAGGCTGAGCGGCCCGATCTGCGGCAGATCGACGCTGGCGCGCAACCGGTGCATGTTGAAATTGCCGATGCCGGCTTCGATCCGGCCGCTCAGCACGCCGCTCGGCTTGCGCGTGGTGATATTGACCGCGCCGGCCAGCGTGTTGCGGCCGAACAGCGTACCCTGCGGGCCGCGCAGGATTTCGATGGAGGAAATGTCGGCGATGTCGAAGATCGACCCTTGTGCCTTCCCGATGAAGACGCCGTCGATATAGACGCCGGTCGGCTGGTCGTAGAAGGGCGCGGTGTTGAGTTCATAGGCGCCGCGGATCGCGACGGCGGAATAGCTGGGATAGCCCGCAGCGCTGGTGAATTTGACGTTGGGCGCGAGCCCTTCCACCCCGACGAGGGACGTGATGTTGCGGGCCTGAAGCGCTTCGCTGTTGAAGGCGCTGACCGCGACCGGCACGTCCTGAAGCCGCTGTTCGCGGCGCTGGGCGGTGACGACGATGTCGGATAGGCCGCCTGAACTTGCTTGAGCCGGTGCGGCTGGCGCCTCGTTGGTCTGGGCCTGCGCTTGGCTAAAGGCCAGAGCGGTGGTGCCGACGCAGACGAGAAGCGCGGTCGTTTTCGTGCGGGTCACGAAGATCCTCCCCTTTATTTTGCCCCCGCAGCTTGAGACGGCGCGAGGCTTTGACTGGACATATTGGAAAGGGAGCAAAGCCATGGGATCCGGCGCTGACGATGCCAGCGCCGCTTGCAATTCGGCCATCCCAAGGCTTCTACGCCCATCTCCAACGTCTGCTTTTGCAGATCGTGCCAATGCTCATCGGCCAGCGTCGCACGGAGCGACACCTTCAAATCGACTAGATGCGACGGAGCGTGCCCGCACCCCGCGCCGTCGCATCGTAACTGTCGGATTTTTGCATCATTGGCCCGGGGACAGGCCGGCTGAAGCGGTCTTAGCGCGGCAGATCCTTGCCATCGCCCGGAGGGCCGAATTTGGCGAAGAGGTGGCTGTGCAGGTCGAGCGGTTTGTCGCGGATTTCGACGCGCTCATAGGCGCGGACATAACCGCTGTGCAGGATCTTCCATTCGCCGTCGCGGCGGACATAGCGATCCTGATAGAAGGCCGCGCCCTGCGTTTCCCGGTTGGTCGTCATATTGACCGCCCAATCGACCATGGTCCAGCGCCCCTCGGCATTGTCAGCATCATGGACGGTGATTTCGGGCATCAGCGCCAGATGCATGCCGACATATTGATTATTATGAGCCTGCCTCAGCAGCGCGACGATCTCATCGCGACTATGCGCTTCATACAGATAGCTGCCGCCTTCGTAGCGGATGGTCGATTCCGGCACGAAGCAGTCGCGCAAGCCCTCCGCATCGCCGCTGTCGAGCATCCGCATATAGCGGTGCTTGAGCATCTTGATCGCCTCGATATCCTCCAGTCGCATCTCTCATCCTCTCATCCTGTCGCGACCATCTGGCCGCGCGAACCGGGGAGGACTTAGCCCTTTGCCGAGGCACTGCCCATATCGATATGGAGGGGGTGGGACGACGCGGGCTTCGCCGTCCCGCCAGGGGCTAGACGCGCGCGTTCAGCAGCATGAGCCGGCTATGCTCGGCCACGCCATAATGGGCGTAATCGACGCCGATGCCCGACTGCTTGGCAAAGGGCATGGGGAGGGCGGCGGTGAAGGCGCCATGCTGGTTGACCCAGGCGGTGCCCGATTCCAGACGCTCGGCAAGGTCGAGTCCGCGCGCGACATCGGCGGTCCAGATGGAGCCGCCAAGGCCAAGCTCGCCCCGATTGGCGTCGTCGATCGCCGCGTCGATGTCGGTAAAGGGCAGGATCGGCATGACCGGGCCGAACTGCTCCTCGTCCACCAGCGGGACGCCATGACCGACGCCCGTGAACAGGGTCGGCGCGATGAACAGGCCGTGGTCCAGCGGATGACCGCCCGCCAGGATCGTACCGCCATGCGCGGCGGCGTCGTCGATCAGGGACCAGACGCGTTCGAACTGCTTGCGGTTCTGGATGGGGGTCATGGTCGTCGCGGGATCGAAGCAGGAGCCTATGGTCGCGGCGGCGAGGCGTTTGGACAGACCGCTCGTGACCGCGTCCATGACGCTTTCATGGACATAGAGCCGCTTGACGCAGGCGCAGAACTGGCCGGCATTTTCGATCGAGGTGCGATAGAGCGTGTCGCACAGCAGGTCGATATCGGCGTCGGGCAGCACGATGGCGGCGTCGTTGCCGCCCAGTTCCAGCGTCAGCCTTTTCAGGGTCGGTGCAGCCGCAGCGGCGATCAGCTTGCCGGTCGCGGTCGACCCGGTGAAGGAAATCTTGGCGATGCCTGCATGAGTGGTCATCGCCGCGCCGACATCGGCGTCGCCGGTGATGACGTTGAAGACGCCGCGCGGAAAAATATCGCGCCCGATCATGCCAAGCATCAATGCCGAAAGCGGCGTGAAGGGGGACGGGCGCAGGATCAGCGTGTCGCCGGACAGCAGCGCGTTGGCGATCTTGGCCACCGCCAGGATCACCGGCCCGTTCCAGGGCGCGATCGCGCCGACGACACCCAGCGGCTTGTGCACCAGCCGCGCCTGCCCCCCCGCCACATCATAGGTCGTTTCGGGCAGCGTCTGCGCGGCAAGCGTGCGGACATAGAGGACCGAGAAGAAGACTTCGCTCGCCGCGCGCCGCAGGGGCCGGCCGGCTTCGGCACCGATCAATAGCGCGAGCGGCACCTGTGCTTTCTCGATCGCGTCGGCAAAGGCTTCGAGCCGCGCGCGGCGTTCGGCCCATGGCTTGCGCGCCCAGCCGGGGAAGGCGGCGCGCGCTGCAGCCACGGCTTCATCGACATGATGGAGGCCGGCATTGGGCGCTTTGGCGATCACCTTTTCATCGCAGGCGTTGATGACGTCGATCAGGCCGTCCGGCGCGGCGTCGGCGCCATCGATGGTCATGGCGAGAGCAAGCTCTTCTATCCAGCGCGTCATGTCGGCGGGCACATGGGCGTAAATGTCGTCGAAATTCATGGGGCTCTGTCTCGATAGGCTGGATGGGGGTGGGCAGGCGACGCGGACGTGCGCTTCAGAAAGGTTCAAAGATAGCGGGACAATATGTCGCGTTCCGGCTCATCGCGCTGGCGGGCCGCAATCCTTTCGGGGCTAAGCCAGCTGAACTGCGCGCCATGCTCATGCTCGGCAGCGAAGATGTCGCAAGCCCATGTCGCGATCGTCTCGACATGATCGCCGATGACATTGACCCAGCGTTCGCGCGCGTCGCGTTCCGGCCCCGGCGCCGCCCGTGCATGTTCGCGCAGGAAACCTTCGGTCATGACAAGCCCGGGGCTGATCGCGCCGACCAGGACGGGGGTTCCTGTGGTTTCTTGCGCAAAGCTTTGCGTCATGAACTGAAGCGCGCGCTTGGTGGTGGCATAGCCGATCATATGCGGCACCGGATTGCCGTCGGCGCCAGCGCCCAGCACATTATAAATGCGTCCCGATCCCTGCGCCGTCATGCCGCGATAGGCGGTCTGGCAACCATGCATCGCGCCGAGCAGATTGATGGACAGCATCGTCCGGAAGTCCTGCGACGGCAGCGCCGAAAGATCCGGGCCGGTCAGGGCCAGGCCGGCATTATTGACCCACAAATCCACCGTGCCGAGCTGATCGGTCGCGCGGTCCCACAGCGCCTCGACGGCGTCGGAATCGCTGACGTCGCACGCAATGCCGATCGCGTCGGGGGCGATGTCGCGTGCCACCTGCGCGCTATCTTCCCCGCTCTGTGCGGTGACGCAGACGCGATATCCGCGGCGCGCCAGTTCCTCGGCGAATCCCCGGCCCAGGCCCCTTGTGCTGCCGGTGATGATGGCGGTCTTCTTCATGGGGCTGTCTCCGCAGCTTGGGTCAATAATAGGTCCAGCCGCGATAGCTCTGGCCGGCAATGCGCGGGGGCAGATATCCCTCGAGCCCGGCTTCCGCGATCAGTGTGGTCATGACGGCATTGGCCTCGCGCATCACCTCTTCCTCATCCACCAGCGTGGCGCGCCCTCCTTCGAGCAGCCGCACGCCGTCTACGAAGACGCTGTCCACATTGACGTTCGATCCGCCCCAGACGAGAGCGCCGATGTCGCGGAGGCCATTGGCGCTAGGACCGGTCACGGCCTGGTCGAGATCGACGATGACGCAATCGGCCGCCTTGCCGACTTCCAGCGACCCCGTTTCGTCTGCCATGAACAGCGTGCGCGCGCCGCCCAGTGTCGCCATTTCCAGCATGGTCTCGGCGACCGCCCAATATTGCGGATCGGGTGGCGGGGCGCCCGCGGCGCGCTCGCGCTTCACCGCGATATTCTGTGCCAATATGGCAAGGCGCATCGCCTCGAACGGGCTCTGGCAGTCGCTCACCAGCGGCGCGTCGGTGCCGATCGCCGGGAGCATGTCATTCGAGAGGAAATCGTGGATCTGAAGGCCCGTGCCGTCGAAAAAGCGCAGCATCGGCACCAGCGCCACGCGCGCGTCGTGGCGCGCAAGCAGCGCATATTCATGAGGCAGGATCGACACCGCCTTGCCGGCATAGATTGGGCGGTCGAGCAGGCCGAAGCGTTGATAGTAATCGACCTGGCCGCCCTCGAACCCGCGCGCTTTCAGCGCTGCACCCCGGCTATTGTCGGTCATGTCGACATCGACGCGCATAGAGAGCGCCGCCGCGCCATCGACGATCCGGCGCATGTCCTGCGGGTCGTTCAGGAACTGAAAGTTGAGGAAACCGGCCGCCACCTCGATCCGGTCCGAGGTAAAGCGGGCGCGCAGCCGCTCCGCTTCCGCCAATCCCTGTTCCGCCGTCTCGCGCCCTGCTTCCTCGATCCGCTCGGCATTGACGATGCAGCGGCAGAGAAAGCCGCGCATGCCCGACGCCTCCACCGCCGCCCAGCTGCCGTCGGCGCTGTCCTTGCGGATGTTGGTGAAATGCTCGTCATGTGTGGCGGTGTAGCCCGACTTTAAGAGGTCGAGCATATGCGCGCGCGTCAGGATGAAGGCGCGTTCCTCGTCGAGCCGCGCGGTGAGCGCCTGCAATTGCTTGAGCAGCGCGGCGACGGCGGCGGGAATGTCGAGCACCGGCCAGCGCGCGTCATTATAGCCGCGAAAGGCGTTCTGGACGAGGTGGTTGTGCGCGTTGGCGATGCCCGGCAGGACCATGCGGCCGCGCGCGTTGATCGTGTCGCGCGCGGCAAAAGGGCAGTCCGTCATCGCGCCGACGCCGGCGATCCGCCCGCCGTCGAAGGCGATCCAGCCGTCGGTGAAAACGCGCCGGGCACCGTCCATCGTCACCACATAGGCGTTGCGGATCAGCGTGTCGACGATGCGCGGCGCGTCCGGCATCGCTTAGCGCGGCGTCCGTATCGGCGTCGCGCGGGCCATGCCGCCAAAGACTTTCCACTGGCCGTTTTCGCGGACCCAGGTGTGCGTCACTTCGAACCGCTCGTCGGCCGGCGTCCCGTCAGAGCGGCGGGTGCGGTGCGTGTCATAATAGATGACCGCCGTGTCGCCGTTCACCGCAAAGCCGGTCAGGTTCATGGCGAGCTTCTCCTGGTTCTTGCCCTTCAGTTCCCGGCCGGTCTGGTTGAGACCGTCATTGCCCTCGGGCTTGGCGCGCAGCGGCGGCCAGGCGAGATAATCGGTCGCGGTGTTGGACAGATAGACGCTGATGTCGCCCCGTCCGCGCGCGGCGTAGATCGCCTGTTCCTTGGCCCAGATTTCCGCCTGGATCGCGGCCTTGTCCTGGGCCGCGGGGGCGGGCGTCGTCGCGTAGGCGGCGCTTGGGATAGCAGCGATGGCCAAAGCGGGCAGCAGATAGCGCATAAGCATATTGTCTCTCCTCCTCACCCTGTCGGGCGCTTCGGACATGAGGATAGGGCGGCTTTTTCCAGCCCAATGGCCCTTTAGCCCGGATATCCACGGTGCGGAGAAAATGGGGCCTGCGCCTGTCGCGCCCTCCCGCCGCTGCGCCACCATCGTCGCATCATCCAGCGGAGGCATTTCCATGAGCAAGGCGTACATCCTTACCACCGTCGAGATTACGGACGCCGAAGCCTTCGCCGCCTATCGCGCCGCCATTGCCGGGCTTAACGACAGGATCGGCGGCGATATGCTGGTGCGTGGGCGCACGGTCGATGTACTGGCGGGCGACGCGGCGGCAGGCGATGTGGTGATTTTGATCGCCTTTCCCGACGCCGATGCCGCCCGCGCCTATATCGCCTCACCCGAATATCAGGCCGCGCAGCCGCTGCGCGATGCCGCCGGGCGGTTTACCATCCGGCTGGTGGCGTGATCCCAGCCGCCGGGCGCTCAGGCCGCGACCGGCTTGCGCGCCCGTGTGATCCACGGATAGCCGTCGTCGCCGATCGCATAGGCTTCGACGTCGGTGAATCCGGCCTTTTCCAGTTCTTCGCACCAGTCGGCGAGGCAGGACATGGAAAAGAAGGGCTCTTCGCGATGGTCGGTGTCCCAGTCGAGAACGACCGCGTGGAAGATATCGACCGCGCGGAAGGGCGGCGGGTCGCTCAGCATGATGTCGCCGCCGGGCTTAAGGATGCGGAACATCTCGCGGAACAGCGCGGCATTTTCCTTGGGCGGCAGCTCATGCTGGAGGGCGTAGGTCACGACCGCATCGACGCTCTCGTCCGGTTCGCCCGTCGCGGTGGCGTCGCGCTGCTTGAGTTTCACGTCAAGGCCCTGCCGCGCGGCGAGCATCGCGCCGTTGCGCAGCAGCAGGGGCGAGAGGTCGCAGCCGGTGAGCTTGGCATCGGGGTAGACCGTGGAGAGCGCGCGGAAGGTGGAGACGCCGCCACAGCCCGGCTCGTAAATATGGTCGTAGCGATCGCGCGGCAGCTGCTTCACCGCGTCGATGCGCTGCTGCGTGATGTCCGCGCCTGCGCCCACGGCTGCATAGCCGCCATGGCGGAACACATGCGGGCCGACCGCGAAGGCGAAAAGGGGGCCGTAAAGATCATAGCCGTCCCAGCCGCCAGGCTCGAGATGCCACTCTGTCTTGGCCTGATAGGCAGGCGGGACGAGGTCGGGGGCGAGTTCGAGATGTGCGGCGGCTGCTTCCTCACCGGCGGCGAGAAAGCCGCTGAACATGTCGCGGCGTTCCTCGATGGCGGGGATGCCGCGGTTGAAATTTTCCTCCGCGACATAGCGCTGGAAGAAGCGTTCAAGACGGAACACGGGATCCGCTTCGGCAACGGCCTTGGCCTGACGGACGCGCGCGGAAACCGCGTTACGGTCCTGCGATCCGGTGCCATGCGCCTCCGCCAGCGCGGCGCCCTCAGCCGAAGCATGGAAGTTCGCGCGCGCGGCGGGGCGCAGACGATGCGCGGCAAATTTCTGGATCGCCCCCAGCATTTGCATGCCCGCCCGGCCATGTTGCGTCAGGCCCAACGACGGCTGCGCGCCAGCAGGCGCGGCACTGGTGAAGAAGGTCATGGGTCCAGCTCCGTTACGATTTCATTACAACAATCTAAAACCAGCTCTCATGATCTTTCAAACTCGATATAGTCCTGTGTCGATGAGCTAAAGTCATGGCTATCATCGCCTAGCGAACAGGTGAGCTTCCTATGGAAATGCAGCATCTTCATCATTTCATCGTAACTGCGCGGCTGGGCAGCGTCGGGCGCGCAGCGGAGGAGCTGAACCTCACGCAGTCGGGCATCAGCCGGTCGATCCGCACGCTGGAGGATTATCTAGGCCTTCCCCTGTTCAAGCGGGAGGCCAAGGGCGTGACCTTGACCGAGTTTGGCGAGCAGTTGCTGCCCCGTGCGCAGGGCATATGGAATGCGCGGGCGCGCACATTGAACGAGATGATGGCCTATAAGTCGCTGAAAAGCGGCCATGTCGAAATCGGGATCCACAATGTCTTCGCCTATGCGATGGCGACCGAGACGCTGGCGGACTTCACCCTGGCCTATCCCAATGTCGACATGACCGTGGTCACGCGATCCGACCCGGAACTCAGCCGCCGGCTGGTGAAGGAGGAACTGGATTTCGGCTTCACCCTGTTCGTGCCGGGCTTTCGCGATCCGCGTCTCGTCTATGAAACGCTCTTCGTCCTGCCGTGCGGCACCTATGCGTCACCCGGTCATCCGCTCGCGGGCGCCAAGCGGGTGTCGGTCGAGCGGTTGGCCGAGCAGGAATGGGCGCTTTCGGGCAGCGCGGCGCTGCGCGCGACCTTCACATCCTTTTTCACCGATCGCGGCCTGCTGCCGCCCGCCCGGCTGGTGCAGTCGAGCTCGATCGCGCTGCTCGTATCGTTGGTCAGCCGCCATAATTTCCTGACGGTGCTGCCCCAGGCCGTAGCGGAGGCGCCACTGCTCGCCGGGCGGCTGGTGCGGATCGATGCAGCCGAAACCCCGGCAAGTGACCCTGATGGGGGGCTTGTCTATCGGCCCGACATCATCCGCACGCCGTCACCATTTTGATGGGCATGTTCCGGGAGCTGACCGCGCGCTTTGCCGACGCGCGGGACTGACCGTCAGCCCGGTTTGCGCGCGACCGTGACCCAGGGATAGCTGTCGGGTCCCAGCGGCCGTGCATCGATATCGACAAAGCCGATACGCGCCATCTCCGCCCCCCAGTCCGACGCGCCTGCTTCGGAGAAAAAGGGTTCGGCGCGATTGTCCGTGTCCCAGTCGAGCAGCACGGCATGAAAGGCGTCGATCGCGCGGAAGGGCGGGGGATCGCTCAGCACGATGTCGCCGCCGGGCTTGAGGATGCGAAACATCTCGCGCAGCAATTCGACGTTGGCGGCACGGGGCAGTTCGTGATGCAGCGCGAAGGTGACGACCGCGTCGAAGCTTTCATCCGCCTCGCCACTCTCGACGGCATCACGCTGCTTGAGCGTGACGGGAAGGTCGAGCTTGTCGGCCAGGCGACGCGCGGCGCGCAATTGTTCGAGCGACAGGTCGCAGGCCACCAGTTCCGCCTCGGGGAAGAGCCTGTGGATCGCGACCAGGGTCGATCCGTTGCCGCAGCCCGGCTCATAGACGCGCCGATAGTTGCGGCGCGGCAATTGGGACACGACGTCCATCCGATGCTGGCCGATATCCGCGCCGACCGGGGCTGCCGCAAAGCCGCCCAGCGCGAAGATGGGCTTCACCACATGCAGGCCGTGGGGGCCGTAAAGGTCATAGCCGTCCCAACCGCCGGGCCGAAGATGCCAGTCGCAATCATGATAATCGGGCGCGGCGAAAGCCGGATCATGCTCGATACGATCGTCGACATAGGCATCTGGCTCGGCCGTGAACTGGGCGCGGCGCGCCTCGACCGCCGGGATGCCGAATTCATAGATGGCGAGCGCGACATAGGCCTGCATGAAGCGCTCGACCCGATAAAGGGGCAGCGTTTCGGCGATCGCCTTCGACTGTTTTACCCAGTCAAGGATCGCCTTGGTGTCGCCGCCTTCAGGAGCGCGCAGCGCGCGGACAGCAGCAGGCTCCGCCTCGAAGCTGCGCCGCGCGGCGTCGCGCACATGGCTGCTGGCGAATTTCTGCATCGCGCCCAGCATCGCCACGCCCGCGCGCCCGTGCTGGCCAAGGCCCGTGCCGCGCGCATTCCTCATGGCTGTTCGTCCGCAGCCGGTTCGGGACGGGTCATGCCGGCGCGCGCCAAGATCTGGTCGACGCTGCGTTCGCGGGCGGCGAGGGGGGCACCGATGACGTTGCCGGCCATGCGATCGCGCAAGCGTTCAAGCTCCGCCTCGAACGCGGGGTCGGGGATATAGTCGTTGACCTCGCCGGGCAGCAGCAGCCCCTTTTCCTCGATAAGGCGCTCCACCACGGCAAGGCGGTCGCGCGTGATCCATAATTCGGTCAGCAACGCCGTAACCATCCGGCCCAGATCGTCGACATTGTCGGGACCGAGATATGTGTTGGACATCATGTTCCTTCCTGTCTTGGTGAAGCGCGTGTTCGTCCACCGGCCGGACCGCGCTTCATTCCTTTCGCGTTTTTTCGTGTCTTATTGCGGTCGGCAGGTGACTTACCCGCCTTGCTGGCGCCCGAAGCCCCATGGCGGGCGGCGGGCGTCAGACCGTTAGAAACGATAGGACGCCGTTACGCCCCAGGTGCGGCGCTCGCCAGGATAGATGCGGGTATAGGTGATGCCCGACAGCGGCGATCCGTCCGCGACCGACCCAACGACGGTGGCGCGGGCATTGTAGCGGCTGTCGAACAGATTCTTGACCCAGGCGGAAATATCGACCCCTTCCATCGGCTGGATGCCGGCGCGGACATTGACCAGTTCGATCGCGCCCTGCTTCTGGAAGTTCAGGCTGTCGCTGAATTTGCTCGCCTGATAGCTGTAGTCGGCCTGCAGATAGAGGTTCACGCCCGGCGTGATGTCGCGCAGCGTGTAGCCGCCGCTGACCGCCGCCTGGAAATCGGTGGTGCGGGCCAGCTGGTTGCCGCCGACCGCGTAGGAGCAGCCCTTGACCGCGATCTGCGTGCCGGTGATGTCGCCGCACGGTGCCGCAACCTCGCCATCCAGCACATCGTCGTCATAGGTCGGCTTCAGCTTCGTGCCCGATACGCGCAGGTAAAGGTCCGGCGTGAAATTATAGGTCGCGTCCAACTCGACGCCATAGGAGCTGGCGCCGCCATTATTCTGCACGACGTTGAGGTTGGAGCTGGGGATCGAGAACTGGGTCTGGATATCCTTCCAGTCGATGTAGAAGACCGCCGCGTTCAGCTGAAGGCCGCGGAACGGGTTGGACTTGATGCCCAGCTCGTAGGACCAGTTGGTTTCCGGGGCGTAGAAGAATTCCGGCAGGCCAAAGGCGTTGGAGTTGAAGCCCCCGGTCTTGTAGCCGCGCGCCGCCGACGCATAGAAAAGGATGTCGTCGAGCTTGTAATTGAGCGTCAGGCGCGGGGTCAGATAGCTGTAATCCTGGCTGCCGACCGCCCCGGCCGCTGCGGCGCGACCGTTAAAATCCTGCTTTTCATTATTGTAGCGGACTTCGAGCTGTGCGTTGAAGCGCTCGGAGAAATCATAGGCGGCCGACCCATAGACTGCCCAGCCCTTGGTCTTCATCTTGCCGCCACGCTGCGAGAAGGGAATAGGCTCGGCATTGGGTTGGTTGAGCGGCAGAGCCGACAGCTGAAGAATGTCGGAGACGCTGGAATTGAAATAATAGACGCCGGCAGTCCACTGAAGCGCGCCGTCGCCGTTCGAATCGAGGCGCAGGTCGACTGCCGTTTCCTTCGACGCATCGCCCACCGAATTGGTGAACTGCTGGCGCGAGCGGGTGCCGGCGGACTGGGTGACGGCGAGCGGATCGGCGGTCGTGTCGATGAGCGAGGAGAAGCTGGCCTTAGTGTGACTGACCAGCGTGGTCAGCGAGGCCGGCCCGAAATCATAGCTCGCCGTACCATAATAAAGGTCGCTCTTGCCGCGCAGGCCATAGCCGATGTCGGTGTTCATGTTGACGCTGTCATAGGTGGGCAGCGTGCCGCACCGGAAAGTGAAGTAGCGCGTGCCGTTGCGGATGGTTTCGGACCCGCAATTATTGTCCGTGACCGGCGTGCCAACCAGTGGGCCCTGGTCATTTTCCTGGCTCGTACGCGACGCGAAGAGTTTCAGAGTGAATTCCGGGCTGGGCTGGAAGAGCAGCGACGCGCCATAGGTGGAGCGATAGTCGTAGCCGCCGATATTCTTGCCATCGCGCTCGTTGCGGATGGTGCCGTCAAACTCGGAATAGCCGCCGAATACGCGAATGCCGAGGACGTCGTTGATGATCGGCAGGTTGAGGCTGCCGGTCATGCGGAAGCGGCCATAATCGCCGACCTCGCCGATCACCGCGCCGCTGATGTCGCCGGTCAGCGGCTGGCGCGTCACATAGTTGATCGCGCCGGCAAAGGTGTTGCGGCCGTAAAGCGCGCTCTGCGGGCCCTTCACCACTTCGATGCGGGCGATGTCCATCAGGCCGAATTCGAGGCCCGAGCGGTTGTTGAGATAGACGCCGTCGACGAACACGCCGACATTGCCCTGCGCGCCGACCTGGTCGACCTGCGCGATGCCGCGGATGACGGGGGCCTGATAGGCGCCGTTTGAATCCTGGAAGGCAAGACCGGGCGTCTGCGTCGCGAGATCGGCAAGGCTAGTGGTGCCGTTGCGCTGCAGCGCTTCTTCGGAAAAGGCGGTGATCGACAGCGGCACGTCCTGAAGATTTTCCTCGCGGCGACGCGCGGTGACGACGATGTCGCCGCCCACATCATTGCCGATGCCTGCAGGCGCGCCTTGGGCGAGCGCGGGCGTGGCGAGGCCTGCGCCGGTCAGCGCCAGGACCGAAAGAGACGTGCACAACGCGTTTCGCATGGTCTTCATTCCATTTCCCCCGATGGTGGACGAGTGCCGCCCGGATTCCGTTTAAAGATGCCTTGAATGTTTCCTGTCGCGAGGCGGCGGGGAATGGCTGCGGCCGTGCGTCACCGCCTGCCGGATAAACCGACCTGGGCCATTGAAGCCTTTGTGCCTTTGCCTTTCTAAGGACGACCATGGACCCATCTCGCCAGCCGACGCCTGCCACATCGACCAAGCCCGCGCCGGTCGCACCCATGCCCGGCACGATCACGATGCTGTCGGTCGCGGGCGGCTTCGTGGCGGCGAACGGGCATTTCAACCAGCCGCTGCTGCCGGTCATGGGCGAAAGCTTCGGCCAGTCGGCAGCGCTGATGAGTGCGCTTCCGGCGATCACCCAACTTGGCCTGGCGCTGGGTCTGCTGACCCTCGTCCCGCTCTATGATCTGCTGGAGCGGCGGCGGGCGATCGTCATGACGCTGCTGTTGCTCGCGGCGGCCTGTCTTCTCCACGCCGTGTCGCCCTCGCTCGGATTTCTGTGGGTGTCGGCCTTTTTCGTGGGCCTTGGCTGCTGCGCCGCGCAGCTCATGACCCCTTATGCCGCTTTGCTCGCGCCGGCGGGGCGGGAAGGGGCGGCCTCTTCGCAGGTTCTTTCCGGCGTGCTCGCGGGCGTGCTGCTCTCCCGCCTTGTCGCGGGCGGCATGGAGCAGTTGGTCGGCTGGCGTATCCTCTATGCTCTTTCGGCGCTCTGCATCTTGGGTGTGGCCGCGATGGTGGCGCGTTATGGCGTCGTCAGCCGCAACCCCGAAAAGATCGGCTATGTCGGGCTGATGCGCTCGGTCGGGCGCATGTTCGTGGCGATGCCCAAGCTTCGTCGCCATGCGCTAAACGGCGCGATGACGTTCGGCGCGCTCATGGCCTTTTGGGGCACCTATGCGATGCATGTGCAGCAGACCTATGGGCTGGGGCCATTCGCGACCGGGCTCATCGGCATCGTCGGCGTGGGCGGCGCGATGGGGGCGGCCTTTGCCGGCCGAATGGTCGATGGCGGGCGTTTCCGTCAGACGCAGATCGTCGCCGCGCTGATGATGATCGCCGGCTTCGCCGTGATGTTTGCGCCGCAGGGCGGCCTCGTCCTGCTGTGCGCGGGCGTGTTCCTGATCGATCTGGCCGGCGGGCTCAGCCATGCGGCGAACCAGTCATCGGCGATGCGCCTGGCGCCCGAAGCGCGGGGGCGGATCAACAGCATCTATATGGTCGCCTATTTCATCGGCGGGTCGGTGAGCGCGTCGCTGGGCAGCCTGCTCTATCTCGGGGCTGGGTGGACCGGCATCTGCCTCTATGGCGGAGCACTGGCGGCCATGTTGCTCCTGTCCGAACTGCTTTTCCCGGTGGAGAGGCAGAGTGTCCGGGGATAGGGGAGACAGCGTCCGCGCGCTCAGCCGGGGCATCGCGGTCCTGAAGGCCGTCAACCTGCACGGCACGCTGACGCTGACGCAGATCGGCGAGATTTGCGGCATTCCCTATGCTACCGCCTCGCGCATCGCCCAGACGCTGGTCGCCGAAGGGCTGATCGCCCGCGATCCGGGCGGCAAGCGGTTTCGCGCGACCGGGTTGGTGCGCACGCTGGCGCAGGGCTATCAAGGCAGCGGCCGGCTGGTCACGGCCGCGCGGCCGCATATCATCGCGCTTACCCGCAAGATCGGCTGGCCGGTGTCGGTGACGACCCGCATCGGGCCGGACATGGTGGTGCAGGACAGCTCGCACAGCCACACGACGATGGCCTTTTCCAGCCCGGATCCGGGCTACAGCCTGCCGATGCTCGAATGCGCGGCGGGTATCGCCTATTTGTGCAGCCTGCCGGACGAACAGTTTCAGGATATATTGGCGGGCCTGCGGGTCATCGACATGCCGCATCTGCGCCATGCGCTCGAACGGCTGAGCCAAGGCGATCTGCGTGCGCAGGTCCGCGTCCATGGCTTTGCCACGCGCAGCAACGTGCCCTTCACCCGCCATCCGGGCAAGACGTCCGCCATAGCCGTGCCTTTGTTCGACCGGGGCGAGCCGGCCGGCGCCTTAACGCTCATCTATTTCGCCTCCGCCATGCGGATGGCCGAGGCGGTGAACCGGCTGCTGCCCGATCTCAGGGCCGCAGCCTCAGTGATCGAGCATAGTCTGGACGAACTGCCGCTCCTGTAAGGTTCAGCCCGGCTCTTCCTGGGCGGCCAGCTTTTCTTCGCTGAGATCGTAGAAGCCCAGCGCAATGCAGCTTAGCACCAGCAGGATCATCGGCCCGACCGAGGCCAGGAAATAGATCGCGCTGATTGCCGAGTCAGGCTGCGTGACGGCGACATTGCCGCTC
>Ga0233380_1000687_pt1 | contig 16878 bp, 18 predicted proteins | sample ElkDunMinimDraft_9_FD_191541 | JGI IMG/M metagenome (GOLD analysis project Ga0233380, IMG submission 191541) | Fecal eukaryotic communites from dung pellets of Tule Elk in California, USA - Elk Dung F36 | ecosystem: Host-associated > Mammals > Digestive system > Large intestine > Fecal | place... | reverse complement strand
GTCGAGCGTCTTGCCGGTCGTTTCGGTGGTCCCCTGCGTGAACTGCTGGGTCACGCTCTGCACGCGCACGCCCTGGCCGGGATAGCTGGCCGTGTTCTGGAACGGCGCGCTCGAGAAGATGTCGCCGAAATTCGCGACATTCTTCTTGAAGCCGTTGGAGTTCACGTTGGCGACGTTGTTGGAGATGGCCGAAAGGTCGGTCTGAGCGGCCTTGAGGCCCGAAAGCGAGATGTAGAAGGACATGGGAGCGTCTCCTTGCTTGAATTCTTAGCTGAGGCTGATGGCGTCGGCGGGTTTGTAGGTGCCGAGCGCGGTGATGAGCTTGGATGTGGTGCCGTCCGCAGGTGACTGGACCGCCGCGATCGTCGCCCAGGTGGCGACTTGAGTGGGCTTGGCGCCATTGACCCGGACCTGGAGCGGGGCGGAGGCGATCTGGTCGCCCTTGTCGTCCTTCCCGTCCCAGTAGAAACTGACCGGTCCGCCGGGCTGCGACCCCAGGTCGATCGTCTTGACGACATTGCCGCTGCCATCGACCAGATCGACGCTGGCGCTTTCGACGGCGGCGGGGAGGGTGATCTGCCCGGCATAAAGCCCGGTCGTGTCCGGAGCGGCGATGTTGCTCTCCACCAGCATCGAGCGGCCGATCCAGCTTGCCGCGTCGCCGATGCGACCGCCCGATAGCTGTTCCTTGATCGCAGCAAGGCTCTGGTTCATTTCCGCGATGCCACTCGAATTGGTGATGGTCGCCATTTGCGACACCATTTCGGCATTGTTGACCGGCTCGAACGGGTCCTGCGTCTGCATCTGCGCAGTAAGCAGGCGCAGGAAGTCGGCTTGGCCCATGTCCGATTTGCCGGTGCTTGCAGGCTTGGCTGCGCCATAAAGCGCAAGGCCCGCGGTGTCGGTGACGGCGGAGGTCGTGCTCATTTGCCCATCCTTATGGTTTCGAGCATCAGCGACTTGGCGGTGTTCAGCACCTGCACATTGTTCTGATACATGCGCGCCGTTTCGATCATGTCGATCAGCTCGGCATTCTGGTCGACGGCCGCTTCCCACACGTCGCCATTCTTGTCGGCGAGCGGATGATTGGGATCGTGGCGCTTGGTCGGCTTGGCGTCGGTGGTGACGACCTGCGCAACCTTGACTGTCGAGACGCCGGGCTTGTCGGTCACGGACTGGAACACCGGCTTGATCGCGCGATAGGCGGCGCCCTCGCTGCCGGTCACATTGCCGGCATTGGCCATGTTGGACGCGGTGGCGTTGAGGCGGACCAGCTGCGCGCTCATGGCGCGGCCGGCGATATCAAAGACGTTCATGGGGCCTGATGAACCGCTCATGCTCATTCTCCCTTCAGCGCACGGCTGATGGTGTTGACCCGCCCTTCAAGGAAGGAGAGGGTGGTGCGATATTTGACGGCGTTTTCCGCGAACAAGGTCTGTTCGGTGGACAGTTCGACCGTGTTCCCGTCGAGGCTGGGCTGCAGCGGCACGCGATAACCCATCGCATCCTCGCCGGCCTGCGCTGCGCTTTGCGAGCGCGCGGTCGCGGTCTTGAGCGCCGCTTCGAAATCGATGTCGCGCGCTTTGTAGCCGGGGGTCGAAGCGTTCGCGATGTTGGACGCGAGCAGGGACAGTCGCTGCGAGCGAAGCGCCAGCGCCTTTCCATGAATGCCAAACAGAGCGTCTTCCACCGGTCTTGTCCTTATTTCTGGCCGCAGCCCTAAACTTGGTTCTCGCGCCGCCGTTCTGAGGCCTGATGGCGTCGGCAAGCGTTCGCTCGCGTTATCCGCAAGAGCCGTGCCAGTTTCGCAGATTGCCGCCCGCGCGGCCGTGAAATTGCCGGAAGACGCGGTTTTGCGGGGGTGGCGCGGGGCTGGGCGGCAAGCGTGGCAGTTTTTTGCCGGTCGGTGGCATGGTGTTGCCGCTGGTCGTGCATGGTGGATTTGGGGCAGATTTTCCGATGGTCGATACGCTGGCGCATCTTTTCGATCCCCTGACATTGCTGGGCGTGATCGCCGGCATCGCCTGCGTCGCTTTGTTCCAGAATGGCGGCGCCGCGAGCCTGCGCGCGCTGGTCGCACTGCCGACGCTGTTGCGCGCCGATCCCAGCCGTGACCGCGACGCCGCGCGCGCAGCCATGCTACGCGTCGATCAGATGGCGCAACAGCGCGGCCTCGCCTGCGTCGACCGGGTGAAGACTGACGATCCCTTCCTGCTCGAAGCGACCCGCCGCCTCGCCAATTGTGAGCGCGCCGAGCAGTTTGATCGCTGGGCGGGGCACGAGCTTGCCGACCGTGCGCAGCGCCATGGCGCGGTGCGCAATGTTTGGCTGTCCATCGCCGACGCCGCGCCCGCCTTGGGTATGGCGGGAACGATCATTGGGCTTGTCGCGATGTTTGCCGCTATGGAAGATCCTGCGGCGCTCGGCCCGGCCATGGCGCTGGCGTTGCTCACCACCTTTTACGGCGTCGTCATCGCCAATATGTTCGCCGCGCCTATCGCCGCGCGCCTTGCCGACCGGTCGGAGCGCGAACTCGCCTGGCAGCGCGAGTGTGTTGAGCGCATGCTTGCCATCGCCCGGCGCGAAAATGCGCCTCTGCTACGCGGCGCCATCCGCGAAGTCGCATGAGCGCGGCCGCGCCCATACGGCGCAATCGTTGGGCGATCAGCTTTGCTGACCTGACGCTGCTGCTGCTTGCATTCTTTGTGCTGCTTCATGCCAGCGGCGCCCGGCGGGACGCAATGCTCTCGGGCCTTAGCCAGCGGTTCGGGGGGCGTCCGATGCCAGCGGGCGTTGAGCTGCGCGCGGCCGATCTGTTCGCGCCCGGCGAAGCGATGCTGACCGGGGCAGGGCGGGGGAGGCTGCTCAGTGCAGTGGGTCCGCTTATGCGCGGGGAAAGGATGATCGAGGTCCGAAGTTTCGGCACTGGCGATGCACCTGACCATCGTCGCTTCGACCAGTGGGATCTGGCGGCTGCACGGCTCGGCGCGGTTGCGCGCGCGCTCAAAGGAGCGGGCGTGGCGGCGGAGCGGCTCGAAATTCGCGGGCTCGACCAGGCTGATGGGCAGCGCGATGCCGGCCAGCTGATCCGCATCGCCGCGCGCGGGCGATAAGTATTGGCATGATCTTTGCGGAGAATGCTCCCAATATATTCGCCTGTGGGAGCAATGCCCGTGAAGACTGTCTCCGCGATCACCGCCCTTGTCGGCGTTATGCTAGCCGCGCAGCCTGCCATGGCGCAGCAGAAGTTTGAAAATCTCGACCGCATCGATTCGCTCGTCGCCATGACGGTCGGCGCCAATCGCGGCGAACCGGGTGGGCCGATTGCGCCGGTCGATCGCCGTCTTCGCCTCGCGGCCTGCCCGTCCACACCCACGGTCGAGGGGCCGGTGTTCGGTGCCGCCATGGTTAAATGCGAAGCCTTGGGCTGGCGCATCCGCGTGCCGCTCGCGGGGGGTGCTTCGGCCGGCGCGACTGGCCCGGTGGCGCGCTATGGTGCGGCGACACCCGCGCATCAGGCACAGAAACAGGCTGTCGTGCGGCGCGGTGACCCGGTGCAGCTAAGCGCTGGCAACGCGTCCTTCTCGGTCTCGCGCCCGATGATCGCCGAAGAGGATGGCGCCATCGGCGACACCATCAGGGTGCGCGAGGATAAGAAAGCGGCACCCATTTTCGCCCAGGTGGTCGACATGGGTCAGGTGCGCCTGCCGGGCATATGAACTAAAAATTTAATCTTTTTAAAACTTGTCCGTTCTATCCCTGCGGGGACGTGTAAAGGATGATGTGATGATTAAGTCAGTCGGCTCCAATGTGATCGGCATCGATACGGCCAGATTGCGCGAAAGCGGCAAGGCTCGTGATGTGGCGGTCAGCGGCTCGGCCACGCCTCTGGCGGCCGGGGCTTCGACCCCCGCCGCGCGGATGGCGGCGCAGGGTGCGCCGGTCGATCTCGATCGGATCGCTGCGATCAAATCCGCCATTGCCGCGGGCAATTATCCTGTCGACGCCGACGCGATTGCCGATCGCATGATGGCGCTCGACCTGCCGCTCTACGGCTGAAGTCCATGCCGCTTGGCCTTGCTGCGTTGGATGAGATGACGGCCGCTTTCGATGCCCTGCGCACCGCGCTGGACGGGCGGGACGCGGCGGTCATCGATGCGGCGACCGGGCGCATCGGGAAAGCGGCCGCCGCTGTGCGTGCGGTAGGCGCCTGGCGGGCCGATGAAGATGTCACGGCGCGGCTGCGTCAGATGAAGCCGCTGCTCGAAGCGGCGAGAGTGCGCACGGCGGTCCTTGCCGACCAGGCCGGACAGCGCCTATCGACGCTGGCCGCACAGGGCGCTGCAACGGCGCCGCTGACTTACGGTCGCTGACAGCTTATTATTGAAGCGAACAAGGGCGCCCTCGGGCGCCTTTTTTTGTGCCCGTTGCCCCGCAATTTTCAAAATAGATACCGCGCCGTTAACCAAATCTTGGCACGTCCCTTGCTCTAATAGCCTTTGCATTAGGGGGAGTTCCAGCACGTGTCGGCATTTGCGGACATCAAGACGACGGGCAGTTTCAGTGGCAATCGCGTAACCAATGCGATTGCCATGGCCAGCCGTCGTACGGGCGTCGACTTTGCCTATCTGCTCGGGCAGGCGAAGATCGAAAGCAGCCTGAACCCCACGGCCCGCGCCTCGACTTCGTCGGCGACGGGCCTTTACCAATTTATCGACCAGAGCTGGCTTGCCGTGATCGACAAGCATGGCGAGGAATATGGCCTTGGCTGGGCCGCCGACGCGATCAGCCGGGGGAGCAACGGGCGCTATCAGGTTTCCGATCCGGCGCTGCGCCAGCAGATCCTCGACCTGCGTAAACATCCTGAAACCGCGTCGGTCATGGCGGCGCAGCATGCTGCCGACAACAAGGCCTATCTGGAACGACGCCTCGGCCGCGAGGCGGAACCGGTCGACCTCTATCTCACGCATTTCCTGGGCGTGGGGGGTGCGGCAAAATTCCTGTCGGCGCACGACCGCGCGCCCGATGCAAGCGCGGCCTCGCTCTTCCCTTCGGCTGCGCGCGCGAACCGCTCGATCTTTTACGACCGCTCCGGCAACCCGCGCAATTTCGCCGAAATCCGCGAGCGTTTCGCCGCCAAGCTGGAAAAGGGTGCTGGCTCGCTCGGGTCGGACGTGCGCTTTGCCGCCGCCAACCCGCCCGCCGAAACCAAAATGGTCCAGCCCGCCGATTATGTGCGGATTGAGACGCAGCGGCTCGCCAGCGCGGCCGATGTCTCCATCCGCCCGCGCCCGGAAACCGCGCGCCTCGCCTATCTCATGCTCGCCACCCTCGGAAGGTAACGGCACGCCATGTCTCCTGCTCAAGTCAAAGCCCAGATATGGATGAGCGCCGCCAAGGGCGCGGTGTTGCCGATGGCGACGCTGATGGTCGTCCTGTTCATGATGGTGCCGGTGCCGGCACTGATGCTCGATATCGGCTTCATCGCCAATATCATGATCAGCCTTGCCGTGCTGATGGTGGCGCTCAATGCTGCAAAGCCGCTCGATTTCTCAAGCTTTCCGACGGTGTTGCTGTTCGCGACGCTGCTCCGCCTTGCTCTCAACGTTGCTTCGACCCGCGTCGTGCTGGTGTCGGGCCATGAAGGATCGGATGCAGCAGGACAGGTGATCGAGGCCTTCGGGCACTTCCTGATCGGCGGTGACTATGTCGTCGGCATCTTCGTGTTCGCCATCCTGATGATCATCAACCTGGTCGTCATCACCAAGGGCGCGGGCCGTGTTTCGGAGGTCAGCGCACGCTTCACCCTCGACGCTTTGCCCGGCAAGCAGATGGCGATCGACGCCGATTTGAACGCCGGCCTGATGACACCCGAAGAGGCCAAGGCGCGCCGGCAGGAAGTCGCGACCGAGGCGGATTTCTACGGCTCCATGGACGGCGCGAGCAAGTTCGTGAAGGGCGATGCGGTGGCGGGCATCCTCATCCTCGTCATCAACATCGTCGGCGGCATCATCCTGGGCGTCGTCAGCCATGGCCTGGCGATCGGCGAGGCTGCGCAAACCTATATCATCCTCGCCATCGGCGATGCGCTGGTGGCGCAGATCCCCGCGCTGCTACTCTCGATCGCGGCAGCCTCCATCGTCACGCGGGTGAAGAGCGAGCAGGACCTGTCGTCGCAGATGACGGACCAGTTCGGCTCCGGCAAGGCGTGGGTGCCGGTCGCGGCGATCCTTGGTTTCCTCGGTGTTCTGCCGGGCATGCCCCACATGATCATCCTCCCCGCAGCGGCGCTTGCCGGCGGTATCGCCTGGCAACTGCGCCAGACGAGCCGGAAAAAGGCCGCCGAGCCAGCTCCCGTACCCGAGCCCGCTAATCCCGCGATCATCGAATGGACCGACGTGTCGGATGGCGCAATCCTGGGCCTGGAGATCGGCTATGGCCTCATCGGCCTGGTCGACGAGCGCAAGGGGGCGCCGCTGATGGCGCGCATCACCGGCATTCGCCGGCAGCTGTCCAAGGAGCTGGGCTTCGTCGTGCCGATGGTGCGGGTGAAGGACAATCTGGCGCTCGAACCCAATCAATATCGCATCACCATCGCCGGCGTCGTCGTCGGGGAAGATGAAATCTGGCCCGAAGACCTGCTTGCGCTCGATAGCGGCGCGCTGGAAGGTACGGTCCCCGGCCGCGAGGCGCGCGATCCGACCTTCGGGCTGGAAGCGGTGTGGATTTCACCCGACAAGCGCAGCGAAGCGGTGGTCGCGGGCTATACGGTGGTCGATCCGCCAACTGTCGTCGCCACCCATTTGAACCAGCTGATCGCGATGAATGCGTCGGAAATGTTCGGCCTGGACGATACGCGCAAGCTGCTCGACAATCTGAAGGACGCAGCGCCCCAACTGGTCGACGGCCTCACCCCCGGCCTGCTCAACCTCGCGCAAATTTCCGCGCTGTGCCGCGCTCTGCTGTCCGAAGGGATTGCGCTCAAGGACTTCCGCCGCATCTGCGAGGCGATGGTCGATTGCGCCCGGCCGGACATGAACCACGAGATGCTGGTCGAAGCGGTGCGGCAGCGGATTGGGTCGCTGATCATTCAGGGGCTGGTTCCGGTTAAGATGCCGCTCCCCGTCATCACGCTCGATGGCGATCTGGAAGGCTTGCTGGCGCAGGCGATGCGCGTGGCGGGCGATGCGCGCCACCCGATCGAACCCGCGCTCGCCAATCGTATCATCGAAGCCGTGGTGGACGCCGCCCGGCCGCTGATGGCGCAGGCGCGCAGCTTCGCCATCGTCACCTCGCCGGTCGCGCGCCGCGCGCTCGCCCGCCTGTTCAAGCCGCATCTGCCCGAAACGCCCGTCCTATCCTTCCTGGAAATTCCGGATGGCAAGGGCGTGGAAGTCGTCGCGGTCGTCGGCGGCGAGCAGCGTCCAGCGCCCCGCCACGACCCGCTGCCCATGCGCGAACGCGTCGCTTAATAAGGACAAGTCCCCATGTATATGAAGACTGTCATGGCCGGTTCCAGCGCCGATACCTACGGACGCGCGGCCGCTGCGATGCAGAGCCCCGAGCGACTGGCGCGGCAATATATGCCGCTGGTGCGCAAGATCGCCTGGCACGTCCATGGCCGGGTATCGAGTGCCATCGAGATTGAGGACCTGCTTCAGATCGGCATGGTCGCGCTGGTCGAAGCCGCTAATGCGTTCGAGGATCGCGGGCTGGGCTTTGCCTCCTACGCGCAGATGCGCGTGCGGGGAGCGATGATCGATCATCTGCGTCGCCATGCGACGCTCTGCCGCTCCGCCATGGCGCGACGCAAGGCCATGGGCGCGGCGCGCGCGCGGCTGGAGCAACGGCTTGGCCGCATGCCGACCGAAAGCGAAATGTCCATCGAGATGGGTTTGGAGCCTGCCGCCTATCGCGAGATGGCCGACAGCGCGGAAATGGTCCAGCACACCAGCATGGACGAAGTCTATTCCGACCAGTCCGCCTGGTTCGCCGATGTCGAGGATCGCGCCGACGACATTATGGAGCGCGAATCGATGAAGGCCGCGCTCGCCAAGTGCATCGGCGAACTGCCGCAGCGCGAGGCGCTGGTGCTGCAGCTCTACTTCGTCGAGGAACTGAACCTGGAGGAGATCGGCCAGACGCTGGACATTGGCGCGGCGCGCGTCTGCCAGATCAAGAAATCGGCGCTCGACAAGCTGCGGGTGAAATTGCGCGAGTGGAACTGACGGCGCGTTGCTGGACTAAATCATTTCTGAAGTGTTTCTGTCACCGGTAGCTCTTCCTGTGGATATGAAACAGACATGCTCAATCTCCGTCAAACCGCCGTTGCCAGCATCGCATTAGGCTGTGCCCTGTTTGGCGTAGGGGCGGCGCAGGCGCGGGACCTTTGTCCCGATCGGCCCGGCCTCGGCACGCCGCCCTGTACGGTCGAGCCGGGTAAGGTGGTTGTGGAAATTGGCGTCGCTGATTGGACGCGGGATGATGACGGCACCAGCCAAACCGACACGGTAGAGGCGGGAGAGTTTCTCGCGCGGATCGGCCTGACCGACAGGCTCGAAGCGCAACTCGGCTGGACCGCTTATGGCCATGAGCGGGTGCGCGACCGGTTGACCGGGGCTATCGACAAGCAAGCTGGCACCGGGGACGTGACGCTGGCCCTGCGGCGCAATCTGCGCAATCCCGATGGCAGCGGCCTGTCTATCGCACTCATGCCCCGTCTGACGTTGCCCACAGGGGGCGGGGCGATCGGCGCGGGCGATTGGGGCGCCGGACTGCTCATACCCGTCGGCGTTGAGCTGAAGGACGGCCTTTCCTTCAAATTGACGCCAGAAATCGACGCTGCGGTCGATGTCGACAGGTCCGGCCGGCATCTGGCCTATGGCGGCGTCCTTGGTCTCGACGTCGACCTGACCCCGTCGATCACGGCGACGATCGAGGCGGCCGCCATGCGCGACGATGATCCAGACGGCCATGAGACGCAGGCGCTCGGCGGCCTGTCGATCGAGTGGCAACCGTCGGACGACAGCCAGTTCGACCTTGGCGTGACCATCGGCCTCAACCATGACGCCCCTGACCGACAGCTTTATCTCGGCTTCGTGCGGCGCTTTTGAACGAGAAGTGTTTTCAGCGCTTCTCGTGATTCGCCGCCACCGCCTGCGCCACCGCCTGCATCAGTTGCCAGCGCGCGGGAATCGGCTGCGTCGTGCTGCCGATCATCACCGCGACGGCATAGCTGGTGCCGTCGGGTGCGGTCATGATGCCGACATCATTATAGCCGGTGGAGCGGGGGGCGAGATCCTGGCCCGTGCCGGTCTTGTGCAGGTAACGCCAGCCGGCCGGTACGCCGCCCTTGATCCGCTGAGGCCCGGTCTTGGCTTCCTCCATGATCGTCATCAGGATGCGCGACGACGCGCTCGAAAGCATGTCGCCTTCCTTGAGCTTGGCGAGCGCCGCCACGATGGAGCTGGGCGCGGCGCCGTCGGGCGGGTTGGACAGATAATTGTCGAGCGCCCGCTGCCGCGTCGCCATCGGTAGCTTTGCGCGCGCAGCGTAGAAATTGCGGCCCACCGAATAATCCTGTCGCCAGTCAAGGCCCGCGGTGGTGGCTTGCAACAGCCGTTCGCCCGGCCCGAACCGTATGTCGCGGATCATGCGGCGCGCGAGGAAGCCGCGCACTGCTTCCGGCCCGCCGGCGGCGCGCAGCAGCGCGTCGTTTGCGGTATTGTCGCTCTGCATCATCGCGCGACGCATCAGGTCGGAATAGCTGGTGGTCCAGCCGCTGCTGCCGACATTGGCAGCGCTCGGCTGGTGAAAGAGGGTAAGGTCCGCGCGGGTGATCGTCGTCGTGTCGGTAAGCCTGATCTTGCCGCGATCCACCATGTCGAGAAAGGTCATCGACACCCACAGTTTCGACACGCTCTGCTGCGGGAAAAGCTTGTTGCCGTTCCAGGCGACCGTCCAGTCCGCCCCCACGCGGCGGACCGCGATCCCGACATTGCCGTTGAACGACTGGCCAAGATTGCGGATGACGCTGACGAGCGCAGGCGAAGGCGCTTCGCTCTGGTCAATTTCCTTGAAGGGGCGCGGCGGGTTGGCGACCGGCTTGATCGGCCAACTGTCGGTCGTCGGCTGGACACGCTGCGGCCGTGCCTGCGCCTGCGGCGGCTGCGGCGCGCTAACGCAGGCGGACAGCGCCGCGATTAACACTATCATCCGCGCAGCCGCGCCACGCACGGGACGTCGCGAACGCCCAAAATCCTTTGATTGCATCAACTTCCCCGCACTCTTCGAGGCAGATAGCGATCCCTCTGCCGCGTCTGGCAAGCCCCTTGCGACGAAATTCAGTGCTTTCGCGATATAAGGAGTCGCGCGGCAGGGCATAGCCTGCTCAGTGCGCGTTCATGCGTAAGTCGGCAGGAGGCGCGCCATGACCAAATACCCGATCGAACGACGGCGCCTGCTGGCGGGAATGGGACTGGCGGCGGCTTGCCTGACGCTCGGCATTCGTCCTGCGCTGGCGGCATCCTTCGCCTCGCGGCGCATCGCCGTCACCGTGACAGGGCAGGGCCGCGACGTGCTGCTGATACCGGGGCTCGGCAGCGGACCGGCCATATGGAATAGCATGGTCAGCGGGGTTCCGGGCTATCGCTGGCACCGCGTTCACGTTGCTGGTTTCGCCAATCTTGCAGCAGGCGCCAACGCTGAAGGCGCGGTGGTGCAGCCCGTTGCCGACGAGATTGCGCGCTATGTGAAGGAAGCGGGGCTGGTCCGGCCGGCGGTGATCGGCCATTCGATGGGCGGCACATTGGCGATGATGCTCGCGATCAGGGGAGCCGTCGGCCGGGCGATGGTCGTCGATATGCTGCCCGCTGGTGCTGCGATGGTCGGCGGCACGGCGAGCGGCCTTGGCTATCTCGCCAGCCAGCTAGGCGACTATTTCACCGGCACGAAGGCGGGGCGCGCCTATCTCGCGCAGATGGTGGCGCAGGCGCCCGGTGCGCGGGGCAGCGATCCGGCGGTCATCGCCAATGCGCTGCGCGATCTGGCCAATATCGACCTGACGCCGCAGCTTCCGCGCATCAACAGCCCGCTTGAGGTGGTCTATGCGGTCGGCAGCGACAAGGCTCAGGCGACCGAGATCACGCGCCGCTTCCGCGTGGCCTATGCGGCGCGCAAGGGCACCGTTCTGCTGCCGATCGGTCCCAGCGGCCATGTCGTGATGGCCGACCAGCCCGCGCGCTTCAACGCCTTGGCGAGCGCGTTTCTGAAAGGTTAGGGCGCGAGCACCGTATCGACCGCCTCGGGCAATGTTTCGGGATAGTCGAGCGTATAATGAAGTCCCCGGCTTTCCTTGCGCTTCAAGGCCGAGCGGACCACCAGCCGCGCAACCTCCAGCAGATTGCGCAGTTCGATCAGGTCTGGGGTGACGCGGAAATTGCCATAATAATCATCAACTTCCTTGGACAGCAGGTCGATGCGATGTTGCGCGCGCTCCAGCCGCTTGGTGGTGCGAACAATGCCCACATAGTCCCACATGAAGCGGCGGATTTCTTTCCAATTATGCTGGACGATGACTTCCTCGTCCGAATTGGTGACGCGGCTTTCGTCCCAGGGGCGGATCGATGGCGGGGCGGGGAGCTCCTCCCAATGCGCGCGAATGTGCCGCGCCGCCGCTTCGCCAAAGACGAAACATTCGAGCAGCGAGTTGGACGCCAGCCGATTGGCGCCGTGCAGCCCGCTTTCCGTGACTTCACCGGCGGCATAGAGGCCGGGGAGGTCGGTGCGCCCGTCGAGGTCGATGATGACGCCGCCGCAGGTATAATGCTGCGCCGGTACGACGGGGATCGGCTCCTTGGTAATGTCGATGCCCAGCTCGAGCAGCCGGGCATAGATGGTCGGGAAATGCTGGCGCACGAATTCGGGCGGCTGGTGACTAATGTCCAGATGGACATAGTCGAGGCCGAGCCGCTTGATCTCATGGTCGATGGCGCGCGCCACGATGTCGCGCGGGGCCAGTTCGGCGCGCGGGTCGAACCGGGGCATGAATCGCTCGCCGCCGCCGGGCACGCCGGGCGGCAGCTTCAAATGCCCGCCTTCGCCCCGTACCGCTTCTGTGATGAGGAAGTTTTTGACCTCCAGATTATAGAGGCAGGTCGGGTGGAACTGGTTCATTTCCATATTGGAGACGCGGCACCCCGCGCGCCACGCCATGGCGATGCCATCACCCGTCGCGCCGCGCGGCGCGGTGGAAAAGAGATAGGTGCGCCCGGCGCCGCCGGTGCACAGGATCGTCGCTCTGCCCAGGACGGCATCGACGCGCTTGCTCTTCCGGTTGAAGGCATAGACGCCCCAGACATGGCCATCGCCCGAATAATGCTCACCATGGCGTGAGGTGATGAGGTCGATCGCGACCATATCCTCGATCAGCGTGATATTGGGGTTCGCGCGCGCAGCCTTGAGCAGCGCGACCTGCACCGCATGGCCCGTCGCATCGTCGACATGGACGATGCGGCGATGGCTATGCCCGCCTTCGCGCGTCAGGTGCCAGCGTTCGCCAAAGCTTTCCCCGCCGTTGAAAGGGACGCCCAGTTGCGCGAGCCGGTCGATCGCCGCTGGCGCTTCGGATACGACGAATTCTACCGTGTCCCGGTCGTTAAGGCCCGCGCCGGCGACCATCGTATCTTCGACATGCGCCGAGAAACTATCGCCAGCGTCCAGCACGGCGGCGATCCCGCCCTGCGCCCAGTTGGTCGAGCCGCCGTCCAGCGCACCCTTGGCCAGCACCACGACCTTGCGGTCCTGCGCCAGGTTGATGGCGGCGGTCAGTCCCGCCGCACCGGAGCCGATGATGACGACGTCGTAAATGGTGTTAGGCATTGTCTCTCCGCCTTATGCCCAGCAGCCTTAGCCCGTCGGCGGAGATTTTGTCGAGAAGCGCCGTCGATCCGATCTAGGCGGCGGCCGTCAGGTTGAGGAAGACATCCTCCAGATCCGGGTCGCGCGTCACCACATCGACGATCGACAGGCCGTTCGCCTGCACAGCGGCCAGCACCTGGCCCGCATTGGCGCGATCCTTGAGATAGGTGATGGTGAGCGTGCGTGGATCAATGAGTTCGATCTTCTCGAAACTCGCATCGATGGGCGCGACGGCGATGTCACGATCCACCGTCACCTGCACGACCTTCTCCTGCGCCATCGCGATCAGTTCACGCGTCGGCTTGTCGGTGATGAGCCGGCCATGATTGATGATGCCGATCCGGTCGCACAACTCCTCGGCTTCTTCCAGATAATGGGTCGTCAGCACGATGGTCACGCCGCTGGCGTTGAGTTCGCGCACATATGCCCAGAGCTGCTGGCGAAGCTGGACGTCGACCCCTGCCGTCGGCTCGTCCAGCACCAGGATCGGCGGGCTGTGGACCATCGCCTTCGCCACCAGCAGCCGCCGCTTCATGCCGCCCGACAATGCGCGGGTGTAGGCGTGCGCCTTGTCCTCCAGATGCACGGCGCGCAGCAATTCCATCGACCGGCGGCGCTCCTTGGGCACGCCATAATAGCCGGCCTGATTTTCCAGCGTCTCGAACGGCGAGAAAAAGGGATCGAAGACGATTTCCTGCGGCACGATGCCGATCGAATTCTTGGCGTTGCGCGGGTTGGCGTCGATGTCGAAGCCCCAGATGCGCGCGCTGCCGCTCGTTTTATTGACCAAGCCGGCGAGGATATTGATCGTCGTCGACTTGCCCGCGCCATTGGGGCCGAGCAGGCCGTAAATCTGCCCGCGCGGGATGGTCAGATTGATGCCGTCGAGCGCGCGCTTGCCGCCCTCATAGACTTTGGTGAGGTCGCTAATCTCGATGGCGGCGGGGGCGGTGCTCTGCGTCATGCACGCTTCTATGGGCATGGTGCGGCGGGAAGGGAAGGGGGCGGTGACGGCCGCCCTTGCGGCATCCTAGAATTCCGCCGCGACGTCCATCAGGCCGAGCAGCTTGCGCGGCGCGATTTCCCGCCAGCTGGCGCGCAGCCGGTCGGCGATATGATCCCAATCGGTATCGCCAAGGTCGAGGCGAATGCCGATCCAGCCGTCGCCGAAATAGGCCGGGCGGTAATAGCGCGCCGGATCATGCTCGATCAGCGCGGCCTGCTCATCGGGTGCGGTCGTCTTGACCAGCAGGGCGATGATGCCGTCGCCATGATGATCCTTCGTGAAATAGGCGAATTTTTTGCCTTTCTCGATGCCGAAGCAGGGCATGCCGTGCGACGTCACTTCATCCGCCTGCGGCAATGCCATGGCGAGGGCGCGGACCTTGTCGAGCAGGTAGGCAGGCTGCCGTTCCCGCGTCACGAAATCGGCGAGCACGCGCGGATAAAGCTGATGCTCGGCCATCAATACGCGGGCGGCGAGGCTGTCGGTTGTGTCGCCGGGCAGGATGGCGACGGGCGTCTGGTCGAGTACCGGACCATCGTCCAGCTCGGCGGTGACGATGTGGACGGAGCAGCCGCCATGGCTGTCCCCCGCCTCAAGCGCCCGCTCATGGGTGTCGAGTCCCTTATAGAGTGGCAACAGGCTGGGATGGATGTTGAGCATCCGCCTCTCCCATCCGCTCACAAACTCCGGCGAAAGCAGCCGCATATAGCCAGCGAGCGCGACATATTGGACGTTCGCGGCGCGCAGCTGCGCGTCGATCAGCGCGTCGAATTCGGCGCGCTTCATGCCCTTGTGGCTATGGGCGTAAGTTGCGATCCCTTCCGCCGCCGCGAGGCGAAGCCCGGCGGCTTCCGGATCGTTCGACGCGACCAGCACCAGTTCATAGGGGCAGGCCGGGTTCTTCGCCGCATAGAGCAGCGCGCCCATATTGGACCCGCGACCGGAAATGAGGACGGCAACCCTGGCTTTCGTCATCTGCGTCAAATCCGCCTTTTAGCCGTCAGCCCTTGTGCGTCGCGGTCCAGTCCGCGCGGGCGCTCCATATTTCCGTGGCGCCGTGGACGGTGCAGCCCTTCTCGCCCGCTTCGACAGCGCCGATGCGGTAGACGGTCTCGCCGGCATCCTCCAGCGCCTGCGTGACGGCGGCGACATGCGCCTCATCGACGCTCAGCACCATGCCCACGCCGCAGTTGAAGGTGCGCGCCATTTCTTCCGGCTCGATATTTCCCTGCGCCTGGAGGAAGGCCATCAGGCGCGGCTGCGTCCAGCTGCCGGCATCGACGATCGCATGGCAATCGTCAGGCAGGACGCGCGGGATATTTTCCAGCAGGCCGCCGCCAGTAATATGGGCAAGCGCATTGATGAGGCCAGCGCGCACCAGCGGCAGCAGGCTCTTCACATAAATGCGCGTCGGCGCCATCAGCGCGTCGATCAGCAGCACTTCATTGTCGAACAGGGCAGGGCGATCGAGCTTCCACCCCTTGTCGGCGGCAAGGCGGCGGACCAGCGAGAAGCCGTTGGAATGAACGCCCGAAGACGCAAGGCCGAGCAGCACGTCGCCCGCCTTCACCCGGTTGCCGGTCAGCGCCTGGCTGCGTTCGACAGCCCCGACGCAGAAGCCGGCGAGATCATAATCGCCGTCGGCATACATGCCCGGCATTTCAGCCGTCTCGCCGCCGATCAGCGCGCAGCCCGCGATACGGCAGCCTTCGGCGATCCCGGCGATGACGCGTTCAGCCACGCCGCTTTCGAGTTTTCCGGTCGCATAATAATCGAGGAAGAAAAGCGGCTCTGCGCCCTGCACGATCAGGTCGTTGGCGCACATGGCGACGAGGTCGATGCCCACGCCATCATGGCGATCATGCTCGATCGCGAGCTTGAGCTTGGTGCCGACGCCATCATTGGCCGCCACCAGCAGCGGATCATCATAGCCAGCGGCTTTCAAATCGAAAAAGCCGCCGAAGCCGCCCAGTTCCGCGTCGGCGCCCGGCCTGCGCGTTGCGCGTGCCAGCGGCGCTATGGCGCGCACCAGCGCGTTACCGGCTGCGATATCGACGCCTGCCTTGGCGTAGCTGTAGGATTCTGTGTCGCTCATGCTCCGCGCCCTAGAACAATGTGAGCGGCAGGGAAACCGTCCAGTCGTCATCGCAGCGCCTTCGCGCTTGGCAGGCCGCCCGTTTCCCGGCAAAAGGCCGCCCGTGAGCCTGTCCCTATCCAAGCCAGCTTTTTCGTCCGCCCGGCTGTGGCGATTCCTGTCGCGGCCCATGCAGATACTGCTGGCGGTGCTGCTCGGCCTCGCAGCTGCCTCGCTTTACGCACAGATGGAGGGGGAACGCGGCGTGCCGCCTATCGCCAGCGGCGGCGATTTCGAAGTGCGAGGCGTCAAGGTGGACGTCTTGGCCAAGGATGCGCAGACCGCGCGCGAACAGGGCTGGCGCATTGCGCAGCGAGAGGCCTGGCGGATGCTCTGGACCCGCACCCATGGCGGTAGCGGCGCTCCGGGGCTGTCCGATTCGCAGCTGGGCGCGATGATTTCGGGTGTCGAGATCGAATATGAGCAGAGCGGGCCGACGCGCTATGTCGCGACGCTGTCCATCCTGTTCGACCGAGCGCGCACTGGCCAGTTGCTCGGCGTATCGGGCAACGTCATGCGCTCGCCGCCGCTGCTGGTCATCCCGGTGATGTGGGACGGCGGATCGGCTGTGTCTTACGAACGCACCAATGAATGGCAGAAGGCCTGGGCGCGCTATCGCACCGGCGACAGCGCGATCGACTATGTCCGCGTCGCGGGCTCGATCGCCGACCCGATTCTGCTCAATGCCGGCCAGACGGGGCGGCGCGGACGGCTCTGGTGGCGCGTCCTGCTCGACCAATATGGCGCGGCGGACGTGGTGATCCCGATCGTCCGGCTCGAACGGCAATGGCCCGGTGGCCCGGTGACCGCGACTTTCACC
>Ga0233380_1000683_pt1 | contig 16953 bp, 13 predicted proteins | sample ElkDunMinimDraft_9_FD_191541 | JGI IMG/M metagenome (GOLD analysis project Ga0233380, IMG submission 191541) | Fecal eukaryotic communites from dung pellets of Tule Elk in California, USA - Elk Dung F36 | ecosystem: Host-associated > Mammals > Digestive system > Large intestine > Fecal | place... | reverse complement strand
GATCGGCATCCTCGGTGACGTTGAAGGCATCCCAACCACCGATCTCCCGCAGGACCGAAAGGCGGAAATGGTTGGAGGTGCCGCCGAGCGGCATCGGCAGGCGCCAGCGCGCCAGACCCGGCAACAGCACACCGAACAGCCCCGCATACTCTCCGGCGAACATGGAGGCGAGCCAGGCTGAACGACCATTCTCCACCTCAAGCCGCGCCTGCAGGCAGGCTAGGTGCGGTTCGTCCCGGAAGCGCGCTGCCGCCTTCCAGAGCTGCTGCGGCTCGGGCACGTCCTCGGCATCGAAGACCACCACGAACTCCCCGCGGCAAAGGGGAAGTGCGAAATCCAGCGCTTTCGGCTTGGTGCGCGGCTCCGCGTCCGGCACCCGCACGAGGCTGAAGCAGGGGTCTCCCAGGCGCATGGTCACGGCCGAGACTGTTTCCACCGATGTCTGCTCGACCACGAACTTGATGTCGAGCCGCTCCCGCGGGTAGTCGAGACTACCGAGGGCGGCAAAGAGCTGCGGCACCATGCCCGCCTCGTCGCGGAGCGGCACCAGCACGGAATAGACCGGCAGTTCGGTATCATCCGGACGCACCGGTGCATTGTGGTCGGGGCACGGGGCGGCAATGACCGCGAGGCGGATGAGCGCCGGGCCCACCAGCAGCACCAGCGCGACAGGCAGCAGCAGCGCCTGGAAGGCATAGGGCGCGAGCAGCACCAGGACGACAAGCAGGAACAACCCGGCAATGAAGCCGAACCGCGCCGCCCGGGTCAGTTCCAGATGTGCGCTGGCATAGGGCCAGCGTGCGGCGAGACGCTGGCGGGCCGCATCGACGAGGGCGCCTGCGGCGCAGCGGGACACGAAGTCGACAAGCGCACTATGGGGAACGAGGCAGATGCGGTCGCGCAGATTTGGGTTCGTCCGCCGCTGCTCGGCGAGGCGCAGGAGGTGCGCGAAATCCGGCGCCGAGAACGTCACCGTCCGGCCGAGCAGTACGAGACCCAGCGACCGGATCTCGCCCATGGCGTCGAGCCGTTGCGGCTCGATCTGGCGCTCGAGCCCTGCGGGGACCGTGTCGTGAAAGGCGAAGCCTGCCCAGCGGGCGGCGCGCTGCATCACCTCGGCTTCGGGGATGCCAAGGACCGAGGCGCAATAGCGAAGAGGATCGGTTTCTCGCAGGAGCGCCGCCTCCAGCACACCGCGGGCGACGTCCTCAGCAACCGGCTTTCCAGCACCGAGGATGCAGCGGAGCAGTTCTACCGGAGCGGACACCTGGTCAGAAGGGACCGTGGGGGTACGCACTCAAGATCACGGTCGCCCCACACCACAAACCCCCACTACAAGCAGAGCGTAGCACATGACAAAGTCACCGCAAGAATAAAGCTCCCTGCGGTGACGACCTTATCTTGAGAGACCAGCCGGTCTAGTTCGGATCGAACTGATGCGGATTGAAGTGATAGGCAGTGGAGCAGAACTCGCACACCACTTCGATTTCACCGTCGACCGCCATCTCCGCGCGCTCTTCGGCATTGAAGCTGTTGACCAGCATGTCCTCGATCCTGTCGGCGGAGCAGGTGCAGCGCTCCTCGAGCGTCATCGGGGTGAACACCCGCACGCCGGTCTCGTGATAGAGCCGGAACAGCAGGCGCTCCGAAGAAAGGTCCGGGTCTGCGAGTTCGAGGTCATCGACGGTCGACAGCATGATCCGGGCCTCGTTCCAGCCATCGGATTCAACGAAGTCCGGATCCTTCATGTCCGGATTGTCGAAATCGCCATCGCCGGGCAGGTCGGCCATGGTGGCCTGGCCGTGCTCGGGCAGATGCTGGATCAGCACGCCGCCGGCGCGCCAGTGGGGACGGTGATCGCCCTTCCTGGTGAACTCGGCCACGGCGATGCGCACCGCGGTGGGTATCTGCTCGGACTGCATGAAGTAGGTGTGCGCCACCTCCTCCAGCGAGTTGCCGTCGAGCGCGACGATGCCCTGGTAGCGCTCGGTGTGCGGGCCCTGGTCGATGGTCATGGCAAGGTGCCCCTTGCCCAGCAGTTCGCCGGGACGGGTGCGCCCCTCCTGGGCGGCCTTGACCAGAAGGTCATGGTCGAAGCGGGCATAGCCGCGCACGCCATCGGGCGCGTCGAAGTCGACGACGATGAGGTTCACCGGACCATCGGTCTGGGTCTGGAGGATGAAGCGGCCCTCGAACTTGAGCGAGGAGCCGATCAGCGCCGCCAGCACCACAGCCTCGCCGAGCAGCCGGGCAACCGGCGCCGGATAGTTGTGGCGCGACAGTATGGAGTCGAGCGCGGCGCCCAAGCGCACGCTGCGGCCGCGCGTGTCGAGGTTTTCGAGCGTGAACGGGACCACGGTGTCATCGACGCTTTCAGGGCGGTCGAGGCCAAGCGCGCTCATCAGGTTCTCGGTCATGGTCGTGTCCGTCATGGTGTTCTTCCGCGAAGGCTAAGCCCTGAGAGCAGGATGCGCCACCGCCGGCAGCAAACAACTGCGTCATTCCCGCGATTGCGAGAACCCCGTCTCCCGTGAGGAAGAGTGGCCCCCGGCGCAGCGGGGATGACGCCTTGTCCGGTGCGAAGCGACGATCCGCCGGGGACTAGTTGGTTTCGACCCCGAAGGCCCAGCACAGAATGGCTTTTTGGGCATGAAGGCGATTTTCGGCCTCGTCCCACACCACCGACTGGGGACCGTCGATTACCTCGTCGGTCACTTCGTCCCCGCGATGCGCGGGCAGGCAGTGCATGAACAAGGCATCCTTGTTCGCCAGCGCCATCAAATTGGGGTTCACCTGGTAGGGTTTCAAGACCCGGCGCCGTTCGGCTGCATCGACGTCGCCCATGGACACCCAGGTGTCGGTGATGACGAGATCGGCCCCCTCGACGGCCTCCCGCGGGTCCTCGATCAGCCGCACGGCATCGCCGGCCCGGCGGATGTCGTCCATCAGGTCCTTTTCGGGGCTGTATTCCTCGGGGGTCGCGATGGTGAGCTGGCAGCCGAAGACTTCGGCAGCGTTCACCCAGGAATGGAGCACATTGTTGCTGTCGCCCACCCAGGCGACCTTGGCGCCCTTTATGTTGCCCCGGTATTCCTCGAAGGTCATGAGGTCAGCCATGATCTGGCAGGGATGCGCGCGGCGGGTGAGGCCGTTGATGACCGGGACGCTGGCGCCCTCGGCAAGCTCGAGCAGGTCGGCATGGGAGAGGATGCGGATCATGATCGCATCGACATAGCGGCTCATGACCTTGGCGGTATCCTCCAGCGTTTCCTCGCGGGAAAGCTGCATCTCCTGGCCCGACAGCATGATGGTCTCGCCGCCCAGCTGGCGCATGCCGACATCGAAGCTGACGCGGGTGCGGGTGGACTGGCGGTCGAAGATCATCGCCAGCACCTTGCCGGCGAGCAGCTGCGGGCGATCGCCTTCCCTGAGGCGCGCCTTCAGCGACACGGCGGTGTCGAGCATGCCGCGCAGTTCGGCGTAGGTGAAATCATCGATGGAGAGAAAATGCCTTGGGGTGCCGGTCGTGGTCATGGGCCGGGGTCCTTTTGTGACGCTTGGTTCCGTATCCGCACCGGACACTGTGAACCTTTGACAATTCCGGTGTCATCCCGCGGAGCGGATACCCGCCCGGGATGACAACCGAGTGTGCGGAGAGCGTGCGGCTCCCCTCTCCTCCCTCACGGGGGAGGGAACAGCCCGCGTCGGCGGCGCCCAAAGTGGTAGAATACCAGCATCATGACCCCGCGGCCGCGGTGGAGGCGGTCTCGGCCTCGATGGCATCGAAGGCGGCGCCAAGCTTCTGCATGGCCTCCTCGATGTGTTCCTCGGTGATGATCAGCGGCGGGATGAGCCGCAGCACGTTGTCGCCGGCACCGATCACGAGCATCTGGTGATCATCGCGCAGCCGGGCAACGAAGTCGCGCACCGGCGGGGAGATCTTGATGCCGGCAAGCAGGCCCTTGCCGCGCAGTTCGAGCACGTAGTCGGGATATTTCTGCGCCAGCTGCTGCAGGTGCCAGCCGAGGCGCTGGCCCATCTGGTTCACGTGGTCGAGGAAGCCGGGAGCGGTTATGCGGTCGAGCACGGCGTTGCCGACGGCGCAGGCCAGCGGATTGCCGCCATAGGTCGAGCCGTGGGTGCCGGGCACCATGGAAGCGGCGACTTCTTCCTTCGCGAGGCAAGCCCCGAGCGGGAAGCCGCCACCGATGGCCTTGGCCACGGCGACGATGTCCGGGGTGATGCCGGACCATTCATGGGCGAAGAAGCGGCCGGTGCGGCCGAACCCGCACTGCACTTCATCGAGGATGAGGAGCAGGCCGTGCTCGTCGCAAAGCTGGCGCAGGCCCTGCATGAACTCGGCGGGCATGGCGGTGACCCCGCCCTCGCCCTGAACCGGCTCGATCAGGATGGCGCAGGTCTGCGGCCCGATCAGGGACTTCACCGCCTCGAGGTCGCCGGGGCGGGTGTGTTTGAAGCCGGGCATCGGCGGACCGAACCCTTCCAGATAGCTCGGATTGCCGCCGGCCGCGATGGTGCCGAGGGTGCGTCCATGGAAGGAGCCGGTGAAGGCGATGATCTCGTACCGGTCCGGCTCGCCCTTGGTGAAGAAGTAGTGCCGCGCCGTCTTGATGGCGCATTCAAGCGCCTCGGCACCGGAATTGGTGAAGAACACCTTGTCCGCAAAGGTAAGGTCGACGAGCCGCTGGCCCAGTCGTTCCTGCTCGGGAATGGTGAAGACGTTGGAGGTGTGCCACACCTTTTCGGCCGCGGACTTCAGCGTGGAGACCAAATGCGGGTCGCCATGTCCGAGCGCGTTGACGGCGATGCCGGAGTGGAAATCGAGGTACTCTCGACCCTGCTGGTCGTACAGTCGCACGCCCTCGCCCCGCTCAAAAGCGAGATCAGACCGGGCATACGTGCCGTAGAGCGCAGACATGGTGAGTGTTCCTTCCAAGGGCAAAAACGGGCGTGGCAAAAGCGCCACAAAAACCAAAAACGCGCCTGTTTGCAGCGCGTTTTCGGCGTGCGAGTTACGGCGAATTCGTCTCCAAAGTCAATCTGCGGCCTGCAAGTGCCTGATTTGACTCATTGATCGTTAATAGGATTTTAACCAGTGGAATGTCGGGGAAATCGACGCCCGACTCTTGATCCCGATTCCAGCGCTGCGGTAGTGTCCTGCTCAACGGGGAACACGACATATCGTGTGGCGGACCCGCCTATCATACGACGCCTAGCGTTCTACGGCTGCCATTGCCGTTTGGCAGCGCAGGGAAGGATTCTGTGTTGACGATGGTTTCAGAAGCGCAAACCGCAGGCTGGACCGAGGAGCGCGTCGAGCTCCTCAAGAAGCTATGGATGGAAGGCCTCAGTGCCAGCCAGATCGCGGGCGAACTCGGACAGGGCGTGACCCGCAATGCCGTCATCGGCAAGGTGCACCGGCTGAAGCTGTCGGCCCGGGCCAAGCCGACCAATACCGCGCCCCGCGCCCGGCCGGCAGCACCGCGTCCGGCGGCGCCGCGTCGCGTCACCGGCACCAGTTCCGGGCTCAGCAGTGCAGCCAGTGCCGCCGCGAAGGTGCGCCACACCATGCCGCGGCCGCAGACCATGGGCGCCACTGCCCTGGCCGTTGCACCCGAGATGGAGGCCGAGCTCTATGTCGCCCCGGCGGCTGAGCTGTTCATCCCGGAAGAGAAGCGCCTGTCGCTGCTGCAGCTCAACGAGCACACCTGCAAGTGGCCGATCGGCGACCCGCTGACTCCGGACTTCTATTTCTGCGGGCAGCACAGCCTCGAGACCGGCCCCTATTGCGACTTCCACTCGCGGCGGGCCTACCACCAGATCGACCGCCGCAAGCGGTAGGACCGGAAGATCACGAAGGGCGCCACTGGCGCCCTTTTTGTCAGCCGTACGCGCTGTTGCCGCTCGGCGTCGCGGGTGCCCGTCGCTCGCATATCTACACCTTATACCGACGTACCCGTTCCGAAGGGGCCCTGGCTGCCCAGCGCATGAAGGGACTGACGATGAAGGGTGAACACGACTTCGACTTCCTGCACGGGGACTGGACCGTGCGGCACCGCAAGCTCAAGACCCGGCTCGCCGGCGCCGACGACTGGCAGGAGTTCGAGGGCACGAGCACCACGCGACCCATCATGGCTGGCCTCGGCAATGTGGAAGACAACTTCATCGAGGACCCGAACGGCGCCTATCGCGCCGCGGCCATCCGCGCCTATGACAGCGAAAGCGGCATCTGGCGGATCTGGTGGCTCGACCTGCGCTACCCCGCGGAGATCGGCACGCCGGTGGCTGGCGGGTTCGACGGGGATCGAGGCGAGTTCATCGCCGACGACCAGTGGAACGGGGTGCCGATCAAGGTGCGTTTCGTGTGGCAGAAGAATTCCGGCACCGGGCCGCGCTGGGAACAGTCATTCTCGGCGGATAGCGGCTACAGCTGGGAACTCAACTGGTCGATGCAGTTCACCTGAACCCGGGAGTTGCGCAATGGCCCCTGGCCCGGACCGAGCCCTCGAAGCGTTCTTCAACGCCTATGCCGCGGCGTCGCTGGCGGGAGACGCAGGGACAATCGGCAGATCGTACTTCTCGAGCTATATCGAGGCGGCGCCTTCGACCGTCGAGGCCTTCACGGTGGATGCTGCATACGAGGCTGCGATCTGGGCCAAGGCCGAGGCCATGAGGGGGCTCGGGCTCGCCGAGTCGACGGTGACGCTAATCAAGACGGCTCCCATCGCGCCGCGCCACGTGCTGGCGGAAGCCGAGTGGCGGCTGCGATTTGCCCCGCAGGGCAAGACGCCGGCCGAAACGCACTTCCGGATCAGCTATGTTGTGCGGATGGAAGACGGCGGCCCAAAAATCCTGCTGGCCATCTCGCATGAGGACGAGGAGCAGGCCATGAAGGACCTCGGGCTGAGTTGAGCAACCACCAGTGGCGGCCCGCCGCATGCCGGCCGCCAATGCTGTCGGTTCAGGCCGCTTCGGCAGCCATCTCGACGTAGTGCGGATTGTACATGATCCCCAGAACATTGCCGAACGGGTCGACGACGGACGCAGTCACGAACCCCGTCTCGCCACGCCTGGTGATGGGATCGTACTCCGTGGCGCCGAGTTCCTTGAGCCGCGCGAACGCTGCCTCGATGTCATCGACATGCCAGAGCAGGATGGCGCCACCCGGCCCGGCCTGCATCCCCTTGGGGGCATAGCGCCGGTCAATGATGCCGAACTCGTCCTCCCGGTCGCCGATGCGGAACTCGATATAGGCCGGGGCCTCCCTGTTCGGCATCTGGAAATAGGCGTCGACGCCGAACAGCCTGGCATACCAGTCGCGGGCGGCGATCATGTCATCTGCGAAGAAATTCACCGTGGCCATGCCACGCAGAAAGTGCTGTTTGCTCATCGGTGTGACCTTTCCTCGTTGAGCTGGTGCAACCACAATGAGCGAAGACCGGACCGGCGTATTCCAGAAACCCGCAGAACCATACGCCCCGCGCGGACGGCTCGATCCCGCCGGTTTCGAGCGCCACGTGCAGTTCCGCACACTCGCTCCGCCGCCTGATCTGGCGGCGTTCGTCGAGCATTCCTGGGTCATTCGCTGGGACAGGGCCGAGGGGCCGTACGAGTCTCCCGAGGTTATGCACCGGCCCTATGTCGACATGTTCCTGTCGGAGCAGGACTCCGGCATCCAGGGGACGTTCCGGGGCAAGCGGACCTATTCGGCAGCGGGAAGCGGGCGCATCCTCGGCATCCGCTTCCGCCCCGGCGCCTTCCATGCCTTCTGGCCGGGAGAGATGGCCGAGCTGCAGGACAAGATCGTGCCCCTCGAAACGGTTTTCCCGTGGGCCGACGCCGTGGGGATCACAACCATCCTCGCGCATGACGACGACGCAGCGGTTGCCGCGATGATGGCGAGGCTTACGCCTCCACCGGCCGATCCCACCATCGGCGTCATCAACGAGATCGTCACCGCGATCGAGACGGATCGGGACCTCGGCACGGTGGAGGCCGTCTCCCGCGCCTTCCGCAGAAGCGAACGATGGCTGCAGCAGACCTTCCGCACCTATGTCGGCATCGGACTGAAGTGGCTGCTGATGCGGCATCGCCTGCTGGCAGCCGCGGAACAGATCCGCGACAGCGACGAGCCCGACTGGGCCGGGATCGCCTATGACCTCGGCTATTCGAGCCAGCAGCATTTCATTACCGATTTCAAGTCGGTGACCGGCCTCACGCCCCTGCAGTACAAGGCCGCAAGCGGCGGTTGAGACCGCCTAGCGGACGACCTGACGAACGGTCTCCGCGGCGCCTTCATCGAACAGCGCATCGAGATGGCCGACCACGGCGGTGCGGAAGACGCTGTTGTCCGCAAGGTCGGTGCCGAAGACCTCGTTGAGGCTCACGAGCCCGTCGAACAGCGCCTCGGCGTCGTCCCCTGCGTCGGCCGCGATGGCCATCATCCTCAGTGCCAGCGGATCACGCACATCGATCGGCTCGCCATCCTCGTTGACGCCCGTGACATAGCGCATCCATGCCGCAACGCCGAGGGCGAGACGGTTGATCGAGGCTCCTGCCGCAAGACGGTCGCGGATGGTGCCGAGCAGGCGCTGCGGCAGCTTCTGGGAGCCGTCCATGGCGATCTGCCAGGTGCGATGCTTGAGGGCAGGGTTGGAGAAACGTTCCAGCAACTGGTTACGATAGGCAGCTAGGTCGACCTCCGGCATGTGGAGGGTAGGAATGACCTCCTCGGTCATCAAGCCGTAGATGAGGGTGCGGAACGCCGGATCGGCCACGGCATCGGACACGTACTCGTGCCCGGCGAGATAGCCGAGATAGGCAATGGTGGAGTGCGAGCCATTGAGCATCCTGAGCTTCATGCGCTCGAATGGCTCGACCTCACTGGTGAGCTGTGCGCCGGCCGCGGGGAAATCGGGGCGACCGCCGGTAAAATGGTCCTCTATGACCCATTGGGTGAAGGGCTCGGCCATGACGGGCCAGGCATCCTCGACACCGATCAGGGCGGCCACGGTTTCGCGGTCGGCGTCGGTGGTCGCCGGCACGATGCGGTCCACCATGGTGGACGGGAAGGCCACCTGTTCCGCAACCCATTCTCCGAGTCCCTGTTCGCGCAGCGTGGCAAAGCGGGTCACGATGCGCTTCACCGTGGCGCCGTTGGCCGGGAGGTTGTCGCAGCAGAGGACGGTGAACGGCGCAATGCCCGCGGCGCGGCGGCGTGCCAGAGCCTCGACGATGAGGCCGGGGGCCGAACGGGCTGCAGCGGGATCGGCGAGGTCGTGGACGATGTCGGGATGACGCGTGTCGAGCTCGCCGGTGGCCGGATCGTGGCAGTACCCCTTTTCGGTCACGGTCAGCGACACGATGCGGATCTCCGGCGAAGCCATCAGCGCGATCAGCGCCTCGCGCTCGGAATTGGCGTCGAGCACGCGCAGGATGGACCCGATGATGCGCGGGTGGGTGCCCGCCGCGTCGCGAATGGCGACGGTATAAAGACCGTCCTGAGGCTCCAGCGCCTCCTTGGTGTCGGGCCGGCGCAGGCTGGCACCGACAATGCCCCAGCTGGGATCGCGCCCGAGCAGGTCGTCCACATAGACCGCCATGTGCGCGCGGTGGAAGGCGCCGATGCCGAGATGGACGATGCCCGGGGTCACGGTGCTGCGGTCGTAGGCAGGCATGGCGACGCCGGCTGGTGGATGGGCGAGAATGGCGGCGCTCAGGCGCGGCATGGGGAACTCCGGAACGGTGGTTGCCGCACCATAGCGGTTGCGGTTCTTGTATGGAAGATCAGGGTTGCAGACTGCCGGGCTTTACCGGCATATGCCACCGGCAACAAGGAGGCTCGCCCGTGTCACAGCGTTTCGTCAGCATCGGGGAATGCATGATCGAAATGAGCGGCGGCGAGGACCGGCAATACCGGCTCGGTTATGCCGGGGACACCCTAAACACCGCCTGGTACATGCGGGCGCTGCTGCCGCGAAGCTGGGACGTCGACTACGTCACGGCGCTCGGCGAGGACCGCTACTCGCGCGACATCCGGGCCTTTCTCGACAGCAACGGCATCGGGACCGGCCATATCCAGACCATCCCCAGTCGCCGGCCCGGGCTCTACATGATTCACCAGGAGGGCGGGGACCGCCACTTCACCTACTGGCGGGACACCTCGGCCGCCAAGCTGCTGGCTGACGACAAGCCGGCGCTGCATGCCGCAGTGGACGGGGCCAGCATGATCTACTTCTCGGGCATCACGCTCGCCATCCTCGCGCCGCGCGCGCGGGGCCGGCTGCTCGGCGCAATCGTCACGGCCCGCGACGCGGGCGCCCGGGTGGTGTTCGACACCAATATCCGGCCGGCCCTGTGGTCGAGCCAGCGCACGATGACGGCGGTGATCACGGCAGCGGCGAGCCTCTGCGACGTGGTGATGCCGACCCATGGCGACGAAGCGCCCCTGTTTGGCGATGCCTCGCCGGAGGAAACCGCGGCACGCTATCTCGAGCTTGGTGCGGAGGAAGTGGTGGTCAAGAACGGCGCTGAACCGGCGTTCATCGCCACGGCACACGAACAAGTGAGCGTGGCACCGCCGCCGGCGGCGCGAGTGGTGGACGCCACTGGCGCGGGCGACAGCTTCAATGGCGGCTATCTTGCTGCAAGGCTTGCAGGAAAGCCGCTGGCCGAGGCGGCGGAGGCGGCCCATCGGGTCGCCGGGATCGTCATCGGGCATAAGGGCGCCCTCGTCGATCCGGCCCTCCTGTCGATCTAGAGTGCCGGGGGCGGCTGTCTTCGCGCGTGCCGCTTCAGCATTTATGGTGACGAATAGGTCAAGGACGCCTAGGGTTGGCTAAAGGTCAACCTCGCCGAAGCTTCGACGCCCTTGCATTTGACCCCGTTGCGCGACGACTTGCGCCAGGCCACCCGGGCCATACACCAGCAGCTTGACGATCTCGTCGGCGGCTTCGCGAACCTGCGCGAGTACCAGCGATACCTTGTGGCGAGCCACGCGTTCCGGCGCACGGCGGAATCCGTGCTCGAGACAGACACGTGCGGCTGGTCTGCTCTCGCTGTGGCCGAGGCGGCCGGGCAGGATCTCGCCGATCTCGATTGCGTCGCACGGCCTCCCCTGCCCTCTCCTCCTTCCCAGCCGCGCTCCATCAGCTGGAGGCTGGGCGCTCATTATGTACTCGAGGGATCCGGAATCGGCGCCCGGCTGTTGTTCCGGCGCGCTGAGCAGCTGGGGCTGAGCGCGGCTTTCGGCGCCCGCCATCTGGCGCAGCAGGCCGGGGACCGCGAACGCTGGCCGCGTTTCCTGGCGCTGCTCGAGGCATCCGATGTCGACCGCGTGGAAGCCCGCGAGGGCGCTCATGCGCTGTTCTCACTGGCCCTCGCGGCCCATACGGAGGTGCAGCATGAACGCGCCTAGCCGAGTCGACCTGACCAATTGCGATCGCGAGCCGATCCACATTCCCGGCAGCATCCAGTCGCATGGCGGGCTGATCGCGTGTGACGCCACGGCCGGCACCATCAGGCGGCACTCCACCAACCTCGCCGAGATGATCGGCGTGAGCCGGGACTGCAACGGGCGCGACCTCGCAGAGGTGCTGGGCGAGGACGCAGCGCACTCGGTGCGCAATGCCCTAGCGCGGACCCAGGAGGGCAGCCGTGCGGCCCTGCTGTTCGGGCAGGTCCTGCCCAATGGACGCCGTTTCGACGTATCGGTGCACCGGTTCAAGGGCAACGCCATCATCGAGCTCGAACCGGCCGATGCCTCGATCGCGCCGCCGCTGGAGCTGGCGCGCGCCATGATCGGGCGCATCACCACGATAGAGACGGTCGACCGGCTGATCCGGGACACGGCGCGGCTCATCCAGGGCATGCTGCACTATGACCGGGTGATGATCTACAGCTTCGGAGCCGACGGAGCCGGCAAGGTGCTGAGCGAAGCGCGCCGCGGCGACCTCGAGAGCTTCCTCGGGCAGTATTTCCCGGCATCGGACATCCCGCAGCAGGCGAGATCGCTCTATCTCAAGAACACCATCCGCATCATCTCCAACTCCGCGCCGCAGCCGGTGCCGGTCGAGCCGGTGCTCGACGCCTCGGGAGAACCGCTGGACCTCAGCTTCGCGCATCTGAGAAGCGTGTCGCCGATCCACTGCGAGTACCTGCGCAACATGGGCGTCGGGGCATCGATGTCCATCTCGATCGTGGTCGAGGGAGAATTGTGGGGGCTGATCGCGTGCCACCATTACTCGCCACGGACCCTGACCATGGCCGAGCGCGTGGCAGCGGAAATGTTCGGGCAGTTCTTTTCGCTCCACCTCGAGGCGCTTCAGCGCAAGCAATCGCTCGAGGCCGCGACGCGCGCCCGCGCGCTTCTGGACCGCTTCCTGCGCGAGACCTCGCGCAGCAACGCCTTCGGGCAGATCCTGCGCGAGCGCCTGCCGGACTTTCGCGAACTGATCCCATCCGACGGCCAGGCCATCTGGATCGACGGCAAGTGGACCGCCAGCGGCACTGTTCCGCCGGCTTCGGCCGCGCCCAGCCTCGTGCGCTTCGCCGAGGCGGCCTCGGAGGGCGGCGTCTGGGCGACGCACCAGCTTTCGGCGGTGCTTCCCGGAGCGGAAGAGTATGCGGCGGACGCTTCCGGCATGCTCATCATCCCGTTATCGCAGCGTCCGCGCGATTATCTGTTTTTCTTCCGCAAGGAACTGGTGCGCACGCTCGACTGGGCCGGCAATCCCGACAAGGTGTACGAGACCGGCCCCTTGGGGGACCGGCTGACGCCGCGCAAGAGCTTTGCCATCTGGAAGGAAACCGTGCGCCTGCAATCGGCGCCGTGGACCGCGGCGGAGCGGCAGTTCGCCGAGGCGACGCGCGCAGCGCTGGTCGAGGTGGCGCTTCAGCACAGCGAACTGCTCGCCGACGAGCGCAGCAAGGCGGAACTGCGCCAGCGCATGCTCAACGAGGAGCTGAACCACCGGGTCAAGAATATCCTCGCGGTGATCAAGTCGCTGGTGAGCCAACCCTCCGAGACCGACCATACGCTCGAGGAGTACGTGCAGTCGCTGCGCGGACGTATCCAGGCGTTGTCGCACGCGCATGACCAGGTGATCCGCGGTGACGGCGGCGGCGGGCTCGGGGAACTGGTGCGCGCCGAACTGTCCCCCTATGGCGGTCAGGGACGCGCCATCGAGCTCAACGGGCCGGCTGTCTGGCTTGACGCACAAGCCTTCTCGGTCATGGCGCTGGTGCTCCACGAGATGTCCACCAATGCAGCGAAATACGGGGCGCTGTCGCGTCCCGGTGGCACGCTGAAGCTGGACTGGAGCGTCGATGAAACCGGCGCGCTGCAACTGCAATGGACCGAGACCGGCGGCCCGCCGGTGCGCCCGCCGTCCCGCCGGGGGTTCGGGACGGTGCTTATCGACCGCTCCGTGCCCTTCGACCTCGGGGGGCAGAGCAGTGTCAGCTACAATCGGGAAGGCGTGACGGCATCGTTCCGGGTCCCCGGCCGGTTCGTTTCGACCGAGCGGGCGAGCGCCGCCCGGGCGACCGTCGACGCGCCCGTTGCGCGGCAGACGCACGGGCTCGGGGGCAGACGCATTCTGATCGTCGAAGACCAGATGCTGATCGCGCTCGACCTCGAGCAGATGCTGACCGATGCCGGGCTGGACGTCGTGGCCACCGCTCCGACGGTGCGGGAGGCCCTGTCGGCGCTGGAGCGGCATGGCGTCGACGCCGCAATCCTGGACGTGAACCTCGGGGCGGAGAGCTCTGCCGAGATCGCCGATGCCCTCGCCGCGCGGGGCACTCCATTCCTGTTCGCTACCGGCTATGGCGACGGCGGATCGCTGCCGGAGCGGCATTCCGGGGTCGCCGTGGTGCGCAAACCATATGAGGCAGCCGCGATCATGCAACAGTTGCATCGGCTGTTGGGCACCAACATAAGCTAAGCGGGTTCGGAACCACATCCGCCCCCTCCCGTTCCGCCCACAATCGGCCACAGGGGAGAGGTGACATGGCGGAACGGGCGCGCGGCTTCGGGTACTGGGCGGTGATGGCGCTTGCCCTCGTGATGGCGGTCTTCGGGCTCGCCATACTGGGCGGCGGCATTTGGCTGATTACCCTCGGAGGCTCGTGGTACTACGCCCTCGCCGGCCTTGGCCTCGTGGTCTCGGCCTACTTCCTGTTCCGCCAGTCGATGGCGGGCGTGTGGATCTATCTCCTCACGTTCCTTGGTACCCTGATCTGGGCGCTGTGGGAAAAGGGCATGGATGGCTGGGCCCAGGTGCCACGCCTCGTAGGCCCAACGGTAATCCTGGTGCTGGTGCTGCTGTGCATTCCTGCGCTGCGGGGGCCCGCCAGGGTTGCGAGGGGAGCGTTCGCGGCGGCTGCAGCCGGTGTGGTCGCCCTCGGCGCCTCGCTGATGGTGCTGACGGCCGCCAGCGACGTCCGCCTCGTGGCGCAGGAAACGACCGCTCCTTCAGCGCCGGAGCCCAGCGCGCCAGAGGCACCTTCAACGTCACCTGCAACACCCGCACCCGATGGTGAGCCGGCCGAGGCAGCGGTGCCGGTTCAGCCTGCCGACGGCGATGCCAGTCCCGCCAACACCAGCCTCGCGGCAGCACAGCCCGAGCCGCAGCTGGAAGTCGGGGCCGACTGGCCGGCCTATGGCGGCACCTACTACGCCACCCGCTATTCGCCGCTGTCGCAGATCACCCGCGACAACATCGATCAGCTGGAGCGGGTGTGGGAGTACCACACCGGCGACATGCCGTCCGAGGCCGCGGAGGGCAAGTACTCGCCGGAGAACACGCCGCTCAAGATCGGCAACAATCTCTACCTGTGTTCGCCGATGAACATCCTAATAGCCATCGATGCCGCAAGCGGACTTGAGGAGTGGCGCTACGATCCGGGCGTATCGACCGATGCCATTCCCTACGGAGCCACCTGTCGCGGCGTCGCCTACTACCAGATTCCCGATGCTCCCGCCGACCAGCCCTGCGCAGCTCGCATTCTGGTCGGAACGCTGGATGCGCGGCTCATCGCGGTCGATGCGACCACTGGCCAGCCCTGCGCCGACTTCGGCGTCAACGGCCAGGTCAACCTCGAGGAGGGGATCGGGGATACGGTCCCGGGCTGGTACGCCGTGACCTCGCCGCCGACCATCGTGCGCGGCATCGCTGTCCTGGGCGCGCAGGTCAAGGACGGCCAGGACGAGGACGCCCCTTCGGGCGTGGTGCGCGGCTATGATGCCGTGACGGGTGAACTGGCCTGGGCCTGGGACCTCGGCAACCCCGAGAACCGGGGCCAGCCTGCCGAAGGGGAAGTCTATACCCGCGGCACGCCCAACATGTGGACCATCGCCGCGGCCGACGAGGATCTGGGGCTCGTCTACCTGCCCCTCGGCAACTCTTCCGTCGACTATTACGGCTCCAACCGCAGCGAGCTCGAGAACGAGTACGCCACCTCGCTGGTGGCGGTCGATGCCACCACCGGCGACGACATCTGGCACTTCCAGACGGTGCGCAACGATGTGTGGGACTATGACCTCGGCTCCCAGCCGTCGCTGATCGACTTCCCTTCTGCCGACGGCCCGGTGCCTGCGCTGGTGCTCGCCTCCAAGCAGGGCGACATCTACATCCTCAATCGCGAGACTGGAGAATCCCTGTTTCCCGTGGAGGACCGGCCCGTGCCGCAGGGTGGCGTCGAGCCGGAGTACCTCGCCGAAACCCAACCCTTCTCGGCGTACCACACCCTCGCCTTCCCGGACCTGACCGAAGCCGACATGTGGGGCATGACTCCGCTGGACCAGCTGTGGTGCCGCATCCAGTTCCGCCAGTCGCACTACGAGGGCATGTATACGCCCCCGACAAGCGACACCCACTGGATCCAGTATCCCGGCTACAATGGCGGCAATGACTGGGGCAGCGTGGCCGTCGACGTGGAGCGGGGGCTGCTGATCGCCAACTACAACAACATGCCCAACCACAACCGGCTGGTGCCGCGCGAAGAGGCCGACGAGGCCGGGGTCGTGCCGATCTACGATGCGAGCGCTGGACAGGGTGAGTCCGCGCTTGGCGAAGCCGGCCCGCAGATCGGCGCCCCCTACGCCATCGACGTCAATGCCGGCTGGCGCATGTTCACGGGCCTGCTCTGCAAGGAGCCGCCCTATGGGGGAATTCGCGCCATCGATCTCGCCACCGGCGAAACGGTGTGGGATCGCCCGTTCGGCACTGCCCGCCGCAACGGTCCCTTCGGCATTCCGTCCATGCTGCCGCTCGACATCGGCACGCCCAACAATGGCGGACCGGTGATCACCGCCGGCGGGCTCATCTTCATCGCCGCCACGACGGACGACCTGATCCACGCCATCGACATCGAGACGGGCGAGACCGTCTGGACTGACGCGCTGCCCGGGGGCGGCCAGACGACGCCCATGACCTATGAGGTAGACGGCCGGCAGTACCTCGTCATCGCCCCGGGCGGGCACCATTTCATGGAAACGCCGATCAGCGACGCCGTGATCGCCTACGCATTGCCGCAATAGGACGCACCGGCCTGACGACCGGACTGTTCGTTGAATGCGCTCTGGAGGCTTGTGCCGCGAGCCTCCAGATTATGGGCAAGACAAATTGCTCATTCCGCGTGAAAGGCGAAGCCATGATCGACGCTTCGGTTCAAACCAACGTTCGCTCGCAGCCCGTGCTGCCCGTGACGACCCAGCTCGGCCCGGTGCGCCTGCGGGTCACCGACCGCACCAAGGCACTCGCCATCTGGCGTGATGTCGTCGGCCTCGAGGTAATTGCCGAGGATGGCCCGGTGATGCTTCTCGGGGCAGGCGGCCAGGTGCTCATCGAACTCGAGAACGGCGCCAGCAGCCCCGTGGTGCCCCGCAGCATCGGGCTTTACCACGTCGCCATCCACGTGCCGACGCGC
>Ga0233380_1000682_pt1 | contig 17034 bp, 14 predicted proteins | sample ElkDunMinimDraft_9_FD_191541 | JGI IMG/M metagenome (GOLD analysis project Ga0233380, IMG submission 191541) | Fecal eukaryotic communites from dung pellets of Tule Elk in California, USA - Elk Dung F36 | ecosystem: Host-associated > Mammals > Digestive system > Large intestine > Fecal | place... | reverse complement strand
TTACCTCGCGCGCCTCACCGCAGACGGGCAGGGCCTGCTCGCACCGCGCGAGTTGGCCGAGCAGATCTATGATCTGGCGCTGCTGCGCGAACTGGTCTCGGTCGGCCGCGGGCTGGTCGAAGGCGCGATGGACACCTCCGAGTCGGTCGAGCCGATGGAGCAGATCGCGCAAGCGGAGGCCGCGCTCTACAAGGTCGCGGAAGGTGCGCAGACCGGCAGCGAAGCACAGAGCTTCGGCGTCGCCACCCGCACCGCGATCGCGTCGATCGAGAAGGCCTTCAATTCGGGCGGGCACATCTCGGGCAAGACGACCGGCTTTGATTCGATCAACGGCAAGATCGGCGGCCTGCACGATTCGGACCTGATCATCCTCGCCGGGCGTCCCGGCATGGGCAAGACCTCGCTGGCGACTAACATCGCCTTCAACGCCGCCGAGCGGCTGCTGCGCGACATCGCCGACGGCATCCCGCCTGAGAAGACGGTGGGGGCGGCCACTGCGTTCTTCAGCCTGGAAATGAGCGCCGACCAGCTCGCGACTCGTATCCTTGCCGAGCAATCGGGCATCAGCTCTTCCGCGCTGCGCATGGGCAAGATCAGCCGCGAAGACTTCCAGCAGCTCTCCTTCGCTAGCCAGCGCCTGGCCGAGCTGCCGCTCTATATCGACGACACCCCCGGCCTGACGATCGCCAGCTTGCGGACCCGCGCCCGCAGGCTGAAGCGCCGCCACAACATCGGCCTGATCGTGATCGATTACCTCCAGCTCCTGCAGGGCAGCGGCCGGGCGAACGACAACCGCGTCAACGAAATCTCCGAGATCAGCCGTGGCCTGAAGTCGCTGGCGAAGGAACTACACCTTCCCGTGATCGCGCTGTCGCAGCTCAGCCGTGCGGTCGAACAGCGTGACGACAAGCGGCCGATGCTGTCCGACCTTCGCGAATCGGGCTCGATCGAGCAGGACGCCGACATGGTCTGGTTCGTCTATCGCGAGGACTACTACGCGATGGCCAGCCAGCCCAAGGAAGCCAACGACACCGATCCGCCGGACGTGCGTCAGAAGTGGGAAGACTGGAAGGAGCGCATGGAGCGCATCACCGGCCTTGCCGAACTGATCGTGGGCAAGCAGCGTCACGGCGCCACCGGCAAGATCCGCCTGCGCTTCGAGGCGCGGATTACCAAGTTCTCCGACCTTGCGCCTGACGACATGAGAGCCGCTTACGGCGACGACGAATAGGCCATGGCGAATGAGCCTATGACGAAGGTCATGCTGGTTGCGGGGGGCAGCGGCTCGATCGGCAGCGCCATCGCCGCGCAGGCCGTAGCCAAAGGTTGGCGCGCCGCAGTCCACGGCCGCAGCGCCGACAAAGTCGAGTCGCTGGTCTCGGGCCTGGAAGGGGCTGAGGGGTTCGTGGCCGACATCGGCCAGGAAGACGCCGCAGCGGCGCTTGTCGCGCAGGTCGTCGAGCGGTTCGGGCGGATCGATGCGGTGGTCGACTGCACCGCAACCGGCCCGCAAGGCATCGTCGGCCTCTTTCCAGACACCGATCCGGCAGCCTTTGGCGCATTGCTCGAGGTCTCCGTCGGCTGGCTGCAGCGGCTGGCTCACGCCGCTTACCCATACCTGGCTGCCGAAGGGGGCACGCTGATCTCGTTCGTGTCGGATGCCGGCATCTTCGCCGCGCCCCGCCAGACGCTGATCGGCGCGGCGCGCGCGGGGGCGGTCGGCTTCGTGCGCAACTTTGCGATGGAGGCGGCGCGCGACGGGATCCGGGCGCACTGCATCTCGCCCAGCTATGTCGATGGCAGCGAGAGCGCGCGCAGAATGGGCTCGGAGCGTATGGCCAAGGCGTCCGGCCGCGCGGGGCTGGGACTGCCCACGGCGCAGGACATCGCGCCCCTCGCTCTGTTCCTCTGCTCCAGCGGCGCCGCCAAGATCACCGGTCAGGTCATCAGCGTGAACGGCGGCCTGAACGCCTGACGGCTATAAAACAGCGAACCGGAGCCCGCTGAGCGCGGGCCCCGGTCTGCCATGTTCGGGCCCGCCATGTTCAGGACTGGGCGTGCCACCGGCTGGAAGGCCCCGCGGGCGGCATCCCGCCCGCGAGCACCTTACTCGTCCGCGCTTTCCTCGGCTTGCGGCCCCGCGTTGCGGGTCGCCCGCTTGGCGGCGGTCTTCTTCTTGGCCTTGGTCAGCTTCGGCGCAGCGGGCGTCAGCTCGAACGACAGCGCATCGTCCTTGATCGAGACGTGCACCTCGCCGCCGCCCGCCAGCTTGCCGAACAGCAGTTCCTCAGCCAGCGGCTGCTTGACCTTCTCCTGGATCACGCGACCCATCGGACGCGCGCCATAGAGCTTGTCGTAGCCACGCTCACCCAGCCAGCTGCGGGCATCCGAGTCGAACTGGATGTGCACGTTCTGGTCGGCCAGCTGCAGTTCCAGCTGGAGGATGAACTTGTCCACCACCCGGCTGATCGTGTCCTTGCCCAGGTAAGCGAAGGGCACGATGGCATCCAGACGGTTGCGGAATTCCGGCGTGAACATCTGCTTCACCGCCTCATCGCCCGCATCGGCCCTGGAGACGTCACCAAAGCCGATGCCCGAGCGCGCCATGTCCGATGCGCCCGCGTTGGTCGTCATGATCAGGACGACGTTGCGGAAGTCGACCGTCTTGCCGTGATGGTCGGTCAGGCGGCCGTTATCCATCACCTGCAGCAGGATGTTGAACAGGTCGGGGTGCGCCTTCTCGATCTCGTCGAGCAGCAGGACGCAGTGCGGCTGCTGGTCGATCGCATCGGTGAGCAGACCACCCTGATCGAACCCGACATAGCCCGGAGGCGCGCCGATCAGCCGGCTGACCGAGTGCCGCTCCATGTATTCGGACATGTCGAAGCGCTGGATCGGAATGCCCATGATGTTCGCCAGCTGGCGTGCCACCTCGGTCTTGCCGACGCCCGTGGGTCCGGAGAACAGGAAGGAGCCGATCGGCTTGTCCGGGTCGCGAAGCCCCGCGCGGGAAAGCTTCATGGCCGTGGACAGAACGCTGATCGCCTTGTCCTGCCCGAACACGACCTGCTTGAGATCGCGCTCGAGGTTTTCCAGCGCCTTCTTGTCGTCGCTGCTGACCGACTTGGGCGGGATGCGCGCCATCGTCGCGATCACCTGCTCGATCTCACGCGCGGTGATCGTCTTCTTGCGGCGGCTTGGCGGCACCAGCATCTGCATCGCGCCGACCTCGTCGATCACGTCGATCGCCTTGTCCGGCAGCTTGCGGTCGTTGATGTAGCGGGCGGACAGCTCGACCGCGGTCTTGATCGCGTCGGGCGTGTACTTGACCTTGTGGTGTTCCTCGAACGCGGTCCGCAGGCCCCTGAGGATCTTGATCGTGTCCTCGACCGTGGGCTCGTTCACGTCGATCTTCTGGAACCGGCGCAGCAGCGCGCGGTCCTTCTCGAAGTGATTGCGGAACTCCTTGTAAGTGGTCGAGCCGATGCAGCGGATGGTCCCGCCCGACAGCGCCGGCTTGAGGAGGTTCGAAGCATCCATCGCGCCGCCGCTGGTAGCGCCCGCGCCGATCACCGTGTGGATCTCGTCAATGAAGAGGATGGCGTGCGGCATCTTCTCCAGCTCGGAAACGACCTGCTTCAGCCGCTCCTCGAAGTCGCCGCGATAGCGGGTGCCGGCCAGGAGCGAGCCCATGTCCAGCGAATAGATCACCGCCTCGTCCAGGACTTCGGGGACCTCCCCCTCCACGATCTTGCGCGCCAGGCCCTCGGCGATGGCGGTCTTGCCGACGCCGGGATCGCCCACGTAGAGCGGGTTGTTCTTGGAACGGCGGCACAGGATCTGGATCGTGCGGTCCACCTCCGGCCCGCGCCCGATCAGCGGATCCACCTTGCCGAGCAAGGCCTTCTCGTTGAGGTTGACGCAGAACTGGTCGAGCGCGGAATCCTTCTTGTTCGCGCCCTTGGCTTCCGCCTTCTCCTCGGTCTGCGGCTGTTGTTCCTCGGAACCCTTGGGGGTGCGCTCCTCCACGCGGCGTCCGCCCTTGCCGATGCCGTGGCTGATATAGCTCACCGCATCCAGGCGGCTCATGTCCTGCTGCTGGAGGAAGTACACCGCATAGCTGTCACGCTCGGAGAACAGCGCGACCAGCACATTGGCGCCGGTAACGGTGTCCTTGCCGGACGACTGCACGTGCAGGATGGCGCGCTGGATCACGCGCTGGAAGCCGGCGGTGGGCGAGGGGTCGCCCTTTTCCTCCGTCTTGAGCGACTGGTACTCCTGGTCGAGGTACTGGCGCACCACGTCCCCGAGATCGCCCAGATCGACACCGCACGCGGTCATCACCTGCGCGGCATCCGGATCTTCGATCAGCGCGAGCAACAGGTGTTCGAGAGTCGCGTACTCATGGCTGCGCTCGGACGCATGCGACAGCGCCGAATGCAGGGTCTTTTCGAGGCTTTGCGCGAAACTGGGCATTCACTGGACTTTCGTTGGAATGGTTTCCGCTCCTTGTCGCGCGCCCGTAACGGCGGACACCCGAAGGTAAGCGATCGTTTGACCCGATATAGGAAGGCGTAAGGCCGTTGCGAGACAACGCCCCGCGCTCACGACTGTTTCGGCCTGAACAGCGCTTCAGCGGCCAGCATGTGCGCGGAGGCCTTGCGACGGTGCGCCTGGATGCGGGCGATCTCGGCTTCGAGAAGTGCGATGCGTGAGTCGAGTTCTTCCAGCGAATAGCTCTCGAGGCTCTCGCTGGCGAGGAGGCTGGCAGCGCCGAAGTCGCCTTCGGCCGACCGCCGCCGCGGTCGCTCGTCATCGTCCATTGCAATGCAGCATCTGATGCCTTCGCCGAACTGTCAACCGCCTGAAAGGGTGTTCCACAAGCGTGTGGGGCTGTGGCAACACGGCGCCATGACGCAAGCTTTGCCCCAAGACATGCTCGCCATCGCCATCGACCGGCCCGGCGGCCCGGAAGTGCTCGTTCCCCGGCGGATTCCCGTCCCCCTTCCCGGCCCCGGGGAAGTGCTGGTGAAGGTCGCCTATGCGGGGGTAAACCGCCCCGACGTGCTCCAGCGCCAAGGCAGCTACCCGGCGCCCGCGGATGCCTCCCCGCTGCCCGGACTGGAGATTTCAGGCACGGTCGTGACGCTGGGCGAGGGTGTCGAGTCGCTGCTCCTGGGCAAGCAGGTCTGCGCCCTGGTGGCAGGCGGCGGCTACGCGCAGTACTGCATCGCCGATGCCGGACAATGCCTGCCGGTTCCCGAAGGACTGACGCTGGCCGAGGCCGCCGCCCTGCCGGAGACGCTGTTCACCGTGTGGCACAACGTGTTCGAACGCGGCTGGGCGCGCGAGGGGGAGACGATGCTGGTCCACGGCGGCACCAGCGGCATCGGCACCATGGCGATCCGGCTGGGCAAGCTGTTCGGCCTGACGGTGATCGTGACGTGCGGCTCGGCCCCGAAATGCGCACGCGCGCTGGAGATCGGGGCGGATCACGCGATCGACTACAAGACCCGGGACTTTGTGGAGGACGTGGCCGCGATCACCGGCGGCCGGGGCGTCGACCTGGTGCTCGACATGATCTCGGGCGACTATGTGTCGCGCAACCTCAAGTGCCTTGCGCCGGACGGCCGGCACGTCACCATCGCCGTGCTGGGCGGGGCCAAGGCGCAGATCAACATGGCCGTGGTGATGAGCCGCCGATACACGCTCACCGGCTCCACCCTGCGCCCGCGCCCGGCCGCTTTCAAACGCCTGCTGGCGCAGGAAATCGCCGCGAACGCGTGGCCTCTGGTGGAGCAAGGCGCGCTGCGGCCGGTGATGGACGCGCAGTTCCCGCTGGCGCAGGCTGCCGAAGCGCACCGGCGCATGGAAGCGGGCGACCATGTCGGCAAGATCGTGCTGGAAGTTTGACCACGCCGGGCCAACCCCGCCGAGCAGCCCGTTGGTGAGGATCGCGCTTGAGGATTACCTGGCGCAAGGGCTTGCGATTCTTGTTCCGCTTTCGCGCGGGGCGCCCTAACCTGACCGCGACGGAGTGCCCATGGACAAGCTGACTCTTCACGAGGACCCTCGCAGCGGCAACTGCTACAAGATCCGTCTTACAGCGGCTCTGCTGGGCCTGCCGCTGGAGCGCCGCCAATACGACATCATGCGCGGCGAAACCCGCCAGGCCGACTTCCTCCAGAACGTGAACGCCACGGGCCGCATCCCGGTGCTGCAGGTGGGCGATCAGTTCCTGCCGGAAAGCAATGCCGCCTGCTGGTACCTGGCCGAAGGAAGCCGCCTCATCCCCACCCGGCGGTTCGACCGGGCAGACGTGCTGCGCTGGATGTTCTTCGAACAGTACAACCATGAACCGAACCTCGCGACCTTGCGCTTCTGGTTGCTGTTCGTGGGGGAAGGGAACCTCTCGAAGTTCCAGCGCGACCAGATCATGGTCAAGCGAGCCGGTGGCGAGGCAGCCCTGGCGGTGATGGACGAACATCTCGCGGACCGCCATTGGCTGGTCGGCGACGGCCCCACGCTCGCTGACATCGCGCTCTATCCCTATACGCACGTCTGCGAGGCCGGCGGCTTCCGGTTGAAGGACTACCCCGCCGTCTGCGCCTGGCTCAACCGCGTCTCCGGCCTGCCCGGCTACGTGCCGATGAATTGACGTGGACAAGCGGAACAAAGGCTCCGCCTGCTGCGGAATCGACGCCAGGACAGCCCTTGGTGGCGCCCCCAGGCAACGAGAAGCCCCAGTCCCGCTTGCCGAATCTGCCGCGATTGCCTAGATCATTCCGGTACGGCCGCTCCGCGAAGGGGCGGCCCTTATTATTTCCGCGCCGGACATTCACATGAATCCGGCCCGACTGGGACCTGAGAGACATGAGCCAGCCCACACCGCTGATGCCGCACGCGACCGCCTCGTGGCTGGTCGACAACACCGGCCTCACCTTCGAGCAGATCGCAGAGTTCTGCGGTATCCACATCCTCGAAGTCCAGGCCATGGCCGACGATCTCGCCTCCAGCAAGTACACCGGTCGCGACCCGGTCCGCTCGGGCGAGCTGACCATGGAAGAGATCGAGAAGGGCCAGGCGAATCCCGCTTACAAGCTGCGGATGCACAAGGCGCCGGTCACGGTCAGCCGCACCAAGGGCCCGCGCTACACGCCCGTCTCGAAGCGTCAGGACAAGCCCGATGGCATCGCCTGGATCCTGCGCCACCACCCCGAGGTTTCGGACGCGCAGATCGGCAAGCTGATCGGCACGACTCGCAACACGATCGCCGCGATCCGCGACCGCAGCCACTGGAACATCGGCAACATCACGCCCAAGGATCCGGTTACGCTCGGCCTGTGCTCGCAGCGTGAACTCGACTCGATCGTTGCCAAGGCCGCGAAGAAGGCCGGCATCACCGAGGACGAGGCCGCCAGCGACATGCGCCTGGGCGACGACCGCGTCGCGCTGATCGAGGAACTGCGCAAGGAGCGCGAGGACGCCGCTCGCGCCGCCAGCGAGGCCGCCCAGGAGGCTGAAGCCGCCGCCTGGCTCGAAGCCAAGCGCGCCGCCGAAGCCCAGGAGCGCGGCAACTAAAGGCTGCCTTGCGGAGGCGGCACCCGCCGGTGCCGTTTCCGCAATTCCAAGCCTCGCCTCCACACGGACGCTCAACTACCAGCAACGCACCCGACCTGATCCGGCGACGCCGGGTCAGGTTTTTTCATGTTCAGTGATGTTTCGCGCAAAAAAGCCTGTGCCGCTCCGGCGGCACGGCCCTTCCCTTCCGCCTGCGGACTTGCAGCGGCCGAAGGCGAGGCCCTAGTGCCCTTTCGGGCAGAACGCTTCAGTTCGCCGGAGCCGCCAGCGTCAAGCGCGGCTCACTGCTGTCAGGACGCAGGACCGTGGGCGCCGACTGGCTAGCCCTCGGGCTCAGCCGGCCATCTAGCCGGGCGCCCTGCTCGATCGTCAGCGCATCATAGACGATGTCGCCCAAAATGCGGGCGGACTTGAGGATCACCACCTCTCGGGCGCTGACTGTGCCTTCGACCTTGCCGGCGATGCGCACCGACTCTGCGGCCACGTTGCCCACGATCTCGCTGCGCTCTCCCTGCACCAGCGAATTGCAGGTCAGGTCGCCCTCCACGCGGCCATCGACGTGCAGATCGGTGGAGGCATTGAGGTTGCCCGTAATCGTCGTGTCGCTCCCGACGATCGAGAACGTGGAATTGTTGAGGGGGCGGTGACCGCCAAGAGGCTTAGGCATGCGGTTCCACTTTGTGTGCATTGCGGGCCGCAGCCTCCAGGAAGGGCCGCGGATTGACGGGCCGGTCGTTGATCCGCACTTCGAAATGCAGGTGCGGACCGGTTGAACGGCCGGTGCTGCCCATCGCACCGATGCGCAAGCCCGGCTCGACCTTCTGCCCGACACGAGCGGCGAAACCCGACAAGTGACCATATCGGGTCATCAGTCCGTTACCGTGCGCGATCTCGATGCACTTGCCGTAGCCCTGCTTGTAACCGACGAAAGTCACGGTTCCTGCTGCGGCTGCGTAGATCGGCGATCCCATCGGCCCGGGAAAATCCAGCCCGGCGTGGAACGCGGCAGCGCCGTTGAACGGGTCAGCGCGATAACCGAAGCTGGAGGAGACATAGGCGACGTGCGCGGGATGCACTTGCGGCAGGCTGGCGAGCCCGCGCTGCAACGCTTCCATCCGCGCCAGGCTCGTGCCCAACTGACGGAAACGGGGATCCAGCGAACCGTCCTTCGACGTCGCCAGGCGCAGCAAGGGACCACCCTCGCCCGTCCGCGCCGATGCGAGAAGCGCATGCGGATTCAGGCCCAGCTTGCGGATCGTGTCGCTGGCGCGGGCCGAGCGCTGGTCCGCATAGCGCGTCAACCGCTCCACGAAGGCAAGCTGGTCCGCCTCGATGCGGGCAAGGGCGTTGGCCTCAGGCAGGGCGGCACTGATCTTGCCCGCCGGCCCGGCGCTATCGCCCGCGACATCGCCGGCATCGGCCTCGGGATCCTCCGGAAGATCGCCCAAGTGCGCCTCGACCATGCGCTGGATGAACTGCTGCCGGCGCGCGAGATCGGCGGTGACCGCGCTCACGTCGTCCCGATACGCCTCGACGCGGTCCTCGGCCGAGGCGACCCGCGCTTCGCGATGCTGCAGTTCGCTACGGTCGCGACTTGCGGACCATTGAGAAAGCGTCATCGAGGCCATCGACGCCAGCCAGACGCCCAACATGACGATCAGTCCCAGCGCGGCCAGCACCTGCACGCGCGATGAAACCCGGACGAAACGGACTTGTCCTTGCGACCGCATGAAAAACTCGCGTTCGGCGAACAAGGTCCGCAGACGCGCCCGCAGCGCGTCGGCATTGGAAAACTTCAAGACGACCCCGCATGTCGTGACTTAATTTCTGGTTAGGCCGCCCCCTACCAATCGGGGTGCCCTAACGCGAATCCGCCCGCCTTGTGCAGTTGCGGAATCAGGTCGAGCCGAGCCTCTGACGGGTCGAAGTGCATTTTTTTCGGGAACTTTCTCTTGCGCCGGGCGGGCTGGTCGCTCGCGAATCGCACTTCATCGCAATTGCAGCGCGGTGACATCGGCCAGCGGGGGTGGTACGCGGTCGCCATGAACATGCAGACCCCTGTCACTGAAACGCCGACAGCCCTGGTGGAGCGCCTGGCACAAGCAGGCCGCGCAGCGCAGCGCCGCATCGCCCTGCTGTCGAGCGCCGACAAGGCCCAAGCCCTGCGCGCCGCCGCGGCTGCCCTTCGCGAGGACGAAGCCGCCATTCTGGCCGCGAACGCTCGCGACCTGGAAGCGGGCGAGGCCAAGGGCCTGACCCCGGCCCTGCTCGACCGGCTGCGGCTCGACCCGGCGCGCCTGGCGGGTATCGCCGATGCCGTGGACCAGGTCGCCACCCTGCCCGACCCGGTGGGCGAGACGATCGACCGCAGCGAGCGCCCCAACGGGCTGGCGCTTTCGCGCGTGCGCATCCCGATCGGGCTGATCGGCATCATCTATGAAAGCCGCCCGAACGTGACGGCCGACGCCGCGGCCCTGTGCCTGCGCTCGGGCAATGCCGTCCTGCTGCGCGGCGGGAGCGAGGCGCTCCACTCTAATCGCGCGATCCACGCCGCCATGGCCCGCGGCCTGGAGAGCGCCGGCGTGCCTGCCGATGCCGTCCAGCTCATCCCCACGCAGGATCGCGAGGTCGTGGGCGCGATGCTGACCGCTGCGGGGCTGATCGACATGATCGTGCCGCGCGGCGGCAAGAGCCTGGTTGCGCGCGTTCAGGCCGATGCCCGCGTGCCCGTGCTCGCTCACCTCGACGGCATCTGCCACACTTACATCGACGCCGCGGCCGAGCCGGACATGGCCCGCGCCATCGCGCTCAACGCCAAGATGCGCCGGACCGGCATCTGCGGCGCGATGGAAACGCTGCTGCTCGACGCGCGCTTTCCGGAGGCAGTGGCACTCGTCGGCGATCTCCTCGATGCAGGCTGCGAACTGCGCGGCGATGCCCGGGCCGTGGCGCTCGATCCGCGAATCGCCCCCGCCACCGAAGAGGACTGGGATACCGAATACCTCGATTCGATCCTGTCGGTCGCCGTGGTCGACGGGCTCGACGCCGCGCTTGGGCACATCGCCCGCCATTCCTCGCACCACACTGACGCCATCGTCACCGCCGATCCCGACGCGGCAGAGCGCTTCCTGGCGGAAGTCGACAGCGCTATCGTGATGGTCAACGCCTCCAGCCAGTTCGCTGACGGTGGCGAGTTCGGGCTGGGCGCGGAAATCGGCATTGCCACCGGGCGCCTCCATGCCCGCGGTCCGGTCGCGCTGGAGGGGCTGACGACTTACAAGTGGCAGGTGCGCGGCACGGGCCAGCTTCGGCCCTGACGATGGGCGCCGCGCCGCGCGGCTCCCGCGCTCCCATTGCTCGCGGGGCCGCGATTCCGACAGGGCTGCTGGGCGGAAGCTTCAATCCGGCGCACGGCGGGCATTGCCGGATCTCGCTGTCAGTGGCGCGGGCCCTGGGGCTGGCGGAAGTCTGGTGGCTCGTCTCGCCCGGCAATCCGCTGAAGCCGCGCGCCGGCATGGCCCCTCTCGCGGCACGATTCGCCTCCGCCCGCCAGCAGGCCCGGCGCGCGCCGATCAAGGTCACCGCGATCGAGCGGGAACTGCGCACCCGCTACACCATAGACACGTTGCGCAAACTGGTCCGCCGCTACCCGCGCCGGCAGTTCGTGTGGATCATGGGGGCGGACAATCTCGCCCAGTTCCACCGCTGGCGAGACTGGCGAAGCATAGCCCGGCTCATGCCGATTGCGGTAATCGCCCGTCCGGGCTATGATGCGTCTGCCTTCGCGAGCCCCGCGATGGCCTGGCTGGGCCGATACCGGAAACGGCCCGCCGGATCGAGCTTCCGGGAAACGTGGAGCGCCCCGGCGCTGGTGACCTTGCGTTTCGATCCTGACCCGCGTTCGGCCACGGACATCCGCCGCGCCGACCCGGACTGGGCCGGCCGTTTGTCACGCAAGAATTTGCGCGATCAGGTCACTTTCAACCCGATCCCCGGAGACGCCGCGTGAGCGGGCCGGTTGCCCTTCGCCGACGCAACTACCACTTCAACCTTATGTACACCGCACATGCCTTCCGGAACGGCCGCAAGTCCCTCGGCGGCGGCCGCGCGTTTCAGCAGAGAGGAGCTGACAAAACCTAAGATGCCCCAGGCACATCTACAGCCGGTTAGCACCGGCGCCGCAGCCCCGGCCTTTGGCGGGGCGGACGACCCGCTTCTTGCCGTCGTCCTGCAATCTCTCGACGACGACCAGGCCCAGGACGTCGTGACCATCGACCTCGAGGGCAAATCGAGCATCGCCGATCACATGGTGATCGCCTCCGGCCGTTCCAGCCGGCAGGTCGCCGCGATCGCGCAGAAGCTTGCCGAGCGCCTTAAGCACGGCGGTCACGGCAACGCCCGCATCGAGGGTCTTCCCGCCGCCGACTGGGTACTCGTCGACGCCGGTGGCGTGGTGGTCCACTTGTTCAGGCCCGAAGTGCGCAGCTTCTACAACCTTGAGCGCATGTGGGGCTTCGAAGGTTCGGCCGGAGTCGCCTGAACTCCCGCGCTAAGGGATGCTGACCCCGGCCTCGCCGGGGGAGCGCCCGCGGCTCCGCCACCAGGCAAGCTGCGCGCGACAACGAGCGCCGACGCTCGCGCGCCGGCGACTGGCGCCATTAACGCGCGCCATCAACGGGTAGGCTGCGGCACGCGCTGCGGCCGCCCCTTCGATCGCACCTTCGCGCAGGACCTGCCGCCGTCATGCTGTTGCACATCATCGCCCGCGGCAAGATCGCGCGCTCTCCTGAGGCGGACCTGCTGGACCGGTACGCCAAGCGCGTGACCTGGCCATTTCGCCACAGCGAGCTGCCCGATGTCGGCGGGAAGGTCCCGGCACCGGCGCATACGCCGTGCCGGGAAGTCCTGCTGGATGAGCGCGGCAAGCAGATGTCTTCGGAGGACTTTGCCACCCTGCTCGGCCGCTGGCGGGATGAGGGCGTGCGCGAGACCCGCTTCCTGATCGGCGCGGCAGACGGGCATGGCGACGAGGCGCGCCAGCGTGCAGACCTCCTGCTCGGCTTCGGACCGATGACTTGGCCCCACTTGCTCGTGCGCGCCATGCTGGCCGAACAATTGTGGCGCGCCACTAGCATTCTGGCGGGCCATCCCTACCACCGCTCGGGATGACACTCGCCCTTATCTACGCGCGCGCGGCCAACGGCACGATCGGCCGAGACGGCGCCCTGCCCTGGCACCTCCCGGCCGATCTGCGGCGCTTCAAGGCGATGACGATGGGCAAGCCGATGATCATGGGTCGCAAGACCTTCGACAGCTTCCCTGCGCCCCTGCCCGGGCGACGCCACATCGTGCTGACGCGCGATCCGGCCTGGGCCGCCCCCGGCGCTGAAGTCGCCGGCACGCCGGAGCAGGCCCTCGCACTCGCCGGCCCTGGAGAGGTCGCGGTGATTGGCGGGGCGGAGGTCTTCGCGTTGTTCGAAGACATGGCTGACCGCATCGAACTGACCGAGATCCACGCCGATTATCCCGGCGATACGATCATGCCGCCTCCCGGCCCGGAGTGGCACGAAGCAAAGCGCGAGGAGCATCCTGCCAGCGATGGCCGGCCTGCCTACGCTTTCGTGACGCTGCTGCGCCACTTATAGGCCCAGACGTCATGATTCGCCTCGATCACCGCGAGCCCGTTCCCAACCGCTTGCGCGGCGCGATCCTGGCGCTCGGCAACTTCGACGGCTTTCACCAGGGCCACCAGGCCGTGGTCGGCGAGGCTGTCGCCTGGGCCAGGGCCGAGGGACGGCCGGCAATCGTCGCCACTTTCGACCCGCATCCGGTGCGCTTCTTCCGGCCCGATGCGCCGCCTTTCCGGCTTACCACGCTCGACCAGCGGCAAGAGCTGTTCGCCGCCGCCGGGGCGGACGCCATGCTCGTGTTTCACTTCGATGCCAGCATCGCCGGAATGCTGGCCGAGCGCTGGGTCCACGAGATGATCCACGCGCACCTCGGCACCGCCGGCATCACGACGGGCGAGGACTTCGTTTTCGGCAAGGATCGCAGCGGCAATGCCCGCTCGCTGGAGACGCTCGGGCGGCCGCTGGGGATATCGACGCGCGCGGTTCCCGGCGTATCGGACGCAGCGGGACCGATCTCTTCCAGTCGCATCCGCCAGGCCCTGGAGGACGGCGATTGCGAGACCGCGACCCGCCTGCTCACGCGCCCCTTTGCCGTACGCGGCACCGTGCAGCACGGTGACAAGCTGGGCCGCACCATCGGCTTTCCCACCGCCAACCTCGATCTGGGCGGCTACTTGCGCCCGCGCTACGGCATCTATGCGGTGACGGGGCGCTTGCCCGATGGCCGCGTGGTCCCCGGCGCCGCGAACATCGGCGTGCGCCCTCACTTCGATCCGCCCAAGGAACTGCTGGAGCCGCACTTCTTCGACTTTGCGGGCGATCTGTATGGCCAGGAGATCGAGGTGGCGTTCCACCATTTCCTGCGGCCCGAAGCAAAGTTCGAATCGCTCGACGCGCTTACGGCCCAGATCGCGCGCGATTGCGACGAGGCCAGGCGGCTACTGGCGCCGACGCTGGCATAGACCCGGTACCCGCGGCGCCGTCGCGGGCCCGATTGAGGCCGGGCAAAGTCTCGCGCCAAGGCACGAACCAAAAATTGCGTGCAGCTTCCCGCACCGCTAAGGCGCGCAGGTTATGACCCAAGAGCGCGACTACCGATCCACCGTCTTCCTGCCGAAGACGGACTTCCCGATGAAGGCCGGCCTCCCCCAGAAGGAGCCGGCTATTCTGGCGCGCTGGCAGGAGCAGGACATCTATCGCAAGACCCGCGAGGCACGTGCGGGCCGCGAGAAGTTCATCCTTCATGATGGCCCGCCTTACGCGAACGGCGACATGCACATCGGCCATGCGCTGAACCACATCCTCAAGGACATGGTGGTGCGCACGCAGACGCTGCTCGGCAAGGATGCGCCCTACGTTCCCGGCTGGGACTGCCACGGCCTTCCCATCGAGTGGAAGGTCGAGGAAGAGTACCGCAAGAAGAAGAAGAACAAGGACGAGGTCGATCCGGTCGAGTTCCGCGCCGAGTGCCGCGCCTATGCCGCCAAGTGGGTGGACGTGCAGCGCGAGCAGCTGAAGCGCCTCGGCGTCAACGGCGACTGGGACAACCCCTACCTGACGATGGACCCGCGGGCGGAGGGCACCATCGTCTCCGAACTGCTGAAGTTCGCGGAGAGCGGCCAGCTGTACCGCGGCGCCAAGCCGGTGATGTGGTCCCCGGTCGAGAAGACCGCGCTGGCGGAGGCTGAGGTCGAGTACGAGGACATCGTCTCGACGCAGATCGACGTGGCGTTCGAGATCATCGAGAGCCCGGTGCCGGAACTCGTCGGCGCGTATGCGGTGATCTGGACGACGACGCCTTGGACGATCCCGGTGAACCAGGCCTTGGCTTATAGGGGGGACGTTGATTACGTTCTCTGGCGGGACGACCACGGGAAGTACCTCGTTGCAGCCGAACTCCTTGGCTCGTTTCTCAATCGTCTTGGCCGTGGACCTGAGGCTCGCAATGACGAGTACTATGGTGAACAGTGGCAAGGCAAAGGCATTGAACTAGCCGGCACTCTCGCCCGCCACCCGATGCACCACCTCGGCGGCTTCTTCGCCGAGCCGCGCCCGTTCCTCGCCGGCGCCTTCGTCACCACCGACAGCGGCACCGGCCTCGTCCACATGGCGCCCGACCACGGCGAGGACGACTTCGACCTTTGCAAGGCGCACGGCATCGGCCCCAAGTTCGTGGTCGAGGGCGACGGCAAGTACCGCGCCGACTGGCCCTGGCGCGGCGGCCAGGGGTCGGTCATCAACCCCAAGTTCAACGCGCCCGACGGGCCGATCTGCTCTGACTTGCGCGAGGCCGGCGGCTTGCTGGCGGCTTCGGCGGACTACAAGCACTCCTACCCGCACTCCTGGCGATCCAAGGCCAAGGTGATCTATCGCTGCACGCCGCAGTGGTTCGTGCCGATGGACCGGCCCACGCCGCTGATGCGGGCCGAGCAGCGCTGGGAGAACGAGGGCGGCGCCCCCGATCCCACGCCCGCGATCGAGCCGGGCGAGGCGACGCTGCGCGAAACCGCGCTGCAGGCCATCGCCGACACCCGCTTCGTGCCGGAGAAGGGCCGCAATCGCATTGGCGCCATGGTCGAGGGCCGGCCCGACTGGGTGCTCAGCCGCCAGCGTGCCTGGGGCGTGCCGATCACGCTGTTCGTTGATCGCAAGTCGGGCGAATACCTCGTCGACCGCGAGGTCAACGCGCGCATCATCGCTGCGGTCATGCGCGATGGTGTCGACGCCTGGTCGGACGAGCGCGCGCAGGAATACCTGGGCGATGCCTATAATGCCGGGGATTACGAGCGCGTCACCGACATCCTCGACGTCTGGTTCGATTCCGGCTCCACCCATGCCTTCGTGCTCGAGAGCGGCCGCTGGCCGGAGCTGTCGTGGCCGGCGGACCTCTATCTCGAAGGCTCGGATCAGCATCGCGGCTGGTTCCAGTCCTCGCTGCTGGAATCCTGCGCCACCCGCGGTCGCGCGCCTTACAACGCGGTCCTGACTCATGGCTTCACGATGGATGCCAAGGGCCTCAAGATGTCGAAGTCGCTGGGCAACACGGTCAGCCCGCTGAAGGTCATGGAGACCAACGGGGCCGACATCATCCGCCTCTGGGCGCTCTCGGTCGACTACACCGAGGATCACCGCATCGGCGACGAGATCCTCAAGGGCGTCGCCGACCAGTACCGCAAGCTGCGCAACACCTTCCGCTACATGCTGGGCGCGCTGGCCGACTATGAGCCCTCCGAGGCGCTTCCGGTCGAGGAAATGCCGGAGCTGGAGCGCTATGTCCTGGCCCTGCTCGGCCAGCTGGACAGCACGCTGCGGCAGGCCGTCGCCAACTTCGACTTCAACACTTACGTCCGCGCGCTGATCGACTTCTGCAACGAGGACTTGTCCGCGTTTTTCTTCGATATCCGCAAGGACAGCCTCTACTGCGACGCGGCCACTGACCCCAAGCGCCGCGCCTACCGCACCGTGCTCGACACGCTGTTCCAGGCGCTGGTCCGCTACGCGGCGCCGGTCCTGGTCTTCACGTCCGAGGAAGTCTGGCAGAGCCGCTATCCTGGCGCCGACAGCGTCCACTTGCTGGAATGGCCGCTGGTCCCCGGCGCCCAGGCCGATCTGGCGCGCTGGGGCGAGCTGCGCGCGCTGCGCGAAAAGGTCACCGAAGCGATCGAACCGCTGCGGCGGGAGAAGATCGTCGGCTCGAGCCTGGCGGCCGAAGTCACCGTCCCGGCCGAAGCGCCGGAGAGCGACCGCCCCGATTTTCTCGCAGAGTTGTTCATCACCGCGACAGTTACCCCCGGCCAAGGCCCGGATGTGGCGGTCGCGGCCA
>Ga0233380_1000681_pt1 | contig 17037 bp, 12 predicted proteins | sample ElkDunMinimDraft_9_FD_191541 | JGI IMG/M metagenome (GOLD analysis project Ga0233380, IMG submission 191541) | Fecal eukaryotic communites from dung pellets of Tule Elk in California, USA - Elk Dung F36 | ecosystem: Host-associated > Mammals > Digestive system > Large intestine > Fecal | place... | reverse complement strand
GGTTTCCAGCACCTGCTCCAGCAGGTAGGTGCCGGAGAAACTCAAACCAAGGCGACCTGGCCCCATGTCCCTGGACCAGTTTGCCGCCACGTCCACACCATCCGCTCTCATGGTCGCAATGTTGGCTGTCTGCGCGTTTACGGAGACACCTGCCCCTATTGGCAACTGGATGCCGACAATCGGGTTGATGTTCTGATCGTCCCTGTTGCGGGTGACCGCTGCACAATAGGCGCTGTCGGTGCTGGGCAGATCCACGCACAGGTTCATCAGCTGGGTGTAGCTGAGCGTATAGATCACATCGTCAATCTGGATGTCCCAGTAGTCGATGGTGAGGTCAAAGTCTCTGCCCCAGCGCCATACCATCCCCAGGGTCATACTGTCTGAGGTTTCTGGCTGCAGGTTCGGGTTGCCGCCGGAGGTGACAACCGGCCCCACCTTCGGATCGACAAACGGAACCGGCACACCCACGGCCGCACAGTTGGCTGCCCTGGTGGGCGAGGCATAGTAGTTGGCTACCATGCACGGATCGCCGATCGAGCCAGTGCGCGATTCATTGATCGGCTCGTACAGCTCGCCGAAGTTCGGTGTCCGTACGCTGCGCGATCGCACGCCACGGAATGACAATCCCTCGAGTGGCTCCCACACCAGTCCGGCCTTCCAGGCCGTGGTACCGCCCACCGTGCTGTAGTCCGAGTAACGGTAGGCTGCCTCTGCATCCAGACGTCGGGCAAAGCTGCCATCCCCCATCAGCGGCGCCACCACTTCGGCATAGACCTCTTTCACATCGGTTTCAACATCCAGCTCTGCACGCTTGCCGAGACCACCGCCGTAAGCCAGTTCGCCAGAGATGGCCAGTGGGTCATCGCGATTGACCAGCGTGTCCTGGCGATACTCGAGGCCACCCGCAAATTGCAGGTCACCGGCAGGCAGGGCAAATGCCGAACCACTGAACTCGGCACCGACCAGGGTCTGGGCGTTCTCGTGGCGTTCGTGGCGGTCGCGCATCACATAATCGAGCAGCACTTCACTTGCCGGCGTGGTGCTGAAGATGTTCAGCGGCACACAGCCATTGGCGCGGGCGGCTTCGTCACGGCAGACCGGTTGGCCGCCGACTTCGATCACATCACGCGCCGCCAGCCAATGGGATTTCCAGGGGAGGTTGCCGTTCACCACCTTGTTGGTGGTTTTGCCGTATTGATAGAACGCGCTCCAGTTGATGTCGTCGGCGAAGGTCCCGGAGACTTCGGTGCCCACCGTGTAGGTATCGCGCTGATGGTCGTTGGTCATCACGGGGAAGTTGCCGTAGGTACGATCGATGGCCACTTCTGTCAGGCCGTGTTCATTCATGACCGCGCGAATGGAATCCGGCAGGAAAGGGTTGTCCAGATAGGCGCGGGCAGAGCCGTGGCCATCGAAAAAGGTCGCTCGGACATCGTCGCGCCAGGGGTAGTAGTCACCGTCGTAGTCGGTCCTGGCGTAGTCGAACCAGCCAGCCCATGTCAGCCTGTCACTGATGTCGAATTCGACGCGGCTCATCACCGAAGCATTGTCGCTGCCGCCGCGAAACTGGTAATGATCTGTCAGGTTACGGCCATCACCGCCGTTGCCGGTCGCGTACTGGGCAATGCCGCTGGAAAAGTACTGGTCATGGTACATGGGCCGCACGTTGCCACCGCTGTCCAGCATGTAGCGGGTGTTGACGGCCTCGCCATTGACTGTGCCCAGCCAGAAGTTCGGTTCATAGGCATAGTAGTGCTGACGGTAGTTGTAGAGGGAGACGGTGTCGTAGATGCCGTCGTTGGCGCCGGTGTTGGCGGGGTTTGCCAGTTGCAGTGGCTGGTAGCGCCAGTCGTAGCGGTCCGCCATGTACAACGGGTCGGTGCTGCTGAGCATGCCACCAAATGTCACCCGGCCACGCTCGTCCGCAAAAGTGAAGCCGCTGGACATCGAGGCCATGTGCTGGCTGGCATCGCCCTGCTCGGATATGCCGGTGGTCACGGACAGCGTGGTCTCGTCGATTATTCTCTTGGTGATAATGTTCACGGCGCCGGTTACCGCATCCGCTCCGTAGACCGCTGCCGCGCCGCCGGTCACGATTTCGACGCGCTCGATCATCCCCAGCGGGATTGAACCGATGTCCACTGCGGACGAACGCGCGGACGCAGAGACCCGACGCTTGCCGTCGATCAATGTCAACGAGCGGTTGGTGCCGAGGTTGCGCAGGTTGAGAAAGGAAGCGCCGGCATCCATGCCGCGCACGCTGCTGCTCAGGCTGTTGCCATTGCCCATCGCCGGGTTCATGCGCAACATGTCGTACAGATCGCTTCTGCCGAAGCGGAGCTCATCACCCACCTCCATCACGCTCACCGGCATGGGCTGATCGAGATCCTGCCGCACGATGCGGGAGCCAGTGATAACGATCTCGCCGATATCCTCGCTTTCTGCGGAAGTGTCCTGGGCCATTGCCGTCGCCGACGAAATGGCTGCTACCATGACCGCCAGGATTTTTCTTCTGTAAACGCCGGACTTGCAGAATGTGCCTGTTGAATTCTTCAATCTGTTCTGTAATGATCAGTTACCGATCATGATATCCCCGAATATATAGTTGTCTCTTTTTAAGTATTACGACAGGCGCCTTCAAGCGCTTGCGAGAGTCGACAACTATAGGGGGTGTATATGACGAATCAGGGAAATGGGGATGTCACTAATATGATAGTTTCGTGAATCAGCAGGCTCTGGTTTCCACTGGTTCCATTGATGTCGCGCGGGATTTTCTGTCTGGATGACAGTTCCATGAAATTTATGTGAAAAGGCAGGGGCCTGGACGCACTACTCCTGTAGCAGCCAGGCCACCCGAAGCTTCATCTGCAGATCATCCACCCGCTCAGCGCGGCTCAATCTGCCAGGAAACCTGGACTCCGCCCCCTTCCTGCGTGCCGACGCCGGGAATGTACAAATCCGGCATCTCGTCCCGCGGGTCAAAACTCTCTTCAATCACCGGCACCAGCCTGCTTTCCGAGATGGACAGGGAAGCCGGCTGCCCATAAATAATGATGGTGCCATAGCCGGCCGGCCCGGTGGTGGTCTCGTCGCCGCGGGTAATCTGCGACACAACGGTGCCACTGCTGTACAGGTTGTAGGTGCAGTCCGAGGGATTGATTGTCAGCAGGATCCGCGAATCGGTAATAGTGGTGGCATTGCCCGCCACTGGCGCGCCTTCGCCCACTGCCTGTATGGCCAGTTCGCCATCGATATATTCACGCATCTGGTGTGTGACTTGTCCGCCGGGTGACCAGTTTGCCCCTGCAGCACTGTTGTTGCGCTGCATGGTGAGAAGGGCGTTCAGATCCGCGGTCACCTGGTGCTCGACCACTCGGCGACCATCTCCTGAGGTGGCACCCAGCTCTCCGCTATAACGAATGCTGACCTGCCAGGCACCGACCTCCGCCGCGGGACAACTCCCCTCCTCAGGCTCCCTGGGTGCTGCCGCCCCCACCGAGCCGCGCACATCCGGGCAGATCTCCAGTTCTTCCCGCAGGGCACGCGGATCAGTGGGATCGATACAGGCCTGCAGATCGACCGCCTCACCCTCACCTCCCCCGCAGGCGCTCAGCCCGGCCGCTAACAGCAGCGACAGTGACAACCATCCATATTGATGTCTTTTCATGTTCATGCACTCCTGTGTTGAGCCAATCCGGGTTAGGGAGCCCCCGAATAACAGCGGTATGCAGAGGCTCCCTGGAGCATAAACAGGCGGGGCAGCAACAGCCAAATTGGAAAGGTGAAATAACGAACCAGGTCACGCTGGGCAGCACAATCGAGCTACGCCGGGTCGGGCAATTTCCCTACGGAAGCGAAGCTGCCTGATCGCGCCATTCGGCCGGTGCCTGCTCGCGGATGTAGGTCAGGAAGGTGCTGAGACGGCGTGGCATATGACCGTGGGGATACAGCAGCCACAGGGGTTGGGTACACGCTTTCCAGTCCGGGAGGCACGACACCAGAGTATCGGGGTGCGCCTGAATACGCATCCTGGCCAGCCAATCAGGCAGCAGCCCTACGCCCATGTCACGGGCCAGCGCGTCACCCAGCAGAATGAGCTGGTCCACTTCAAGTGCAGCCCGCTGCGGCCGCACGGATTCGGTGGCGGTTCCCCGCTGCAACACCAGGTCGGGACCCTGTCCCTCCATCTGGACCCACAGATGCTGTTCCAGGTCATCGGGACGCTCTGGCGTTCCGTGAGCGGCCAGGTAAGAGGGGCTGGCATAAAGACCCACCGGCAGCAGTGCCAGCAGTTCCTGCCGCAAGCCATGCTCGGGGGGCGTTCCGAACCAGAAATGCACCTGACTGTGATGATCCACCGAGGGAGCCACAATGCGGGTTTTCAGATTGAGCTGCACCTCGGGATGCAGGGAGATGAAGCCGTACACGATATCGGCCAGCCAGGCCCGAACGATGGCATTTTCAGCATAAATCGTCAGCTCACCACAGACCTCTGAGCCGAGATCGCGCAGTGCCTCCTGTCCCTGTTCCGCGAGCACGAGAAGCCTGTCTGCGTATTTCGCCAGCAGCTCGCCGGCCTCGGTGGGAATCAGCCGTCTGGCTTCACGTCGGATAAGGACCTGCCCGAGTGACTCCTCCAGATCGCGAATGCGGCGGCTCAGGGTCGACTTGGGCACGCCCAGGCTGCGCGCTGCCTGCGACAGGCTGCCGCTTTTGAGCACACTTTGGAAGGCGAGCAGGCTCCCCAGGTCATTCATGGCCGGATTGGAAAAAGGCAAGACGCACCTCATGAGAACGATTCTCAATTAGAGCACATGCCGCGGCGGGCCACAAATCCGCACCGGTGCTCTACGTCCCATTTTATGAAACACATCGTCCCGGAATCAGCCCTGCCATCAACAAACAAGAATCATTATCATTCGCGCCCGACTCAAGTTTCGCGGCATATCGATCTATCGCGCGATGAATTTCCTGACTATGGAGAAGTAGATGTTTCAACATGACAGTGCACGCCCCTGCAATCGCCGCCCTCTCTCTCTGCTGATTGCCTCGGCCCTGATGACCAGCGGGACAGCCTTCGCCCAGAGCAATGTCGAGGAAATCGTTGTCAGCGCCGCCGGCTATCAGCAACAGATCATAGATGCCCCTGCCTCCATTTCCGTGGTGACACGCGAAGACCTGCAGCGCCAGGAATACAGCTCTATCGTGGATGCCATGCGGGACATCCCTGGTGTCTACGTCACAGGCGGCGGCAACATGCAGGACATCAGCGTGCGCGGCATGAACTCCGCCTATACGCTCTATCTGGTGGATGGCCGTCCTATCTCCGCGGGCCGCTCGGTCAACACCAACGGCTCTGATGGCGGCAAGCAGATCGGCATGCCACCGCTGTCGATGATCGAGCGCGTGGAAGTGATCCGGGGACCGATGTCGTCGCTGTACGGCTCCGAAGCCATGGGCGGCGTGGTCAATGTGATCACCCGGGTGGTGCCACAGGAGTGGGGCGGCAACATCGGGGCCGACTATACCGTGTCCCGCAACGACATCAGCAATGACCAATACAACACCGACTTCTATCTTGGCGGCCCGATTGCGAGCGATGTGCTGGGCCTGCAGATCAACGGCGGTTACCGACACACCGACGAAAGCGATTTCCAGGGCGGCGGCGACAGTGCTGCCAGCCAGCCCGAATCCGAAACCCGCAACCTGGGTGCGAAGCTGACCTGGCGGGCCAACGAGACCAACCGGCTGGGTCTTGGCTACGACATCTCCAACCAGGAATCCACCCACACGCCTGGCAAATCCCTGGCGGCCGACTCCAATGGCTCGAGCTACGAGTACGAAAAGGAGATCTACACGCTCACCCACGACGGCAACTACGACCAGCTGAGCGTCAGCACCTATCTGCAGCACGACATTTCCGATCGCGTGCAGTCGCAGACCAAGAAGGAAGAGATCACCATTCTCAACAGCCAGGCCACCTACGTGGGGAATCGCCACATCTATACCTTCGGCGGTCGTTACAAGATGGAAGATCTGGTTGATGAAACCAACGGCCTGCTCGACGCCAACGTGGGCGGGGCAACAGCCAATGTCGATCGCTGGATCGCCGCCCTGTTCGCCGAAGCGGAATGGAACTTCATCGAGAACCTCGGCATCACCACCGGCCTGCGCTACGATGATGATGAACAGTTTGGCGGGCACGTCTCTCCGCGCCTCTATGCCAACTATCACCTGAGCGACACCTTCACCATCAAGGGCGGCATATCGACCGGCTATACCCAGCCGTCGCTGCCCAACGCCACCCCCGGCTTCGGTCGTGGCACCGGTGGCGGAGGCTCCGCGAACCAGTCACCTTCCGGCGAGCCCATTTCCCGCGCCCTGATCATCGGCAACGCGGACCTGGAACCCGAAACCAGCGTCAATCACGAACTGGGCTTCATCTATCACAACAAGGACCAGGGCCTGAACATCAGCCTGATGGCCTTCCAGACAACGTTCAAGGACAAGATTGCGGAAGATCGCTACTGCGAGAGTGTCGGGGTGGAGCGCGACGAATATGAAAACTACACCTGCGAATTCGGCGGCAATACCTACTACTTCCTCAGCTCGCGCATGAACATCGACGAGGCGGAAATGCAGGGCGTGGAGGTCTCCGTGGATTACTGGCTGACCGACGCGCTGCGTTTGACCAGCAACTACACCTACACGGATTCCGAGCAGAAGTCCGGTGAGTTCGCCGGCCAGCCTCTCAACAAGATGCCGAAGCAGATGGCCAACGTCGGCTTTGACTGGAGCCTCAACGACGCCTTCAACCTGTGGGGGCGGGTCAACTACCGTGGAGAGACCAGCGATTTCCTGGGGCGCACTTCCATGAGCTCCGGCACGCCGGAATACACCCTCGTCGACATGGGCGCAGTCTATCGGTTGACGGAGAGCCTCAAGTTCACGGCGGGGCTGTACAACGTGGCTGACAAATCCATCACCAACGACACCTACGGCGTGGTGCTGGATGGACGCAGGCTGAATGTCAGCCTGAACTGGGACTTCTGACGTAAAGCAGTTGGGTCGGTGTCGCGCTGCAGCCGGACACCGATCCTGACTGCGCAAGGGTTGACAAAAGCGGTGTGAATCTACAGAATTCGCATCCTTTTCATGGCTATGTAGCTCAGTTGGTTAGAGCGCAGCATTCATAATGCTGATGTCCGTGGTTCAAATCCACGCATAGCTACCATATAGATCAAGGGCTTGGCAGAAATGCCAGGCCCTTTTTCATTTCCAGCCCGCCACTTTCCTCATCTTGACACGTCGATATTTGTTTGCCATCTTGCCGTAGACCCCGAGAAACGGTGCGAACATGCAGAACAGATACATCATCGTCGACGATTTTTATAATAATCCTGATGAGCTGGTTCGAGTGGCCCTGAGCACGATGAGGGAGGAGGATTCGCCGATTGGCGGCTACGCCGGTGTCATGACCACCGACTCCTTTCTGGGAGAAAATGTCAGGGGCGCATTTCAGCGGCTGACCCAGGAACCCTCCATCAATTCATCGACCAACGCAAATGGACGACTGAGGTTCACCCGCGCTAACGACACCTTCAAATTCCATATCCACTACGACGTGGATGTCGAGACCAAGTGGGCAGGCGTTGTCTACCTCTCCAAGGACCACCCCAAGACCGAGGGGACGTGCTTCTGGCGACACCTGCGAACCGGCCTGGAAGTGGCGCCCAATACTGTCGAAGGGTTTGCCCAATATGGCTGGAAGAACTTTACCGACCTCCGCTCCTTTCTGGAAACAGAAGGGCTTGATGAGTCGCTGTGGGAAAAGACCTTTTCCATCCCCTACAAATACAACCGGCTGGTGCTGTTCCGGCCCTGGCTGCTGCATTCGCCGGGACCCGCATTCGGGGACACGCTGGAGAACTGCCGTAAAGTCCAGACCCTGTTCCTGGGTAACTGATCGCCAATAAAAAAGGGCCTGCCGTCACTGGCAGACCCTTTCGAGCTCCTGCATGATCTCCCGCGCATCAAGCCGCGTGCAGGGCGCAAACCTTACACGTCATTCAGGTTGACGGTGCCCAGTCTGCAAACAATCGAGGATCGCTGTTGGCGTTTGCCTTCCAGCCGGTCCGAATGAGCCGCGACTCGCTGCGTGGTCTCCCGCACATCCCTGGCGGTGAAACGGGGAGATTCTGTCGCTGATGTATTTTTGTACAAACTACTCACTGTCATGTTGCCGTCCTCCTTGGTTAATGAACTGGCAGTGTAACCCGGTCTGGCGACCACAAATGATGATTGGCGCTCACTTCGTTTTTTCAACCAGGGAAAATACTGCCGCATGTGGTGTCCATGTATGTGTGTAGAATGATTCTTCACGTTGATCGGACATTGAGAATTTGGGGAAAATCATGCATGGCATCACACTTCCAGGCCCGCTCGTCACCGTCGACTGGCTCACCACCGTCCTGCAGGGACTGGATGTCTCTGCCAGTCATCTCGTCATTCTCGATGCCAGCTGGCATATGCCCGACAGCGGCCGCGACGCCGAGGCGGAGTGGCGTGCGGAGCGCATCCCCGGCGCGCGCTTCTTCGACTTCGACGGCCGCATCTGCGACCGCGACTCGCCACTGCCACACATGCTGCCCTCTGCCGAGCTGTTCACCAGCGAGATGCGCCGACTCGGTGTGGACGAGGATTCCGTGGTGGTCATCTACAGCGGCAACGGACTGCTGACCAGCCCACGGGCCTGGTGGATGCTGCAGGCCATGGGGCATCATCGCAGCGCCGTACTGGACGGCGGACTTGAGGCCTGGAAGGATGCCGGGCATGTCGTTGACGACAGCGACCCGGAACCCGTGCCCCCCGGCAATTTCACCGCGCGCCTCGACCGCGAACAGGTAGCGGACCGTCACGAGGTGCTGCTGGCAAGTTCCGGTAAAACGGCCTGCATCCTTGATGCCCGCTCAGCGGACCGCTTCCACGGCCGGGCACCGGAGCCACGCCCGGGCCTGCGTAGCGGGCATATGCCTGGAGCCATCAACCTGCCCTTCGACAGCCTGGTCGACGACGGCTACATGCGCCCTGTCACCGAGATTCGCGCCATCCTGGAGCCTCTGCTGCCGGCCAATGCCCGCATCATCGCGACCTGCGGCTCCGGTGTCACCGCCTGCGTCATCGCCTTTGCCGCCCGGCTCGCCGGCCATGAGAACGTCGCTGTCTATGATGGATCCTGGGCGGAATGGGGTGCCGGCGATGAGATGCCGGTGGTGACCACCCATGAAGAGCGGGCTTAGGGAGCTGGAATTTCGTATACTCTGCGGACAGTCATCAAGCAGGTGTCCACGACAAGATCATGAATTCCAGCAATACCGACAAGATCGACCCAACAGAATCCGCCACGCCCAGACCAGAACCCACTGAAGGAACGCCTCAGGCCGAGGCCAAACCACCCAAGGGTGGGTTCCTCGCCAATCTGGCCTTCAATATCGTCATCCCGGTCCTGATCCTGAGCCGCATGAGTGGCGAGGACAGCTTGGGGCCATCTCTGAGCATCGTGTTCGCCCTGGCTTTCCCCATCGGCTACGGCCTTTGGGATCTGCGCCAGTCCGGCAAGATCAACCCGTTCTCCATACTCGGCGTGGTGAGCGTCTTCCTGACCGGCGGCATCAGTCTGCTGGAACTGGACCCGCAGTACATCGCCATCAAGGAAGCGGCCATTCCGGCCATCATCGGCATCGCTGTGCTACTGACCCAGCGCACGCGCATCCCCCTGGTCAAGACGCTGATCCTCAATGCCCAACTGGTGCGGGTGGACGCGCTCTACGCGGCACTGGACAGCAACGGCAAGACTGAGATTTTCGAGCGGCGTATGGCCCAGGCCTCCCTGATCGTGGCAGGGTCGTTCTTCGTCTCGTCCGTGCTCAACTACGTACTGGCCAAGATCATCCTGGTCAGCCCACCGGGCACCACAGCGTTCAGTGAAGAGCTGGGCAAGATGACGGCGCTGAGCTACCCGGTCATCGCTCTGCCGAGCATGATCATCCTGATGGCGGCCATCTGGTTTGTGTTCTCACAGATCAGCAAGCTCACCGGCGAAAACCTGGAGACCTTTCTGGTTGATCACAGCTGAGTTCCTGCCGCGGGGACGAGCTTGCTGGTCATGATGAGGCTCCGTATGCCACGGAGCGAGAGAGACGAGGGATCGGCAGCAGCCTGAAATCCTGGGCAAAAAAAGTGGCAGCCAACCTGCACTGCCACCAGCGTCGATTATGTTGCAGCCCGGACTCTAGCCCGATTTGCGGGCGGTGAAGGTGCCGCCGGCCATGCCGCCGAGATCCACCGTGCCCTTGAGGGTGCCATCGTCCTGAAGCGCGCCCTTGTAGGTCACGTTCCCCTGGCTACCGACCAGGACAAATTCGATGTCGTTACCGGTCGCCGAGCCCGTGAAATCGGTCTCGCCCAGTTGGCCACTGTAGTGACCGCTCAGTTTCGCGTCGTCCTGCTGCAGGGAGACCTGGGCAACGCCCGTCTGCCCCATGATGTCTACAGAGAACGCCCACTTGCCGGTAACGTCGGCGCTGGCCAGTTGAGCACCGAGCAGCAGTGCGGCCGCAGCCACGAATCTGGTGAAAGTCTTGAAAATCTGTCCTGCCATGACGAAAGCCCCTCCATTGGGGTGAAAAGATAATAACCGCTGGAGAAAGTATCACAGAGGAAACCGCAACATCTAGCGGACGCTCGGTCACCTGACCTGCCAATCCAGCCTTCCATCGCCATTGCCCGAAAACCCGCCAATGGGGTGGCAGCGAACCGCAGCCCCACCCCACTGATGCGACAGGATTACTCGGTGTCGCCCCTGGTGCCGACGAAGGTGCCGGCAGTGCCGCCGAAATCCACCGTGCCTGCGATCGTACCGTCTTCCTGTAGGGTGCCGGTATAGCTCAGGACGGTCGGATCAGCTACTACGGCGAAGGTGATCTCGTCACTTGTCACCGAACCTTCAATATCGCCGTCTCCACCCAGTCTGCCGACGTATTCGCCCGACAGTTGCTCACCAGCGTGCTGCAGGGTAACGGCGTTGCCCACGGCCTGGCCCATGATCTGCACGGAGAGGCTCCATTGGCCGCTCAGGTCGGTTGCGCTGGCCAGTTGAGCGCACAAAAGGAAAGAGGCCGCCGCGATGTTGTCTGAAAATGCGGACAGTCAGCGCGGAGGGTCGATCTGACGGGCAATGGAACCGTTGACGCGGTACCAGCCGGCAATGCTGAAGCGGTCCCGGCGGGCCGGGCGCACCTCATGAGGGATGTCTTCGCTCAGGAACGCCACCACGGTCCCGAACGCCGGGGTGACGGCGAGCAGAGGTTCCAGCCCCTCGGGCTCATACATGAGCAGCTCCCCGCCATCGTCGGGAAACCAGCCGGAGTTGAAGTAGGCAACGATGGACAGCACCCGGTTGCTGCCGTCCTTGAAGGGGCGATCCCGGAACGCATCCAGATGCTTGCGATAGAAGGCGCCAGGCCGGTAGTGGGCGAAATGGCTTTCGAAGGAAAACAGACCGAGGAACAGCTTGGCATTCAGGAACAGGCGCAGACGGTTGCTCCAGGCCAGCCAGCTTCTTTCCGCGTCGGTATCGCCTTCGATCCAGCGGATGTGGTCGCGGCGGACGAAGGCATTAAGCGTGTGATCCGTGCTGCGCCCCACCCCTGCGGGAGCATACTGCTCACCGTCCTGCTGGATCTGCCGCGACAGCGCCGCGGCCATTTCCTGCGGCAGCGCGTCCGGGATTACGCTCCAGCCCTTCTCCGTCAGATCGCGGGCTATGCGCGAAAACAGCGGATCATCACCATCGAAGCGTCCCCGATCCAGGGCAATCGCGGTATTCATCATGGCATCTCCGGGACAGTTCAGGTTAAGCGACGGTCAGTCGCCCTGCTTCCTGCGAAATGTGCGGGCCTTGCGCGGCCCCAGAGGCGTACCATCCTTTTTCACCCTGGCCTTTTCGGCAGCAGCCTGCGGGGTGGCACCGGCTTCTGCGGCAGCTTCTGCACCCGCCTGCGCCTCATCGGCGGAAGACGCCGGCTTGTCAACCTCCACCGCCTTCTTTACGCGAATGCGGCTACCGTCCAGCTCCATGCCATTGAGTGCACGAATGGCCGCCTTGGCCTCCCCCGGCACGGGCATATTGGCGAAACCGAAGCCCTTGGAGCTTCCGGTCACCGGGTCCATGACGACAGTGCAGGACTGCACCTTGCCGTGATTCTGGAACAGCGCCAGCAGCGTGTCTGCCGTGGTGTTCCGGGCCAGGTTGCGAAAAATGATTTTCAAGATGATGTCCCGAAATGACTATAGGAGAGTAGGGTCCGGCGGCACGATACTGCAATACCGCAGGCGAGTCGAGAACTCCTGCAGCGCCATGGGTCAGTGAGACACCGCAGCAGTGGAGTAGTCACGCACGCTACTCTATAATGCCCGGTTTTTGCCGCGGTTACCCTTCCCATGATTAACGCCTCCAATATCACCATCCAGTTTGGTTCCAAGCCTCTGTTCGAGAATGTATCCCTGCGCTTCGGCGCTGGCAACCGCTATGGCCTGATCGGGGCCAACGGGTCCGGCAAGTCCACCTTCATGAAGATTCTCAGCGGAGAGATCCAGCCCACCTCCGGCAACATCAGTGTGGACGCGAACGAACGCGTGGGCATCCTGCGCCAGGACCAGTTCGCCTACGAAGAACTCACTGCCATCGACACCGTTATCATGGGTCATGAGCAGTTGTGGAAGATCAAGGAAGAGAAGGAACGCATCTACGCCCTGCCGGAGATGACCGAAGAGGACGGCATGCGGGTGGCCGAACTGGAAGTGGAATTCGCGGAGCTGGACGGCTACTCGGCCGAAGCCAGCGCCGGCGAGCTGCTACTGGGCCTGGGCATTCCCTTGGAACAGCACTATGGCCCGATGAGCGCCATTGCGCCGGGCTGGAAGCTGCGCGTACTGCTGGCACAGGCATTGTTCGCCACCCCTGACATCATGCTGCTCGACGAGCCCACCAACAACCTGGATATCAATGCGATCCGCTGGCTGGAAAATATTCTCAGCCAGCGTGACTGCACCATGATCATCATTTCTCACGACCGTCACTTCCTGAACAGCGTGTGCACCCACATGGTCGATCTCGACTACCAGGCACTGAGACTCTACCCCGGTACCTACGACGACTTCATGCTGGCCTCCACCCAGGCGCGGGAACGCATCCAGTCCGACAACGCCCGCAAGAAGACCCAGATTGCGGAATTGCAGTCCTTCGTCAGCCGCTTCTCCGCCAACGCCTCGAAGGCCCGCCAGGCCACCTCGCGCGCAAAGCAGATAGAGAAGATCAAGCTGGAAGAGATGAAACCCTCCAGTCGCATCAGTCCCTACATCCGCTTCGAGCAGGAGAAGAAGCTGCATCGCCAGGCGCTGGAGATCAAGCACCTGACCGTAGGGTATGACGACAACGTCCTGATCTCCGATCTCAGCATGATGATCGAGGCCGGAGAGCGCGTCGCCATCATCGGTCCAAACGGCATCGGCAAGACCACCTTCCTGCAGACCATTACCGGCAACTTCGGCAGCGACGCAGGCGAAAAAATGTCGGGAACATTCAAGTGGGCGGAAAATGCGACACTTGGCTATTACGCTCAGGACCACGGCCACGACTTCGCCCAGAACCTGAACCTGTTCGACTGGATGAGTCAGTGGGCCAAGCCGGGCGATGATGAACAGGTCATCCGCGGCGTGCTGGGCAAGCTGCTGTTCTCCAAGGAAGACAGCCTGAAGAAAGTGTCCGTCATTTCCGGTGGAGAAAAAGGCCGCATGCTGTTCGGCAAGATGATGCTGCAAAAGCCTAACGTGCTGATCATGGACGAACCAACCAACCATCTGGACATGGAATCTATCGAAGCACTCAACCTCGCGCTGGAGAACTACCCGGGAACGCTTTTGTTCGTCAGCCACGATCGCGAGTTCGTGTCTTCTCTCGCCACCCGCATCATCGAGATCACCGCGGGCGACATTGCCAACTTCAAGGGTGATTATGATGAGTACCTGCGCGAACAGGGAATCCTGCCCTGATTCCTGCCGCGCCTGTCCAGTTAAGAAAAGTGATGCTCAAACCGTTGGCGTGAGCATCACTTTTACACGCCTGTTGTCTCTCAACAGCGGATTCGGTAATCTCACCCCAGAGTCTGCTGTCCTCATGCAGTTGCAAGACTTCCAACCGCTGGATCCTCCAGGGACGCACAGATGAATCGCGCCAACAGCCATCGGCCGGCAGCACGGATTGCTCTAATCTATCTCCTGCTCGGGGGACTCTGGATTTTTGGCAGCGACCAGATCCTGCTGTGGATTGTTCCCGACCTCAGCGAAGCCGTCTTTACCTTTTATCAAACCATCAAGGGCTGGATATTCATCGCGGCAACCGCTGGCGTGCTGTACATGTTCAGCCTGCGCAACTACCGCATGCAGGGCGAGATCCTCAAGCAGCTGGACTCCACCGACCGTCTCTACAATGAGCTGCTGGTCAACTCGCCGGTAGGTATCTACCGCATCGACCCACAGGGCATCCCTGTTCACCTGAACGCGCAGGCCTATGAGCTGCTGCGTATGGATGCGACACCGCTCACCCAAAAGTGGTTCGATCAGATTCATCCCCAGGACCGGCAGCGCGTGCGCGAGGCCTGGCAGCTTGCCCTGGAGAGAAAGACGCGGTTTCACCAGGAATATCGCATCGGCAGTGATCCCCTGACACCCCTGTGGCTGGTGGACACCGCCCATTGCCAGCACAACGATGACGGCGGCTTCGACGGCTACCTCGGCACGCTGACAGACATCACCGACCTGCGCGTTACCCAGATGGCGGAGCGGGAGTTGCAGGAACGCCTTCACGCCACCATCGACGCGGCGCACGTGGGCCTGTGGGACATGAACATCCAGACCAACGAAATCTGGTATTCAGCGGAATGGAAGCGGCAACTCGGCCACACCGACGAGGACATGAACAACCACTTCAAGGAGTGGCAGATCCGTCTCCACCCGGCAGACGCGGAAGACGCCATGCGCGCGCTGCAATTCTTCATCCGCTATCCGGAAACCGATCTCTACAGCGAATACCGGATGCGACACAAGAACGGCAGTTATCGCTGGGTCCTGTCACAGGCACGCATGCAGTTCGAAGACGACCGGCCTATCCGCATACTGGGTTCTCACACGGACATTACGCGACTTAAGGAAGACGAAAGCCGTCTGCGTGAGTCCAGGGAACGCATCAATCACCTGCTGGAGGCGAGCCCGACTGTCCTCTATGCCATGCGCATAGATCGCGATCGCTTCTACCCGAGCTGGGTCAGCGAAAGTATTCATCGACTGCTGGGCTTCACCACCGGCGAGGCAGTGCAGTCGCGCTGGTGGATAGACCACATTCATCCGGACGATCGCGGCCGTGCCCAGAAAATCATCGAACGCCTGCTGGAAGTTGGCAGCGCCCGCCACGAATACCGCCTTTACGACAAGCAGGGCAACATACGCTGGATACGCGACTCGGTGCGACTGGTCAAGGACAGCGAAGGCATCCCCCGCGAAGCGATTGGCACCTGGATGGACTTTACCGAACAGCACCACGAGGAACAACGCCTCCAGCTCTACACCACGGCATTCAACAGCATCAGCGACGGCATCCTGACCATCGGCACCGACATGACCATCCTGTCCTGCAACAAGGCTGCCTCGCAGATCTTCGGTTACAGCGAGGAAGAGCTGATCGGCAGCAAGCCATCCCTGTTCAATTCCGGCCGTCACCCCTCGTCATACTTCGACGACATGATGCGTGTACTCAACACCATAGGATCATGGCGCGGAGAGGTGTGGAACCGGCACAAGGATGGCAGCATCCGTCCCCAGTGGCTGAGCATCAGCACCACTCATGGAGAGAACGGCACGGAGGACCACTACGTCGCCGTCTATACCGACATTTCCGAACTCAAGGAGAAGGAAGAAGCGCTCATCCGCCAGGCCCACTACGATGCACTGACCGGGCTGCCGAGCCGCCTGCTGCTGACCACCCGCCTCAGCCAGGCCATCAACGACGCGAAGCGCGACAAGACCCGCCTCGCCGTCCTGTTCATGGATCTGGATGACTTCCGCAGCGTGAACGACAGCATGGGGCACACCCTCGGGGACGAACTGTTGATCGCCGTCGCCCGCCGACTGTCCAGTCGCGCGCGCGCCGAGGATACGCTCGCCCGCCTCGGTGGAGACGACTTTGCATTGGTCGCCAAGCGGCTGTACAAAGAGGAAGATGCCGGCAGGGTTGCCCGCGACATGCTCGCTATTCTGTCCGACCCCTTCGCCCTGTCCAACAGCATGGAAGTCTATGTCGAAGCCTGCATCGGCATTGCCGTCTATCCCGACAATGGCGAGACCGTAGAAGAACTGATGCGCAACGCCGATACGGCGATGTACAAAGCCAAGGGCGAGGGACGCAACAACTATTGCTTCCACGCGGAGGAGATGACGGCCGCCGTGGCCGGCCAACTGGAGCTGGAAACGGCACTGCGCCAGGCCCTGGAACTGGGCCAGCTGTTCCTGCATTACCAGCCCAAAGCGGACATGCGCAGCGGTCGCATGACGGGCGCCGAGGCGCTCATTCGCTGGGATCTGCCCGGCCAGGGGCTGGTGCCACCCGACCGTTTCATTCCGATTGCCGAACGCTCAGGTCTGATCACCCCGATCGGCGAGTGGGTGCTGCGCACCGTTTGCCAGCAGATCAGGACCTGGCTGGACCTGGGGCTGGACCCGGTCAACATCGCCCTCAATGTCTCCGCCCGGCAGTTCCGCACCAGCCCGCTGCACAAGATGATCGTGGACACCCTGCATGAGTTTGACGTGCCTCCTGAAATGCTGTGTCTGGAAATAACGGAAAGCACGCTGATGGACAACCCCGAGGAAGCCAGCAGTGTGCTCAGGAACATCAAGAACATCGGCGTGAAAATCGCCCTCGAT
>Ga0233380_1000680_pt1 | contig 17050 bp, 17 predicted proteins | sample ElkDunMinimDraft_9_FD_191541 | JGI IMG/M metagenome (GOLD analysis project Ga0233380, IMG submission 191541) | Fecal eukaryotic communites from dung pellets of Tule Elk in California, USA - Elk Dung F36 | ecosystem: Host-associated > Mammals > Digestive system > Large intestine > Fecal | place... | reverse complement strand
CCGCCATCATGGCGCAGCCGGACGATATGGTCCCGGCGCACGATATGTGAGCGATGGAGCCGTACGAAACGCTGGGGATCGAGACGTGCCTCCAGCGCGCTGATCGTCTCATGCAGCAAATAGCTGTGTGGACCGATGTGTAGCCGCATATAATCGCGCTCCGCATCGATCCGCTCGATCTGGTCGGCGCCGACGCGTACCAGTTCCGAGCGATGCGGCACCCAGAACTCCTCCGTCCATGGCGAAGGCGGAGCAGCAGCCAGAACATCTTCGCTCGCGCTGTCCTGGCGCAGCGTGGCTTCGACGCGGTCGATCGATCGGGTCAGACGATCCTGCGCCACAGGCTTTAGCAGATAGTCTACTGCCGCCAGATCAAAAGCCTCGACCGCAAACTCCTGAAATGCCGTTACAAAAACCAACGACGGCCTGACTGCCATGCGCGACACTGCACGCGCCACGCCGATACCGTCGAGCAGGGGCATAGCAATGTCGAGAAGAACCAGTTGCGGCGCCAGCCCATCGATGAGGCGGAGAGCGCCTTCGCCATCGGTTGCGGTACCGACCAGAGCAATGCGCGGGTCGCGCGCGCATAATATCTGTAGCCGCTCAATCGCCAGCGGCTCGTCATCGACGATCATGGTCCTTATCGTCATCAACACCCCCTGCGGATGATGGGCAAGGTCAGCACCACTTCAAAACCCCCACTCTCGCACGGGCCATAGCGAAGATGGGCGTCGTTGCCATAGCGCACCTGAAGGCGGTCGCGCACATTGGCAAGACCGATGCCGCTACCGCCATCGTTGGGGCGAGGGGGTTGGTCGCCGCTGTTGTGAACCTGGATACACAACTTGCCCTCCTGCTCGTGCGCCCGGATGCGAATGGCAACAGGGCTGGGTGTGCGCGACACACCATATTTGACGGCGTTCTCGACAAGAGGCTGGAGGATCAGGCCCGGCACGCAAGCGTCGAGCAAGGCATCTGGAATATCGATGTGCGTCGTCAGCCGATCGGGAAACCGCACCGCCTCGATATCGAGATAGAGCCTTTGGAGATGCACCTCTTCTTCCAGGGGCACGTCCTCCAGCGGGTCGCCGGTCAGGCTGGTGCGATAGAAGTTGGAAAGCGACATGATCATATGTTCAGCTTCCTCCTGGCGCCCGGTCATGACCAGTGATGAGAGGGAGTTGAGCGTATTGAAGAGGAAGTGCGGATTGACCTGATAGCGCAGAGAGCGAAGTTCGGCCTGCTGCGCCGCGCGTTCCAGGCGCGCCGCCCGCCGCTCGATATGCCGAGCTTCGCTGGCGTAGGAGAGGGCGAGATACAGCCCGGCCCAGGCGGACAGGAAGAAATAGCGGCTGATTGCATCTTCGACGATCTGCTGGAGCGCATATCCCTGGCCGCTCGCATATTTCATATGTTCACTGTCGGCGAGCAGGGAGGCGGGATCATAGACGTTGAACGCGTAATAATTGGCCGAAGCCATCGCCAGTGCGAACGGCGCCGCAAGGGAGAAAGCCATGACCACGCGAAGCGAGAGCCTTCGCCCGTCGAAACGGCGAAGCACGAGATAGAGTATCCAGGTGACGACAATGCCGACCAGCGTGACCACCGCGCGGCGCATCGCCATTTCGCTGAGCGATCCGAACCCCATGACCAGCGCGCGGAGCGACACGAGCACGGCGTAGAAGATCCAGAAACCCAGGATCGAATAAAAAGCGGTTATCGGCGCGACCCGGCCATCGCGCTCATCTGGGGACGTCGTCATGGGTTATAGGTAGGACAGAAGAACGGCAATGTCCCGCCCTTCGTCAAAGCCTATGAGGCGGTTCCTACGCGTCCTTGGAAAAGGGACGTCCGCCCCCGGAACTCCGCGTTCATGCTGATCGTTGACCTATCGTAACGCCTGAAATGATGGGAGCATGACCATGACGGACACGCCTAAAATCACGCCGCATAGCCGCGAGGAGGCCGGAGACGAACGTCCCACCGACGCACAGGATCATGCGGTCACACGCGAGGAGAAACTGGACGAGGGCCTGCTCGATTCCATGGATGCATCAGATCCGCCGGCGGTGACGAAGCCCGGCGATCACGGCGATCCGGTGCCTTGCTCGGACTTTCCCGAAACGAAATAAGCTCGCCTCAGGGATGCGATAAAAGACCAAGTCTGGAGAATAAGATGCCCACTTCCGCCACCCCCGCGATCGAACGAATTGCCCGCGTGCTGGCCGGTCGTCAGCTCAGCCTGAATGGCGCAGGCAAGGACGCGCATGCTGCAGACGCCGTCGATGCGACATGGCGCAATCATGTCGACGATGCCTATGCTATCCTCCACACTCTGCGGGAGCCGGATGCGGACATGGCAAAGGCAGGCGATGTTACGGTTTGGCGCAACATGGTCGGCGCCGTGTTGGACGCACGCACGGCTTAGCGGCCCGAGAAAGACAAGCCCCTTCGCTTGCGCTTACAAATTCGGACGACGAATATGTTTTTTGCAGCCCACTAGCACCCTAAATTTATGTTGCAGTGCAGCATAGAAGATGTGAGCATTCATGAACGGGCATTTCACCCGGCCTTAAGCCTCTGCTAACCATATTAGGACAGGCTTAGGGAATCGGCTTATAGTCGGAGGGCATTAAGATGAGCGCAAGTGCAAGACCAGCAGACGGTGCGATGGCGCTGGCCGAAATCCGCGAGTTTGCGAGCTTTCCGGCCGCCACTCAGCGCTACATCCGCCGCTCGCTCGACATCGGCCTTCACCGCCGCGATGCCATGGTGCTCTGGTCCCGCGATGTGGTTGAGGAAGCGAGCATTCGCGCCCAGGCCCGCATTTACGATCGGCTCGACGAAGTGAAGGCGCTTGTGCCCGACGATAGCGGGCTCGACCAAGTGGAGCCGTTTCTGGCGCCGCTCGTGACGATTTCCGCATTCGACCTTGGACAAGACCGGCTGCAGAGTTTTTCGGCCTACCGCTTCCTGTACGAGCGGTTGATTGGTGCCGCCGCCCGCCCTTGGCTGCCCGGCGCCTTTTGCGCAGCAGCCAGCCTGCCACATTTGCACCCAGAACGGCGGCGGGTTTTGCTTCAGTCGATTAGCGAGGCAGCGGCCACGGCGCCGGGCTGGTCGAACCGCGAGCCCACCTTCTACCCCGAGTGGGTCGAGAAGGTGGATATGAGCAAGGCCAACTAACATATTGTGAATGAAGAGGGCGCCGGCCCCTACGACCGGCGCTCCCGTTTTCTATATCGACATGTCATCCGTTGATGATGGTCCCGCCATTGGGGTGCAATACCTGCCCTGACATATAGCTTGAGTCTTCGCACGCGAGGAACAGGAAGGCGGGCGCCACCTCATTGGGCTGGCCAGGACGACCCATTGGCGTGGACTCCCCGAAATGTTCGAGCTTTTCCGGCGACGCACCGCCAAACGGGTTGAGCGGCGTCCAGATCGGGCCCGGCGCCACCGCGTTGACGCGAATCCCTTCTTTCACCAGATTTTCTGACAGGCTCCGGGTGAAAGCCGTGATCGCCCCTTTGGTACTCGCATAATCGAGTAGCTCCGACGCGCCCTGATACATGGTGACAGACGTGCAATTGACGATCGCCGCACCCGATTTAAGGTGAGGACGTGCTGCCTGCGTCAGGAAGAACATGCCGAAAATATTTGTTTGGAATGTCCGACGTAGCTGTTCTTCGCTGATATCGACAATGTCCTGGTCGGGATGCTGCTCGCCCGCATTGTTGACGAGAATGTCGATCTGGCCGAAGCGATCGATCACCTGCTGTACGGCATCGTCGCAAAATGCCTTGTCACCAATGTCGCCGGCGACCAGCATCGCCTGCCGTCCCTCCGCCTCGACGATTTCGGCTGTCTTTTGCGCGTCATCATGTTCGCAGAGGTAGAATATGGCAACGTCTGCGCCCTCCCGCGCATAGAGTGCCGCTACCGCGCGACCGATCCCACTGTCGGCGCCGGTGATGATTGCGATCTTGCCAGCGAGTCGCCCGGAGCCGGGATAGCGCGGCTGCCATTGCGGCTTTGGCTCTAGCTGCGATTCATGGCCGGGCAGGTCATCTTCATGCACCATGGGCTCATCGGGTTTGGACATTGGCATCTCCTTCAATGTCCCAGCAACCCATCGCCACCATGCTTGTTTCGCAGCCCACGCACAGAAAATCTATCATAAGCGAGAATTTACGACGGTTGCCCGTCCTGCGTTCGGTTCGAGCCAACGCGGAGGAGAATCGCCTCAATAGCCCGCTCCCGTGCTACGACGCATCGGATCGGACTTTTCCCAGCCGAGAACAAAGAGATAGGTAGGGGACGGATTGCGTCCCTCGCCACAAGGGATGGCGAGGGACGCGTCCGATGTGCTGTCGGGCGCTCCGGACCCCGTTTCCCTAACGGAAACTTCACTACGAGTCTTCCAAAAATAGCGTCGAGAAAGCAGTGACCAGGGATGGGACAGTTTGCAAATCGGGGGCGTTCTAAACTGAACGGAAAAGGGAGCACTTAAGGGATTCACCTCCAGCCTGTGCTGTGCAACAATGCCGGGGATGCAGAGACTCTCCCTTCGATCATCGCTCGTCGCCGCCAGCCTTGCATTGGCGGGGGTAGGCTTTCTCGGCGGCCTCCCCGTAAAGGACGCAGTCGCACAGGATGATAGCGCTTCATTCCGCGCCTATCTCGATTCGCTGCGACCCAAAGCGCGGGCAATGGGCATCAGCGATGCCACGCTTAGCAGCGTGTTCCAGTCGCTTACTCCCAATCCCCGTGTCATCACCCTCGACCAGTCGCAGCCCGGCGGCGGCGCCTATGCGCCGATCCCGAATTTCGAACCCTATCGGCGCACCCATGTCGATGCCGCCCGTATTTCACGGGGGAGGACCGCCTATGCGGCCAATCGCTCGCGGCTCGCCAGGATCGAGGCGGAAACAGGCGTGCCAGAGGAGATCATGGTCGCGATCTTCGGTCATGAGACCAATTATGGCTCCTATACCGGCGATTTCGACCTTATTCGCTCGCTAGCTACGCTGGCCTGGGAAGGGCGCCGGCGTACCTTGTTCGAGCCGGAGCTGCTCGCAACGCTCAAAATGCTCGACAATGGCGTTCCGCGCAGTCGCCTCGTGGGAAGCTGGGCCGGCGCGACGGGCTATCCGCAGTTCCTGCCTTCGGTCTATCTCCGGCTCGCGCGAGACGGCGATGGCGATGGACGCGCCGACATCTGGACGAGTGAGGCCGACACTTTGGCTTCGATCGCCAATTATTTCGTCCATTCCGGCTGGCGTCGCGGTGAGCCCTGGGGCGTGGCCGTATCAGTGCCGGGGGGCTTTGATCGTAACGCTATCGCCGCCCGCACAACGGCGCCGCGCTGTCCGCGCGTCTTCAATCGACATAGTCGCTGGCTGACCATGGCGGAGTGGCGGCGTCGAGGCATCGTACCCACCAAGGGCAGCTGGCCGGCCGATACAGTCATGGCGACGCTGCTGGAACCCGACGGGCCGGGCAAGACTGCCTATCTGCTGACCAGCAACTATCGCGCTATCCTTGACTATAATTGTTCCAATTTTTACGCACTGTCCGTGGGGTTGCTGGCGGATGCCGTTAAGCAATAGGCATGTCGCGCTGGCGGGCGCTGCTGGGCTTCTTCTTTACAGCGGCTCGGCGGCACTGGCCCAGTCTACCCTCGATGCACGACCGCGCGCATATGGAACGAGTGATGCCGTGGCCTATGACGAGGTTGGTCAGGCCCGCACGCGTGACACAAAGCTAAGCGCAGCCGCAGCAGTCGGCGTCACGGCCGCCCACGGCATGCTGCCACCGGAAACTTATGTCGAAGTGACAGCATTGGCGACAGGCACGACCATTCTTGTTCGCATCGACGAGCAGGCAGGGGATGGCAATTCTCTGATCCAGCTATCCCCGGATGCAGCGGCGCAGCTTGGTCTTAGCGATAGTGCCCCTGTGCGCGTCCGCCGGGTTAACCCGCCTGCGCAGGAGCAGGCGGTGCTGCGCGCCGGTGGTCGGGCTGCTGCCCGCCTCAACGCGCCGCCGGCGCTGCTGACAGCGCTACGCAAGCGGATGCCCCAAACATCTTCACGGAATGAGCCGCCCAGCTTGGCGGTCAGAAAGCCTGGCCCTGGCCCATCTATGCCGGCCCAGGCGGTGTCAGCGAAACCGGCCATTGTTCCCGTGACACGGTCTGATCCCATTTCATCGGCTGTAAAGTCAGGACGATATTTCGTTCAGATCGCTGCGTTTTCCAGCGCCCAGCGGGCTGAAGCTGTCGCCAGCAGGCTGGATGCACAGATAGTCCCGGGCGGCGGTTTTTGGCGTGTGCGGCTCGGCCCATATGCCAACCAGAGCGAAGCGCAGGCCGCCGTGCAACGCGCGGCGGGGAAGGGCTTTGAGAATGGCCGCATCATGGTTATTGACGCACCCTAGACGGTGCGCTGGCGCGACCGATTCCAGCAGAGGTCTAATGTGATGAGAAAGACGTTCGCAGCCCTATTGTTCGTTGGACTGCTGTCCCAGCCGCTGACCGCCGCCGCACCGCCCTACAGCAGCGAAGCGCCGATCGCCTATATGAAGGACCTGTCATCGGGCGCAGTGCTCTATGACAAGGGCGCCCGTACCCGCATCCCGCCGGCCTCCATGGCCAAGATGATGACAGCCCATGTCGCTTTCCGCCTGATCCAGAAGGGCGAGTTGAAGCTCGACACCATGTTCACCGTGCGGCCGGAGACCTGGCAGCGCTGGCACGGGCCACAGGCTGGATCGACAATGTTCCTGTCGGCGGGCGAACAGGTGTCGGTCGAAAATCTGCTGCACGGCATCGTTACCCTGTCGGGCAATGACGCCTGCGTTGTGCTGGCCGAGGGCATTTCAGGCACGGAGCAGGCATTCGTTGCGCAGATGAACGAAGAGGCCAAGCGCCTTGGCCTCAAGAACAGCCATTTCGGCACCAGCAATGGCTGGCCGGACGAGGGCGTGACCTATGTTACCGCGGAGGACCTCGCGCTGCTGGCGCAGGCGACGATTGAGGAGACGCCGGGCCTCTATAAGCAATTTTATGCGACGCGCTCCTTCACCTGGGGCAAGACCATGGGCGGGTCGGATATCAATCAGGCCAACCGCAATCCCATCCTCGGCAAGATCGCTGGCGCCGACGGGCTCAAGACCGGGCACACGCAGGAAGCAGGCTATGGCTTTGCCGGATCGGCCGAACAGGATGGCCGGCGGCTCGTCATGGTCGTTGCCGGACTTACCTCCTTCAACGGCCGCATCGCCGAATCCGTTCGCTTCATGGATTGGGGATTCAAGGCGTGGAAGTCGCAGCCTCTGTTCAAGAAGGGGGCAACGGTCGATACCGCCCCCGTACAGCTGGGCAGCGCGACCACCGTACCCCTCGTCGCTCCGCAGAACCTTGCCGTGACGCTCCCGCGTTCCGCCTCGGCCAATATCACGGTCAAGGTCGCCTATGTCGGACCGATCAAGGCGCCGATCGCGAAGGGGCAGAAGATAGCCGAACTGATCGTGTCCACGCCCGACACGCCGCCCCAGGTCATGCCGCTCGTCGCCGGTGAAGACGTGGCGGAGGCTGGCATTTTCGGCCGCCTCTGGAACGGCCTGAAGTCCCTGTTCGGGTGACATCGCTGGACGTCACGGCCGGCCGGTTCATTTCTCTGGAAGGCGGCGAGGGCGCGGGAAAGTCGACGCAGGTTCGCGCCCTTGCCTCAAAGCTGCGCGCGCTCGGGATCGAGGTCGTGGAAACGCGCGAGCCCGGCGGCAGCCTTGGAGCAGAAGCGATCCGGGAACTGCTGTTGACGGGATCGGCGGATCGCTGGGGCCCGCGCGCCGAGGCTTTGCTCTTCGCTGCCGCGCGCTCCGACCATGTCGAGCGGACGATCCGCCCGGCGCTGGCGCGCGGTGCCTGGGTGCTTTCCGATCGCTTCCTCGATTCCAGCCGCGCCTATCAAGGCATGGGCGAACTTTGTGACGCCGACATATTGGCGCTTCACCGGGTTGGAAGCGGGAATTTCCTGCCTGATCGCACATTGCTGCTGACCATTCCGCAAACGGCGGCGCAAGATCGGGTGCGGGTCAGGGACGGGGATGAGAGCGACCGTATCGGCGGCCGCGATACTGCATTTCACGATTCGGTAAGCAACGCTTTTGCGCGCTTCGCCGAAGAGGATCCCGCGCGCTTCCGTATCGTCGACGCTTGCGGTGACGTGGATGCCGTAACCCACCGGCTCTACGCGGCGATTGAAGATCTTTTGCCGTGACCATTTTGTTCGGCCATGATTCGCAGACCACCACGCTGCTCAATGCCGCGCGCAGCGGCCGGATGCATCATGGCTGGATCTTCGCGGGGCCACGCGGCGTCGGCAAGGCAACCTTTGCGCGCATGCTCGCCCTGCGTCTGCTGGCGGAAGGGGCCGACCCATCGCTCGCGGACAGCGAAAGCCTGAACATTCCTGAGGATCACATGGCCGCGCGGCTGATCGCGGCGGCGGCGCATCCCGATTATGCCGAACTCACGCCGCTGGAAAAGGACGGGGTCACAGCGCGCAATATCAGCGTCGATCAGGTACGCGGGCTTCAGCGGTTGACCCAGACCGCGCCTTCGCTTTCGCCCCGCCGCCTCGTCGTGGTCGACAGCGCGGACGATCTGGAGCGCGGCGCGGCCAACGCGCTGCTCAAGACGCTGGAGGAGCCGCCCGCCGACATGATCTTCCTCCTGGTCAGCCATGCGCCGGGGCGGCTGTTGCCGACGATACGCTCGCGCTGCCGTATGCTGCGGTTCGATCCACTGGCGGACGCGCCCATGCGCGCAGTATTGCGTGCCGCTACGGAAGAATTGACGCCTCAGGAAATCGACGCGTTGATGTTGGCAGGTGAGGGATCGCCGGGAAAGGCGCTGCGCTATGCGGGGCTCGAACTCGCGGATATAGAGGCAACGCTCAAATTGCTGGCACGAGAAGGCGACCCGACTAACAAGCACCGGGTCAAGCTGGCGCGTACCCTCTCGATCAAATCGGCCAAGCCGCGCTACGAAGCGTTCCTGGAACGCGCCCCTGCCTTCATCGCGCAGGCTGCACGCCGCCGCACTGGCGCGACACTCGGTAACGCGCTCGATCAGTGGGAGGCCGCGCGGCAGCTGGCCGGCGGGGCATTGCCGCTTTCGCTCGACCCTGCATCGGTCGTGTTCGAACTGGCCAGCCATGTCGCGGCTCTCGCCCCGGACGCCCGCGCATAAAGCGGCTTTGCGGCGGAGGCTTTGGGCGTTAGGGAAGGCGCCATGGCCAAACCCTATACTATCACCACCGCGATCAGCTATCCCAATGGCCGCCCGCATATCGGCCATGCCTATGAAGTGATCGCGACCGATGCCGTCGCACGCTTTCAGCGCATGATGGGCCGTGATGTCTTCTTTCAGACCGGGACCGACGAGCATGGTCTGAAAATGGCCCAGACCGCCCGAGATCGAGGCGTGACGCCGGAAGTGCTTGCCGAAGAAATGTCGTCCTATTTCAAAGTAATGGGTGACGGCCTCAACATCAGTTACGATCGGTTTATCCGCACCAGCGAGCCTGATCATCACCGTGCCAGCCAAGCCATCTGGAAGGCGATGGAGGCCAATGGGGATCTCTATCTGGGTCGTTACGAAGGCTGGTACTCGGTTCGTGATGAAGCCTTTTACGACGAAAAAGAATTAGTCGGAAGCGAAGGTGGCGATAAGCTTTCGCCGCAGGGCACACCGGTCGAATGGACGGTCGAGGAAAGCTGGTTCTTCCGCTTGTCTGCCTATCAGGATCGCCTGCTCGCGCTCTACAACGCGCACCCCGATTTTATCCGCCCCGAAAGCCGTCGCAACGAAATCATGCGCTTCGTCGAGGGCGGGCTATCGGATCTCAGCGTATCGCGCACCAGCTTCGACTGGGGTGTGAAAGTGCCGGGTAGTGACGGTCACGTCATGTATGTCTGGGTCGACGCGCTTACCAATTATCTGACTGGCTGCGGCTATCCCGATGATGCTGAGCGGATGGCGACCTATTGGGCCGAGGGCGGTGACATCACCCACATTATCGGCAAGGATATCGTGCGCTTTCATGCTGTTTACTGGCCTGCCTTTCTGATGAGTGCGAAGCTGCCGTTGCCGACGCAGATCTTCGGCCATGGCTTCCTCCTCAATCGGGGGGAGAAAATGTCGAAGTCGCTGGGCAATGTCGCGGACCCAATGGAATTGGCTGACCGTTTCGGCGTGGACCAGCTACGCTACTTCCTGCTGTCCGAAGTTACCTTCGGCAATGACGGCAGTTATAGTGCAGAGGCAATCGTCACCCGCGCAAACAGCGACCTTGCCAACAGCTTTGGCAATTTGGCGCAACGGACGTTGAGCTTCATCGCGAAGAATCTTGACGGCCGCCTGCCGAGCCCCGCGCCGCAGGAGGTCGATACGGCGCTGCTGACAACGATCGCGGAGGCCGCGCAGAATTTCCAGGCCGCGATGAGCGACCTCGCGCCTTCGGTCGCGATCGAGGCGTGGATGCGGGCCGTTTTCGCCTCGAATGCCTATATCGATGCGCAGGCCCCCTGGGCGCTGCGCAAGACCGATCCAGAACGTATGGAAGCCGTCCTTGCTACCTTGTACGAGGCGATTGCCAGCCTTGCCATCATCATCCAGCCGATCATCCCGGCGAGCGCCGCTGCGCTGCTTGATCAGATGGGGATCAAGGACCGTGGCTATGGAGCAATAGGGGGTGATTTCTACGCGGGCCTGCGCGCGCGCGAATTCATACTCGCCGCCCCGAAACCGCTTTTCCCGCGCCTCGAACTCCCCGCGGATAGCTGAGATACCATGCTGATCGATAGCCATTGTCATTTGAATTACAAAGGCTTGGTCGAGGATCAGGCCAATGTGCTGGAACGTGCGCGGGCAGCGGGCGTCGGGATGATGCTCAACATCGCCACGCGCGAAAGCGAGTGGGACGCGGTGCTGGCGACAGCGGTGCGCGAGGCCGACGTGTGGGCAACCGTCGGCATCCACCCCCATGAGGCGGACGAACATCCCGATGTCGATACGCAAAAGCTGGTGTCGCGTGCAGCGCATCCGCGCATAGCCGGGATTGGTGAAACCGGCCTCGATTATTATTATGACCATAGCGACCGCGATCGGCAAAGGCGGAGCTTCCGCGCCCATATCGCTGCCGCGCGCGAAACCGGACTGCCGCTGATCGTCCACACTCGCGACGCAGAAGAAGACACGATGGACATCCTGCGCGATGAAATGGGGAAGGGCGCCTATAGCGGCGTCATCCATTGCTTTACCGCAAGCGGTGCTTTTGCCGACGCGGCGATGGAACTTGGCCTCTACATCAGTATTTCGGGTATCGTCACCTTCAAGAGCGCGAAGGATTTACAGCAGACCGCCGCGCGCCTGCCGCTGGAACGGCTGCTGATCGAAACGGACTCGCCCTTCCTGGCGCCCGTGCCCCATCGCGGCAAGGCATGCGAGCCTGCGTTCGTTGCTGATACCGCACGCTTCCTTGCGGAGCTGCGCGGCGAGGACGTCGGCATACTCGCTCGCGCGACCAGCGCCAATTTCCTGACGCTCTTTTCCCGGATCGGCGCTGCAGCCCGGCCATGAGCCTTACGCTCACCATCCTGGGCAGCGGCACATCGTCGGGCGTTCCCCGGATCGGCAATGATTGGGGCGCGTGCGACCCGGCCGAGCCGCGCAACCGGCGGACCCGCGTTTCCATACTGGTCGAGAGCCCGACCACGCGCATCCTGGTCGACACCTCGCCCGATATGCGTGCGCAGCTTCTTGCGGCCGATGTGGTTGCCGTCGACGCCATCTTGTGGACGCATGATCATGCCGATCATTGCCATGGGATCGACGACGTCCGGCAATTATTCCATTACCGCCGCGCACCCGTGCCCGGCTTTGCGCGGGTCCAGACGATGCGGCGGCTGCGAGAGCGATTCGCTTACGCCTTCGATGGCGTCGGCGGCTATCCATCTACAATCGCCGGGGAAGATCTTCCGGACCATTTGCGGATCGGTGATATTGAAATCACCTGCGTGGATCAGCCGCATGGCGATATTTTTTCCACTGGGTTCCGCTTTTCGCATGGGCAATGTTCCATCGGTTACGCGACCGACTTTCATGAGATTACGCCGGCGATGCTGGCGCTCTACGATCGGCTCGACATCTGGGTCGTCGACGCCTTGCGTGACAAGCCTCATCCGACGCATCCCCATCTCGGGCTTACGCTGGAGGGAATTGCGGCGACGGCGCCGAAGCGTGCGATCCTGACCCACATGGACCAGAGCATGGACTATGCGAGCCTTCGTCAAAGCCTCCCCGCAGGAGTGGAGCCGGGCTATGACGGAATGCGCGTTCGGCTTGTGGAAGACGGATCATGACCGGGACCGACCAGGCGATGTCGAGCCTCTGGTATGTCGGCGCCATCATTCTGGTTGCCGCTTCGCTGTTTGCACGGCGATTGCCAATGAGCGGTGTACTGCGGATGGCGCTGCTGTGGATCGGGATCTTCGCACTGCTCTGGGCGCTGTTCAGCACCGCCGAGGAGGCCGGATGGCTCCAAGGGCAGGGGGTGGAAACATCGCGTGCCGATGCACCTTTGCAGGCAGCAGGCACCGTTATCGCCGGGGGCGCGCTTCGCATCTCTGTTTCCGGCGACGGTCATTATTGGGCGGAGGGCACTATCAATGGCACGCCCGCGCGCTTCCTTATCGATAGTGGCGCCAGCATCACGGCTCTGTCGGATGGAACGGCGCGCGCCGCCGGTCTCAATGTAGGTAATGATGGCCCGCCCATCACCATGACGACCGCCAACGGCAAGGTCGAGGTCGAGCGCACCTCCATCGGCACATTGAATATCGGCCCGATCCGGGCAAGCGATCTCGACGCCGTGGTCTCGCCCACCTTCGGTGACGTCAATGTCATCGGCATGAACCTATTGTCCAGGCTGAAAAGCTGGGGTGTGCAGGACGGATATATGGTGCTGACCCCATGAGCGGACCGCCCAATCGCGGACAGCGGCTGAAGGCCATTATCGGCGGCTCGACCGGCAATCTGGTCGAATGGTATGATTGGTATGCCTATTCGGCCTTCACGCTCTATTTCGCGCCACATTTCTTCCCGAGCGAGGACCGGACTGCGCAGCTTCTGAGCGCGGCCGGGATTTTCGCGGTCGGGTTCCTGATGCGGCCGATTGGCGCCTGGCTGATGGGGGTCTATGCAGACCGGCATGGGCGCAAGAGTGGCCTGACGCTTTCTGTGTCGCTCATGTGCGCAGGATCGCTGCTGATCGCGCTGACCCCCGGCTATGAGACGATCGGCGTCGCGGCGCCGCTCATGCTGGTTCTGGCGCGGCTGATCCAAGGGCTTTCGATTGGCGGAGAATATGGCGCGAGCGCAACCTATCTCTCGGAAATGGCGGGGAAAAATCATCGCGGCTTCTTCTCCAGCTTTCAATATGTGACGTTGATCGCGGGGCAACTGATCGCACTCTGCGTGCTGCTGGTCCTCCAGCGCTTACTGACCGAAGCGCAGCTCGACGCATGGGGCTGGCGCATTCCATTCCTCATCGGCGGCGGGCTTGCGGTCGTCGTCTTCTGGCTGCGGCGGGGGCTGGCCGAAACGCAAAGCTATGCTGTCGCCAAGGCGCAAGGTGCGCCGAAATCGGGCTTTATCGAGTTAGTGACGAAGCACCCGCGCGAAACGGCGACGGTCATGCTGCTGACCGCGGGTGGTACGATCGCATTTTACGCCTATTCGATCTACATGCAGAAATTCCTGGTCAACACATCGGGGCTTAGCCGGCAATTAGCGTCGGAAATCAATGCAGTGACTTTGTTGGTTTTCATGATGTTGCAGCCCGTCGCAGGTGCGCTGTCAGACCGCATCGGGCGCAAGCCACTGATGATCGGCTTCGGCATATTGGGCATGTTATTCACCTATCCGATCTTTGCGACGCTGGCTGTCACAAGCGACCCTGTGAAGGCTGGACTGCTGGTCATGGCAGGCCTGATGATCGTGACGGGATATACGTCGATCAACGCTGTAGTGAAGGCGGAGCTATTTCCCGCACATATCAGGGCGCTGGGCGTTGCGCTTCCTTATGCTCTGGCCAATACGCTGTTCGGGGGCACGGCGGAGTTTGTCGCGCTGTGGTTCAAGCAGGCTGGCATGGAGCATGTCTTTTATATCTACGTCAGCTTCATGATCGGGATATCGCTGCTGGTCTATGTCCGCATGCGTGAGACGCGGCAGCACAGCTTGATATTGGAAGACTGACAACATTAGTTTTGGTTTAACATAATCCTTATTATCGGATCTTTGTGTCTGCGTCGGGATTCGGAAGTCTCTGTTATCTGCGGTTGCTCGCCGCTAGACACGACCTATGACCAAAAACGTACAGTATCACGCCGACATCATGCCTCTGGTCCGTGTCATGCACCGACTGCGCGATCCTGATATCGGGTGTGCCTGGGACGTTGCGCAGGATTTTGCCTCCATCGCACCTTACACGATCGAGGAAGCCTATGAAGTCGCCGACGCCATAGAACGTGGAGACATTGCCGGCCTGCGTGATGAGTTAGGCGACCTGCTGCTTCAGGTGGCGTTTCACGCCCGCATCGCTGAACAGGCAGGCCATTTCACCCTGCAACAGGTCATCGACGGCATCGCCGAAAAGATGATCCGTCGTCATCCGCACATCTTCGAAGCTCAATCCAAGGAAGCCGGCGGCCACGACCATTGGGAAACGATCAAAGCCGCCGAGCGCGCGGGCAAGAGCCGCGATGACAGCGCTCTGGCGGACGTCGCGCTCGCACTCCCGGCGTTGTTACGCGCTGAAAAGCTGCAAAAGCGCGCCGCGCGCACGGGTTTCGATTGGCCTGACCTGACGGGCGTCAATGCCAAAATTGCCGAGGAACTGGACGAAGTCGCTGCGGCCGGCACCCACGCTGAACGTGAAGAGGAAATTGGCGACCTGCTATTCTCTGTCGTAAACTTGGCTCGCCATCTCAAGATTGACCCCGAAGTGGCTCTGCGCAAGGCGAACACGAAGTTCGAAACGCGCTTTCGTCATATGGAGGGAGCGGTAGGGCCTGCATTTGCAGCCTTGTCCTTGGAGGAAAAAGAAGATTTGTGGCGCGACGCCAAGGCGGGTTTGAAGCAAGGTTGAGCACTGCGCGGGGCCCGCTCAGCCGTCCCTCCGTTTGGTAAAGCGCGCAAAGGCGGCGTCGGACAGGCGCGCCTCGATCACCATATCCTCCCCCTCGATACGCGCATTGATAACTTCGCCATGCTCGTGCAGCCAGGCGAGCGCCGCCCCATCCGCCACCGGCACGCTTAGCGCATAGACGTGGGCGCCGCGCGTCATGCGGTCGCTGATAACCCGCTGCAGCCGATCGACCCCCTCGCCCGTCAGCGCCGAGAGGATAACGACATCGTCCCGCCGAGCCGCAGTCTCTCGAACGAAAGCGGCCTGTTCCTCATCAAGCAAGTCCAGCTTGTTCCAAGCCTCGATCATCGGCGGCGGGACCACGCCGGTATCGACATCGAGGTCAGCCCCCTCGCCCGCCACGCCCAGTTCGCTTAGCACGTCGATCACATCGTTCCGCTGCGCTTCGCTGTCAGGATGCGCGATATCGCGAACGTGGACGATGAGGTCGGCGGACAAAACCTCTTCCAGAGTCGCGCGAAACGCTGCGATCAATTGCGTCGGCAAGTCAGACACGAAGCCCACCGTGTCCGACAGGATCGCCTTGTCCAGCCCCGGCAGCGCGATCTGCCGCATCGTGGGGTCGAGCGTGGCGAACAGCAGATCCTCCGCCATCACATCGGCGCCGGTCATCCGATTGAACAGCGTCGACTTGCCCGCATTGGTGTAGCCGACGAGCGCGATGACAGGCCATGGCGCGCGCTGCCGGCGTGCCCGATGAAGCCCCCGCGTGCGCGTAACTTGATCCAGTTCGCGCCGGATCTTGGCCATCCGATCGCGGATCATGCGGCGATCTGCCTCGATTTGCGTCTCACCCGGCCCGCCAAGGAAGCCAAAGCCGCCACGCTGCCGCTCAAGATGGGTCCAGCTACGGACTAGGCGCCCGGCTTGATAATCCAAATGCGCGAGCTCAACCTGGAGCCGCCCCTCATTGGTCGCCGCCCGCTCTCCGAATATCTCAAGGATCAGGCCCGTGCGGTCGATCACCTTGGCACTGCACGCCTTTTCAAGATTGCTTTGCTGTACCGGCGACAGGCTGTTGTCGACGATGATCAGCTCAGCCTCTTCCTGCACAGCCAGCGTCGCGATCTGCTCGACTTGTCCGCTGCCAAACAGGGTGGCAGGCTTGCGGTCGCGCACGCGAAAGGCCTGCGCCGCGCGCACATCTATGCCGATCGCGAGCGCGAGGCCCTTGGCCTCCTCCAGCCGCGCCTGAGAGTCGCGCCGATCGGCCCCGTGCGTTTCGGCATGAACGACGACGGCACGCGCGCCGCGCGAAACCTCATCCGTGGTATCCCGGTTGAAAACTGCCATGTTCAGAACAACGCTTTATATGAAAACGCGCTCCCGCACGGGGCGGGAGCGCATTTGTTTTCTGCAAGGATCATCCAAGACAGATTAGTCTTCGCCGTCTTCTTCGCCCATCAGATCGACTGCGTGCAGTGGCTGGACCGTCGAGATCGCATGCTTGTAGACGAGCTGAACCATGCCGTCGCGCTCCAGCAGCATGCAGAAAAGGTCGAAGGCCGCGATCTCGCCCTGAAGCATGACGCCGTTCACGAGGAACATCGTCACCGGACTGCCGGAACGCCGCACCGCCGTCAAAAAAACTTCCTGAAGCAGCTTCGCCTTGGGATTATTCTCACCGATCTTGCGCAGCTCGGCAATGTCCATGGACTGTGCAGGCATCACGGTAGAAATCGCGTGCTTATAGACCAGCTGGGACTGCCCATCACGGCGTAGCAACACCGAGAAATTATCGAACCATGTAATGATGCCCTGCAACT
>Ga0233380_1000679_pt1 | contig 17059 bp, 16 predicted proteins | sample ElkDunMinimDraft_9_FD_191541 | JGI IMG/M metagenome (GOLD analysis project Ga0233380, IMG submission 191541) | Fecal eukaryotic communites from dung pellets of Tule Elk in California, USA - Elk Dung F36 | ecosystem: Host-associated > Mammals > Digestive system > Large intestine > Fecal | place... | reverse complement strand
AGGCGGAAGCCCTCAAAAGCCGGTCGGAACCGTGGTCTTCGCTTGCGCCAGGCGCGGGCAGAGCGAGGAGGACATCAACGCCGAACAGCGCATGCTAGACGGTCAGGACCGGGGAGAGATCCGCCGTCAGGCGACGCTGGTCGCGCTCGACCTGCTGTTGCCGTAGAGCTCCGCGGCGCGTTCCTCGAAGGCGGAAACCATCTTGCGAAACGCGCGGTCGAAGTACTGACCGGCAATCTTCTCGAAGATCGGGTTGCGGAACGCGAAATCGACAGAGAAATCGATTTCACAACCGCCCTCAACATCTCGGAAAGTCCACGAATTGTCGAGATCCCGCAAGGGCCCGTCGACATAGTGAACCCGGATAACTTCGGCCCGGCTCTTCTCGACCCGCGAGGTGAACTTCTCCTTCAGCGCCTTGAAGCCGACCAGCATGTCAGCCACCATCTCCGTCTCGCTGTCCGAGCGCACACGGGTGGCGACGACCCAGGGAAGGAACTCCTGGTAGCGCCCTACGTCCGCGACCAGATCGAACATCTGCTCGGCACTGTATGGCATGCGGCGGGTTTCGCGAATGCCGGGCATCAGCGCGCACCCTTCCGCGCGAGTTGCGCCTCGCGATTTGCGCGCATCTCTGCAAAGTCCTTACCGGCATGGTAGCTCGAGCGCGTCAGCGGCGATGACGCCACCTGGAGAAAGCCCTTCGCCCGGGCGATCGCACCGTATGCGGCAAACGCCTGCGGGGTCACGAACTCGATAACTTCCGCATGCTTGGGCGTGGGACGCAGGTACTGGCCCATCGTTAGGAAGTCGATGTCAGCGCACCGCATGTCGTCCATCACCTGGTGAACTTCCAGGCGCTGTTCACCCAGGCCCAGCATCACGCCCGACTTGGTGAAGATCGACGGATCGTGCCGCTTCACTTCCTCCAGCAGCCGGAGCGACGCGTAATACCGTGCCCCCGGGCGGATCGTGGGGTACAGCCGCGGCACGGTTTCAAGGTTATGGTTATACACGTCGGGACGGGCAGCAACGATGGCCTCGACCGCCGGCCTCATCTTGTTGCGGAAATCGGGCGTCAGGATCTCGATCGTGGTCTGGGGTGTAGAGGCGCGAAGAGCCTGGATGACCTTGACGAACTGTGACGCCCCGCCGTCCGGTAGATCGTCGCGATCCACAGAAGTGATGACGATGTGCTCCAACCCCAGCTTGGCCGCCGCCTCGGCAACGTGAGCCGGTTCGCTCGCGTCTACCCGCCCCGGCATCCCGGTCTTCACGTTGCAGAATGCACAGGCGCGAGTGCAGGTGTCCCCCAGGATCATCACTGTCGCGTGCTTCTTGGTCCAGCACTCGCCGATGTTCGGACAAGCCGCCTCTTCGCAGACCGTGTTCAGAGACAGGTCGCGCATCAACTGCCTGGTTTCGCCGTAACCCTTTGATGTGGGGGCCTTCACGCGGATCCACTCAGGCTTGCGCTGCCGGGGGGCGGGATCGAGCGGGACCGGCGGGACGGAGGAGAGGTCGTTCATGCGGGAGCAGATAGTCCGATGCGGGCCACCTTGCCAGTGGCAATGTCCCACGTCATGAGGAGGCATGACCGCCGATCAATCAAATCCCCCGCTCGATCGCCTGATCGATGGATACCGCCGCTTTCGCACCATCGGGTGGACGCCTCATCGTGAAAGATGGGCAGCACTGAAGGAAGGGCAGCAGCCCGAAGTGATGGTCATCGCGTGCTCCGACAGCCGCGTTGATCCCGCCCAGATCTTCGACACGGATCCCGGTGACTTGTTCGTCGTGCGCAATGTCGCCGCGCTGGTTCCGCCGTTCGAAACCACGCCGGGCCATCACGGCGTATCGGCCGCACTCGAGTTCGCCGTGCAGGTGCTAAAGGTGAAGGAGATCGTGGTGATGGGCCACGGTCTTTGCGGCGGCTGCAAGGCCTCGCTCACCCAGTCGTTGCACGGGACGGAGCCCGGCCATGGCGGGTTCATCGCAGACTGGATCTCACTGCTGGACGAGGCCCGCTCGCCGATTGCGCAAACGCTCGGAACCGAAGGGCGCGAGGCCGAGCAGGCGATGGAGCTGGCAGCGGTGCGCGTGAGCCTGGCAAATCTGATGACATTCCCATGCGTGCGCAAGAAGGTGCGCGAGGGCGAGCTGCGACTGCGGGGTGCCTTCTTCGCCATCGCCGACGGCGTTTTGCACATCATGGACGAAAGCACCGGCGAGTTCGCCGCCGTCGCCTGAGGCTCAACGGAAAAAGGGGCTTCCTGACGGAAACCCCTGGGCGATCTAAGCAGCGCGAACTGGGCGTTCACCATCCGCGGGACTGCCGGCGCCCCAGGGCGCAAGCCCAGCGAAGCCCCGGGGGCGCAATCGCACCCCAGGGCTTCCCGAGCTTAGCTGGTCGGCGCGGCAGCCGAGGCCGGTGCAGCGGCTCCGGCGGTCTTGCTCTTGATATAGGCCTGCCACATCTTCGCCACCGGGGCGCGCGTACCCCCGACCTGCGCGAACGTCTTCTCAGCGTCGGCATACTTGCCTTGGTCGGCCTGCGCGATGCCCAGGCGAACCAGCACGCGATCCTTCTCAGCGCCAGCCTTCGGAAGCGCCAGCTTGTATAGCTCCTCCGCCTTGGCGGGCTGATCGTAGCTCAGGAACGAATCCGCCGCACCGTTAATGGCCGCGAAGGTGGCCGAGCCAGCGCGCGCATCCTTGTCGGCGGCGGGCAGCGAAGCCTTGTCCGCAGCGATGCGCCCCGCGGCCTGCGCACGAACGTCCGCCACGTCCGACTGGCTGAGCTTCCCGGAGGCTACGCCCTGATCGATGATCTTGATCGCCTCGCCCGGCAGACGGCGTGCGTCGAAGCCCTGGAGATAGCTCAGATAATCATTGCGCGTGTCGAGCGAACCCGTGCGGGCCATGAGACGCATCAGGTCGAGCTCTTCCGAAGGCTGCATCGAATTGACCGAGCGCACAACGCCGACTGCCGCCTGCCAGCTGGCAGGCGCGGGGTAGTATTCGGCAAGCTGGGCCGCGAGCGTGGTCGCCGGTGCCGCCTGCTTGGCGTCGTAAGCAGCCTGCAGGGCCGTGCGCAGAGCGCCTTCGCTGGGCTTCTGACCGCCAGCCTTCGCGCGCTCGATCTCTGCCTGGGCCATCTGAAGCGCCGCGCCAGAGTTGTTCGTGCGCTTGTAAGCGTCGGCCAGAACCTTGTCGATCATACCTTGCTGGTCCCGATAACCGGAATCATAAGCTGGCTTCAGGTACTTGATTGCATTGGCATAATCTGCGCCCTGGTACGCCGTGACGCCTGCGAGCCACTGAAGCTGGCCGAGCATCTCGGGCTGCGCGGCGCCGCTGTCGATCATCGACACCAGGCCCTTATGCTGGATCGCGGGGTCAGCTTTGAGCACACCCACGTTGCGGATCAGTTCGCCCAGCTTCAGCTTGTCCATCGGCGTGGAGGCCGCTGCGGTCGCGGCAGCGAGCTTGGCATCGGCGCCACCCAGTGCGGCATCCACCTCTGCGGCGGCGGCAGCCTTCGATGCCGGGTCCTTCGCGGCGGCGGCCTTGTCGCTGGCAGCCTTCACGGCGGGATTGTTGGCGGCTTCGGCCATCGTCTTGTCGAAATCGGCGGCGGCAGCCGCGAACTCCTTGGAGAACGCACCACCCTTGGGCGCCTTTTCCTTCTTGGCGGCCCAGGCAGCCGAAGGTGCAGCGGCACAAGCAAGGCCGCTCGACAAGGCAACGGCCAGAGCCACTCGGGAAATCAGGAACTTGCGAGCCATTCTTGGCCTACTCCTCTAGATATTCGCGAGCCGCCCACCACCTGGCGAGGGACCCAGCGGAGAAAAACACCGTGGTCATGACGGCGAAATACCGCCTTGGCAACCGTCCGCCCCGGTTTGGGGCGCGGGCGCTGAACGCGCTTTGAACGTGGATTGTTTCCCAGATTGCCGCCTCGCGACGAATGATCGCTGGGTGTGGAAAAAGACACGTCCGCCAGACCCGGAAGCGCGGCATGACTGGCATTCCCTGATCGCTTCCCCTAGGGCGATGGTTCGCACATCCCCGCCAACAGAGAAACGATAAGAGCGCGTGAGCGACGATACCGAGATTCCTGGCCCGCAAGGTCCATCGGGCGAATACACCCGCGTCGACATCGTCGACGAGATGAAGACGAGCTACCTCGATTACGCGATGAGCGTGATCGTGGCACGCGCCCTTCCCGACGTGCGCGACGGCCTGAAGCCGGTGCACCGCCGGATTCTCTTCGCCAGCCAGGAAGGCGGCTTCGTCGCGGGTCGCCCGTACCGCAAGTCCGCCAAGATCGTCGGCGACGTGATGGGTAACTATCACCCGCATGGCGACAGCGCGATTTACGACGCCTTGGCGCGCATGACCCAGGACTGGTCGATGCGGGTCCCGCTGATCGACGGCCAGGGTAACTTCGGCTCGATGGATCCCGATCCGCCGGCCTCGATGCGTTACACCGAAGCGCGCCTGGCTCGGGTCGCCAACTTCCTTCTCGAGGACCTCGACAAGGATACGGTCAATTTCCAGGACAACTACGATGGCTCCCGCCAGGAGCCGCAGGTCCTGCCCGCCCGTTTCCCCAACCTGCTGGTTAATGGCGCGGGCGGCATTGCCGTCGGCATGGCGACCAACATCCCCCCGCACAATCTGGGCGAGGTGATCGACGGCTGCCTTGCCTACATGGACAACCCGGCCATCAGCGCCGAGGAGCTCTTCGAGATCATCCCCGGCCCGGACTTTCCGACCGCTCCGCTGATCCTGGGCAAGGCCGGCGCGCGGGCAGCTTACCTGACCGGTCGCGGCTCCATTATCATGCGCTGCCGGCACGAGATCGAGGAAGGCCGGGGGTCGAACCGCGGCGCGCGCTCGATCGTCCTCACTTCAATTCCCTATCAGGTCGGCAAGTCCGGTCTGGTGGAGAAGATCGCGGAAGCGGCCAAGGACAAGCGGATTGAGGGTGTCTCGGACATCCGTGACGAATCCAATCGCGAAGGCGTTCGGGTGGTCGTCGATCTGAAGCGCGACGCGACGCCGGAAGTCGTCCTCAATCAGCTGTGGCGGCATACCCCGGCGCAATCGAGCTTCCCCGCGAACATGCTGGCGATCCGTGGCGGGCGGCCGGAAGTTCTGAGCCTGCGGGACATCATCCAGTCCTTCATCCAGTTCCGCGAAGAGGTCATCACTCGCCGGACCAAGTTCGAGCTGAACAAGGCCCGCGACCGCGCCCACATCTTGCTGGGCCTGGTCGTCGCCGTCTCGAACATGGACGAAGTCGTCAAGATCATCCGCGGCGCCCCCAATCCTGCGGAAGCCCGCGCTCGCCTGATGGCGCGCGAGTGGCCGATCGGCGACATCGCCCCGTACATCCGCCTGGTCGAGGCGATCGAACCCAGCGCGGAAGAAAGTGGCGGCGTCTATCGCCTGTCCGACACCCAGGTCCGCGCGATCCTCGATCTGCGCCTGCACCGCCTTACCGCCCTCGGGCGCGACGAGATCGGTGACGAGCTCGCTGAGCTGGCGGCCAAGATCGAAGAGTACCTCGCGATCCTTGCCGACCGCGTGAAGCTCTACGCGGTAATGCGCGAGGAACTCGTCGCGGTGAAGGACCTCTTCGCCACACCGCGCGTTTCGGAGATCACCAGCCCGGCCGAAGGGATCGACGACGAGGACCTGATCGAGCGCGACGACATGGTCGTGACGGTCACCATGGACGGCTACATCAAGCGCACGCCGCTCTCGACCTTCCGCGCTCAGAACCGGGGCGGCAAGGGCCGTGCCGGCATGGCGACCAAGGAGGAAGACGCCGTCTCCGAAATGTTCGTCACCTCGACGCACAACCCGGTCCTGTTCTTCTCGACTTCCGGCAAAGTCTACCGCCTCAAGGTCTGGCGGTTGCCGGAAGGTGGACCGGCCACGCGAGGCCGGCCGATCGTCAACTTGCTTCCTGCCTTGGACAAGGACGAGACGATTGCCACGGTCCTGCCGCTGCCCGAGGATGAAAGCACCTGGGGGGCGCTTCACGTGGTGTTCGCCACCGCCAAGGGCAACGTCCGCCGCAACGCGATGGACGCCTTTGCGAACATCCCGTCGAACGGCAAGTTCGCCATGCGGTTCGAGGATGACAGCGATGACCGCCTGATCGGGGTCGCCTTGCTCGACGCCACGGACGATGTCTTGCTGGCATCGCGCCAGGGCAAGGCCATTCGCTTCGCTGGCGATGACGTCCGCGAATTCCAGAGCCGGACATCCACCGGCGTTCGCGGCATGAACCTCAAGGCCGATGACGAAGTGGTCTCGCTCTCGATCCTGCACCGCGTAGGCACCAACGCCGATGAGCGCGAAGCCTACCTCCGGTTCGCGCCGTGGAAGGCCGAGAAGGAAGGCGAGCCGGACCTGGCGCCGGAGCGCTTTGCCGAGCTGGCCGAGAAGGAGCAGTTCATCCTGACGGTCTGCGCCAACGGGTACGGCAAGCTCTCCTCGGCTTACGAGTATCGCCGGACGGGCCGCGGCGGCCAGGGCATCACGAACATCGACAATATCGGCCGGAACGGGCCGGTGGTGGCCAGCTTCGCCGCGACCAAGGCCGACCAGCTCATGCTGGTGACCAACCAGGCGAAGCTGATCCGCATCGGGCTCGACAGCCTGCGGGTTATCGGCCGCAGCAGTGCCGGTGTCCGGTTGTTCGACGTGGCCACGGGCGAGCATGTCGTCAGCGCAGTCCGTATTGACGACACCGCGGAACCTGAAAACGAGGCCGAGGCAGCGATCGTTGAAGAAATGGTCGCGCGCAATGCCGATGAGGTGGAGATCTCGACGACGATCGATCGTGACGAGTTGAGCCCGAACGACGAAGATGCGGAGGACTCCGAGGAGTGACCGCTGCCCTCGCCTACAAGGTCCTGACCGCCGACCAGAAAGACGAACTGGAAAGCGGTGAGTTCTCCGGAGCGCCGATCGACAAGGCGGATGGTTACATCCATTTGTCGACGGCGGAGCAACTCACGGAAACTGTCGACAAGCACTTCGCGGGCCATTCGGCTCTGCATGTCGCGGCTGTGGACCTGGAGGCGCTGGGCGACGCCGTGAAGTGGGAGCCGTCCCGCGGGGGCGCGCTTTTCCCTCACATCTACGCAGTGCTCCCGCTTTCAGCCGTCGTCGCCTGCTCTCCCCTGCAACGCGACGCGGCAGGCAAGGTGATGCTGCCGGTCGCCGGGTAAGATCACGGGAAGTCCAATGACGCACCAGGTGCATATAATCGGCGGCGGCCTGGCCGGCAGCGAGGCGGCTTGGCAACTCGCGCGCCGCGGGGTGCGGGTCCGCTTGTCGGAAATGCGTGGGACCGGCGAGCGATCGCCTGCCCACCAGACCGATGCGCTGGCAGAACTGGTCTGCTCCAACTCATTCCGCTCCGACGATGACGAGAAGAACGCGGTCGGGCTGCTTCATCACGAGATGCGCCGACTGGATTCGCTGGTCATGGCGGCCGCGGCCAAGGCGCAAGTGCCTGCCGGCTCTGCGCTGGCCGTCGACCGTGATGTGTTCTCAGCCGAAGTGGAAGCCGCCCTGGCGGCGCAGCCGACACTAGAGATCGTACGCGAACGGATCGACCGGCTGCCCGAAAGCGGGCCGACCATCGTCGCCACCGGGCCGCTCACCGCGGCCGCCCTTGCCGAGAGCATCGGCGCCGCCACCGGGGCTGAGAGCCTCGCTTTTTTCGATGCCATCGCCCCGATCGTCTATCACGACACCATCGATATGGACGTGTGCTGGATGGCCTCGCGCTGGGACAAGGGCGAGACGAAGGACTATATCAACTGCCCGATGGACAAGGAGCAGTACCTGGCGTTCCACGCGGGACTGCTGGCCGGCGAAAAGACCGCGTTCAAGGAGTGGGAAACAAACACGCCCTACTTCGACGGCTGCATGCCGATCGAAGTCATGGCCGAGCGCGGCGTCGATACCTTGCGGTTCGGGCCGATGAAACCGGTCGGACTGGACAATCCGCGCACCGGGCGTTGGCCTTATGCGGTCGTTCAGCTGAGGCAGGACAACAAGCTGGGCACCTTGTGGAACATGGTGGGGTTCCAGACCAAGCTGAAGCATGCAGAGCAGGTGCGTCTGTTCCGCACCATCCCCGGCCTGGAAAATGCAGAGTTCGCCCGGCTGGGTGGGCTGCACCGCAACACCTTCCTGAACTCGCCGGTCCTGCTTGATCGAACGCTGCGCCTGAAGGGTGCGCCGCACATCCGGTTCGCGGGTCAGATCACGGGTTGCGAGGGATATGTCGAGAGTTCAGCCGTCGGTTTGATGGCTGGGATGATGGCGGCCGCAGAAATTACGGGCCAGACCTGGGCGCCACCGCCACGGACCACGGCCCTTGGCGCCCTTCTCGCGCACATCACGGGCGATGCCGAAGCGGACAGTTATCAGCCGATGAACGTCAACTTCGGTCTGTTTCCACCTTTGCACGACGTGAAGAAGAAACAGCGCAAGGAAGCATATACGGCGCGGGCAAAGGCCGATCTGGCCGCCTGGATCGCGTAACAGCGAGCCTCAGCACTGACACTTCGGTTTTGGCTTAACCGGTGGTGCGGTCTTTCGGAATTCCTCGGCGGTGAGTGACAGGTCGCCGTTCGTGTCAGCCTGCGCGAATTTGTCGACCGTGGCAGCGGCCCATTCCTCGAACGTCAGCAAGTTGTTGCCGTCCTTGTCGAGCTTGCGGAAAGCAGCGGTCCGGGGCGCGAGGAGTTCGTTCCTGGTGATGCGCCCATCACTGTCGCGATCGTAACGGGCGAACCGGCGTTGCTCCCGGCTCAATTCACTGACTTCGGGCAGCTCCGGTCCGCGCTGATCGGCGACCTCCGCCGTGGGTAACGCCTCCGGCTCTGTGGCCTCTGGAACGGGCGGCGGTGCGCCTCGCTCAACTTCGGCGCGGCCTTGCAGCCAGAACAGCCCGGCGGCGCCGAACAGCAGCGCGGCCAGCGCGCCAAGGACGATGCGGTTCATGGTTAAGCCCCTATCAACCAGAGGCTATCAGGCGATCAGAGGCCGAGCAATCCCAGCTTGACGGCTTCCATGACCGCTCCGGGTGATGCGGCCGCTTCGTCGGAGCCACCGATCCGCCGCCGTCGCGCGAGCCCGGCCAGCACTCGAAGGCTTCGCACCGGGCGCGTGGTGCGGGGGAGCCGCGCCGGCTCAAGCACGGCGAGCTGGCCCGCCGCGGCGCGTTCTTCCTCCCGTCCCAGGCGCATCGCGAGGTCCTCAAGCGCCCAGATACGGCCGAGCCGTGTCGCCGCATCGCCGTCGCGCGGGCTTCCCACGACCTCGGCCAGGGCAGCGCACGCGGCACCGCGGCCCTGCGCGAAACCCTCCAGCGCGGCATCGCCCAGCGGCGCGGGTGCGGTCAGAGCCTCCCAGGCGTCGACCAGCGAAGTCAGCGCGCCGTGGCTGCCGTTCCAGCTCGCCAGCGAGGTGAGCAGCATGTCGCCGGCGGGCCAGGCCTGCGCCGGCTGCCCCAGGGTCTCGCGCCACCAAGCAAGGCGAAGCTGCGCGAGCATCGGCTCGCTCGACCGCCGGACCAGGCCCGCCAGGCGGGCGTCGAGAGCCAGCAATGCCAGCGTCGGCTGCCGAGCTGCTGCCGGAGCGTAAGCGAGAGACAAGCGGGCAATGGCGGGGAGCGTCGCGACGAGCCCCGCCTCGCCAGCCCCCGCCCCGCCGGACTCAGCGATAGCACACCTTCTTCACGGCCTTCACGACCCGATCGGCGTCGATCAGCGCCGCCTTCTCGAGGTTGGCGGCATAAGGGAGCGGCACGTCCTCGTCGCAAACCCGCAGAACCGGCGCGTCGAGATCGTCGAAGCCCTCTTCCATGCAGATTGCGATGATCTCCGAAGCGATCGAGCAGACTGGGAAGCCTTCCTCGACCACGACCATGCGGTTGGTTTTCTTCAGGCTTTCCAGTACGGCCGCCTTGTCCAGCGGACGAAGCGTGCGAAGATCGAGCACTTCGGCCTCGATCCCCTCGGCCGCGAGGACCTCTGCCGCCTCGAGCGAGACGCCGACGCCGATCGAGTAGGACACCAGCGTAACGTCGCGGCCCTCGCGCACGACGCGTGCCTTGCCGATCGGCAGGACATGATCGTCCATTTCCGGCAGTTCGAAGTTGCGGCCGTAGACCAGTTCGTTCTCCAGGAACACGACGGGATCCTCGGACCGGATCGCGGCCTTGAGCAGGCCCTTCGCGTCCGACGCGTCGTATGGCGCGATGACCACGAGGCCCGGGACAGAGGCATACCACGGACCGTAGTTCTGCGAGTGCTGGGCACCTACCCGCGCGGCGGCGCCGTTCGGACCGCGGAACACGATCGGGCAGCGCATCTGGCCACCCGACATGTAGTTGGTCTTGGCCGCGGAGTTGATGATGTGGTCAATGGCCTGCATCGCGAAGTTGAAGGTCATGAACTCGACGATCGGGCGCAGGCCGGCCATCGCGGCACCGGCGCCAATGCCCGCAAATCCGTACTCGGTGATCGGCGTGTCGATCACGCGAGTCGGGCCGAACTCGTCGAGCAGACCCTGCGTGACCTTGTAGGCGCCCTGGTACTCGGCGACTTCCTCGCCCATGACGAAGACGCGCTCGTCGCGGCGCATCTCCTCGGCCATCGCGTCGCGCAGGGCTTCGCGGACGGTGGAGGTCTTCATGTTCACGCCCCGGGGCACTTCCGGGGAAGGCGCGGGCTTCACCGTGCTTGCGAGCTGGGTCGTTCCGGTCTCGGGTTCACCCTTTTCTACCTCGGGATTAGCCGGTTGTTCGGACGCGGAAACTTCTCGTTCCTCACGCGTGTCGTCATTGGAGGCGCGAGCTTCGGGACTGGCTGCCGCTCCGGCTTCAGCCGGGCCCTCCTCCTCGCCCTCGCCGCTCATCACGGCGATGACGGTGCCGACCTTCACGCCCTCGGTGCCTTCGGGGATCAAGATCTTCCCGATCGTCCCCTCGTCCACCGCCTCGAATTCCATCGTCGCCTTGTCAGTCTCAATCTCGGCAAGGATATCACCCGAGGTGACCGCGTCGCCTTCCTTGACCAGCCACTTGGCCAGCTTGCCTTCTTCCATGGTCGGCGAGAGGGCGGGCATCTTCAGTTCGACGGCCATCAGTAGCGCTCCACCAGGACGTCGGTATAGAGTTCGGACATCGCCGGTTCTGGCGAGCTCTCGGCGAAGTCGGCCGCCTGGCCCACGCTCGTGCGGACGCGCTTGTCGATTTCCTTGAGGCTTGCTTCGCTCACGCCCATTTCCAGCAGTTCAGATTTCGCATGTTCGATCGGGTCGCGCTTCTCACGCACACCCTGGACTTCCTCGCGCGTGCGGTACTTGGCCGGGTCGGACATCGAGTGTCCGCGATAGCGGTAAGTGTTGAGTTCCATGAGCACGGGACCATTGCCTGCGCGCACATGCTCCAGCGCGATCTCGGCCGCCTTGCGCACTTCGAGAACGTCCATGCCATCCACCTGCATGCCGGGGATGCGGAACGCGGTGCCCCGGCGATAGAAGTGGGTCTCGGCAGAGGACCGCTTCACGGCGGTGCCCATGGCGTACTGGTTGTTCTCGATCACGAAGATGATCGGCAGCTTCCACAAGGAAGCCATGTTGAACGCCTCGTACACCTGGCCCTGGTTGGCCGCGCCGTCACCGAAGTAAGCCAGGCACACGCCGCCGTCGCCCCGATACTTGTGCGCGAAGGCCAGGCCTGCACCCAGCGGCACCTGCGCGCCCACGATACCGTGGCCGCCGTAGAAGCGATGCTCCACGCTGAACATGTGCATCGAGCCGCCCTTGCCCTTCGAGATGCCCGACTGGCGGCCGGTCAGCTCGGCCATGATGATCTTGGGGTCGATGCCGTAAGCCAGCATATGGCCGTGGTCCCGATAGCCGGTGATGACAGAATCGAGGCCGCCCTTAAGCGCGGACTGCAATCCCACCGCCACCGCTTCCTGGCCAATGTAGAGATGGCAGAAGCCACCGATCAGACCGAGGCCGTAAAGCTGGCCCGCCTTTTCCTCGAACCGACGGATCAGCAGCATCTGCTCGTAGAAATTGAGCAGCTCCTCCTTGCTCGCCTTGTAGCGGCGATCCGCAGCATGCGCTTCGGCGAGGCTGCGCAGCGCGAAATCGTCCTGTTCGGACTCCCTGCCCCCGGACTCCGGGCTGGCTGCTTCGGGTTGAGCGGTCTCGGCTTGGGGCAAAGGAACATCCCTGGCTGTCTGCGATTCAAGGCTGCGATATAGGGTCAGGCCCCCTGCAGCAAAAGCGCACAATCGGAAAATGACCGAGGCGCGGTTGAGCAGAGCGACATTCGCCGCCTGTCCGCCGCGCTCGGCGCGCGGCTATCGCGGCTGGCCGGGCCCCGGCTGGCCACCGTCCAGAAGCATCACCATTTCATCGGGATGCGCGACATTGAGATTGCGGCGCAGCAATTCGCCCGCGAGATCAGGGTCCGCATGGCGAGGATCGAGCAGCTGAACACGGTTCTGCAACCGGTCCCGTTCGCTGGCGAGATGCTGGATGCGCTGCTGGTGCTGCGCGAGCAGGTGTTCGTTCTCGGTCCAGGCGATGACGCCGCTCGGACCGGCGATCACGAACCCGCCCATCAGCAGCAAAGCCGCCAGGGCCAGGCCCTGCACGGTGCGTTCGCGGGCAAACCTGGGCTCGCGGATTGTGCTTCTGATGGAGCCGGAACTGTTCACGATTTTCCCTGCTGATCGAACCTTCATGATAGCGGATTAACGCGAGGGGGGAATCACGGTTCGCCGCCCAATCCATTCCATTCGTCGAAGACTGTGTGGACAACCGTAACGCGAGTCGCTGCGCGACGGTTCCCTGTCCCGCGTTCGCGCCACAAGAAGGACGGAAACGCGGGCGAGGCGCGAGTTCTGCCGGCCCCGTCCCCCTCAGCTGCAAGGCTTGTTCGGACGCTGGAAGGCGCCGCCAGGCCGCGCGCCGCTTGTGATTCGCGCAGGCCGCCCTAGATTCACCCGAAAGGAACTAACCGCGGGTGGAGCGAGCGTGACGATGAATGCGACTGGCGAACGGACGACGACGGCCGAAGAGCTGAAGCTGACGCCGCCCGATCCCGTCCCGGCGCTCGCGCCCGAGCGTGCGGCAGGCCTCGTGCCCGTGGACGACGAGCAGAAATCCAAGCTGCAAGTGCGGGTGACGGAGTTCGTCGAGGAACTGGTGGCGCAGGATGCGAACTCGCCCGAGTTCGGCAAGCGTGTAGACCAGATCACCAACATGGGGCGCCGCGAGATCGCGGAAGCCGCGGGCCAGTCAAACCGGTTCCTGGACCGCCCGGTGCGCGCGATGAACGAGACCAGCGGCGTGGGCGCGGACCTGGCGGAACTGCGCCGCACCGTGGAGGACCTCGACCCCTCGCGCAAAGGCAACCTGCTGGCCCCGCGCAAGATCTTCGGCGTGATCCCCTTCGGCAACAAGCTGAAGAACTACTTCGACAGCTACCAGAGCGCGCAAGGCCACATCAGCGCCATCCTGGCCCGCCTGCAAGGCGGCAAGGACGAATTGCTGATGGACAATGCCGCGATCGACGTGGAGCGCCAGAACCTGTGGAAGGCGCTGGGCAAGCTGGAACAGATGATCTTCATGTCCAAGGCGCTGGATGCCGAGCTGGAGCAGAAGGCCGCCGACCTCGACGCGACCGATCCCGCCAAGGCCAAGGCGATCCGCGAGACGGCATTGTTCTATGTGCGCCAGCGCACGCAGGACCTGCTGACGCAGATGGCGGTCTCGGTGCAGGGATACCTCGCGCTCGACCTGGTCAAGAAGAACAACGTGGAACTGATCAAGGGCGTCGATCGCGCCAGCACCACCACGGTGGGCGCGCTGCGCACGGCGGTGACCGTGGCCCAGGCGATGACCAGCCAGAAGCTGGTGCTGGACCAGATCACCGCGCTCAACACCACCACTGCCAACATCATCGATGCCACGGGGCAGATGCTGAAGGACAATACCGCCCGTATCCACGAGCAGGCGGCCGGCTCCACGATCCCGCTGGAGACACTCAGCCGCGCGTTCCAGAACATTTACGAAACGATGGATTCGATCGACACCTTCAAGCTCAAGGCGCTCGACAGCATGAAGCAGACTGTCACTGCGCTGGAGAGCGAGGTCGGCAAGTCCAAGGCTTATATCGCCCGCGCGCAAGGCCAGGCCGAAGCCGTGACCGACGCCCGCGCTACGGCCGGCAGCAAGGGGCTGCTGGACGCGCTGGACTGATCCGCGATGTCCGGACAAATTCAGCGCGCGGACGGACGCAAGCCTGTCCCGCTTTCAATGTTGCGCGAGGCGCGTCGCCAGCGTGCGTGGCGCTTGCGCGAGGCGCGTCGCAAGCAGTGGCAGTACCGGTTTCGTCGCATCCGCCGCGCGTTCCTGTCTGTCCTGATCATCGCCCTGGGCGCCATCGTGGCCAGCGTCGGATTGGGCGGACTGCCCGACAACTTCTGGCTGCTGAGCCTGATGCTCGCCTTCGTCAGCTTCTGCCTGTTGTCGATCTATCCGGCGACGCCCAAGCCCAAGGCGGAAGACCTGCACGAGACGGACTTGCGCCAACTGGCCGCCGGCACCGAGCTGTGGCTGGAAAGCCGCCGCCCCGCCCTGCCCCCGCCCGCGCTGGACGCGGTGGACATGATCGGTGTGCGGCTGGAACAGCTGTCGCCGCAGCTGGAAACGCTGGATCCGGCCGCCCCGGCAGCGCGCGAAGTGCGAAAGCTCTTGGCCGATCACCTGCCCGCACTGGTAGACAGCTACACCCGCATTCCCTCCTCTTTGCGCCGCGAAGAGCACGCCGGCTCCACCCCGGCGACGCAACTGACCGAGGGGCTGCACGTGATCGCCGGAGAGATCGAGTCGATGTCGCTGCAGCTCTCCCGCAACGATCTCGACGCACTGGCGGTACGGGGGCGGTTTCTGGAAAGCAAATACGTCACGCCTCCTCAGGAGTACTCCTGAGGAGGCAGCACAGGGCCACGGCGCGCAACCATAGGCAACGCGAGAACGCTCGCGCCGGGGCTCACCGGGCTTCGTCCGGCGGCTGGAGGGGGCGTGGCTCATATCGAAGTAGCCGTTGATTCCCGACCCGTCAGGCCGCAAGGATCGCCCCTATGAGGAGCCTGAATCGACTGGCCTGCCTGGTAGCGGCGATAATCGCTGCCGGCGAACTCGCCCGTTTCTGGGGCGATCCGCGCTTCATCCCAATGGCCCTTGACGAGCTCGCGGTGGCAGCCGCCCTGATCTGGGCCGCATGGCGCTCGCGCCGCGACGGGCCCGTCTGGCACCTGGTGGCATGGGGGGCCTTGGCCGGCCTGTCGCTGGTCCTGCTGGCCGAAACCGCCGATCACCAGCTGCACGGCCCGGTCAAGGAAGCCGGCGCGATTTATCTGGCGGTCTTGGGGCTGATGCTGGCTCTGGCCCTATGGGCGATCGCGCGCGCGGTGCGGCTCGGGCGTGGACGGCGTTAGCCGCTGCCGGTAGCGGCAAGGTCCCCGAGTAGCTCGCCTGGCCGATATCTTGCACCGCGCATGCCCGCCGCTACCTTACATTAAGGATCATAATGACCATGTTCCAACCAAGGTATGTGCTGATAGCTTGTGGTCTGTTGAGCTTAGGCTCCGGCCTGAGCGCGGAGGAGCAAAAAGAGGCCCCCGGGTTGTCGGCGCAAACGAGCAATGACGGCTCGTTCAGCCCTATGTGGCATGATGAGATGGTGCGCCTGAACGAGAGCCATCGCACCTCGATCAGAACACGCAATCATGGCCCGACCATAGCGGACTCCCGGGCGCTGCTCACAAAAATTGCAGAGACATCCGGCGAACACTCGACCGACTTTGCGGCCGCGCTGAGTATGCACGCAATGCATCTGAACGCGGCGGGCAGGCCGGCGGAGGCGCTACCTCTTCTTGCCCGAGCGCTGCCCTTGAGCAGCCAGCTTTTCGGCGAGCGGCACCGTGCAACGCTGAGTTGTCTGCACCGTTATGGGTTCGTGTTGCGCCGCCTAGGCCATGACGAGGCGGCTGCTCCCTATCTCGAACTCGCGACGCGCCTTCGAACGGAGACCCTGGGTGAAGCCGATGGGCAGACCATGCTCTCAAGGCTGAACTACGCACATGCCTTGTTTAATCTAAAACGGTTCGAAGAGGCAGCGGCGACGTACGGCGATGCGCTTCGGATCGCTGAGCAGCACTACGGCCGCAAACATCACGCGTACGTTAGCAGCCGCAGATATTATGCTGCCAGCCTTCGCAAGCTTGGTCGTCATGAAGAAGCGGGCGCCTTGATGTCGCGCGAAAAGTAGATGCTCCTCTGCCGGCGATAGGGTTCGGATTTGCCAGCACTCGCCGCCTACCCAGAGGATCGCGCGGCAATCCCGACTCCGAGTCCTCTCTGCCTTGGGCGCTTCCATGACGCCGTGTCCGCACCGTAGGCTTGTCGGCGCGGGGGCGTTGAACCTTCGGGACGTTTGCCGAACCGCCGGCGCCGAACAGGGCGAGGCGGGAGTGATCATGACCAGCGATACAGCGATGCCGGGGGCAGCGGCAGGCGCGGTGTCTCACACCCGAGCCCTGATCGCGATCGTAGCGGTGAACTTCGTGAGCCTGGCAGGGTTCGGCCTGATGTTCCCGGTATTCGCGGTCCATGGCCGCAGCATCGGCGCGAGCGGCTGGCAGATCGCCTCCGCCGCGGCGGTGTTCTCGTTCGGCCAGTTCCTATCCAGCCCGGTCTGGGGCAAGCTTTCGGACAAGCACGGACGGCGCAAGTCCATCATCGCCAGCCTGACCGCCGGCGCGCTGGCCTATGTGCTGCATATCTATGCGACTACGCCCGAGACGCTGCTCTTCGCACGCTTTCTGAGCGGGTTGGCGACAGGCGGGATGGCGGTGGCCTTCGCGGTGGCCTCGGACATCTCGACACCCGAGACCCGCACCCGCATCATGGGCGTGGTGGGGTCCGGGTT
>Ga0233380_1000677_pt1 | contig 17089 bp, 15 predicted proteins | sample ElkDunMinimDraft_9_FD_191541 | JGI IMG/M metagenome (GOLD analysis project Ga0233380, IMG submission 191541) | Fecal eukaryotic communites from dung pellets of Tule Elk in California, USA - Elk Dung F36 | ecosystem: Host-associated > Mammals > Digestive system > Large intestine > Fecal | place... | reverse complement strand
GCCACCAGCGCCTGCGGCGACCACGACGTGTCCTCGTAGGTCAGGTGCAGGTCGTTGAGCCAGCGCTCGCTGTTGAACTGCCAGCGCAGGTCGTAGCGGGTCACGTCGTTGGCGTTCCTGGTCGCGCGTTCGGGCAGGTTCTCCCCGCCGACCCCGATGGTCTCCTCCTCCTTGCGCACCTGGCCACTGAACTCGACCAGGTTGGCCTCGCTCACCTGCCAGGTCAGCTTGCCGAAGTACATGTCCTGGTTGAACGGCGAACTGGTCGGGCCGAGCTGGGCCAGCAGGTCGGCCGGCACGTCGGCTTCGTCGTAGCGGCCCTGCGCGCGCAGCTCCACCAGCTTCGGGCTGACGTAGTCCTTGGCCTCGTAGGTCACGAAGAAGTGCAGCCGGTCCTCGATCAGCGGCCCGGCGAACCAGGCGCCGTACTGCTCTTCCTTGGACTTGACCTTCTCGCCGGCCGCCTCTTCGGCCGGCGTGGCCTTGCGCCAGTCCGAGCCTGTGCGGTCCCAGAACGCGCTGCCCTCGAACTCGTTGGTGCCCGAGCGCGTGACCGCGACGATGGCGGCGCTGCTGATCTGGTCGAACTCGGCCTTGTAGTTCTGCGTGATGACCTTGTATTCGCCGATGGCCGACTGCGGGAACGGGTTGCCACGGCTGGAGTCCTGGCCGGAGACACCGCCCGGCAGGGTGTAGCTCTTCTGCCCCACGCCGTCGATGAAGACGTTCACCGCGCTGGCGTTCTGCGCGCCCGATCGCAGCCGCGTGTTGCCGCCGGCGTCCTGCACGAACTGCACGCCCGGCACGGTGTCGGCGAAGGCGAGGAAGTTGCGCGTGGCCTGCGGCAGGGATTCGATCTGCTTCTGGCTGACATACGTGGCCACTTCCGAGGTCCTGGTCTCCACCGGCGACTGCCCGGTCACCACCACCGCCGCCATGTCCGTGGCCTCGCCCACCGGCGCGGTCTCGGCCACGCCGCCGACACCGAGGTCGAGCGTGGCGGTCTGGCCTACGGCCACGGTGACGTTCTGCGAACCGGTCTGGCCGTTCGCATCGACGTCCAGGCGATAGGTGCCCGGTGGCAGGCCGGCAAGGTTGTAGCTGCCATTGGCGCTGGTCTGCACGCTGCGGCTCAGGCCGGTGGCGAGGTTGGTGGCAGTGACCCGCGCCTGCGCGGCGGGCACGGAGTCGGCCATCACCTGGCCGCGGATGGTGGCCGCCGTCGATTGCGCCACCGCGGGGGCGGAGAGCAGCATGCAGGCGGCCATGGCGCTGCCGAGCACACTCCGCTCGAGCCGGCGCGATGCGTTACGGGACTTGGGGTTCATCGTGTTGCCCCTCCCAGGGCAGCTACTCGTCGTTGGACGGGGATCGATACGCCGGCCGGCGGTGCATCTCCGTGCATCCAGCCACCGCGCCCCCGCACCCACTTCATCCCGTGCGCTGGCGCAGCCGGCTCGATTCGCGGACGACAAGCCGTGGCGCCAGCAATTCAGGCGTCGCGGGTTCCCCCGGGCCATCGTCCCCTGCCTCGAGCAGTCGATGGATGGCCCGTCCGCCAAGCTCAGCGATCTCGACCCGCATCGTCGTTAAGGGCGGGTGTACGTAGCGCGAAAGCGGAATATCGTCGAAACCGGCCAGGGCGATGTCCTGCGGCACCCGCAGCCCGGCCTCGCGCAGCGCGAACAGGCAGCCCAGCGCCATCATGTCGTTGGCGGCGAACACGGCATCGGGACGCTCCCCGCCCTGGAGCAGGGCATGTCCGGCACGGGCGCCCGAGGCCTCGTCGAAATCGCCCTGCAGCACCCAGGGCGCGCTTGCGCAGGCCGATTCGGCCAGTGCGTCGCGATAGCCGCGCAGCCGCTCGCGCGCATCGAAGTTGTCTTCAGGCCCTGCGACGAAGGCGATGCGCCGGTGTCCGGCCAGCAGCAGGTGCCGCATCATCGCCATCGCGCCGCCATGGTTGTCCACGCCGATCGAGGGCAGCCCGTCGAGGGCCACCGCCGGATTCATCAGTACCACCGGCATGGACGGCAGGTCGGCGGCCAGCGCTTCGGCGCCGGCGACGAACGGCGACATGAGCAGCAGTCCGTCCACGCGGCCGCGCATCGTGCGCAACGCTACGCCCTGTTCCTGCGGATTGCCGTGGTAGCTGGACACCAGCAGGTGCAGGCGGTGCTCGCGCGCGACCTGGTCGATGCCACGCATCAGTTCGGAGAAGAACTCGCCATGCAGCTCGGGCAGCACCACGCCGATGGTCTGGGTACGGCGGCTGCTGAGGCTGCGCGCGGCGTGATTGGGGCTGTAGCGCAACTGCTCGGCCACCGCCAGCACGCGCTTGCGCACATCCTCGGCGACGTTGGGCTGGCCGTTGAGCGCGCGCGATACGGTGGCCACCGAGACGTTGGCCTGCCGCGCGACGTCCTTGATCGTCACGCTCACCGGCCGGCCCTGCCCGGTCGCACCGGCTGCCCCCGGGTCACGGCGCGACCGCCTCGAAGCGCACGGACTGCCGCGCATCGGAACTGCCGCCCACGAACACGGTGAAGGTGCCCGGTTCCACGACCCGCCGCATCCGGCTGTCGTAGACGGCCAGATCGTCGAAGCCGAGCGCGAACTCGACCTCCCGCGATTGCCCCGGCTGGAGCTCCACGCGCTGGAATCCGCGCAGTTCGCGCACCGGCCGCGTCACGCTGGCGACGTCGTCGCGCAGGTACAGCTGGACCACTTCGACGCCAGGACGCGGGCCGGTATTGGTGACCCGCACGCGTACCCGCTGGCCCGGTTCGCCGACCGGCACCGTGGCGCTGTCGACCTGCGGCGCGCCGTACTCGAAACTCGTGTAGCTCAGGCCGTGGCCGAAGGGATACAGCGGCGTCCAGGGCACATCGATGTACTTGCTGGTGTACTTGTTGTCGGCCGCCGGCGGCCGCCCGGTGTTGCGCCGCGCATGGTAGATCGGCACCTGGCCGACGTTGCGCGGCACGGTCACCGGCAGCTTGCCGGACGGATTCACATCGCCGAACAGCACATCGACGATGGCGTTGCCGCCCTCCACGCCGGGAAACCAGGCTTCCAGGATCGCCGGGATCCGGCCCTGCAGCGCGCCGGTCGACAGCGGGCGGCCGCTGAGCAGCACCACCACCACCGGTTTGCCGGTCGCGGCGGCGGCCACGGCCAGCGCCAGTTGCTCCTGCACGCCGGGCAGGTCGAGCGAACTGCGGTTGTTGGCCTCGGCGCTCATCTCCGGATGTTCGCCCAGGAACATCACCACCGCGTCGGCGCGGCGCGCCGCCCGCAGCGCCTGGTCGAAACCGGCCATCTCCTCATCGTCGATGGCCGCGCCCCTGGCCACGATCAGCTCGGTGCCGCCGGCCAGCGACTGGCGCAGCGCGGCCAGCGGGGTCACCGCATCTTCGGGCCGGCCGATGCCGGCCCAGTTGCCCAGCATCGCCCAGGGTTCGTCGGCCAGCGGCCCGATCACCGCCAGCGAACGCAGCGACCGCCGCAGCGGCAGCGCGCCGCCGTCGTTCTCCAGCAGCACCATGGATTTCTGCGCCATGCGCCTTGCGGCGGCGCGATGGTCCGGCGCCAGCGTCAGCGCCGCCTGGCGCGCGCTGTCCCTGCAGTAGCGGTACGGATCCTCGAACAGGCCGAGCCGGAACTTGGCGTTGAGCACCCGGCGCACCGAGGCGTCGACTGCGGCCATCGGCACGCGCCCGGCCGCCACTTCGGCGGGCAGGTCCTCCAGGTAGATGCGGCTGACCATGTCCACGTCCACGCCCGCGGCCAGGCCGAGCCGGCCAGCATCCCGACGGGTGGCCGCGACCCCGTGCGGGGTCAGCTCCATCACCCCGGTGTAGTCGCTCACGAGCACGCCGTCCCAGTTCCACTGCCGGCGCAACAGGCCTTGGATCAGCGGTTCGTGGGCGTGCATGGGCACGCCGGCGACCTCGTTGAAGGCGGCCATGATCGACTGCACGCCGGCATCGACCGCGGCCTTGAAGGGCGGCAGGTAGACCTCGTGCAGCGTGCGCTCGCTGATGTCGGCGATGTCGTAGTCGCGCCCGCCCTCCGCCGCGCCGTAGGCGACGAAATGCTTGGCCGTGGCGAGCATGGTGTCGGGCGCGGCCAGGTCGTCGCCCTGGAAGCCGCGCACCCGCGCCGCCGCCAGCACCGAGCCCAGGTAGGGATCCTCGCCCGATCCTTCCACGATCCGCCCCCAGCGCGGATCGCGGGCGATGTCGACCATCGGCGCGTAGGTCCACTGCACGCCATGGGCGGTGGCCTCGACGGCCGCCACGCGCGCGGCGTTGCGCACTTCCTCCGGATCGAAGCTCGAGGCTTCGGCCAGCGGCACCGGGAAGATGGTCCGCATGCCGTGGATCACGTCGTAGGCGAACAGCAGCGGGATGCCCAGCCGCGATTCCTCCACGGCGATGCGCTGCAGCCGGCAGGTCAGCGCCGCGCCCTGGGTGCCGAGCCAGGAGCCGATCTGGCCCTGGCGCACCTGCGCCTCGCTGCCGGTCATCGCCGCCGGGCCGGTGTTGTTGCCCACGCCCGGCGGCTGGTTGAGCTGGCCCAGCTTCTCGGCCAGCGTCATCTTCGCCAGCAGCGCGTCGACGAAGGCGCGCTCTGCGGCCGGATCGCCCGCCGACGTGCGCGCCGGCGGTGGTGCGGCCCAGGCGGCCGGGGCGGCAATTGCCGCCGCCAGCAGCGCCGCCATGACCGGGCCAAGACGCGTCTCCAGGAAGCGCAAAGCTGTCATCACAACGGCCGTACAGCATGGGGGACGGCCGAATGTAATCGTTTCCAGGCCGGCGCGCATGGCACGCCGCAGCATGGCCTTGGTTTAGATGGCCGGCTGCGGCAGCACCGGCCGGAACGGGCGGACGTCGATGCGGCTGTACACCCCCGCCTCGACGTAGGGATCGGCCGCGGCCCAGTCGCGTGCGGCCTCGAGCGATTCGAACTCGGCGATCACGATGCTGCCGCTGAAGCCGGCCGGGCCCGGATCCTCGGCGTCGATCGCCGGACACGGTCCGGCCAGCAGCAGGCGGCCCTGGTCGCGCAGTGTGGTCAGCCGTGCGAGGTGCCGCTCGCGCGCGGCCAGGCGCCGCTCCAGCACGTCCTCGCCGTCATACCCTTCGATCGCGTACCACATGCGCATACCCCAAGCCGGCCCGGACCTGATTCTAGCCGCCGCCGGCGCTGGACAGCCTGCACGCCATGCGCTTACCCTAGGGAACAGGTTTCGCAGCCGAACGCCGCTCACGTCGCTCAGGACGCACAGTCGCGGCCTTTCGGCCAGATCCGACGCCCCCTTCGCAGTGTCCTGCCGGTCTTCCGGCGCGGCCTGCACGTGGCGGCCGGTCGCAAGACGCTTTGACCAGTGCTGATGTTCCGGACCCGTGCATTTCCGGGGATGCACGGCCGTACGCCCAGCCTTTGGCCGTCCGCGGCGCTGGCACCACACGATACGCAAGACGGCCCAGAGGGGGCCGCACCTCGATGAGCCAAGCCGCACAGCACAACGCCGCGCAGGCGCCGCCCCATCCCCAGCAGCAGGAAATGCGGCTGGCGGTGGTGCACGGCCAGCCGGTGCTGCAGATCCCGCAGGACCTGTACATCCCGCCGGACGCGCTGGAGGTGATCCTCGAGGCGTTCGAAGGTCCGCTCGACCTGCTGCTGTACCTGATCCGCCGCCAGAACCTGGACATCCTCGACATCCCGGTGGCCGAGATCACCCGCCAGTACGTCGACTACATCGGCGTCATGCAGGAACTGCGCTTCGAGCTGGCCGCCGAATACCTGGTGATGGCCGCCATCCTGGCCGAGATCAAGTCGCGCATGCTGCTGCCACGCCCGGCCAGCGAGGAAGGCGAGGAAGACGATCCGCGCGCCGACCTGGTGCGGCGCCTGCAGGAATACGAGCGCTTCAAGCAGGCCGCCGAGGATCTGGACGCCCTGCCGCGCATGGAGCGCGACACCGCGCCCGCCTCGGCCTTCGTCCCGGACCGGGCGCTGGTCAGGACGCCGCCGCCGGTCGAACTGCGCGAGATGCTGATGGCGCTGCACGACGTGCTCAAGCGCGCCGAGCTGCTCACCAGCCACGCGATCCGCCGCGATGCCCTGAGCGTGCGCCAGCGCATGGGCGAACTGCTGAGCCGGCTCGAGGACGGCGCCTTCCACCGTTTCGAGGCACTGTTCGATCCCAACGAGGGCAGGCTTGGCGTGGTGGTCACTTTCCTGTCGATCCTGGAGCTGGCCAAGGAACGCCTGCTGGACGTCGTGCAGGAAGGGCCGCTGGCGCCGATCTACGTGAAGTCGCTCGCCCTCGGCCACGCCGCCGACGAGCCGCTGGAGTTTTCCAGCGAGTTCGACGAGGAGCCGGCGGACCGGTCCGGAGGCTGAAGCAGCGCAACGCCACGCCGCAGGCCGCCCACGATCCGGCACGCGCATCCTCTTTCCAGCCCCACCCGCCCCGCCGCATCGGACGCGGCATCACGCAACCCCCTTCCGGCATCCACCAGAACCGACAGTCGATGGACCAAACGCTCATCAACCGCATCGTCGAGGCCGCGCTGCTGGCATCCAGCCAGCCGCTGACGGTCGTCCAGCTCTCCGGGCTGTTCCCGCTCGACGAGCCGGCGCCCGACGGCAGCATCCAGGCCGCGCTCGAAACGCTGCAGGCCGGCTGCGCCGACCGCGGCGTCGAACTGGTCGAGGTCGCCTCGGGCTGGCGCTACCAGGTCAAGGCCGACGTCCACGCCTGGGTGGCGCGGCTGTGGAGCGAGCGCCAGGCCAAGTACACCCGCGCCACCCTGGAGACGCTGGCCCTGATCGCCTACCGTCAGCCGATCACCCGCGGCGAGATCGAGCAGGTGCGCGGGGTGGCGACCAACAGCAACATCATCAAGGCGCTGGAAGAGCGCGAGTGGATCCGCGTGGTCGGCCATCGCGACATGCCGGGCCGCCCGGAACTGCTGGGCACCACCAAGGCCTTCCTCGACTACTTCGGGCTCAAGCGCCTGGACGAGCTGCCGCCGCTGTCCGAGCTCAAGGACTTTGGCGAGCTGGAACCCCAGTTCCAGTTCGACGGCGAGCGCGCGGTGGGCGGGATCGCCGCCGACGGCGAGCAGCCGGGCGCGGAGGCCGGCGCGGCCAACGACGGCGACGCGGCCGACGGCGACACGGGTGATGCCGGCGCAGCGGACGCCGCAGCCGGCACCACGGATACGAACGACACCCGGGCCACCGCCGCAGGCCATGCCGGCATGCAGGACCGGGACCACGATGGCGCGATGGCCGGCGAGGCCGATGACGGCGACGCCGGACACGCAGACGAACAACGACAGGATCACGACCATTCCACCCAGACGCCCCCCCACCACCCCGCCGGCGAAGATGCCGCGGCCGAACCGCACGACGCCCTCGCCGAAGACGGCGACAGCAACCGGAGCAGACATGAGTGAGCAACACCCCACCGGCAGCCGCAAGCTGTCGCTCAAGCGCAGCGAAGACAAGGCTGCCGATACACCGCGACTGGAGGAGCGCCTGCACAAGGTGCTCGCGCAGGCCGGCCTGGGCTCGCGCCGCGCGCTCGAACAGCGCATCGCCGATGGCCTGGTGAAGGTCAATGGCGAAGTCGCGCAGACCGGCATGTCGGTCAAGGGCGGCGACCGCATCGAGATCGACGGGCGCCAGTTCGTGGCCAGCGCCTTGACCGAGCCGGCGCGCGTGCTGATGTACAACAAGCCCGAGGGCGAGGTCACCACGCGCGAGGACCCCGAAGGCCGTCCGACGATCTTCGAGTCCCTGCCCGCGCTCAAGGGCGCGCGCTGGATCGCGATCGGCCGGCTGGACATCAACACCACCGGCCTGCTGCTGCTCACCACCGACGGCGAGCTGGCCAACGCGATGATGCATCCGTCCTACGAGATCGACCGCGAGTACGTGTGCCGCGTGCGCGCGCCCGAGGGCGAGGAAACGGTGTCCGAGAAAATCGTCGACCGCCTTGCCCGCGGCGTGGCGCTGGACGATGGCCCGGCGAAGTTCGACGAGATCAAGCGCATCGGCGGCACCGATTCGAACGAATGGTTCCAGGTGCTGCTCAAGGAAGGCCGCAACCGCGAAGTGCGCCGGCTCTGGGAATCGCAGGGCTGCCAGGTCAGCCGCCTCAAGCGCATCCGCTACGGCAAGGTCTCCCTGCCGCAGACCCTGCTGCGCGGCCACTCGCTGGAACTGCCCGATGCGCAGGTCGAGGCGCTGCGCAAGGAACTGAAGCTGGAGGAAGGCCCCCCGCCTGCGCTGACGCTGCTGCCGGTGATCGGCCAGCGCCGGGCGTCCAAGTCGACCGTGCACGTGGGGGGCGACCGTCGCCCGCAGGGCTACGTCAATGGCCACAACGTCGCCGACGAAGGCCGCGAGCTGCGCCGTTTCGACCATGTCCGCGAGGACCGTCGTGGCCGTGGCGGCAAGAAGCCGCACGGCGGCCTGACCGTCAGCGGCGAGCAGGCGGCCAAGCAGTCGCAGAAGCCCTTCAAGCAGCGCACGCCCAAGGGCCCCAAGCCGCTGCCCGATGGCAATCCGGCCGCGTTCCGCACCTGGTACGTGCCCGATGGCGTGGACACCGGCCCCGCCGGCCACCGCAACGCCGACGGCCGCGGCCCGCGCAAGCCGGGCCCGGGCGGCGGCAAGAAGCGCGGTCCGGGTGGCGGCCAGGGCCGCAGCCAGAACGCGCATCCCTATGGGCATCCGGGCGGCGCGCCCAGCTTCCCCTCCGACCATGCGTCGCCGGGGCACAACCCCAACGCGGCACGTCCGCGCGGCGCGCGTCCGGGCGGTCCGCGCCCAGGCGGCGCCGCCAGGCCCAAGGGCCCGCGTCCGGCCGGCGGCGGCAACCGTGGTGGCGGCGGCCCCGGCGCGGGCAACCGCGGTCCGCGCGGCGGCAACCGCTGAGCCCGGGGGCTGCAGGCGGCGATACCGTCGCCTGCGGTCCCGGGACTTCGCGTTACCTGGCATGGAGGGCCGGCGCAGCAGCCGGCCCTTCGCCTTCCCGCGGGCTGCGCGCGACGGCCATCCGCCGCGCCAGGCGCGACATGAAGCGCGTGAGGTGACGCCCTGGCCGCCCGGCCCGGACGCACGCGCAGCGACGCTGCGAGGCGCCCCGCCTCAGACCTCGTCGCGCGCCACTTCCCGCAGCCGGCCCTCGTGCAGTTCGACCACGCGGTCGAGCTTGCGCGCCAGGCGCCGGTCATGGGTGACCAGCGCCAGGCTGGTGCGCTGGGCGCGGTTGAGTTCCAGCATCAACTCGAACACCGTGGCGGCCGTGCGCTCGTCGAGGTTGCCGGTCGGCTCGTCGCCGAGCACGCAGGCCGGGCGGTTGACCAGCGCGCGTGCCACCGCCGCGCGCTGGCGTTCGCCACCGGACAGTTCGCCCGGCTTGTGTTCGAGCCGGTGCCCCAGGCCCACGGCCTCCAGCAGTTCGCGTGCGCGCGCCGACGCGGCGTCGGCCGCGACGCCGCCAAGCAGCACCGGCAGCATCACGTTCTCGAGCGCGGTGAACTCGGGCAGCAGGTGGTGGAACTGGTAGACGAAACCCAGCGCGCGATTGCGCAGTTGCCCGCGCGCGGCATCCGACAGCGCGCTCATCTTCTGCCCGGCGACATAGACCTCGCCGGTGGTCGGCGTGTCCAGCCCGCCGAGCAGGTGCAGCAGCGTGCTCTTGCCCGCGCCCGAGGCGCCGAGGATGGCGACCGTCTCGCCCGCCTCCACCTGGAAGTCGAGCCCGTCGAAGACCGGCGTGCGCATCCTGCCCTCGGCATAGGTCTTGCCGAGACCCTCGGCGCGGATCACGCTCGCATCGTGGTGGCCGCCTTCGGCCTGCTGCGCGGGCATGCCCGCTTCCGGCCCGGATCCGCCGGGGTGCTTGCGATCATTCATAGCGCAGGGCCTCCGCCGGTGCGGTGCGCGCGGCGCGCCAGGCCGGGTAGATCGTGGCCAGGAAGGCCATCAACAGCGCCACCGCCGCGATCACCACCACGTCGCCAGCCTGCAGGTCGATGGGCAGGCCGGTGACGTAGTACACGTCCGAGGGCATCAGCACCACGTCGAGGGCGCGTTCGATCGCGCGCAGGATGTGCTCGAGGTTGAAGGTCAGCAGCAGTCCGCCGATCACGCCGGCGACGGTGCCGATCAGGCCGATCAGCGTGCCCTGCACCACGAACACCGACATCACCCCGCCGGGCGTGAGTCCAAGCGTGCGCAGGATGGCGATGTCGGCCAGCTTGTCGGTCACCAGCATCACCTGCGAGCTGAGCAGCGAGAACGCCCCCATCAGGATGATCAGCGACAGCAGGATGCCGATCATCGTCTTCTCCAGCTTCAACGCCCGGAACATGTTGGCGTTCTCCATGCTCCAGTCGCTGACCCGGTAGTAGCTGCGGCTCTCGGCGGCCAGCGCCTGCGCAAGGTCGGCCGCCACGTTCCAGGCCTGGTCCATGTCGTGCAGCTTCAGGCGCACGCCGGTCACGCCATCGCCCATGCGCATCAGCCGTTGCGCGTCCTGGATGTTGACCACCGCCAGGCGACGGTCGAAATCCTGGTAGCCGGCCTCGAAGATGCCGCTGACGGTGAAGCGCTTGAGCTGCGGCACCGCGCCCATCGGCGTGACCTGGAAATCGGTGGTGACCACGATCTTGTCGCCCACGCGCGCGCCGAGCCACTGCGCCAGCTCCTTGCCCAGGACGATGTTGAACTCGCCCGGCGCCAGGTCCGAGAGCGAGCCCTGCACCATCCATTGCGCCAGGTCCGATACCTGCGCCTCGTCCTGTGGCGACACGCCCCGGATCGCGGCCGGCTCCTGGCGCGCGCCGCGCAGCAGGGCCTGGGCGTCGATGTAGGGCGCGGCGCCGGCGATGCGCGGATCGCGTCCGGCTACGTCGACCGCGTGCGGCCAGCCGGTCATCGGCTCGCCGTCGGCACTGACCGTGGCATGCGCGACCATGCCGAGCATGCGGTCCTTGATCTCACGCTGGAAGCCGCTCATCACCGCCAGCGTGGTGATCAGCACCATGACGCCGATGGCGATGCCGAGGATGGAGGCCAGCGAGATGAAGGAGATGAAGCCGTTGCGGCGTTTGGCGCGCAGGTAGCGCAGCCCGATGGCGACGGGGACCGGTTTGAACATGCGGCGGGTCAGCGGGCGGTGGCGCGGCGGGCGCCATGGCGGGCGGATCGGCTCGGTCGCGGCAAGGGCGGCATCAGGGCGGGGTCTCGTCGCGAAGCGGGCCGCTATGGTGCCATCGAAGCCTCATCGCGCGCAGCCGGCGCGGCCGGTGCGGCCAGTCGCAGTTCACGTCGCAGCGGCGGCGGCAGCGTGTCGGGCCACCAGGCGCGATGCCTGCGCCGCCCCCGCGCGTCGCGCCAACTGGCAAAGGCCAGCGGGCCACGCCACTGCAGCTCGAACCCGGGCGCCGGCTCGCCATCCACCAGCGGCCCGGCGCCGCGACGGAATTCGAACATGCCGGGCGCGCGGCGCCGTTCCCGCCGCCACAGCCAGGCGCCATGCAGGCAGGCCAGGACCGCGGCCGGGCGCGCCAGGAGTGCGGGCAGGTCCGAGGCCAGCAGCGATACTGCGGCGAGCACGCCCAGCAGCGGCAGCATCCAGGCGATCCAGCGCGAGGGACGCCAGGCGATCCTTGCGGCGACGGCCGGAGCCGCGCGCTCAGCCGGGGGGCAGCTCGCGCATGCGGCGGACGAGGGCATCGAGTTCGGCATCGCTGGCGGCCTCATGGCCCATGAACCAGTGCCAGAGCCTATCGTCCTCGCAGTCCAGCAGCCGTAGGAAAACGCCGCGCTGCGCCTCGGAAGCCTGCGGCCATTCGCGGTCCAGCCAGCGCTCGAACAACTGGTCGAGTTCACGCATCCCGCGCCGGCAATGCCAGCGCAGGCGGCGCAACTCCACGGCGTCGGCGTCGGGGCCGCTCATGCGCGCGCGGCCGATGCCACGGCGTCGCCGCTCACGCGCGCACGCTCACCCGTGGCGCTCCAGCATCAGTTGCTTGATCGAGCCGATCGCCTTGGCCGGGTTCAGTCCCTTCGGACAGGTGCGCGCGCAGTTCATGATGGTGTGGCAGCGGTAGAGCTTGAACGGATCCTCGAGGTCATCCAGGCGCGCGCCGGTGTCCTCGTCGCGGCTGTCGACGATCCACCTGTAGGCCTGCAGCAGCACCGCAGGGCCCAGATAGCGTTCGCCGTTCCACCAGTAGCTCGGGCAACTGGTGGTGCAGCAGGCGCACAGGATGCACTCGTAGAGTCCATCGAGCTTGTCGCGGTCCTCGGGCGACTGCAGCCGCTCGCGGTCCGGCGGCGGCGTGCTCTGCGTGCGCAGCCAGGGCTTGATCGAGGCGTACTGCGCGAAGAAGTGCGTCAGGTCCGGTACCAGGTCCTTGATCACGCTCATGTGCGGCAGCGGATAGATCGGCACCTCGGCCTTCTTGCAGTCGTCGATCGCGCGGGTACAGGCCAGCGTGTTGGTGCCGTCGATGTTCATCGCGCACGAACCGCAGATGCCCTCGCGGCAGGAACGGCGGAAGGCGAGCGAGGGGTCGATCTCGTTCTTGATCTTGATCAGCGCGTCCAGGACCATCGGGCCGCACTTGTCGAGGTCGATCTCGTAGGTGTCGGTGCGCGGATTCTGGCCGTCGTCCGGGCTCCAGCGGTACACCTTGAAGGTGCGCACGCGGGTCGCGCCGGCAGGCGCCTTGAAGTGGCGGCCCTTGCCGATCTTCGAGTTCTTCGGGAGGGTGAATTCGGCCATCTGCTCAGTTCCGGAAAATCGGGAGTCGCGGATCGGGAAACCCGGAAGCCTCGGAGGGTTGCCCTGGGATCGCCGGCGCTGCCGTCGATCCCGCGGCTCCCAGCCGCCCCCGGGCACCGTCCTCAGTACACGCGCGCGACAGGCGGTACGACCTCGACTTCGTCGTCGAGGGTGTACATGTGCACCGGGCGGTAGTCGATGCGGGTCTTGCCCGCCTCGTCCATCCAGCAAAGGGTGTGCTTGTGCCAGTTCGCGTCGTCGCGGTCCGGGAAGTCCTCGCGCGCATGCGCGCCGCGCGATTCCTTGCGGTTCTCGGCCGAGGTGATGGTCACCAGCGCCTGGCCCAGCAGGTTCTGCAGTTCCAGGGTTTCGATCAGGTCGGAGTTCCAGACCAGCGAACGGTCGCTCACGCGCACGTCGGCGAAGGAGTCGCGGATCCCGCGGATCTGCTCGACGCCCTCGGCCAGGGTTTCCTGGGTGCGGAACACGGCGGCGTGTGCCTGCATCGAACGCTGCATCTTGTCGCGGATCACGGCCGTCGGGGTGTCGCCCTTGGCGTTGCGCAGGCGGTCGAGATTGCCGAGCGCCTGGTCCGTGGCATCGCCGGCCAGACGCTTGTGCGCCTGCCCTGGCTTGATCGTCTCGGCGCAGTGGTTGGCCACGGCGCGGCCGAACACCACCAGGTCGAGCAGCGAGTTGGAGCCCAGGCGGTTGGCGCCGTGCACCGAGACGCAGGCGGCCTCGCCGATGGCGTACAGGCCCGGCACCACGGCATCGGGGTCGCCGTTCTTCAGCTGCACCACTTCGCCGTGGTAGTTGGTCGGGATGCCGCCCATGTTGTAGTGCACGGTCGGGATCACCGGGATCGGCTGCTTCTCCACGTCGACGCCGGCGAAGATCTTCGCGCTTTCGGCGATGCCGGGCAGCTTCTTGTGGATGTCGGCCGGATCGAGGTGGGTCAGGTCGAGGTGGATGTGGTCCTTGTGCTCGCCCACGCCGCGACCCTCGCGGATCTCGATGGTCATCGAGCGGCTGACCACGTCGCGCGAGGCCAGGTCCTTGGCGTTGGGCGCATAGCGCTCCATGAAGCGCTCGCCGTTGGCGTTGCGCAGGATGCCGCCTTCGCCGCGCACGCCCTCGGTGATCAGGCAGCCCGCGCCGTAGATGCCGGTGGGGTGGAACTGGACGAACTCCATGTCCTGCAGGCCCAGCCCCGCGCGCAGCGCCATGCCGCCGCCGTCGCCGGTGCAGGTGTGCGCCGAGGTCGCGGAGAAGTACGCACGGCCGTAGCCGCCGGTGGCCAGGACCACGCCGTGGGCGCGGAACAGGTGCAGGGTGCCCTCGGACATGTTGAGGGCCAGCACGCCCTTGCAGGCGCCCTCCTCGTCCATGATCAGGTCGAGCGCGAAGTACTCGACGAAGAACTCGGCCTGGTGCGCCAGCGACTGCTGGTAGAGCGTATGCAGGATCGCGTGGCCGGTGCGGTCGGCCGCCGCGCAGGTGCGCTGCGCGGTGCCCTTGCCGTAATGCGTGGTCATGCCACCGAAGGGGCGCTGGTAGATCTTGCCCTCCTCGGTGCGCGAGAACGGCACGCCCTGGTGCTCGAGCTCGATGATCGCGGGGATCGCCTCGCGGCACATGTACTGGATGGCGTCCTGGTCGCCCAGCCAGTCCGACCCCTTGATGGTGTCGTAGAAGTGGAAGCGCCAGTCGTCCTCGCCCATGTTGCCCAGCGCGGCCGAGATGCCGCCCTGCGCCGCGACGGTGTGCGAGCGGGTCGGAAACACCTTGGTGATGCAGGCCGTCTTCAGCCCCTTGTGCGCGAGCCCGAAGGTCGCGCGCAGGCCGGCGCCGCCGGCGCCGACGACGATCATGTCGTAGTGGTGTTCGGTAATCGGATACGCGGACGTCATCGAAGGCTCACGAGGAGAAGGCGATGCGGGCGATCGCATACAGCGAGGCGACGGCGCCCAGCCCGCACAGGAAATTGTTGAGGAAGTGCGCCGTGATCTCGAGGGCGCGCCGGTGCACGTAGTCCTCGATCACGATCTGCAGGCCGAGCTTGGCGTGCCAGAACATGCTCACCAGGAACACCGCGAAGATGATCGTGTTCCAGGGCCGCGCGATGATGCCGCGCGCGGTCTCCAGGTCGGCGCCGACGAGGGTGACCAGGGTCCAGACGAACCAGATCGCCAGCGGCGTCAGGACGATCGCGGTGACCCGCTGCACCCAGAAATGATGGGTCCCGGACTTGCCGGAGCCCAGGCCGCGTGCGCGCTTGAGGGGCGTGCGGAACGGCGCCGCGCGCGAAGTCTCGCCACCACCGCTCATGCCGCACCCCGCAGGCCGAAGTACCAGATCAGACCGGTCAGCAGGAAGCCGACCACGAACACGGCGATGCCGGACGCATACACCTTGGGAATCTCGTAGCCCCAGCCCGCGTCCCAGAGCAGGTGGCGGATGCCGTTGAGCAGGTGGTAGACCAGGGCCAGGGTGAAGCCGAACAGGAACAGCATGCCCAGCGGGGAGGCCCACTGGCGCGAGGCGAACTCGTAGGCCTCGCCGCCGATGGCGATCGACATCAGCCACCACACCAGCGAGATCCCGCCCAGCGCCAGCGAGATGCCGGTGATGCGATGCAGGAGCGACATCAGCGAGGTGATCTGGAAACGGTAGGTCTGCCCCAGCATGAAGGGGGACAGGGGGCGCTTTTGGTATGCCATTGCTGGCTGGTCTCCTCGCTGGCGGCGTGGCCGCGTGGCTGGATCGGGATGGCCGATCCGGCGTCGGCCCCGCGGGGAATCAGAAATCGATGCAGCGGCCGTTCTTTTCCCAGTCTCCGTACCGGGTGGGGTCCAGGCCGTCGCGGCCATTGACCTCCGGGGTACGGGGCGCGGGCACCGCCGCCGCGGGCGACTGCGTTCCGGGACGCTGCTCCGCGACTGGAGGGTCACCGGCGCCTGGTTCGCCTAAGATGTCCTGGCCTTTCACAAGCGAAAGTTTAAGTCCCGCGACCCATGTCCGACAAGCCAAACACGAACGCCGGCACATTTTTCGCCCTCCCGGGCTGGAGCGTGCTCCGTCTCCATGGCAGCGACGCCGGGCGTTTCGCACAGGCGCAGTTCATGGGCGACGTCGACGCCCTCCCCCCCGGCCACTGGCAATGGAACGGCTGGCTGACCCCGAAGGGGCGCCTGGTCGCGCTGTTCGCCCTGCTGCGCCATGACTCCGGGGACCTGCGGCTGCTGGTGGCGGATGCGGCGCCGGACGCGCTGGTCGCCGCCCTGTCGCGCTACGTGTTCCGCAGCAAGGTCCGGATCGTCCACGAGCCTGAACTGGCCGTCGCCGGGCGCTTCGGCGCGCCGGACGCGGCGGCGGGGCCGGCATTCGCCTGGCGGGACGATCCACTGGAGCTGCAGCTCGACTTCGGGGCCGCAGGCGGGGCACGGACCCTGGCGATCATGACCGCGGCCGCGCCGCCGGACCCGGTGGCGGCCGCGCGCTGGCGCGCGTTCGACCTGGCCCACGGGCTGCCGCGGCTGGCCCCGGAACAGGCCGGGCAATGGACCCCGCAGCAGCTGTCGCTGGACCGGCTGCGCGCCTACAGCGTGAAAAAGGGCTGCTATCCCGGGCAGGAAATCGTCGCGCGCACCCATTTCCTGGGCCAGGCCAAGCGCGGCCTGGTGCGGCTGGAAGCCGACGCCCCGGTCCCCGGCGGGCCACTGGTTTCGCCGGAGGCGCCCGACCGCCCCGCGGGCACGATCATCGCCACGGCCGGCAACGAGGCGCTCGCAGTCCTGCCGCTGGATCAGGCGCAGGGCCCGTGGCTGGCCGAAGGGGTCGCCTGCCGCAGCCTGCCGCTGCTGGACGGCCTCGCACGCTGAGACGGCAGCCGGCAGCCGCCCGGATGAACCGAGCCCGCCGGGCTCAGCCCGGCACCCGCGCCAGCGCGTCCGCGGCCTCGACGATCTCCTCGTCGGACGGGATCACCAGGAAGGCCGCGCCCGCCAGCGGTGTGAAGGTATCGGCGCCCACCACCCGCCGCATCGGCTTGTGTCCCAGGCCCGCTTCCGCGATCGCGGTGATGATGCCCTCGCCCACGCCCGCGCTGCGCCGGCCCTCGTCGACCACCAGGATGCGCGCGCATGCGCCGGCGTGGCGCGCGATCGCCGCGTCGTTCAACGGCACCAGCCAGCGCAGGTCGACCACCCGCACGCGCCAGCCATGCTTGGCCTGGATGCGGCGTGCGGCGCGCAGGCTCATCGG
>Ga0233380_1000676_pt1 | contig 17128 bp, 15 predicted proteins | sample ElkDunMinimDraft_9_FD_191541 | JGI IMG/M metagenome (GOLD analysis project Ga0233380, IMG submission 191541) | Fecal eukaryotic communites from dung pellets of Tule Elk in California, USA - Elk Dung F36 | ecosystem: Host-associated > Mammals > Digestive system > Large intestine > Fecal | place... | reverse complement strand
CGGGTAGAGCAAGCCGATATCGCATGATGCATCAACGAAGGTGGGCCAGCACGGTTGCCCCCAAGGCCCTGACGTGCTTTCGCAACAGAGCTGCGCACTCGGGGGTTGTGCGGCCCGGGGACGTGGCTTTGCGCCGCTGAGAAACCTTGGCTTTCCAGCCGGAAGAAAATTTTAGGTTGGGCTGGTGGAGCGAAACTCTACCGGGTAAATCGAGATTGAGCTTGGAGTGAACGCATGGATTTCGGCAGTTTCGACATCGCATCGCTGCTGCCGTTCATAGCCGTTGGTTTTGCTGCCCAACTCGTGGACGGCGCGCTGGGCATGGCCTTTGGAGTCATCTCCAGCACCATGCTCGTCGGGGTGATGGGGGTTCCTCCGGCGCTGGCCTCGCAGCGCGTCCATCTGGTGGAATGTTTCACCACCGCGACCTCGGGCATCAGCCACCTCATTCATCGCAACATCGATTCGCGGCTGTTTTTCCGCCTGCTGGTGCCAGGCGTGGCAGGCGGCGTGCTCGGCGCCTATGTGCTGTCCTCGCTCGATGCCAGCGTCGTGAAGCCCTTCGTCCTGCTCTATCTCGCGGCGATCGGCGTCTGGCTGCTGGTGCGGGGCATCTTCTATCCGCCCAAGCTGAAGGAAGCGAAGCTGATCGCCCCGCTTGGCCTGATGGGGGGCTTCCTGGATGCTGCCGGCGGCGGTGGCTGGGGGCCTATCGTCACGTCTAACCTGCTGATCCAGGGCGCCGATCCGCGCAAGGTCGTGGGGACGGTGAGCGCGGTCGAGTTCTTCCTCACGCTGACCGTCTCGGTCGCGTTTATCCTGCACCTGGGCTTCGCCGACCTCGCAGGCGCCACAATGGGCCTGCTGATCGGCGGCGTCACCGCCGCACCGATCGGCGCCTGGGCCGCAAAGCGCATTCCCGTCAAGCCGATGCTGATACTCGTCGGCACCGTGCTGACGCTGACGAGCGCGTTCGGCGTCTACAGCGCCTGGTTCCGCTAAGCCGATCCGGCACCGCCTGAAGCCGGCGAGCGCGGGCTCGCCGGTTGGGGCTGATCCGTCGTCACCTCGCGATTGTTGAGATCGTAGCCCCGAATCGGGTTGGCCGCGCGTTGGTCGCATGGGACCAGGGCCTGAAGCCCGCGGTAAACGCGTCCGCTCGCGGTTATAGGTTCGGGCGGGGAGCGCCTGCCCGCGATACGCTGATCGAGTGGTGGACCGGCCCCGATGCTACGGAGCCGGTCGTTACGGTGCTTAGCCGGTGACGCCCGAGGCGGCGAGGACCGCGCTGGTCAGCACGTCGGGCGCGATCGCGGTCATCGGCAGGATCTGGACCGGCTTTTCCATGCCGATCAAGATCGGTCCGATGGTGGTCACGCCGCCCAGCTCGCGCAGCAGCTTGGCCGAGATGTTGGCTGACTGCAGCCCCGGCATGACCAGGACGTTGGCCGGCGCGCTGAGGCGCGAGAACGGATAGAGCTTCATGATCTTCGGATTGAGCGCGGCATCTGGCGCCACGTCGCCCTCGTACTCGAAGCCCGGCTCCTCACCGTCCAGGATGTGCACCGCCTCGCGCACGTTCTCCAGCCACCGGCCCGACGGGTTGCCGAAGGTCGAATAGGACAGGAACGCGACGCGCGGCTCGTGACCCAGGCGGCGGGCGACGGCGGCGGTCTCCTTGGCGATCACCGCCAGCTCCTCGGGGCTGGGACGCTCGTTGATGGTGGTGTCGGCCAGGAAGACGGTGAAGTTCTTGCCGACCATCATGTGGATGCCGAACGGCAGCTTGCCCGGCTTGGGATCCAGCACGTGGCGCACTTCCTTCATGGATTGCGCGAAGGTCCGGGTCATGCCGGTGATCATGGCATCACCGACGCCCAGCTTCAGCAAGCCCGAGGCGAACACGTTGCGGTCCTGGTTGACCATGCGGCGCACGTCACGTTCCAGGAAGCCCCGGCGCTGCAGCCGCTCGTAGAGCATGGTGACCATCGGTTCGACGTGCTCGGAGCCTGCCGAGTTCTCGATCTGGTAGCTCTCGGGGTTCGAGACCCCCAGCTCCGCCATCTTCTCGAGCACGGCAGGTGTACGGCCGACCAGCACCGGCTCGCCCCAGCCGAACTCGCGGTACTGGATGGCGGCGCGAAGCACGACCTCGTGCTCCGCTTCGGCGAAGATCACGCGCTTGGGCTCCGCCTTCACTTGCGCGTAGACGTTGGTCAGCACTGACGTGGTGGGGTTGAGCCGGCTCTTGAGCTGATGGCGGTAAGCGTCGAAATCCTCGATCGCGGCCTGGGCGACGCCGCTGTCCATCGCCGCCTTGGCCACGGCCGAAGGCACCACTTCCATCAGCCGCGGATCGAACGGCGCGGGGATGATGTAGTCGCGCCCGAACTGGTGGTTCTTGCCGTAAGCGGCGGCCACTTCCTCGGGCACCTGCTCGCGCGCCAGCTCGGCGATGGCACGGGCGGCGGCGATCTTCATCTCTTCGTTGATCGCGGTCGCGCGCACGTCAAGGGCGCCGCGGAAGATGAAGGGGAAGCCAAGGACGTTGTTGACCTGGTTCGGATAGTCTGAGCGCCCGGTGGCGACGATCGCGTCGGGACGCACCGCCTTGACCTCGGGCGGGGTGATCTCGGGGTCGGGGTTGGCCATCGCGAAGATGATCGGCTGGTCGGCCATGTTGCGGACCATGTCCTGCGTCACCGCGCCCTTGGCCGAGAGGCCCAGGAAGATGTCCGCGCCGGTCAGCGCCTCGGCCAGGGTGCGCTTATCCGTCTCGATCGCATGCGCCGACTTGAACTGGTCGACATTCTCCCGGCCCTTGTAGATCACGCCCTTGGTGTCGCACACGATCACGTTTTCGTGCCGCACGCCCATCGACTTGATCAGCGCGGTGCAGGCGAGCGCCGAGGCGCCGGCGCCGTTCACCGCGACCTTCACGTCTTCAAGCTTGCGGCCGGTGATGAAGCAGGCGTTGAGCACGCCGGCCGCGGCGATGATCGCGGTGCCGTGCTGGTCATCGTGCATGACCGGGATGTTCATGCGTTCGCGCAGGGCCTGCTCGATGATGAAGCACTCGGGCGCCTTGATGTCTTCCAGGTTGATGCCGCCGAAGCTCGGCTCCATCAGCGCGACGGCTTCGATAAAGGCCTGCGGGTCCTCGGTGGCGAGCTCGATGTCGATCGAGTCGACGTCGGCGAAGCGCTTGAACAGCACCGCCTTGCCTTCCATCACCGGCTTCGAGGCGAGCGCCCCCAGATTGCCCATGCCCAGGATCGCGGTGCCGTTGGAGATGACGGCGACCAGGTTGCCCTTCGCGGTGTATTCATAGGCATCGCCCGGATTGTCGGCGATGGCCTGCACCGGCACCGCGACACCGGGCGAGTAGGCCAGGCTCAGGTCACGCTGCGTGGCCATCGGCTTGGACGCGATGATCTCGATCTTACCAGGCCGAATGGTGCGATGGTAGAACAGGGCTTCACGATCGGTGAACTGCACTCTGGTTTCGTCGGACACGCGCAACCTTTCCATCTCGTCGGATTCGGCACCGGTCCCGCTCGCGCGGCCCCGTCGCGGTTCGCGGCCGGCAAGGCCAAACCGCGACGCTGGCCGCCCCGTAACCAATGTTGCCGAGTCTTGGTAGGGGAAAGCGGGTCCTGCACGGCTTCTCGAATCGTCTGCAAGGGCGCTAACCGTGCGAGCGATGACAGCCGGCGCAGCTCCCACCCCGATGATGGCCCAGTATCTTGCCCTGCGCGAGGAAGCGGGCGACTGCCTGCTCTTCTACCGCATGGGGGACTTCTTCGAGCTGTTTTTCGAGGACGCCCGCAAGGCTGCGGCGATCCTGGACATCGCGCTGACCACGCGCGGAGAGCATGGCGGCGAGCCGATCCCGATGTGCGGGGTGCCGGTCCATTCGGCCGAAAGCTATCTGGCCCGATTGATCCGGGCGGGATGCCGGGTCGCGATTGCCGAGCAGACGGAAACGCCCGCCGAGGCGAAGAAGCGGGGCGGCTCCAAGGCGCTGGTCGCGCGCGACATCGTGCGCTTCGTCACCGCGGGTACGCTGACCGAAGAGGCCCTGCTTGAGCCGCGCCGTGCCAACGTGCTGGCCGCGGTATGCGAGATGCGCGGCGCTGTGGGCCTGGCTGCGTGCGACGTTTCCACCGGTCGCATGGAACTGGAGGAATGCCCGCCCGACCGGCTGAGTGCTGCGCTAGCCCGGATCGGCGCGAGCGAGCTGGTCGTGCCGGAAGGGTGGGACGGGGCCCCGGCGGATGCCATCGGCCGACCGGCGCGCGACTTTGCCAGCGATGCCGGCGAGGCGCGACTGAGGGACCTGCACGGCGTTGCCACGCTGGATGGCTTCGGGACCTTCTCGCGCGCGATGCTGGCCGCCGCCGGTGGGCTTATCGCCTATCTGGAGCATGCCGGGCGCGGCAAGCTGCCGTTGCTGCTGCCGCCCGAGGCGCGCGGGAGCGGCACGACACTGGCGATGGACGAGGCGACGCGGGCGAGCCTGGAGATTCTCGAGTCCTCGCAAGGGGGGCGCAAGGGCAGCTTGATCGATGCGATCGATCGTTGCGTCACCGGGGCTGGTGCGCGCCAGCTGGCCGAGGACTTGTCCGCCCCGCTGACTGACAAGGTGGCGATCGGCGAGCGGCTGGAACTGGTCGCCTGGTTCCATGCCGACGCCTTGCTGCGCGAGGATGTGCGGGCCGCCTTGCGCGCGTTGCCCGACATCGGGCGAGCGCTGGGCCGGATCGTGGCAGGACGGGGTTCTCCCCGCGACCTCGGGCAGCTTCGTGACGGCCTGGGCGGCGCCTGGCGGCTGCATGAGCGGCTGGCGGTCTTGCCCGAGGTGCCCACGCTGCTCGCCCGCTTGCTGCCCGGTCTTGCGGGCCATGGACCGCTGGTCGATCTGCTGTCGCGCGCGCTGGTGGCGTCGCCGCCGACCGAGCGGGGGCAAGGCGGCTACATCGCCGAGGGCTATGACGCCGAGCTGGACGACCTGCGCCGGACCGCCGGCAACGCGCGGCGTGCCATTGCCGCGCTGGAGGCGAAGTACCGCGAGGAGACCGGGCTTCCGGCGCTGAAGGTCAAGCACAACAATGTGCTGGGCTACTTCGTGGAAGTGCCGCAGCGCCACGCCGACAAGCTGCTGCTGCCCGACAGCGGCTTTACTCACCGCCAGACGATGGCTGGCGCGATGCGGTTCAACGCGCTGGCGCTGCACGAGGAGGCCAGCCGCATCGCCGAAGCGGGCGGGCGGGCGATGGCGGCGGAGGAATCGCACTTCGAGCAACTGGTGGCGGCCGCCGTCGCCGCGCGCAACGCGGTGGCCGCCACCGCTGCGGCGCTGGCCCGGATCGACGTTGCGGCAGGCCAGGCGGAGCGCGCGGCGCAAGGCGGCTGGTGCCGGCCCGAGATCGTCGATGAGCCTTGCCTGGAGGTCGAGGCGGGCCGCCATCCGGTCGTGGAGGCCGCGCTGGCCGCTGACACGCGGGGCGGTGGAGCGCGCTTCGTCGCCAACGACTGCCGGCTGGGGCCACAGGACCGCTTATGGCTGATCGGCGGCCCCAACATGGGCGGCAAGTCCACGTTCCTGCGCCAGAATGCGCTGATCGTGCTGCTGGGGCAGGCGGGCGGCTACGTTCCCGCCCGATCGGCGCGCATCGGCCTGGTCGACCGACTGTTCAGCCGCGTCGGCGCCTCGGACAACCTGGCGCGGGGGCGGTCGACCTTCATGGTCGAGATGGTGGAAACGGCTGCGATCCTCTCGCAGGCCACGGACCGCAGCTTCGTGATCCTGGACGAGGTGGGGCGCGGAACGTCGACTTACGACGGCCTGGCGCTGGCCTGGGCGGTGGCGGAGGCGGTTCACCAGACCAACCGCTGCCGGTGCCTGTTCGCCACTCATTACCATGAACTCTCCCGACTGGCTGAGACGTGCGATGCGCTGTCGCTTCACCATGTCCGCGCCCGCGAGTGGAAGGGGGAACTGGTGCTGCTGCACGAGCTGGCCTCCGGCCCGGCGGACCGCAGCTATGGCCTCGCCGTCGCGCGCCTTGCAGGGGTGCCGGCGAATGTCGTCTCCCGGGCCAAGGCGGTGCTCGACAAGCTGGAGAAGGGACGGGCGGAGACGGGGGGCCTCGCCGCAGGGCTTGGCGACCTGCCGCTGTTCGCAGCCGCCAACGCAGCGCGCGAGGAAGCCTGCGATACCTTGCGCGATGCCTTGCGCGAGCTGGACGTCGATTCGCTGAGCCCGCGCGAGGCGCTGGACAAGCTGTACGAACTGAAGCGAGAGGCGAATGCCGAGGGCTAGAGAGCGCGCCTGACGGCCGGGCGCGGGCAAGCGTTGTTTTTTGCCGGGGTTCCCCCGCCACGAAATCACTCTAGCCCGCCGGCGCACCGCCGCTTAGTTTCCGCGTTTCAGTTCACCAAGGAATTCCCCGGTCGATGCACGTTGCTTACAGCCTTCTCGGCATCGTCCTGATCCTGGCTCTCGCGTTTCTGCTTTCGACTGACCGCCGTGCCATTCGGCCGCGCGTGGTGCTGGCCGCGTTCGCCTTGCAGGCGGGCTTCGCGGCACTGGTCCTTTACGTGCCGTTCGGGCGCGCTGTCCTGGGCGGTGCCGCCAAGGGCGTGGAGAGCCTGCTGGGCTATGCCCAGGCGGGGGTGGAGTTCCTGTTCGGCAATCTTGCGAGCCCGGAGGTCGGCGGCACTAGCTTTGCCATCGCGGCGCTGCCGGTGATCGTCTTCTTCGCCTCGCTGATTTCCATCCTCTACTACTTGCGGATCATGCCGCTGGTGATCCGCTGGATCGGCGGCGGGCTGGAGAAGATCACCGGCATCTCCAAGATCGAGAGCTTGTCGGCCGCGTCCAACATCTTCGTCGGGCAAAGCGAATCGCCGCTGGTGGTGCGCCCTTACTTGGCCTCGCTCACGCCTTCGCAGCTGTTCTGTCTGATGACGGTGGGTCTGGCGGGTGTCGCCGGCACGATCCTTGCCGCCTATGCCAGCATGGGCATCCGCATCGATTACCTGGTGGCTGCCGCGTTCATGTCGGCGCCCGGGGGCATCTTCATGGCCAAGATGATCATGCCCGACCCCCGCCCGACCGATGCGGTGGGCAGGGCCCCCGGCGAGCAGGTGCCCGAGCAGGTGCCCGAGGAAGTGCCGCTGGAAGTGCCGCAGGACGACGAGCGGCCTGCGAACATTATCATGGCCGCGGCGCAGGGTGCGCAGACCGGTGTCAGCCTGGCGGTCGCGGTCGGTGCGATGGTCTTGGCCTTCGTTGCCCTGATCGCTCTGGCGAACGGCCTGGTCGGTTGGGTCGCGAGCTGGTTCGGCGCCAGCGACGTCACTTTCCAGCTCTTGCTGGGGTACATCTTCGCGCCGATCTTCTACCTGCTGGCGACGCCTGACTGGAACGAGGCGCTCCAGGCCGGCGGGCTGTTCGGCACCAAGATCGTGCTCAACGAGTTCGTCGCATTCATCGAACTGGGGCAGGACAGCGGGCTGTCGGCGCGCACGGTCGCGGTGGTGACCTTTGCCTTGTGCGGGTTCGCCAATTTCTCCTCGATCGCGATCCAGATGGCGGTGACGGGAGGGCTGGCTCCAAACCAGCGGCCGGTGATCGCCCGGCTTGGCATGAGGGCCCTTGCTGCCGGCAGCTTGTCCAACTTGATGAGCGCGGCGCTTGCGGGGTTGTTCCTGGGGCCGTTATGATCCTCCCGCGGGCCGTTCGCGGCCGGCGTCATCACCGCATCGGCGCAAGGAACCCGGGATGAACCGCAAGAACTACCACGATCGCTACGGGCCGGTTGCCCTGGTCACCGGCGCCTCCTCTGGTATCGGCCTCGCCTTTGCGGAGGAACTGGCGGAGCGCGGGTTCGACTTGGTGGTCACTGCCCGGCGCACGGCGCGGCTGGAGGCTCTGGCCGAGCGGCTGGCCACCTCGCACGGTACGTCGACCTTGGTGATCGGCGCCGATCTGGCCGATCCCGACGCCCCGGAGCGGATCGCGGAAGCCACGCGCGACTGTCCGATCGGGCTTGTCGTCAGCAACGCCGGCTTCAACATCAAGGGCGCCTTCGAGACGAAGGACGCCGCCCACATGGCCAAGATGCTGATGGTGAACTGCCATGCGCCCATGCAGATGGCCCATCGTTTCCTACCCCGCCTGAAGGCGAACGGCCGAGGGGGCATCGTGTTCACCTCGAGCGTCGAGGGCCTTATCGGCTGTCCCTATTCCACTGCCTATTCCGCTTCCAAGGCGCTGGTCGTCGCGCTTGGCGAGGGCTTGTGGGGCGAGGCGATCGGGACCGGGGTCGACGTGCTGACGCTCTGCCCCGGCGCGACCGAGAGCGAGGCGACGGCCGGCATGGAAGGGATCGGCGAACTTCAGCCCGCAGCCGAGGTCGCCCGGATGGCGCTGGACAACCTGGAGAACGGCCCCGTTCTGGTGCCGAGCGAGCGCTACCGGGTGATGTTCGAGCAATTGGGGGCGCTGCCTCGCCGCGAGGCGCTTACCCGGATGGCGCACAGCATGAAGGCGCGGGGTTGATGGCGCTGGGTTGAAGGCAGGGCTGAAGGCACTGGGCTGAAGGCACTGGGCTGAAGGCGGGCGGTCTGAGCGCACGGTTACGATCGGAGGCGCGCCGCCGGGCCAGGGAGGTCCATGCCAGGGAGGTCCATTGTGGGACATCGGCCGCCGAGACGATGGCTAGGCGATCGGGCATGATTCGCTAATGTACGGTCCTGGCTGAATGGCCGGGGGGCAACAGTGGCGACGTTGGCAGCGACGGCATACGAGGGCGGCGGCAGGCCGATCAGTCGCAAACTCAGCATTGCGCTGGATGGCGCGCGCGCGATCGCGGCGTTTTACGTCTTCCTGCATCATGTGGTGAATGCGCGTCTGGAGCCGGCCTCGCCGCCGCTGCTGATGCGGTTTGGTCAGGAAGCCGTGCTGGTCTTCTTCCTGTTGAGCGGCTTCGTGATCTTCGCGAACGAGCGTACCCGCGCCTTGCGACCTCAGGGCTACTACCTGCGGCGCCTGCGCAAGATCTACCCGCCGATGTTGCTGGCGATCGTTGTGTCGACCCTGGTGGCTTTGGCGCAGGGGCAATTCGCCGCCCTCTTCGATGCCCGCCAGCTGGCGGCCACGCTGTTGAACCTGCAGGACATTTCCAAGCTGAAGCCCGGGGTCATCGCCGATCCGTACATGCTCAACGATCCCTTGTGGTCGCTGGCCTACGAGGCGCTGTTCTACGCGATCTTTCCCCTGGTGATGATCGCCTGGAGCCGCTGGCCGGCCTATACCGAGCACGCGATCGGCCTGGGCTGCTGCCTGCTCTACGTGCTCTTCGCGATGATGCCGGGGCACTTCCTGCTGGTGGGGGCTTATTTCCTCGTCTGGTGGTGCGGGGCGATGGCCGCGCGGGCCTGGCAAGCAGGCGGGACGAACGTTCTGGCGATGGCACGCAGCTATGCCTGGTTGCTGGCACTTTGTGCCGTGGCGGCGGTGGTCGTGAAGTTCGTCGGCTATCGCGGGCTGGGATATTATCCGGTGCTTCAGCTTCGCCATTTCGCCATGGGGGCGCTGATCCTGGCGCTGTTCTTCGGACCTTTGGGACGGGTGCTGGCCGGCTGGCTGCAGCCGCTGGGGCCGGTGGCCAAGTGGGTCGCCAGCATCTCCTACGGGGTCTACGTCCTGCACTATCCGCTGCTGGTGCAGTGGCGGTATTCCTATTCGCTGACCGGCCTGGTGGTCGCCCTGGTGCTGTTGCTGGCGCTGGCCTGGTGGGTGGAGCGGGTCCTGCCCCGCTACCTGCCCAAGGCGCCCCGAACCTGAGCCCGGACCTGGAAAAGCGACGCTGCCCCCTGCGGCCCGTTAGGCCTTGTGGTGTTCGACCAGGCTCAGGAACCTCGCCATCCAGCCACCCAGGAAATCGCGCGAGGCGGGGCTGATGGCTCCGTCCTCGGAAACCAGGCCCTCCTTCCACTGGATATAGGCTTCGGGCTGATCGAGCACCGGCATGTCGAGGTAAGCCAGTACCATCCGCAGGTGGGACTGGGCCAGCGCCGTGCCGATTTGCCCGATCGAGGTGCCGATGACACCTGCCGGCTTGCCGGCCCAGACGCTCTGCCCGTACGGCCGCGAGCCGTGGTCTATGGCGTTCTTGAGCACGCCGGGGATCGAGCGGTTGTATTCCGGGGTCACGAAAAGAGCGCCGTCGCAGCTGCGCACCAGGTCGCGCAGGGCGACGACTGGCGCGGGCGGATGGTCGTCCTGGTCCTGGTTGTAGAGCGGCAGGCCGCCGAGGTCGGCCTCGACGAATTCGACGCCGCGCGCTTCGGCCAGCTGAGTGAGCCCCCGGGCGAGCAAGCGGTTGTACGAACCTTCGCGCAGCGAGCCGACGAGGACGCAGATCTTGGACATGGGGCCTCCAGTGCTTTCATGGGGCAACCCGTGCGCCCGCCGGACGTTCCCGCCCGACATTCCCGCCGTCCGTGGCTGGCGGACGTTCCCGGCCTTGTGCCGCCGACGCGATCGGCCGCTTGTCAGTGGATCGCGATGACCCCGTCGACAGCGCGCCACTCGCTTGGTCCGATGAGGTGCTGGTGCGCGACGCGGACCGAGTGGAGAGGCCCTTCGATCTCGCTGCTCCAGTAGTCCAGGAAGCGCTTCAGGATGGGGAAGCGCGGCGCCACGTCGTATTGCTGGAAGGCGAAGAGTTGGATCAGCCTGGGGTGGTCGGGCAGGTAGTAGTGGATCTCGACCGTGGAGAGACCGTAGCCCTCAAGCTGCTTCAGGAAATCGCTACTTGCCATAGCCCTCCTTCTCGCACCGCTCCGTCCATGCGGTGCAGCGAGAGAAGGATGGCATACCGTGAAGAGCAGTCAAGCCGATCGCATTACGCGCTTTTCGGCCGCCGGGGCACGGGCGGGCGATGGTAGCTGACATCGCTCCGGTCGCGGGCGGCCTGGCATGGGGCCTCGGGGGTGTAAGCGGTGGAAGGCGCAGGGGCGAGGCCGGCCCGGGGTACGTCGTAAGTCCCCTCGACGATGGTCACCCGGTTTGCGATCCGCCATTCGCCGCTCCGCCGCTGGAGGTGATCGACGTAGCGGCCGGTCGACATGAAGTGCGGCCCCTGCGCGGTGACGCCGGAGAAGTGGTAGTACGTCTCGCAGTAGGCATCGTCGCCCTGCAGGTCGCAGACGTGATTGAGGATCGCGTGCTGGGTGGCTTCGAACATCAGCGTCGTCCCGTCGGCCCAGGCGATGAAGTCGTCCGGGCTGCCGACGAAGTGGCCGTGGTCCTCGATCGCATGCTCCCAGTAGCAGGAGCGGACGAGCGCATTGTCCAGCCGGTCCAGCCCGCGGGCGTAGCGCAGCAGGACCTGGTGAATCTGGTGGCGATCCGCCAGTTCGGCGAGCGTGGTTTCGGTCATGGCCTGTTCCCCTCTCTCGTCAGTCGGCGAAGAATTCGGTCAGCATCGGCGCCAGCAGCGGCCAGCGTTCGAAGCGCCCGCGCCGGTTGGCAGGGTCGATCGGGAAGGTGGAGACATAGTTCCATTCCTGGTCGCCCCACGGCGGTTCCACCAAGGTCGAATTCGGCAGCAGTTCGTGGGTCCATTCCGAGGTGCGGCGGGTATGCGCCATATCGCTCTTGCCCGAGCGGAAGGTGAGGATCGGCATCGTCAGGCGGGCGAAGTCCGCCGCTTCCATGCCCGGCACGGGCGAACTGTCGCTATAAGCGAAGGCCTTGCCCCAGCGCTGCATGGTGTCGATGTACTGCTCCGGGTCCTGCGCCAGCAGGATGTCACGAATCTTGGGGTTCGCGGCGATTTGCGGCGCCCAGCTCGGCAGTTCCACCACGGCTTCCATTCCACCCTTGGAAGCCGCGGCGATCTGATCTCCGCAATAGAACCAGGCCAGGCCCGCCAGGCCGACCGGGCCGCCGCTGATCCACCAGATGGCGATCTTGCGGACATTCTCGGGCATCCTTGCCGCGGCCATGAGGGTGATACGCGAGCCCGCCGAGCCGCCCGCCAGGCGTATGGCCTTCAGCCCCAGCTCCCGCACCAGGCCCACCAGCGCCTCGGCGTTCATCACCGATTCGGAAGGAGCGGTGAAGGCGATGTCCGAGGCGCCGCAGCCAGGCCGGTCCCACAGCAGGACGCGATACCCGGCATCGGCCAGCCTGGCGCCCAGTTCGGGCACCCCGGCGGTGTCGCGCGGATAGCGACCGCCGGGTGTCAGAACCAGTGGCGGCGCGCCTTCATCGCCGATCAGCTCGTAGTCGAGCGTGAGGCCGTCCACCTCGATCTTGGCCAAGTCATCTCTCCCGTAACCCGATATTGTCTTTGCCGCTTTCCTTGCAGGAGAACGGCTGGAAGTCACGCCATAGCGTCGACCGGCTCCTGCGCGGCCGGATCGGTTTCCCACCGGCCCAGGCCGTAGTCCCCGGCGATCGTGGTGCGGTACATCAGACGCTCCTCGTCCGGATTGTTGCCCGAGACGCAGTGGAGCATCCGGGTATTGTCCCAGATCACCATGTCGCCCTCGCGCCACTTGTGGTGATAGCTGCAGGTCTCGCCGACGCGGTTGATCGTCTGGCACACCTCTTCCAGCAGCGCGTCGCCATCGGCGTTCTCTTCACCCACGAAGCCGGAGGCCATGTAGTTCGAAACGTGGAGCACTTTCTCTCCGGTCGGGCGGTTCCAGACCGCGGGGTGGATCGCGCGGGGCATCGCGGCGACCTGCTCGGCGAACGAGGCCGGGAGCGGCTTGGGCTCTACCATCCGGTACTGCGCCGGGCGGCCGAACTTGAGCTGGTCGTACTGCGTGGCGAGCGTGTAGATGACCTCGCGGTCCACCAGCTTTTCGCGCAAGTCAGCCGGGAAGGCGTGCCACAGGGCAACCCCGTCAAGGAAGCCGGTGATGCCGCCTTCCTCGACCCGTTCCACCGAGCGGAGGACGCCGGCACGGTTCAGTTCGTTGTTGTAGCAATGGTCGAAGTGCCAGGGCAGCCAGTGCGACACGGTGCGGCCGTCCACTTCCACGATGCCCTGGCCCCGGCGGCTGCGAATCTCGATGACGCCGGGCATCCGGTTCGCATCGACGCGGCTGACGCCCTTGACCGGGTGTTCCTTCAGCGGGCCGAAGCAGGAACTGATCGCCAGCTGCATCTGGTCAGTCTGCTCCACATCCTCGAACACGATCATGCCGTGCTGCACGAAGAGATCGTCGATCTCCCGGCGGGTGTTCGCGTCGTCCAGGGCCTGCAGCGTCAGGCCGCCGATGCGGATGCCGAAAGGAAGCGAGGGGTCAAGCGGGGTGACGGTGAAGGCGGACATGGCATTCTCTCCTTGCAAACCGACCTTGCGCCGCAGCCAGATCGGATTACATTGTAATACATCGTATTGAATAGTGACATGGTATTGCGAGGCAGGATGGCCGTCAAGAGAAGCCAGAGCGCGGGCCGGATGCTCAGCGTGTTCGAGGCGATCGCTGCGCGCCAGCCGGTGGGCGTGAGCGCGCTGGCGCGGGACCTGGGGGCGGACAAGAGCGCGGTGCAGCGCGATCTCATGACGCTGGCGGACGCGGGCTGGATCCGCCCCGCCCCGGGCCATGCCGGGCAATGGGAGCTGACGCTGCGGATCCTGACCCTGGCGCACACCCCCCATTCCAGCAACGACCTGCGGCGGCGCGCGCGACCTGTGCTGGAGGGCTTGCGTTCGCAGACCGGAGAGACCGCTTACCTCACGGTACCGGACGGCGGGCGCTTCGTGGTGATCGATGCGGTCGAGAGCCCGCAGGTGCTGCGGATGGTGCCGCCGGTCGGGCTGGTGGTGCCGATGGAGGGCAGCGCCACTGCGCGCGCGGTGCTACCCTGGCTGGACGCGAGCGAGCAGGCCCGGCTCCTGGGGAAGCAACCCGACGCGGCGTTGCAGGCGGAGTTCGCCGCCACCCGCCGCCAGGGCTACGCGGTGAACGACGGAGACATCGTGCCCGAGGCCTTTGCCCTGGCCTCTGCCGTGCTGGGAGGCGACGATCGCCCGCTGGGGGCGCTGGTGCTGACCGGGCCGACCGAGCGGCTGGGGCCTGAGCGCCGGCAGGAGCTGGGACGACAGCTGGTGGCCGCCGCCCAGTCGCTGCGGCCGATCGCGGGGTAGGAGCGCGCCGCGACCGCTGGAGCCGTCAAGCGGGTCGGGCTCCGCCCTGACGCAGGTCAGGCAGTGACCGCAGCCGGGTTGGCGGCGCATTCGTCGCTGGCGGCATCGTCGCCGCCGCCGACCAGCGCGATCGCCAGGAAGCCTGCAACCACCAGCACGACGAAGCCGATCGTCACCAGGCCGAGGTACTTGTCGATGAACTTCTTGATCGGGGCGCCGAACAGGCGAAACAACACGCCCACGATCATGAAGCTGATCGAGCGCGAGATCAGGCTGGCGACGATGAACACCGGCAGGCTCATGCCGATGAAACCCGCGGTGACGGTCAGCAGCTTGAAGGGGATCGGCGTCGCGCCCTTCATGATGATGATTTCCGCGCCGTAGGCCCGCAGGTAGCAGGCCGCCTTGGGGAAGCTTTCCGCCAGCCCCAGCGCACGCAGCAGCGCCTCGCCGAAAGCCTCGTAAGCGAGGGCGCCGATGGCGTAACCAAGGAGGCCGCCGGCCACCGATGCCAGGGTGGCGATAGCGGCGAAGCGAATCGCCTTCTTCGGTTCCGCCAGGCACATCAGGCCCAGCAGCGGATGGGGCGGAACGGGGAAGAAGCTCGCTTCCATGAACGCGAAGGCGGCAAGCCACCAGCTGGCGTGCGGATGCGCGGCCTTCGCCATCGTCCAGTTGTAGAGCCGGCGCAGCATTGGATTCCCCCGGGTGATCCCTCGGGTGCTGCGTAGCAGCAATAGCAGGCGGAGCAAGTCGGGGACCACAACGGAAATTTCCGCTTGACTTTTCCTGCGATCGAGTACATACCAAGAACATGAGGGCAGTAGCCCCCGGGTCCGCCCGATCGCGGAACAAGCATTCATCCAGGAGCGAAACCATGGTGGACACCCCGGTGTCGGCCGCTGCCTCCGCGACGCTGACGCGCGCGGGGCGGGCGGCTGCCGAGAAGCGCTGGCGCAAGGCGTTCCTGGAGACGCTGGCGGCCACTTCCAACGTTGCTGCCTCCGCCCGCGCGGCCAAGGTGCCGCCGGCCCGCGCTTACGACGCGCGGCGCAAGGACCCCGCGTTCCACCGCGCCTGGCAGGAAGCGCTATGCGAGGGCTACGAGCACCTGGAAATGGAAACGCTCCAGCGGCTGCGCGAAGGCGAGATCAAGCGCGCTGCCGGTGCCAAGGTGGGCGTGCGCGTCTACGACAATGCCACCGCCCTGCGGTTGCTGGCCGCGCACCGCGAATCGGTGACCCGGCAGCAGGCGATCCGCGGGTACAGCGATGCCGGCGAGCTGATCGCCCAGATCAATGCCCGGATCGCCAAGCTGCGCCGCCCGGTGCCGGTTCTGGAGCTTGCTTCGCAGGCTCGCCCGGCCGAGCAGGCCGAACCGGCGGCGTGCGACGACGAGACTGGCGGCGAGACTGGCGATGTGTGACATCGACCTCAATCGCGCCTGGATCGAGGCGGATGACGCCGAGCGCGAGGCCGAAGTGCGCGCGATGACCCCCGACCAGCGCCAGGAGGTGATGACCAACTGGCATGCCTGGGGCCGGGCGGCGCAGAAGCCGCCGCGCGGTGACTGGCGGCTATGGGTGATCATGGCGGGCCGGGGCTTTGGCAAGACGCGTGCGGGCGCCGAATGGGTACGCAGCGTCGCGGAGACAACGCCGGATGCCCGCATCGCGCTGGTGGCGGCTTCGCTGCACGAGGCGCGCACGGTGATGGTGGAGGGGGAGAGCGGCCTGCTGGCTGTCAATCCGGAGCACCGCCGGCTGGTGTTCGAGCCCTCGCTTCGCCGGGTCCAATGGTCCAATGGCGCGCAGGCGACGCTCTATTCCGCCGCCGAACCGGAATCGCTTCGCGGCCCGCAGCACAGCCATGCCTGGTGCGACGAAGTGGCGAAGTGGGACGGTGCGTCCGGACGGGCGACCCGGGCCTGGGACAATCTTACGCTGGGCCTGCGGCTGGGCGAGGATCCGAAGATGGTCGTCACCACCACCCCCCGCCCGGTCCCGCTGCTGCGGCGGCTGCTCCAGTCTCCGGGCGCGATAGTGACCGGCGGCAGGACGGAGGACAACAACGGCAACCTGCCCGAATCCTACGTGCGCGACGTGCGCCTCAGCTTCGGCCGCTCGCTGATGGGCCGTCAGGAGCTGGACGGCGAACTGGTGGAGGACCTGCCGGGCTCATTGTGGACGCGAGAGATGATCGAGGCTTGCCGCGAGGGCGCCGCGCCGCTGCTGTCGCGTGTGGTGGTGGGCGTCGATCCGCCTGTCTCCGGGCACGGCGATGCCTGCGGCATCGTGGTTGCCGGGATCGGCGAGGACGGGGTGGCGCACGTGCTGCACGACGGTTCGCTGGTCCGGCCCACCCCGGACCGCTGGGCGCGCAAGGTCGCGCGGCTGGCGGCGGTGTGGAATGCCGACCGCGTGATTGCAGAGGCGAACCAGGGCGGGGCGATGGTGGGCAGTGTCCTGCGCGCCGCCGATGTGGCGCTGCCGGTCAAGCTGGTCCACGCCCGCCAGGGCAAGGCCGCCCGGGCAGAGCCGATCGCTGCACTCTACGAAGGCGGGCGGATCCGCCATGCCGGCGCGTTCCCGGCGCTGGAAGACGAGATGTGCGGCCTGATCACGGGCGGCGGCTACGAAGGCCCGGGGCGTTCCCCGGATCGGGCCGATGCGCTGGTCTGGGCGCTGACCGAACTGATGCTGGGCCGGCGCGGGGACCCGCGCGTGCGCCGGCTGGACCTGTCCTGACCCGGCCGGCCCGCCAGGACAGCCATCACAGGAGCCTTCCCACCGCGGGAGAGGCCCAAGACCTTCCAATTCGCGAAAGGACCGCAATGTCGTTCGTCCAGTCCCTCGTCGCCGCGCTCAAGGGGGCCGACAAGCGCGTGCCGCTGGCGCGGGGCACGTCATCGCCCTGGTACGTTGCCGAGCAGCGCCGCGCGCCCT
>Ga0233380_1000673_pt1 | contig 17155 bp, 15 predicted proteins | sample ElkDunMinimDraft_9_FD_191541 | JGI IMG/M metagenome (GOLD analysis project Ga0233380, IMG submission 191541) | Fecal eukaryotic communites from dung pellets of Tule Elk in California, USA - Elk Dung F36 | ecosystem: Host-associated > Mammals > Digestive system > Large intestine > Fecal | place... | reverse complement strand
TCGTCCGCGGTCGAATAGAGTCCGCCGCCACCGGAGAACAGGGTGGGGATATCCAGCCAGGACGGGTTGCCCTCGGCGCGCTCCAGTTGTCCCTCATCGGATCGCTCGTAGCGCATCACCAGGCGTGACTGCTTGGCAGCCGGTACGACGAAGGCAGTGTCTTCCATGCCCAAAGGCGCGAACAGACGCTCCTGGAGGAATTGATCGAAGGTCATGCCGGAGGCGACTTCCACGATGCGCCCGAGTGTCTCGATGCCAGCCAGCAGGCTGTAGCTCCACTGCGAACCCGGCTGAAACTCGAGCGGGGTACGACCGAGGCTGGGAATATAAGTGGCCAGATCGAGGGATCCATCCCTGGGCGAAATGCTGCTGGATATGCCATAGACCTGGCCACTGCCCAGTCCGGAGGTGTGGGTGAGCAGGTCGCGCACGGTGATCTCCCGCTCGGCCGGCATTGTATAGTAGGCCGGGAGTTGGCCGCGGGGTGTGGGCCGGGACTCGTCAATCACCGCCACCTGGGTGTCGATGAATTCCGGGATGAAGCGCGACACCGGGTCGGAGAGGCGTACCTTGCCCTCCTCCATCAGCATCAGGATGGCGACACCGGTGACCGGCTTGCTCATGGAAGCCATGCGGAAAATGGCGTCCCGCCGCATGGGCTCCTCGTTCTCTCTGTCCATCCATCCCTGACTTTCAAGGTGCACGATTTCTCCGTGGCGTGCCACCATGGTGACAGCTCCGGAAATCTGCTGATCGGCAATATAACGATCGATCAGCGCGTCAACGCGATCGAGGCGCTCCGCTGACATACCGGCGTCTTCAGGGGTTGCGTTGGGAAGTGTGGCGGCGGTTGCGGCCAGCGAGCCCAGCGACAGGATAAGCGTCAGGCTGCAGAGAACAGGGGGCGTGGATTTCATCGAAGTATCTCGCTATTGTTAGTCGATCAGATTCGGAACGGGGTAATGTGCATTGAACCAGATTCTTTTAGGCAAAGGTGATGAGCCAGTTAATCTGCTGGGCCAGTATGGCAACCGTCATGGATTGATTGCAGGCGCCACAGGCACCGGCAAGACCATCTCTTTGCTGGTCCTGGCTGAAGGCTTCTCGCGCATGGGCGTTCCGGTGTTCATGGCGGATATCAAGGGTGATGTCTCCGGCATGGCCAAATCCGGCACCATGAACGACAAGATCGGGGAGCGGGTAGCCCATATAGGTGTCGAAGGATACGTCAACGAAGCCAACCCTGTCATCTTCTGGGACATATACGGCAAGCTCGGTCATCCGGTGCGGGCAACGGTGAGCGAAATGGGGCCGAGCCTGCTCAGTCGCATCCTCCAGCTCAACGATACCCAGTCCGGCGTGCTGGAGATCGCCTTCAAGTTGGCGGATGACCAGGGCCTGCTGTTGCTCGATCTTGATGACCTGCGAACGTTGCTCGGCTTCGTGGCGGAGAACCGCAAGGATATCTCCAGCGAGTATGGCCTGGTCAGCGCGCAGTCCATTGGCGCCATTCAGCGCTCCCTGTTGTCGCTGGAGCGCGAAGGTGGAAAGAGCCTGTTCGGCGAGCCGGCGCTGGAACTGGGCGACCTGATGCGCACGGACCTCAGTGGGCGTGGCATCATCAGCATTCTCGCCGCCGACCAGCTGATCATGAAGCCCCAGTTGTACTCCAGCTTCCTGTTGTGGCTGCTTTCCGAGCTGTTCGAGAACCTGCCCGAAGTGGGAGACCTGGAGAAACCCAAGCTGGTGTTTATCTTCGACGAGGCGCACCTGCTGTTCGATGACGCACCGCCCGCGCTCATGCAGCGTGTAGAGCAGGTTGTCCGGATCATTCGCTCAAAAGGCATCGGAGTCTACTTCTGCTCGCAGTCGCCGGATGATATTCCGGACGAGATTCTTGGTCAGCTGGGTAACCGTATCCAGCATGCCCTGCGGGCATTCACACCGCGGGACCAGAAGGCCGTGCGCTCGGCCGCAGAAACCTTTGTGGCCAATCCTGGGCTGAACGTGGCGGAGGTAATTACCCAGTTGGGCGTAGGCGAGGCGCTGGTGTCGACGCTACAGGAGAAAGGGGTGCCGATGCCCGTCGAACGCACAATCATTGCGCCTCCCCGGTGTTATATGGGTGCGCTCACAGAGACTGAGCGTGCGGCGGTGCGCGAGCGCAGCCCCCTGGGCGTCAAGTACGATACAGCGCTTAATCGCGAATCGGCGCACGAGATTCTGACCAGGCGCGCAGAGGAAATGGTGGCGGGGGAACAAGAGGCGGCGCAGGAACAGGCAAAGCCGGCCTCCCGCAAGGAGCCTGTGAAGGAAAAAGAAAGCAGCGCCCTCAGCGACCTGCTGTGGGGAACGGGTCGTCGCCAGGGGGTGGCGGAGTCGATGGCCAAGTCAGCGGCAAGAACGGTGGGCAACCAGCTCGGCAGGCAGATCCTGCGTGGATTGCTGGGCGGCATCCTCGGCGGATCCAAGCGTCGCTGATCTGGCTGGCGCGGCGCTCAGCTCTTGCGGTGAAAAGCCACGCAGAACCTGACGTTGCCGTCCGCGCGCACGTGGTGCAGCATTTCCGGCACCACGATGCCGATAACGCCGGGGATCAGCACAAATTCCCGTCCGTCCGTCAGCGTGTACAGCAGGCGTCCCTCAAACACATGGATCAGCCCCCATACCCCGGGTTTGGTGTTGTGCTCCTTGAGCAAACCGGCAGGAATAGTGCTCTGGGTGAACTCCGGGGTGCGCTGGTACTCGCTTATGCCATTAGGGAGCTCCAGCCGGTCGCAGCGCACACACGCCAGCTCACTGCCCAGCATGCTGTTCCTGCCTTCCTCGGTTTCCACCCACTCCCGATTGAAGAAGGGGGGCTTGTGGCGCACATGCTGCAGGTGATGGCAGTCGAGTTCCGCGACCCAATCGTCTTCGGCATCCTTGTGATAGCCCACGATTCTGCGTTGCATGACAGTCTCCCCAAAAGCGGTGTTAGCGTGTCCATTCTAGCCAGCGATGTTAAAATCCACAAATTCCAATGTTTCAGAGAGAAATAGCTATGAGCGCCATGCCGCCTTGCCCGCAATGCCAATCCCAGTTCGTTTACGAGGATAATGGATTGTTGGTGTGTCCCGAATGTGCCCACGAGTGGACCGCAGGCGAAGTCGCCGACATCGAGTCCAGTCCATCAGTCGCCGATGCCAATGGCAACACACTGACCGATGGCGATGCAGTGACGGTTATCAAGGACCTCAAGGTCAAGGGCTCCTCGCTGGTGGTCAAGGTTGGTACCAAGGTCAAGAACATCCGTCTGGTCGAAGGTGATCACAACATTGACTGCAAGATCGACGGCATCGGGGCCATGAAACTGAAGTCGGAGTTCGTGCGCAAGGCATGATTCCTGAGGCGCAGAACATGAACAGTTCTGAACGGCTGAAAATAAAAGTGGTTCCTGGCGCTTCGTCTTGCGGGATATGCGGCTGGCTCGGAGATTCGCTGAAGGTGCGAGTGTCTGCGCCGCCGGAGAAAGGCAAAGCCAACCAGCTGGTGGAGCGCATGGTGGCGAAGGCTCTGGCGCTCCCGGAGCGATCCGTGCGTATTGTCGCCGGTAAAACGTCTCCGCAGAAGGTGATGGAGATCGATGGACTGACCATTCAGGAAATAAGGCAGCGACTCGAATCTTAGCCGAGTAGCAGGCGAATTGTAGGAGGATATCGTGGATATTTTGCAGCAAACACTGCCTGGCCTGGCCGAAGGCTCGAAGAACAGCCTGGAAGAGCTGGAGTCAGGCCTTGATACCATTCGGGCAGCGCCTGCCGACATTGGCCGGGTGGAGATGATCGTCTGTCGGCCCGGCGTTGGCAAGCGCAGGATCCTGGAAGAGGGCGAGCTGACGCTGGCCGAGGGATTGATCGGAGATAGCTGGAAGATCCGGGGCAGCTCGAGCACTCCGGATCGCTCTGCTGACCCGGAGATGCAGCTGAACCTGATGAATGCCAGAGTCATCGACAGGGTGGCAGGTTACCGCCAGGCCTGGCCGCTTGCCGGTGATCAGTTTCTGGTGGACTTCGACCTGAGCAAATCGAATGTGCCAGCGGGCACCCGGCTGGCACTGGGGTCGGCGGTCATCGAGGTAACGGCGCAGCCACACCTGGGATGCCAGAAGTTCCAGAATCGCTTTGGCAAGGACGCGGTCCGCTTCGTCAATTCCGCCGTAGGCCAGCAGCTGAACATGCGAGGCATCAATGCCAAAGTAGTCACACCCGGTGTTGTTCGCACGGGTGACACGATCAGAAAGGTGATATCCTCGGCAGAAATCGCGGAGCGTTAAAGCGAGAAGAATTAAGAGTTCTGACCCAACCATACATGGAAGAGGGAAAAGAATCCGATGTGGGACATTGTACTCAACACCATCGTCAGTGAATTTGCTGATCTTTCCGATATCGAAATGGTCACGCGCGTCATCCTGAGGCTATTGTTTGCCGCCCTTCTGGGCGGATTGCTTGGCTATGAGCGAGAGTCCCAGGGCCAGGCAGCCGGTCTTCGCACGCACATGATGGTCGCTCTGGGGGCTGCCCTGTTTGTCATCGTGCCGGAGCAGGGCGGTGCAATGGAGGACGCCATGAGCCGGGTAGTCCAAGGCGTGATCGCCGGCATCGGCTTTCTGTGCGCCGGCACCATCATCAAGGAAACCAACAAGGACCAGATCAAGGGCCTTACTACTTCCGCCGGACTCTGGTTCACCGCCGCCATGGGTGTCGCGGTGGGAATGGGTAACGAAGCCACGGCCGTGCTGGCCACATTATTGGCTCTGTTTGTACTGAACATCGTGCCGATGGTCAGCAGGCGCCAGGAATAACTTATCCATTCAAGGAAATCATCAATGAAGCGACGCCTCGTTCTGCCCGTAATTTTTGTGGTTGCTCTTCCCGGTGTTTGTCTGGCACAGAATCAGGAACCATCGCTCCAGATCAACGGCAGTTATAATCTGCGCTACGAGCAACTGAACAATCCGTTCCGGGCAAACCAGAGCGGGACTGACCAGTTGTTGGCCGCCCGTCTGCTGCTCAGTTTCAAGGCGCAAAAAAACAATCTGTTTGGCGAGTTTGAGCTGCAGGACTCCCGTGCCTGGCTGGACGATGCCGGCACCCCGCTCGGAACGGATGACGTCAACACAGCAGACGCGCTCCAGCTCTACGCGGGCTGGCGCAACAGCGCAGGGCCCGACGAAAGTTTTTCGCTCCGCGGAGGGCGCATGGCCTTCGATATCGGCAGCAGACGCTTCTTCTCCCGCGCGCGCTTTCGCAACTCCTACCGGGCCTTTACCGGTGTCCACGCGGATTGGCACAGACCAGACTGGCAATTGCAGGCGCTGTATGTCGTCCCGGTAGAAGCGCGGCCCTTCTCCCTGCAAGAGCTGGACCGCAACGAACACGAGTTCGATCGTGAGCAGTCGAATGTGCGCTTCTGGGGATTGCATTCCACCTGGACGGGGTGGGAGAAGAGCGCACTGGATGCTTCCTTCTTCTCATTGGAGGAAGAGGATCGCAGCGGCCAGCCCACCCGTGATCGGGATATCCAGACGCTGGCCCTGCGCTGGCTGAAGGCGCCTGCTGTGAACGAGTGGGATTTTGAAGTGGAAGGTGCCGTGCAGACAGGCACGGTGCGCGCAACGGCGGCTGCCAGCGACGTGACCGACCTGGATCATGACGCATTCATGGTGCATGCCCATGTGGGTTACCGCTTTGCCGACAACTGGGCTTCCCGGCTGGTGCTGCGGATGGACTATGTCACGGGCGACAAAGATCCCCATGATGATGAAAGCAATCGTTTCGACGGCCTGTATGGCTCCAATCCAGTCGATTTTGGCATCACGGGGATTTACGGCGCCTACGCCCGCGCCAACATGGTGTCGCCCATTCTGAAGTGGGAGTTCACTCCGCTTGCTGGATATTCGATGGAGCTGGGATACCGCGCCGCCTGGGTCGAGGAGGAGAACGATGCCCACACCACCAGCAACGTGCTCGACACGCTCGACCAGGCCAACGCGTTTCTGGGCCACCAGCTTGAATTCCGTCTGCGCTTCAGCCTGAGCGAGCACATCCTGGCCGATCTGGGCGGGGCGTATCTGCACAAGGGTGAATTGCTGCGCAATGCGGCGAATGCGGCCGATGCAGGCAATACCGCCTACTGGTATGCTCAGTTCACCTACCAACTTTAGGCTATGAATCATGGAGCCGCACGAAATACTGCTGCGGGAAATCCGTGCCTGTACCCTGTGTGCCGCAGATCTGCCGATGGGTCCGCGGCCGGTGCTGCAACTGCACCCTGATGCCCGCATTCTCATTGCGGCACAGGCTCCCGGGCGCAAGGTTCACGAGACCGGCCTGCCGTTCAATGATGCCAGCGGTGATCGCCTGCGCACATGGCTCGGCATGAGCCGTGAGGTCTTCTATGATCCGCACCAGGTGGCCCTTGTTCCCATGGGCTTCTGCTATCCGGGCAAGGGTAAATCGGGTGACATGCCCCCTCGTCCCGAATGCGCAGTGGCGTGGCGCAAGCCACTGCTGGAGCACCTGCCTAATCTCGCGCTCACTCTGGTGATCGGCCAATACGCCAAGGCCTATCATTTACCCGGCAGTGGATCGGTGACTGAAACGGTGCAGGCCTGGCAGCGCTATTGGCCGGAGGTGGTGCCCATGCCGCACCCAAGTCCGCGCAACACGTTGTGGTTGCGACGAAACCCGTGGTTTGAGGAGGATATTGTGCCGATGGTGCGGGAACGGGTGGCGGAGCTGCTTATCCGGCCCCGCTAACGCCGCCGCCAGACCCACGGTTCCGTCGGGTTGCGGTCCGCCCACAGCCCGCGCCTGTCTGTCCGTGCGCTGCGTTCGGCAGCGGCCAGCGCCTGCTCGCCACGTGCATAGCTTTGATACCACCAGGCATGACCTTCCGACACCATCTGCAGATTGATGTTTTCTCCATCCTTGAACAGCGTGGCCACCAGCCGACCGTATTGATCGGTATCCACGCTGACTGCCGTGACGCGCGCGCCGTCAATCTTGCGTGCGAGCGCCTGCGTGGCGGTATCGCCATGGGGCTGGTCGCGCTCGGGTGCGTCGATGCCGTACAGCCGCACCGTAATGGAATCACGTCCGACCACCGAAAGTCGCACGGTATCGCCATCGGAGACCCGCTCTACCCATCCTTCGACTGCATCTGGAGATGAGTTGGCGGGGTTTTCACCAGCCCAATCTGCAGGCCATTCGATTGGCAGCACCTGTCGCAGTTCTGCCCACAGGTCCTCGATGCTGCGGCGCAGTTTGGTGATCGGTACTGCCACCTGCTCGGCCACAACACCGTCGAACTCACCGGACTCGCCAAGGTAATAGCTGCCGTAACTCACGCCCAATACCAGCAGGAGCAGCACGATGCGTGCGGGAGATTTGCGTCGTTTTCGAGCCATACGGCGCCTCTGTTCAGGAAAAAGGGCGCATTGTGAGGCAGGTGGCGAGTGGGGGCAATCTTCCGGGCAATTTCTCGGCCGGTGAAAATTTCTGTTGACATTGAAACCGCATGTGTTAATTTTTTAGCACGATGTGAAAAAATTAACACATTGAGTAAGTGACTTGCTACCGGAGGCCGACATGACCAAAGCCAGCCAGCTCAGTCGTCGCGAACGACAGATCATGGACATCATCTACCGCACGGAAGAGGCCACAGCCAAGGATGTGATGGAAAACCTTGCAGATGCGCCCAGCTATTCGTCCGTGCGGACGCTGCTACGGAAACTGATCGAGAAGGGTCACCTCGGCTATCGGGAAAGTGGGTTGAAGTACGTGTACTTTCCCATTGTAGAGAGACAGGCCGCGTCGCGCACCGCACTGACCGGGATCGTCAGGACCTTCTTCAGTGGCTCTACCTTTCTGGCCGTTAACTCGCTGCTCAACAACAGCGATATCTCGGACGAAGAACTGGAACGGCTCAACAAGCTGATTCAGGAAAAGAAAATCTCCAGCAAGAATAAGAAATAGCCTCAGGAGAAGCACAATGGAAAACATGCTACAGACCGTGCCCTTCTTCTTCGACCAACATCCTTCGCTGCTGGCGATGCTGAACCTGCTGCTCAAGTCCACACTGATCATCGCGGTCACAGGATTGATTGCAGTCAGTATTGCGCGCAAGACAAGCAGCCACCGGAAACATTTGCTCTGGCTCAACAGCGTGCTGTGCCTGGCTATTTTATTTTTCCTGCAGTCACTGTTTGACGGACCTCTGCCTGGACTTGACGCGGCACCGCAACTATTCGTCCTCACTGTAACGCCTGGTGCGACGGATCCTGTTGTCACGGGGACATCAATGACAACTCTCATCACGGCTTTGCTTCTGATTCCGACGGTTGTGTTGCTGTTGAGGATGGTTGTCTCGGTGATGGTTGTCTTTGGCATCAGTCGCAGGGCCGTGCCGCTTACGGACGGGTATGCCGTGCATCTGCTGAAAGAGAAATGCGTCCAGCTGGGAATTTCACGGTCCGTTCGTCTTCGCAGCAGTGACGAAATTCATTCGCCCTTCTCTTTCGGTATTTTCCACCCCGAAATAATTCTCCCTTCGAACTTTCAGGGATGGAGCGAATCGATCCTCAGCGACGTGCTGGTACACGAGCTGAGCCATATCCGCCGCCTGGACTGGGTGTCCATGCTGCTTTGTCAGGGGCTCATCTGCGCTTACTGGTTCAATCCTCTGGTGTGGATGGCGGCAAGAAAAGTGGATGAAGAGGCAGAGCACAGTTGTGATGCCGTCGTCATCCAGCAGGGAAGAAGCAATACGGAGTACGCGGAGCATTTATTGCTGATCGCCAGGGAATGCAGGGATCAAAGAAGGCTGCTGGCGCAAATGATCGTCGACAGGAAGCTGTTGGCAAACCGAATCACGACAATACTGGAGAACGCCATGAAAGCGACAAAGATCGACAGGAAAGTGATTGGCCTGACGCTCGTCCTTGCCGTCACCCTGATGGTGGGGTTGGGTAACTTGCAGTTCATTTCTGTGCAGGCGCAGGGGCCGGATCAGGAGATTATGGTTCTTAATGACGTAGAGCCAGTCTATCCGTCGGGTGCGGCTTCGGAGGGAATCGAAGGCTGGGTACACTTGAGATTCAATATTACCGACGAGGGGAGAGTGGATGCATCTAGCATCGAGCTGCTGGACTCTGAACCATCCGGAATATTTGACTCTTCTGCCGCAGCAGCCGTGCCACTTCTGGAGTTCTTACCAAGGATCCGAAACGGTCAGGCGGTAGAAGTAGAGGGGGTTGAGTACGTATTTCGCTACAAACTGGAACAGTGATGATTATTGCTGTGCGCCACTAACCAGACTTGGTGGCGCACAGTGCTTGCCTGCTATTAAAATTCTCGGCGTGGAGTTACGGTTCACCTGTAGCAGGTCTGATGTTCCGCTTTCTTATCCAGCGCACCCGGTGACGGGCGATCAAAGAAGATTGACGAGGCCCAGGCTTTCAAATACTGTATATGCATACAGTATGAGTTTGCCGCCATGTCACTCCCCCGCTATGCCGAGCTGCATTGCCTCAGCAACTTCACCTTCCTGCACGGCGCCTCTTCTCCGGAGGAGCTGGTCGCGCGGGCCGCCGAATTGGGATATGCGGCACTCGCCATCACAGATGAATGCACATTGAGTGGTGTGGTGCGGGCGCACATGGCGGCACAGGAGGCGGGGTTGAAGTTGATTATCGGCAGCCGCTTCGTGCTGGATGATGGTCTCTGCGTCGTGCTGCTGGCACGCAACCGACGTGGTTATGGGCAGTTGTCCCATCTCATCACGCTTGCCCGGCGCAGGGCTCCGAAGGGGCAATATCAGCTGGACAGACAGTTGCTGGCGCAGCAACGGCTGGACGACTGCCTGGCGCTGTGGATTCCCCCGACCACCCGGATCAACCCTGCGGACGGTGCCTGGTTGAAGACGCTGCTGCCTGCAACCTGGATCGCCGTGGAGCTGTTGTTGCAGGGCACGGATCGCCGCCGTCTTGCGCAACTGCAAGCGTTGGGGCAGCAGTTGGCACTGCCGCTGGTGGCAACTGGCGCCGTCATGATGCACCTGCCCGAGCGGCGTGCCTTGCGCGACACCCTGGCCGCCATACGCCTGGGTTGCCGGGTGGATCAGCTGGGGCTGCGAGTGGCCGGCAATGGCGAGCAGCATCTGCGCAGCCTGGATCGGCTCGCGAAACTCTATCCCCCGTCCTTGCTGGAAGAAACGCTGGAGATCGTCGCGCGCTGCCACTTTTCGCTGCGCGAACTTCGCTATGAGTACCCCCACGAGCTGGTGCCCGCAGGGGAAACGCCGAGTAGCTGGTTGCGGACGTTGGCCCTGAATGGTTTGCGCCAACGTTGGCCGCAAGGCCCCGCGCTCCAGTTGCAGGAGCAACTGGAGAAGGAGCTGGCGCTGGTCGCCGAGCTGCAATACGAACATTTCTTCCTCACCGTCCACGACATCGTAGTGTTTGCCCGCAGCCGCGACATCCTGTGTCAGGGACGGGGATCGGCCGCCAACTCGCTCATCTGCTACTGCCTGCGCATCACCGAGGTCAGGCCGGATGAGAACGACATCAAGCTGCTGTTCGAGCGCTTCCTGTCGAAGGAGCGCAACGAGCCCCCTGACATCGATGTCGACTTTGAGCACGAGCGCCGGGAGGAAGTCATCCAGTACGTGTACAAAAAGTATGGCCGTGACCGGGCAGCGCTGGCGGCAGCGGTCATCTGCTACCGTCCCCGCAGCGCCATTCGTGATGTGGCCAAGGCGCTGGGCGTGGATGAGGACGCGGCGGCCCTGCTGAGTCGCAGCGTGGACTGGCATGCCCCGGATCTGAAATTTGCCAGTTCAGCAGCGGGAGCTCCCGATTCGCTGAGCGATATTTCCCCCGCGGTGGCGAAGCAGCTGATTGCCCTGGTGCGTGTCCTCATCGGTTTCCCCCGTCACCTGTCCCAGCATGTGGGCGGCTTCGTCATCAGTCAGGGGCCGCTGTCGGAGCTGGTGCCGGTGGAGAATGCCTCCATGGCGGATCGCACCGTCATTCAGTGGGAAAAGGACGACCTGGAGTCCCTCGGGTTGTTGAAGGTGGATGTACTCGCGCTGGGAATGCTGACGGCGATTCGCAAGGCGCTGGATCTGGTCAGTTCCATCACTGGCAACCGATGGAAAATGGAGGATGTTCCCCAGGCCGACCCTGATGTTTACAACATGATTCAGAAGGCCGACACCATTGGTGTCTTCCAGATTGAGTCGAGAGCCCAGATGAGCATGCTGCCCCGCCTGAAACCGACCAGCTATTATGACCTGGTGGTGCAGATTGCCATTGTGCGACCCGGCCCCATACAGGGCGACATGGTGCATCCCTATCTGGAGAATCGCCGCAACCCTGACGGTGTCACCTATGAAAAGGGTCTCGACGAGGTGCTCAGGCGCACACTCGGCGTGCCCATCTTTCAGGAACAGGTGATGCAGATAGCGATTGTCGCGGCCGGCTTCAGCGGTGGCGAAGCGGATCAACTTCGTCGTGCCATGGCGGCCTGGAAGCGAAAGGGCGGATTGGAACCTTTTCGGGACAAGCTGATAACAGGCATGACAGCGCGAGGGTACTCAGAAGACTTCGCCTTGCAGATCTACAACCAGATAAAGGGTTTCGGGGAATACGGGTTTCCCGAGTCGCATTCTGCCAGCTTCGCGCTGCTTGCCTATATATCCTCATGGTTGAAGTGTCATTATCCGGCTGCTTTTACCTGTGCGCTTCTTAACAGTCAGCCGATGGGGTTCTATCCGCCATCCCAGCTGGTGCAGGACGCACGACGGCATGGTGTCATCGTATTGCCGGTGGATGTGAACCATAGCGATTACGACTGCACGCTGGTTGCCAGTGGAAGCGCGGAAATTGAAAATTCTGAAAGTTCTTCATGGTACCTTCGTCTTGGCTTGAGACTGGTGAAAGGTTTGTCGATGGCTGCCGCGCAGCGCATCTATGCGGCCAGGAAGAGGCGTAATTTTCGCGATATCCAGGATCTGGTGGACCGCAGCGGCATCAATGCCGGCGATCGGGAGAGCTTGGCGGCAGCGGATGCCCTGCGGGGGCTGGCGGGCGATCGTTACCGTGCCTTCTGGGAGGTGGCGGGCTATCAACAGAAGTTACCGCTGGAGGTGGTTGCGGAGGAGTGCGAGGCCAGTACGTCAACCGGACAGGCGGCCGCTTCGCCCTGGCCAGCCTCAGAGCTGCAGGTGATGCTGCCGCGTCCCTCCGAAGCGCAGGATATCCTTGCCGATTACAACAGCACGGGCCTGACCTTGCGGCGTCATCCTTTGGCGTTGCTGCGGGCAAGGCTTCAGCCCTACAACGTGGTGGTTGCCGGAGACTTGGCCGCCTTGCCTGACGGGAGCAGGGTCAAGGTGGCCGGGATTGTCACGGCCCGTCAGCGCCCGCAGACAGCGTCCGGTGTCACTTTTATCTCTCTGGAAGATGAAACCGGCACCATCAATGTGGTGACCTGGGCGCGTGTTTACGAGCGCCATCACGAGGCGGCCCGCTACGCCGGTATGCTGGGGGTGCGCGGGATTCTGCAGCTGGGAGAGGGAGGCATCGTGCATGTGGTGGCGACGGAGCTGGTGGATCTCAGCCATCTGGTTTCCGGGATGACACTGAGATCTCGGGACTTTCATTAGGGATTCATTAGGGGCTAATTATAGACTCATTAATCAAATACGCCGTGCAGGTACCACGCGCGCTCGCCGGTGCGCTCGTGATAGATCCACAGGCGCATGCCCTGATGGTTGCGCGCCACATAATAGTCGCGATGCAGCGGTTGCCTGCTCCACCACCGGGTTTCTATCCGTTCGGGCCCGCTGAGCAGTTGCAGGGTCCTGAACGCGGGTGGCAGCAGAGCGGAAGGTTTTTCCAGAATCCAGCACGGTCTGGCTGCCACCGGCAGGTCGTACTCGGCCCCGGAAGCCGCGCTGCCTGTGATGCCAGCGAAGGTCCTGTCGCTGCCCGCCAGCTCCGGTCCGTGTTCGGCATGGCAGTGGAGGCTGCGCACGGCCTCGTTTCCCAGCCTGGCCTGCAGTTGTTCCAGCAACTGCACAATGGCGGTCTGATCCGCACTGTGGACAGCATCGGTCACACCGGTGATGGCCTGGTGTCCGGGCAGGAAGGCGTCAAACCGCTGTACTTCCAACTGCATGCCTATGACGGGTGCCACGAGAGTCAGTGCCTGGATGCGGGTTTCCAGTAGCAGAGAAAGATGGGTCAGCGAGCGGGAAGCCAGACGCAGCTCCACCGCGACCCTGGTGTCCTCCCGATGCTCGTGTCGCAGCAGCAGTTGCAGGTGGGCGGCGGCGAGTTCCCGCTGTCGCAGGTACAGGCACAGTCTGCCCAGCAATTCCTCGATGGCGTGAAACAGAAAGGCAGAATGCTCCACGGCGTAGTCGAAGTCCATTGTCGTGCTGAAGTGGGGTGGAGCCTGGTGGAGAGTGACCGGCATCGGCATATCACCCAGGCACACATCCAGTTGCCGCACAAAGTCCGGCCCGAAGCGTCGCGCCAGGGCCTGGCGCGGCAGGCGCCAGATATCCCGCATTACCTGCAGACCGCTGTTGCGCAGTTGACGGCTCCGGTTTCTTGCCTTGGCGGGCGCCTGGGACGACGCCAGTGCATCAAGAGGCAGGCTCCCCAGCGCTGAGCGAAGGCTGTCCCTGCGATAGACCAGCAGGTTGCATCCGCGCCTGGCCAGCAGCAGGCTGGCGGCTGGTGTGGGGCTCACGGCCTGCTGCAACCCGGACTCGACTCCCCACGAGCTCAGCAAGGGTTCGAGCAACTCCAGCACCCGCGTGCGGATGTTGGCGATGCCGCCGAAATAGGTGAGGCTGCTGCGCACCTCGAACACCACGCTGTCCGGTGGCTGGATGCTGACGGTGGCGCTGACCTGGCCGAGCCGGGCGGCGAGCTCCTGCAGCCGCTCCTGCGCGACCCACCCTTCGCCGCCGGACTGCAACTGGGGCACGCACAGGGCATACCACAACGGCGCGGATCTGCGTGAGGCCCGTGGGGAGGAAGCCGACGGTCCGGGCGGTGCTGATCGGGGCGAGGCCGGGCGATAGGGCTTGACTCCCTTCAGCAAACGGCCCGCAGAGGTGCGGCCAGGCCTTCGGGGAAGTTGGCTGCTCATGGCGCTCCCAGTCGAATGGCGAAACCATCCTTGCGATAACTGCCTCGTGCCTTCAGGACCTGCACCTGCAGGGTGTCCCCGCGGGTCTGGGTGGCCAGTCTCAACACAGAGGGGGAGTGCCGGATGTTGCGCGGGTGGAACAGGATGCCCAGCGTTCTGCCCTTGCGGGCGGCCAACTGCAGACGACGAAGGTGCTTGCCGGACAGCGGGCCCGGCCAAGCCAGCACCAGCGCACAGGCCGGACTCTGGAGGGTTTTCTCGAGTGTCCACAACAACTGGGCAGGGGTCGGTGTCACCAGGATGTTGCGGGCAGGATCGACGCCCGCGCCCAACAGGCCCGGCGCATAGGGGGACATGGGAGGAGCCACCCACGCGCTCCACTGCTGCTCTGTGCTCAGGGTGCGCAGCAGCGGCAGGACCAGTTGCAGCTCTCCGGCTCCGCACACGGGGCTGACGATTTCCACCAGTGCGCTGCGCGGCCAGCCCTGCCACGGGAGCGCGGCATCCAGCAGGGCATGACCGCTGGCAATGCCGGAAAAATCGGCATTGCGGGGACTGCCCAACAGGGATTCAGGTGCCTCTGCCCGCCATAAATGGGGCGACGAAAGCAGGGCTTGCAGGCGTGGATCAGAGGGAGAGGACGGCATAATACTGTATATATTAACAGTAGTGGAAAGACCGGCAAGAGGCATTGATGACGGAACTGAAACAAAAATCCGCTGTCTTCTTCGGGTAACTGCAAAAGAAACTCATTTAGCCGAAAAGTAGGATTGTCAATTTTTTGTTTTTGTAATAGTCTTCAGCGCCTTAGAAGTACCTTCTTACCGGGCGTATGAGATAACTACTTTAATTAACTGGAAAATTAATGAAAAAAAAGCCAGATATGTTGATGGTCGTTGTCGTCCTGTTTGCACTTGGAGTGCTTGTCAGCGGAGTTGCCCAGAGCGGGCTGCTGTAACTTCCTTGATCTAAGGCTGGCGGGATTACCTGGGCGCAGGGCGCCATATCCGCTGGTCAGTCACGATTCTGTCCATACCGACATCCCAGGGTTGATTAGCAAGCGATTCCACTCGCTGGCAGGCGTGTGCCAGTCCGACCAGTAGCGGACTTCGACGCTGGCCCACCGCCTTGAAGGCGAAGGTGCGATCATAGAACCCCTTGCCCATGCCCAGGCGATTGCCCTGCCCATCGAAACCCACCAGCGGCATAAACACCACATCCAGCGCTCGGGCGTTGATCCGGTTGGCCCCCAGCAGCGGCTCCAGGATGCCCCAGCGGTTGCTCCGCAATGAGTCCCCTTGCCGATAGCGCACGAACAGCAGACGATTCTCGCCGCGCGGATGCAGCACGGGCAGATAGCAATGCTGTCCCCTGTGCAAGGCCTCGGCCAGTAGCAACTGGGGATCGATCTCGCTGTCGTTGGGCAGGTAGAAGGCGATATGCCTGGCAGCGCGAAAGAAGCGTTGACCAGAGAGCGTGTGGTGTAAGCGAACGGCGGCCTCGTCCTGCTGACGGGCGGTCAGGTGGCGCCGTGTCTCACGGAGCTGCTTGCGAAGAAGGCTGCGTTCTTGTGGGGTCATGGCATGGTGGGAAAAATATGAAGCTACCCGGAGCACCGCTACCAAAATAGTCCTGAACCCAAAGGTTCAGGTGGTGACTCCGGCGGCGCATAAGGCTTTCCGTCTAGCGGACATGCACACCAGCGCCTGGACCGAGAGTCTCCGGTTTAACATTATCGGCTCAAGAACATTTTTGGTTGGCCAATGCTCTAGGTAACTCTGGTTCGAGTATATACAACTTGCGCCGCGCTATCGAGCGAACACCAGAAATATTTGCCTGGCCACGAAAATAGCGGCGCTCAGGCTGGTTCAGGCCAGTCCCGGCCGCGCTTCACTGCATCCAGGGTGTGGCGCAGATCGGTGTACAGCGACAGCTGATCGGGCGCGGACATGATCGCCGTGACAATGTGGTCGCCGTTCGGCGCTTTCGAGAGGATCGCCACATGGTGGCAGCCCGGCAGCAGCGTGCCGGTTTTGCCGCCGGTCACATCGTAGTCACTGATCACCTTGACCGTCGAGCGGATCTCCTGCTCCCGCAGACTCTGCGCCTGGGTCTGGGTCTGCGCAGCTGGCGATGGTGATGCCGGCTGATGGGTGGACCTGGCACCATAGGCCCGCAGGACATGACTGGGCTTGCCCCAGGTGGCGACGATCTCCGGGTACTGCAGGGCCGCCATCATGAGTCTGGCGACATCCGCGGCGCTCGTCAGTTGCCCGCGCGCGGGCAATCCGCTGGCGTTATGAAACTGTGTCTGCCGCATGCCCAGCTGCGCAGCCCTGAGCTGCATGGCGGCGATGAAGCGCGACGAGGCCTGTTCGCGGCTCACTGGCGTGACGCCGCACAGCAATTGACCGAAGGTGCGGGCGACCGCGTTGGCGGTGAGGTTGGATGAGGGGAGCAACAGGTTGGCAAGTGCATCCCGCACGGTGACGCGTTCACCAGTCTTGAGGTTGCGGCCTGAGCCACTTGCCGAGTCGACCTCCTCGATCGTCAGCGCCTGCGACAGCGATAATCCGAATTTCTTCACCAGATCGAGCATGACCATCGATGTCATCAACTTGACCAGTGAGGCGGGTGGCACGCGCAGGTCCGTCGCCTTGGCGAAGAGCAGTGTGCGTGCTTTTCCGGTTTTTTGACACACCAGCACGCTGATCGCGCTGCGGGCCTCGACCTGCGGCAGCGCGTGACGCTGAAACGGCCGCGGAGGCGTTTCGGTCGCCCTGGCGACTTCCCGCAGTTTCTGCCGCTGTGCCGGCGCAAGGCAGTTTGGTGTGGTGGTCAGCATCTTGACGATATTGCCAAGGCGGGTGCCGTGGGATGCCTTGATCAGTACTGTATCGTTCTCATGAATCCAGGGGCTCAACGCAGCCTGCATCGCCGTGACATCG